>Ga0187779_10000464_pt1 | contig 27187 bp, 28 predicted proteins | sample 1015_Q2_SP10_10__FD_132435 | JGI IMG/M metagenome (GOLD analysis project Ga0187779, IMG submission 132435) | Tropical peat soil microbial communities from peatlands in Department of Meta, Colombia - 1015_Q2_SP10_10_MG | ecosystem: Environmental > Terrestrial > Soil > Wetlands > Peat | place... | reverse complement strand
TGGGGTGCCGCGAACACTGGCACCACTCCTCACTCAGTGGGTGAAGTCATCACGATGCCCGCGGACCTGGCCGTGCCCAACAGCTCCGTCGTGTATAGCGAGGTGAGCTATCTGTACATCCCGGTCACCGGCTATGTTCCCGGCTGGAGCCATATCAGCGCAAACGGGATTACCCTGTCAGACAGGATGTTCATGAGTCCGCGTCTCACGCCGCCAAGCTATGACGACGGTGGCGGGGGCGCTGTTAAAACCTGCACCTGACCGGCTATCGGGCGTCGACAATCGGCAGCGCCGTTGTCGATTTGATTCTTTCCATGGCGAAGCGTGAGGTGACGTTCTTCAGCGGCACCGTCGCAATCAATCTCTTGTAGAATGCGTCGTAGCCAGCGATGTCGCTCACGACCACACGCAGCATGTAGTCGACATCGCCGGCCATCCGGTAGAATTCCATGACTTCCGGCATTGCCCCGACCAGATCGGCGAACTTGGTGAGCCATTCCTGCGAGTGGTCGCCGGTCTCAATCGAAACGAACACGGTAATGCCCAGACCGACTTTTTCCGGATCTATGATCGCGACCCGACGCGTGATGACCCCGTCGGCCTCAAGCCGCTGCAGCCGCTTCCAGCACGGCGTCGATGACAGGCCAACGCGCTGACCAATCTCGGCTACCGAAAGCGAGGCGTCCTGCTGGACCACGGCGAGAATCTTGCGATCGATAGCGTCCATTCTCCCGTTCCTTCACGGCATGGAACAGAAAACTCGTATTCGCTCTTAAATGAGGAATATAATTCTTATTTCCTCACCCTCTCTGTCTTTATAGAGAAAAATATTCTATTTCAACAACAATCGGTCGCCTCCTGGAGGCGGCTCCCGCAACAACAAAGTCCGTGCCATGAAAACGTTATTAGGGTTCCGCGCCCCCCGCGCCTTGCGCCGCCTCGGAGCGGCGATGCTGTTCAGCGCCGCCTTGGCCGCTTCGGCAGCCGGCGTCCACGCAGAGCCGCTCGTAAGCGTGCAGTGGCTCAACGCCCATAGCGCTGATCCTGATCTGGTGGTGCTCGACATCCGCTCGGCAATCGACGGCGGTGGCGCTCAGGCTTACGCGGCGGCTCACATCCCTGGCAGCGTCTATAGCGACTACGACAAGGCTGGTTGGCGGGTGACCCGCAACAATGTGCCGTTCATGGTGCCGACAACAGCCGAGCTTGAAAAGCTTATTGGCGACATCGGAATCGACGAAAGCAGTCACGTCGTTGTTGTTCCGGCCGGCGTCAACGTTCTCGATTTCGGCTCCGCTGCGCGCGCGTATTGGACGCTGAAATACGTCGGCTTGAAAAACGTTTCGATCCTCGATGGCGGCATTGCAGCGTGGCGGCAGGCCGGTCTGCCGACCGAGCGCGGGACGAAGCCGCCGTCGCCGAAGATTTTCACTGCCGCTATCGACAAGAGCATTCTGGCGGAGGCGCGCGACGTCGAATCGATCGAAGGGAAGGGCGGCGCGACGTTGATCGATGCGCGCCCGGCGTCATTCTTCTCCGGAAAAGAGAAGCTGCCGGCCTCGCAGGTGTATGGTCATATTCCCCGCGCGCTCAATATCGACAGCGCGCGCTTTTACGATCCCACGACCAACCGGCTGAAGTCGAAGGCCGAGCTTGCGGCAAACGCTAATGCTCTGCCGGACGGTCCGGCGGTGAGTTACTGCAATACCGGCCATTGGGCATCCACTGACTGGTTCGTGCTGCACGAGCTGCTTGGCCGCAAGGAAACGAGACTTTATGCCGGCTCTATGGTCGAATGGACCAGCAATACCGACCGGCCGATTGAATCCGCGCGCACGAAATGGGACGATCTGAAGAAGGCCCTTGGCCTCGGATCCTAACTGCGCTCTGGAGCTTTGATGTCCACGGCAAGCCTGGCCGCGTCCGGTGAGGGTGCGGCCGTTCGTATCGACCGCCTGTTCCTCGGCATCGCGCTTACCGTGACGGCGATCCTGGTTGCGCTGGTGCTGCTTGACCAGCAGCCAGCGTCGGCTGCGTTGATTCTGGGCGGCTTCGGACTTGGTGTGGCGTTTCTGAAAGCAGAATTCAGCTTTACCGCTTCCTGGCGGCGTTTCCTGACGCGCGGGGAGGCGGGCGGTCTGCTCGGTGGGCTTATCGTTATCGCCATCGCCGCGCTCGCCGTGATTCCCGTTGCCGCGCTTCTGCCGAGATACGGCGGCGCTATTGCGCCGGTCGGTCTGTCGCTGGTGATCGGTGCATTCGTATTCGGCATAGGCATGCAGCTCGCCAATGGCTGCGGATCGGGCACGCTCTATACCGTCGGTGGCGGCTCTGGGCGCATGCTGATAGCGTTGTTGTTCTTTGTGATCGGGAGCGTGTTCGGCAGCCTGTCACTGCCCGCTTTCCTCGCGATCGGCGGCGTCGATCCTGTACTTGCGTCCGACTATTTCGGCGCATGGGGCGGGTTGGCGGTGACACTCGCCAGCATTGCGCTTGCCGCGGCGATCATCATCTCGGTAGCTCGCGCACGTGGCGCCAATTTCCTGCCATCACGCAACTACGTCATCGGCGGCATTGCGATCGGGTTGCTGTGTGTCGCGGTGTTCGCGGCCGGCGGTCATCCCTGGAGCGTAACCTTCGGATTCACATTGTGGGGAGCGAAGGCCGCGAGCGCTCTCGGAATCGACCTGTCGCAGGCGCCCTTCTGGCAGTGGCCGGGCCCCAAACGCGCGCTCGCTGAATCCGTGTTGTCCGATACGTCCAGCTTGACCAACTTCGGCATGATGTTCGGCGCCATGGCGGCGGCCGCAGCGAGCAAGCCGTTTGCTGCGGCAGCCTGGCCGCCGATGCGTTCTCTATTGGCCGCCGGTATCGGCGGCTTGCTGATGGGATGGGGCGCGCGCCTTGGTTTCGGCTGCAATATCGGCGCTTTTGTTGGTGGCGTCGCCTCCGGCTCACTGCACGGCTGGGTCTGGTTCCTGGCGGCTCTTCCGGGCTGCCTGGTAGGCATCCGGCTTCGTCCGCTGTTCGGCCTGTCGCGGGAATAGCTGCATGCGCGCGGTATACGTTATTGTCGTGCTGCTCGGTGTTGCGGCCATTTTGGTCGATCACCTGTCCAGTCCTTCGAGCGGGCGCGCGGTATCGCCCGAGGATTTTGCCGGGGCCTGTGCACCCTGCGGCGCGCCGTGTCCGTCGAAAAACAAGTAGATCTAGTGCGCCTTTAGAAACGTTTCGACTTCGGCGCGCGTGGGCGCGCCGGCGGCGCCGCCGAATTTGGTGCACTTGAGCGCTGCTGTGGCGCTGGCAAAGCGTAACATTTCGGGAAGCTCGCGGCCTTCTATCAAAGCGAGGGTAAAGCCGCCGTGAAAAGCATCGCCGGCGGCGAGCGAATCGATCACCTTGACCTTGAAAGCCGGCATATGGCGAAGACTGCCGTTGTCGAGCCAATAAACGCCATGCGGCCCATCAGTGATCGCCAGAAACCCTGAAATGTGTTCAGCCAGTTTTTTGAGCCCAGGGCCATAATCCTTCAGTCCAGTCGTGCCGTGCAGGGCCTCGGCCGAGGAGACGACGTGCGTGCCGAGCGCAAGCAGCGGGTCGTCAACTGTTGTTGCCTGATCGAGATCGATCACAATCGGAATCTTGCGCTTTTGTGCGGCCCGGCAAACCTCCAATACAAATTTCGGAAAACGATTGTCGACCAGTACGGCATCAACGTCGGCCACCAGCTTCGCAGAATCTTCCGGCAAAGTGTTTTCAAGATTGGTCCCTCGGCGCGTGGCAATGGTTTTCTCGCCGCTCTCATCAAGCAGGATGAGCGACGCAGACGCCGTGCCGCTGGTGACGCGAACAACACCGCTGCAATCGACGCCTTCCTTGCCCAGGTCGGCAAGAATCCGATTGCTGACATGATCATCGCTGGCCCCAAGCGGGCCTGCGAAGGCGACGCGCCCATTGAGTCGTGCGATTGCCACCGCCGCATTCGCGGCGCAGCCCCCGCCGGTGATGATGAATTCACTGGCCGCTACCTTGGTGCCCGGCGCCGGAAAATTCTCCACGCGCATGACGATATCCTGCACGGCGATCCCTGCGCACAGGATCTTCGAACTTTTCGACGCACGTTCAATCAAAGCCGATCTCGTCCTCAAACCATGCGCGGATAAGATGATGCGCAATTGCCACCGGTGGAGGCGTAGTCAGGCCTTGAGGGTGCTTGCGCAACAGCATCACCGCTATCTCGTCTTTGCTAAACCAGCGGGCGTCCTCAAGTTCCTCGCGGTCGACCACAATCTCGTGGGTCAGCGCCTGAGCATGGCAACCGATCATGAGCGAGGTGGGGAACGGCCAGGGTTGCGAAGCGAAATAGGCCACCTTGCCGCACGTAATACCGGCTTCCTCGCGGGTTTCCCTATGCACGGCATCTTCAATTGATTCACCCGGCTCAACGTACCCGGCAAGGCACGACCACATGGTCGGCACAAAGCGCGGACTGCGCCCGAGCAGGCACCGGCTGCTGTCGGATGCCAGCATGATCACGACCGGATCGGTGCGCGGGAAATGCTCGGTCTTGCACTGCGGGCAGTCACGTCGCCAACCGCCGCAAACAGGGCGTGTTGCCGAGCCACAGTTCGGGCAGAAGCGGTGGCGCGCATGCCAGTGCAACACGGCCTTGGCTTCGGCAATCGGCGGCAGATGGTCTTGCGCGACCAAGCCTTGCACGGCGATCGAACGCAAATCGGTGATGTGCAATTCACCTCGCGTCTTCAGTGCTTCTGCAATCTTGGGTGCGAGGCCATGGCCGAACCGGGGGGCGCCATCGATTAACCCGAGAAAGATTGTCTCGGTCGCCGCCGAAAGGTCGCGCGCCTCGGCCAGCGTGAACAGCGGATCATGAGTGGGGGCGGCCCTTTTCATGACGATCGCTTCGCCGCCGATCACATAAGCGCCGGCGCGCGGATCGCGAGCAAGCTCCTCAATGGCGGCGTCTTTGGCCCGCAGCTCGGCAGCGCGTTCAATGCGACTGTCGGAATATCCGAGGCGAGGCTTGGGGCCGAGAGCGGGACTGGAGGACATGCGCCGGCAAAGTCGCACGGCGAATTCATCCGCGCAATGCTTACTCCGCCGCTTCGCCGCGCGGGTACATCGCCTCGCGCAATTCTGGCCTCTGCCACTGCGGGCCGAGCACACCTTGTTTTGCACCAAAGTTGAGTGCCGAGGTCACAGTGTCGGTTGTAGCGCGCATTTCGCGCGCTCTGTCGAGGCTGACATCGACCACAAACAGCCCGGCGGCCGTGCTCTCGAACAGAATCTCCTCCGGGCTGGCCACCATGGCGAGCCCGCGCTCAGCGCGGCTGAAGAGATTTTGCGTGGTCACGACAACAGCCAGATTTTCTATTGCACGCGACCAGATCAGGTTGCGCCAGGTCGCCCACAAGCGCCTCTTGTCGGTGCCGGCCGGCATGAAAATCAGTTCGGCACCGCGCAGCGCCAACGCGCGTGTTACCTCTGGCATATAGGCCTCGCTGCACATCGCGAGGCCGACTTTGCCGTGGGTTGAATCGAAAACCGGAAATTCATTGCCCGGCACGTATTGAAACTCCCACCATTGCCCGCCGGTGTAGATCCAGGGACCGTTCGGATGAGTGCGGCGATAGCGAACCGGTGCGCGACCATCTCCATAGGCCATGCAGATTAGATTGTGCGCCGTGCCTTCGTTGTGGCTGAGCGGTTCAATCGTGCCGTAGATCGTCGTGACGCCATGCTTGGCGGCGGCTTCGGCGATCGCCGGTGTCGGATCGAATGTCGCCGGCATACGCCAGGGGCCCGGGTAAGTTTCGGGGAAGCAGACGAAATCGGCACCTTCAGCTTTGGCGCGGGCAATGTAGTTCACTGCATCGGCGATATTCTTCTCGGCTTCTTCAATCGGGTTGGCGATTGGCTGCACAACAGCAATACGGAATGACATGTCCACTCCCTTAAGCGGAAGATAAGCCTAACCGGCCACGGGCTTGACGTGAAGGGCGCGACGCAGCGCGCCAATAAAGCCGTCGCGCACCGCCGGATCGTAAGCTGTTGGCGCGACCGCGCCCCATACCGGTTTGGGCCATGCTGCATCGCTGTGGCGGCGCCCGATGATGTGCACGTGGAGTTGCGGCACTTGATTGCCGAGGGCGGCGATATTCAGTTTTTCGCATTCAGTGATGTTTTTCAGGGCGCGCGCGGCGGCGGCAACTTCGCTGAGCAACTGAACCTGCGCATTTTCTTCAAGGTCGATCAGTTCGACCAGCGCCGGCAATCGCGGCACCAGGATCAGCCAGGGATAGTTTGCGTCGACGGCCAACAGGAGGCGCGACAATGCAAGATCCCCGATCGGAACCGTGTCTTTCGCAAGCTGCGGATGCAGGGACCAGGCGGAGGAAATCATTAGGGAAATCCGCTCGATTCTTTCGGAGGAAAGCTAGCAGAGGCCTGGTTCGGCTGCTTGCTTTCTCCAACCATAGGTCCGATATAGGACACGGGAGGTTGGCGGTGGACGAGCCACTCGCCAACCGGGTCAGGTCCGGAAGGAAGCAGCCCTAACGAGCGCGGTTCGGGTCGCTCGTCAGCCTCCCACCTATATTCCTCGATTCGTTCGCAGTGAGCCCGCGCGCCGCGCGGCGGCGAAGCGGATGGCACAATGAGTGAGCCGAAAAAATCCGTAGCTCCCGGTTCTGTCCCGGCCGACGCGCCGGCCGACAGCTATCGCGTGCTCGCACGCAAATACCGCCCGGCGAGTTTCGATGACCTGATCGGTCAGGACGCCATGGTGCGCACGATTTCGAACGCTTTCGACAGCGGGCGTATTCCGCAGGCCTGGATCCTTACCGGCGTGCGCGGCGTGGGCAAGACCACGACCGCCCGCATCCTTGCGCGCGCACTCAACTACGAACTGCCCGACGGTTCGGTGAAAGAGCCGACTATCAGAATGCCTGTAATGGGCGTGCACTGCCAGGCGATCATCGAGAGTCGGCACCCTGATGTGCTGGAAATGGACGCAGCCTCCCATAACAGCGTGGAGGACGTGCGGCAGATCAATGATGCAATCCGATATGCGCCGATGAGCGCACGGTACAAGGTCTACATCCTCGACGAAGTTCACATGCTTTCCGGCGCGGCGTTCAATGCGCTGCTCAAGACTCTGGAAGAGCCGCCGCCGCACGCCAAGTTCATCTTTGCGACGACCGAAATCCGCAAGGTGCCGGTGACGGTGCTGTCACGCTGCCAGCGCTTTGATTTGCGCCGCGTTGACGCCGCCGTTCTGGTCAAGCATCTCGAGGCGATCGCGGCAAAAGAAAAAATTGAGATCGAGCACGCGGCGCTGGCTTTGATTGCGCGGGCGGCAGAAGGATCGGTGCGCGATTCTCTCTCCCTGTTTGACCAGGCTATCGCGCACGCCGCTGGTCCGGTGCGCGCCGACGACGTGCGGCAGATGCTCGGCCTCGCCGACCGAGTGCGTATTGTCGACCTGTTCGAGGCGCTGATGAAGGGCGACGTGCCTTCCGCATTGCAGGAGCTGCGTGAACAATACGACATCGGCGCGGATCCCGCGGTCGTGCTGGGCGATCTGGCGGAATTCACCCACTTTGTCACCCGCGTCAAAGTTGTTCCTGCCGTTGCCGAGGATGTATCCATGTCGGAGGCAGAACGCGTTCGCGGCCGCGCTTTCGCCACACAGCTGTCGATGCGCGTGCTGTCACGCACGTGGCAGATGCTGCTCAAGGGCGTCGAGGAGGTGCAGGCCTCCGGGCGTCCCGTTGCTGCTGCCGAAATGGTACTGGTGCGCATCGCCTACGCCGCCGACCTGCCGACACCCGACGAGGTGGTGCGCTCGCTTGCCGAAAATAGTGCGGCTCCCGCGCGGCCGCAGGGTAATGGCGGTACGATGCAGGCGACCTCGCAAAGCTATGCCCCGCGCTATGAAGCGCCGCGCGGCTCGCCACGCTCTGCCGCAGCGGTATCGCCACGGCCAGCGGACGATCCAGCAGCGCGGTTGCAGGAGCCGGTAACGGCCGCGCCGACGCTTTCGGTCGCATCATTCGAGGAGCTGATCGCGCTCGCCGCTGAAAAGCGCGACATCTCTGCCAAGATGGCGCTCGAACGCGATGTACGGCTGGTGCGTTTTGAGGATGGCCAGCTTGAGATTGCGCTCGAAGCAACAGCACCCAGGACGCTGGTGCATGATCTTCAGCGCAAATTGACCGGCTGGACGGGCAAGCGCTGGATTGTCGTGGTCTCCAAGGAGCAGGGCGCGCCAACCGTTCGCGCACAGGCGGAAGCCCAGCAGGCCGAGATCGAGCGCGGCGTTCAGAGCGATCCGCTGGTGCAGGCCGTGCTCAACCGCTTCCCCGGTGCGAAGATCGTGGGCGTGACGCAGAACGCGCTGGAAAGCGGAGAAGGCGCGTCAGGTGCTGCCGGGGACGGCGAGCACGAGGATTAGGCCATGGCCGATTTTATGGGTCTGATGAAACAGGCCGCACAGCTGCAAACCAAGATGCAGGCCATGCAGGCCGAGCTCGAGCAGATCGAGGTCGAGGGTACAGCGGGCGGCGGGATGGTCACCGTAACGATCTCGGCCAAGGGCGATCTCAAAGGCGTCAGGATCGACGATTCCCTTTTGAAGCCTTCGGAAAAGGAAATTCTTGAAGACCTGATGGTAGCAGCGCACACCGACGCACGACGCAAGGCGGAACTCGTGCTTCAGGAAAAGATGAAAGCGATCACCGGCGGCCTGCCGCTGCCGCCCGGATTGAATCTGACGTAATGCCCGCCGCCGTTGCCGGACCTGAAATTGAACGCCTCATCCAGTTGCTGGCGCGGCTCCCCGGCTTGGGACCGCGCTCGGCGCGCCGTGCCGCGCTGCATCTCATCAAGAAACGCGAACTGTTGATGGCGCCGCTCGCTGCCGCGCTCGAGACGGCGATGGAAAAAATCGAAATCTGCAAGATCTGCGGCAATATCGACACGCAGAACCCGTGCGCTGTCTGCACCGACCCGAAGCGCGATCAATCGATCATTGTGGTCGTCGCCGATGTCGCTGATCTCTGGGCGCTGGAACGTGCGCAAGCCGTCAACGGCCGCTATCACGTGCTGGGCGGCACGCTGTCACCGCTCGATGGCGTTGGGCCGCAGGACCTCGCCATCGACACGCTGATTTCGCGCGCGCATGAAACACCTGTCAAAGAGGTGATCCTTGCGCTCAACGCGACGGTCGACGGCCAGACCACCGCTCACTACATCACCGAGCTGTTGCAGGACGCCAAGGTGAAAGTAACGCGTCTCGCGCATGGCGTCCCGGTGGGCGGCGAGCTCGATTATCTTGACGAAGGCACGCTCGCAGCCGCGATCAAGCAGCGGACATTATTTTAAACTGCCACCGCTTCCGACCGTTGACGCGCCGTAGGGGACCGGCACTTCCATCACCGTGCCGCGCGGCCCTGGCATCACAGTGATCGGCATGGGTGTCCCGTCTGGAGCGATCGCGACCCGAGAGCAATCGCCATATTTATTTAGATTCGTCTGGCCGTCGTATGAGTTGTGCGAGAAATAATACTTACACACACCATCGTCATAATTGATGTTCGTCCAGGTTCCGTCGGTGTAGCGGGAGAAATTAGGGCTGTGCTGGTCGGCCAACGCTGATGAAGGTGCGGATACCGCGCCCGCGAGTGCGCAACCCAATACCGCTGCTGTGAAGTTGAGACGCATGGAAGCCTCCTTTTGCGGGTTTGAGGCCAAACGTCTGCCGCACCGCATCGTTCCTGAAAGAGGCGGCACTTTTACTTTCGATGGAACCCAGTTCTACGGCCGCTTTGTGACCAGCCGGGCAAAATGTCTGCGGCGCTGGAGCCATGCGAGCAGCAGCAGACTCGGAATGCCCGCCAGCATGCAGATCACGAAAAACCACGCCCAGCCGGTCGATTCAGCGATGAAACCGGCACCAGACGAGAGGTATGTGCGGCCCACAGCAGCGAGCGCAGTTAACAAGGCATATTGCGTCGCCGTGTGCAATGGGTTCTGACAAAGCGCGGAGAGATAAGCCACGAACATCACCGTGCCGATGGCGCTGGTGAAATTTTCCACGATGATGGCGACAGCTAGCATCGTGGCGTTCGTGCCGACCAGTGCGAGAGCGCTGAACGCGAGATTGGCAACCGACTGCAAAATGCCGCCGATCCAAAGGCTGGTCACAAGCGGCAGTCCGCGTGCGATGAAGCCGCCGGCAAAGCCGCCAAGCAGCAGCGCCGCCAGTCCCACGCCTTTAACGATCGCGGCGTACTCATTGCGGGTAAACCCGAGATCGATCACGAACGGCGCGGTCATGGCACCGGACAGCGCGTCGGTAAATTTAAACAGAACCACAAAGGCAAGCATCACCAGTGCGAGTTCCTGTCCGAGGAAGTCCTTGAATGCGCCGGTGGCGGCTTCGGTCAACCGGGTAAATGGCTTCTGATCGGCATGGCTTGCTTCAGCCCGCACCGAACGTTCCGGCTCGGTCGCGACCAACGCCGTGGCTGTGCCGATCAACACCAACACTGCCATCGCGACATAGCCCCAGTGCCAGGCGGCTTGCTTGTCGAAACCCTGCGCTTCGATGGCGCTGACCAGAAACAGCGCGCCGGCCGTGGAGATCAGCATTCCGATGCGATAAGCGGCGACGTAAGAAGCCATTCCGGCGGCCTGTTCGTTTTCCGGCAGGCTTTCGATACGGAAGGCGTCGACCACGATGTCCTGGGTCGCCGAGGCAGTTGCGACCAAGAGGGCCGCAAGCGCGACGAGACCGGGCGCTTCGGCCGGATTGCACGAGCCGAGGAAGACGATCGCAGCCATCAGCAGAATCTGGGTGAAAACCAGCCAGCCGCGCCGGCGCCCGAGCAGGCGCGACAGCAATGGAATGTCGAGCGCGTCGGTAAGCGGGGCCCAGAGAAACTTCACGGTGTAGGGCGTTCCGACCAGTGCGAACAGGCCGATAGTACCGAGATCCACACGCGACTCGCGCATCCAGACCAGAAGCGTTGCGCCGGACAATGCCAGCGGCAAGCCCGACGAAAAGCCGAGGAACATCACAATGAGAACGCGCGGCTTGAAATAGACCGCCATAGCGTCGAACCACGACGGCCGCGCTTCCGCCTCGGGTGAAACGGTCATTGTGTTATTCGCCGGCTTCGAGCTTGCGCTGACCAGGACCGGGGAGAATCTCGGCGCTCGGCTCGTCGTCTCCGTCAAACTCGACGTGCTGGATCTTTTCGCCACGGCTCAAGATCTTCTCGGCTGACGTGACAATCTGCTCGATATCTTTCCCGACATGGCCAAAATGACGATCGAGATTTTCCGCGCGATCCTTCAGCCGCTGCACATCGCCGACGAGGAGATTGACCTCAGCCAGGATTTTGTCAGCCGCCTCGCGCATGCGCGCGTCCTTCCGGATTTGCTGGATTACCTGGATAGCCAGCATGAGCAATGACGGCGAAACGATGGTCACCTTCGCCCGAAAAGCTTTCTGAAAAACATCGTCGAAGCTGTCATAGAGGTCGCAATAGATCGATTCCGACGGCACGAACATCAGCGCCATATCCTGTGTCTCACCGGGGATGAGGTATTTCTCGGCGATGTCGGCGATATGTTTGGCGACATCCTGCCGGACACGCGCCATGGCAAGCCGCTTTTCCTCATCGTTGCCGGCTTCACGGAAGGCGGTAACCGCTTCAAGCGGGAACTTTGCATCGATCACCAGCGGCGCAGCGCCTGGAAGGTATACACAGCAGTCGGGTCGCGCGCGGTTGGAAAGCGTCGCCTGGAACTCGTAGCAGTCTTTTGGCAACCGGTCCTTGATGATGGCTTCCATCTGGCCTTGCCCGAACGCTCCGCGTGACTGCTTGTTGCCAAGCACCTGTTGCAAACTCGTGACCTGCGAGGCGAGATCGGTGATATTTTTTTGCGCGCTATCGATCACGGCAAGCCGCGCGTGCAACTGCTGGAGATGGTCGCTTGTGCGCGCGGTCGCAGCGTCAAGCCGCTCGTGCATAGTTTGCTGAAGCTGCCCTTGCGTTTTGTGCAGCCAGCTGCCCATGGCGTCGATGCGGGCGTTGATCTGGGCCAGGCCCTCGACCGCGGCGGTATCCGGCGGTGCGGTGCGCGGGCGCGCCAGGAAAACCAGAAAAACAATAAGTGCGCCGGCCGTGAGGCCGGCCAGCAGACAAAGGGTGACGAGCGCTGTCTCGGACATATGAGGCTTGTACCGTGATTCGTCCGCTGCGTGAACGAACGGCGAACGGTAGGGCGATTATCCCGATGGCTCAAGGGGAAGGGGCGCATTGACCCCGCTGTTCCCACCGCTTACATCGCGGGCCATGGCGGTCCGCGACATTCTCATCATTCCCGACAAACGGTTGCGGCTGAAATCCGAGCCGGTGAAGACAGTCGACAAGCCACTGCGCAAGCTCGTCGAAGACATGTTCGAAACCATGTATGCCGCGCCGGGCATTGGCCTGGCGGCGATTCAGATCGGCGTGCCGCAGCGTGTGGTCACAATGGATCTCGCCAAAAAGGACGAACCGAAGCAGCCGTTGGTTTTCATCAATCCGGAGGTTGTCTGGGCATCGGATGAGAAAGCTGTTTACGAAGAAGGCTGTCTCTCGATTCCTGAGTACTACGAAGAAGTGGAGCGGCCCAAGGCTGTGAAGGTCAAGTTTGTCGACCTTGATTTCAAACCGCAGGAGATTGAGGCCGAGGGCCTGCTGGCGACCTGTCTACAGCACGAGATCGATCACATCAACGGCGTGCTATTCATCGATCATATTTCCAAGCTCAAGCGCGACATGGTGCTGAAGAAATTCAAGAAGGCCGCGAAAAAGACACCCGGGGCAAAGCCGCTCGCCGAGGACCAAGAGCCTTCGCATCATATCGGCTGACATCGGAGGCGCGGCCGCGCTAGAGGTGTGCCTGTATGCGCCTGATCTTCATGGGCACGCCCGATTTTGCCGTGCCGACCCTCATTGAGCTTGCCGCGCGCGGGCACGACATTGCCGCGGTGTACACACGCGCGGCGAAACCCGCCGGCCGAGGGATGGACATTCAAATAGCGCCGGTCGAGCGCGAAGCGCGCCGGCTGGCGCTTCCTGTGTTCACGCCGCAGACTCTCAAGGACGCAGGCGCGCAACAGGCATTTCGTGCCCTCAATGCCGACGTGGCGGTTGTCGTCGCCTATGGATTGATCCTGCCGCGGGTGGTGCTGGAGGCGCCACGACTCGGATGTTTCAACGTGCACGCCTCGTTGCTGCCGCGCTGGCGCGGCGCGGCGCCGATCAACCGCGCCATCATGGCGGGCGATACCGAGAGCGGTGTGGCCATCATGAAAATGGATGAAGGCCTCGATACAGGCGCAATAGCCATGGCCGAACGCATGAACATCGGCGCCGACATGACGGCGGGCGAGCTGCACGACGGTCTGTCGCGTTTGGGCGCCGATTTGATGCTGCGAGCGCTTGCCGCGGCCGAGCGTGGATCGCTGTCGCTCACACCTCAGGCGGCAGCCGGTGTGACATACGCTGAAAAAATATCCAAGAATGAAACACGTATCGATTGGACGAAGCCCTGGAAGGACGTGCACGATCATATCCGCGGTTTGTCCCCGCATCCTGGCGCCTGGTTCGAGATCGATGGTGCCCGCGCTAAGGCGCAACGCTCAACCAAAGGCGCAGGGTCCGGCGCGCCCGGAACAGTTCTCGACAACAAGCTTACGGTTGCCTGCGGTGAAGGCGCGGTGCGTCTCGTCGAGGTTCAGCGCTCCGGCAAGCAACCCATGGCTGCCGAAGAATTCCTGCGCGGTACGCCGGTAAAAGCAGGCGCGCGGTTGACCTGACCATGCCCCGATACAAGCTCATCATCGAATATGACGGAGCGCCGTTTTCCGGCTGGCAGGTTCAGGCGGATCAGCTCACCATACAGGGCGTTTTGAGTGCGGCAATCGAGGCGCTGTCAGGCGAAAAAACCCTCACGCAAGGTGCCGGCCGCACCGATGCCGGCGTGCACGCGCGCGCGCAAGTCGCGCACGTCGACCTTAACAAAGACTGGGATACTGACACGATACGTGACGCGCTTAATGCGCATTTGCGCCCGCACCCGATAGCTGTTCTTTCGGCTGAGCGGGTGTCCGATGATTTCAATGCCCGCACATCGGCGATCAGGCGCCACTACCTTTACCGCATTATCAACCGCCGCGCCGATCTGACCCTTGAGACCGGCCGCGCCTGGCGCGTATCCCGTCCACTTGATGCCGCCGGCATGCACGCCGCCGCGCAGCGTTTGGTCGGCAAGCACGACTTCACAACCTTCCGCTCGACCGAGTGTCAGGCCAAATCGCCGGTGAAAACACTCGATGTGCTCAAAGTCGAGCGCAATGGAGAAGAGGTCAATGTTGTCGCCGTTGCCCGCTCATTTCTGCACAACCAGGTACGATCGATGGTGGGCTCGCTTGTTGTGGTCGGCGAAGGAAAATGGGGCGCGGAGGATCTGAGCAAGGCGCTTGATGCGCGCGATCGCGCTGCTTGCGGGCAGGTGGCGCCGCCGGATGGCCTCTACCTGATGCGGGTGGATTACTAACCGAAATATCTGTCGATGATCTTCCGGTAAATCGCGGTCAGCGCTTGCAGGTCTGCAAGCGAGACGCGCTCATCCACCGCATGCATGGTCTGACCGACCAGGCCGAACTCGACGACCGGGCAATACGCCGTGATGAAGCGCGCATCCGAGGTGCCGCCGGTAGTGGAAAGCTCCGGTTTGCGGCTGGTAACCTCACTGACTGCGTTTGCAACGAGTTCCGTGAACGGCCCAGATTTGGTGACGAACACGCTGGCATTCGACGGCTCCCACTGGAAGGCAAACCGGATTTTTCCGTCGGCGGCTTTCGTCGCGCGCTGCTCGATCAGTTTCTTCAAGGAATCGAGCGTGTGCTTGTCGTTGAACCGGATATTGAAACGCGCGCGCGCTTCACCGGGGATCAAGTTTACGGTCTTGTTGCCGACATCGATAGAAGTGAATTCCAGATGCGAGGGCGCGAATTGCGCGCTCCCTTGATCGAGCGGTTCGGCCTGCAGTGCCGCTATGAGCGTCACCAGGCCGCGGACCGGATTTTCGGCGCGCTGCGGATATGCAACGTGGCCTTGCTTCCCCGTGACCATCAGGTGGCCGTTGAGCGAACCGCGCCGGCCAACCTTGATGGTGTCACCGAGCTTCTGCTGGTTGCTCGGTTCGCCCAGGATGCAGTGATCGAATTTCTCGCCGCGTTCGGCCGCCCATTTCAAAAGCTTGGGCGTGCCGTTGACCGCAATGCCTTCCTCGTCGCCGGTGATCAGAAATGATATTGAGCCCTTCGGCTTGCCGCCTTTCTGGCCAAGATAATCGAGCACGGCGGCAATCGCGCACGCAATTCCACCCTTCATATCCACCGCACCGCGCCCGTAAAGCTCACCGTCGGCGACCGCGGCGGAAAACGGCGGATGCTTCCAGGCTTTCTCGTCGCCTGGCGGCACTACATCGGTGTGGCCAGCAAAAATCAGATTAGGTTTTGCGGTGCCGATGCGCGCGTAGAGGTTTTCGACATCGTCCGTTCCGGGTTCGCGGAATGTCATGCGGTGCACGGCAAATCCCGCGCCCTTCAACGTCTTTTCGATGAAAGCAAGCGCGCCGCCCTCCGCCGGGGTCACCGACGGACAGCGTAGCAGGTCGCGGGTGATGGCTACTGGATCGGCAGACACGGCCTGGACGCCTTTAATCCCTCAGCAGCTCGTTGATGCTGGTTTTCGAGCGTGTACGCTCGTCGACTCGCTTGACGATGACGGCGCAGTAGAGACCCGGACCGCCGCTTTTGCCCGGCAGCGTGCCGGGGACGACGACCGAATACGGCGGCACTTCGCCTTGGGTGATTGCACCGGTTTCGCGGTCGACGATACGTGTTGAAGCGCCGAGATAGACACCCATCGAGAGTACCACGCCGGTGCGCACGATCACGCCTTCCGCGACTTCCGATCGGGCGCCGACAAAACAATTGTCTTCGATGATCACCGGTCCCGCTTGCAGCGGCTCGAGCACACCGCCGATGCCGGCGCCACCGGAAATGTGGCAGTTCTTGCCGATCTGCGCGCAGCTGCCGACGGTCGCCCAGGTATCGACCATGGTTCCGGAATCGACGTAAGCGCCGAGATTGACGAAAGACGGCATCAGCACAACGCCGGGTGCAATGAATGCGGAGCGGCGCACAACGCAGCCCGGCACCGCGCGGAAACCCGCTTTACGAAAGCGCGCCGCGTTCCAGCCCTTGAATTTGGAGTCGACCTTGTCCCACCACGCAGCCCTGCCCGGCCCGCCCGGGATCACGCTCATATCGTTGAGGCGGAACGAGAGCAGCACCGCCTTCTTTAGCCACTGGTTGACCCGCCATTGGCCGTCGCCTTGCCGTTCAGCAACGCGCGCCTTGCCGGCGTCAAGCAGATCGAGCGCCGAATTCACCGCCTTGCGCACCGTGCCCTTGGTCTTCGGGCCGATCTTGTTGCGGCCTTCGAAGGCTTGGTCGATGATGCTGGCAAGCTTGTCGGACATGCGTGCTCCGGCTCGTTCGGTTGCGGTTTGTCGGGGGCGGGGCAGGGGATGTCAAGCCGCGCCGGGCAGGATAAGCTCGCGGCCAGGAGAAACGCTTATGAATGGCCTGCTCGTGCGCCTGGGATTGGGTGTGATTGCAATGGCGCTTGGCGCAGCGCCCGCTTTTGCTCACCACATGATGGGTGGGCACACGCCTGTCACCTTTGCCGATGGAATCCTGTCCGGGCTCGGCCATCCGATCATCGGGCTCGACCATTTCGCCGCCGTCGTGGCCGTCGGGTGTCTGGCGGCGGCGCATCGGGCAGGACCGGTGCTCGCGCTTGCTTTCGTTGGGACCATGATGGCGGGTGTAGCCCTGCATCTCCAGGGAGCGACGGTGCCGGCTGACGAGATCATGGTGGCGCTGTCTGTGATTATTCTTGGCGCGATCATGCTGCGGGGACAAAACATTTCGACTCGCGCAGCTCTTGCGTTATTCGCACTGGTCGGCCTCGTGCATGGTTACGCGCTGGGTGAATCGATCTACGGTGCCGAACGGACACCGGTCTATGCGTATTTGCTCGGTCTCGCGGTCATTCAGGGCACAGTGGCGCTCGTCGCCATGAGCGTCGCCCGCTTGCTGGCGCGGCGGCCAGCCGATCTGTCGCCATTGCGTCTCGTCGGCGCCGGCATTGCCGGCATCGGGCTCGCCGTACTGATGCAGCAGATAGTACCGGGCGCGTGATCAGGCGCGCGAAATCTCCTCGAGGAAACCGGTGAGATCGTCGGTCAGATGATCGACATAGGGTGCATCGCGCCCTTCCAGTTCCCATGCTTCACGGAAGACCTCGCGCTGCCCTTCAGGCACCACAAGCACCGTGGTCATCCCGAGCGCATGCGGCGTCTCCAGATTGCGCGCCAGGTCTTCAAACATTGCCGCTTTTTCGGCATCGACCCCGTGCCGGGCAAGAAAGCGCTGGTATGCCTGCGGCAACGGTTTTGGATCGAGATCAGCCGCAGCAATATCGAACACGTCTTCGAAGTGCCGATGGATTTCCAACTTTTGCATGACTGCGTCGGCATGCTTTCGGGTGCCGTTGGTCAAAATCAGCTTGCGCCCCCGAAGTTTTTCCAGCGCAGCGCCGAGCGCTGGATTTGGTTCAAGTGGTGAATGATCGATCTGATGCACGAATTCGAGATAGTCGTCCGGCCGCATGCCATGTTCGGCCATCATTCCGCGCATCGTTGTGCCGTAGCGCTTGTAGTAGTCTTTCTGCACGCGCAGCGCTTCATCGCGCGAGACCTTCAGGAAATCGGAGACATAGGCGCGGATACGTTCGTCTACCTGCTGCCAGAGATTGAGATGATGCGGGTACAGCGTGTTGTCGAGATCGAACACCCAGGTTTCGATATGACCGAAGCCGCGCGGCGCACTCTTAGTCATGGTTCCTTGAAATGAATCGTCGTTGACGGCTGCACGTCAATAGCGGCAAAGCCGGCGGAATTCAGACCACGTGCCGCACAGTCCTTGTGATCCGCGAGTTCGAAGCGGCCATCGCGCGTGCAAAGCGCAACCGTGCCACCCCAGGCGAGCGGCACGTCGCCGCGCTTGATGGCGCGACCGTTGCCGTCGACTGCCTCGGCATAACTGTAAAGCCTGTGCGGATCACCCCGCAGGTCCGGACGCAGGCATTGGCCAGCCTCCAGGCGATACCAGCCACGGGTGACAATCGCCCCCATCTCGACAATGCCGAGCGAGGCCATGACTGCGTATTTGGTATCGTTGCACCAGGAAAAGCCGACGCCTTCCGGGTTACTGGCGGCATCGATCAGCGTGTCAAAGAAATTCGGCGCAGATGCCGTGTCGACGGGTAGCTTCCGGTCATTGAGAAACTTCGTCAGCGCGGCTTGCGTCTTGTTACCCTGGACCCCATCGATCGGGTAGGCGTCGTAGCCGGCGATGACCAGCAGCCGCTGTATGCCGGCGAGCCGAGCCTGCACGTCGTCGTAATCGGCTTTTTCCGCGAGATTGATGACGGGTCCTTTCGGCGAGTCGGATGGCTTGGCCGCGCTGAAACGCGCTTGCTGGCCCGTAGGGCAACCGCGGCCATTGGGAATATCGAAATCGCCGGGGCGGATGCAGAAATCCGCTTGTCCATCCTGCGGTACCGGCGGGGTCCCATAGATCGGCGACGCGCGGCCGTGCACGTAGACCATATCGGCATCGAGGGCGCCGTCGAGCACTTGCCGGCACTGACCCGGGTCAAGGCGGAACCAGCCGCGCGTAGCAACATTGGCGCGCTTCTCAATGGCGATGGCCGATTCCATGCGGTAGCTGGTGCGGTTGCAGAGCGTGAGCTCGGCTTGCGCCGGTGCGGTTGCAAGTATCGCTATCGATGCGAGGATGGTGGGTACGAGACGGCGAATCATGCCGCCATGCTAGCGGAAGGCCGTGAAAGCCGTCAGCGGTGCATCAGGGTGCCGACACCATGGTCGGTCAATAGCTCGAGCAGCACGGCATGCGGGACTTTACCGTCCATAATGACAACGCCTTCCACGCCCTGATCGAGGGCGTAGATGCAGGTCTCGACCTTGGGGATCATGCCGCCGGAGATTGTGCCGTCGGCTATCAGTTTGCGCGCATCGGCGACCGACAATTCCGCAATCAGGTTTTTCGACTTGTCCAGCACCCCGGTCACATCGGTCAGCAGTAACAGCCGCTTGGCCTTGAGCGCGCCGGCGATGGCGCCGGCAAATGTATCGGCGTTAACATTGAAAGTTCCGCCGTTGCCCGAGGTTGCCACAGGCGCCAGCACCGGAATCATTTCCCGGCCGATCACCTGGCTAAGCATGGTGATGTCGACTTTCTCCGGTTCGCCGACGAAACCGAGGTCGACAATTTTTTCAATATTGGAATCGGGATCGATCACGGTGCGGCTGACCTTGCGCGCCTGAACCATGTTACCGTCCTTGCCGCACAAGCCGATCGCCTTGCCGCCGGCGGCATTGATGTAACCGACGATCTGCTTGTTGATCGATCCGGCAAGCACCATCTCGACGATTTCGACGGTCTTGGCGTCGGTAACGCGCAGGCCCGCGGCAAATTCAGACTTGATGCCGAGTTTCTTGAGCATGGCCTCGATCTGCGGGCCGCCGCCGTGCACCACCACCGGATTGATGGCGGTCTGCTCAAGCAGGACAATATCGCGAGCAAAGTCGCGCGCCATCTGTTCCTGGCCCATGGCGTGCCCGCCGTATTTGACCACGACGATTTCCTCGTCATAGCGCTGCATATGCGGCAGCGCTTCCGACAGGATGCGGGCCTGCGTTTGCGGGTCGATCTTTGGGACCTTGCTCATTGCCGGGGGTTCTAGCCGATGTAGCGGCCATCCGACAATGCGTCAGCGGCCGCTTTCAGCCAGCAGCCGGGCGATGGCCGCGCGCAATTCCGGAATACCTGTTCCGTCATGGGACGAGGTCGCGAGCACCGCGGGAAAAGCCGCTGGCCGCCTTGCCAGCGCCGCTTCCACCTCCGCAATGCGGCTATCCAGCGCCGAGGGCGTCAACTCGTCGCATTTGGTCAGGACGATCTGATGGCTGACCGCGGACTGCCCAAGCGCCTCAAGCGCCGGCTCGTCGGCTGGTTTAAGCCCGTGGCGGGCATCCACGAGCATATAAACGCGGGCAAGGCTGCCGCGGCCTCGCAGGAAAGCGTCGATCAGCGCGGTCCAGGCCGCGATCTTGGATTTTGCCGCAGCGGCATAGCCGTAGCCGGGCATGTCGACAACGGTGAGACTTTCGCCACCGGTGAAAAATACAAGTTCTTGCGTGCGGCCCGGCGTGCGCGAAATGCGCGCCAGATTTTTCCGGCCGGTGAGCGCGTTGATCAGACTCGATTTGCCGACATTCGAGCGGCCGGCAAAGGCGATTTCAATGCCGCGCATCGGAGGCAACGAAGCAGGCGTGCAGGCGGCGGCGACAAAGCGCCATTCTCCGGCGAAGAGACGCCGGCCGGCTTCGATTTCGGCGCGGGTGAAGTCGGTCGTTGAAACCATCAAATTGTCATGCCCGGGCTTGTCCCGGGCAACCGCTACTGCGGTGTCTTCTTCACAAAGAAAGCCTTGAGATTGTCGAACAATTCGATCTTGGCGCCGTGCTTACGCATAATCACGCTTTGCTGGATTACCGACAACGTGTTGTTCCACGCCCAGTAGATAACCAGTCCCGCCGGGAAGTTCGCCAGCATGAAGGTGAAGATGATCGGCATCCAGTTGAAGATCATCTGCTGGGTCGGATCTGGCGGTGCCGGGTTGAGCTTCATCTGCACCCACATGGTGACGCCCATGATCAGCGGCCAGGCGCCGAGATGCAGGAACGAGCCGATCACCGGCAATATAGTCGGATCGACCGGGATGACCCCGAACAGATTGAAGATATTGGTCGGATCCTGCGCCGACAGATCATGGATCCAGCCAAAGAACGGCGCGTGACGCATTTCGATCGTGACGAACAGGACCTTGTAGAGAGAAAAGAAGACCGGAATCTGAATCGCGATTGGCAGGCAGCCGGCCAGCGGATTGATCTTTTCCCTTTTGTAAAGCTCCATGAGTTCTTGCTGCTGCTTGGCCTTGTCATTGGCGTAACGCTCACGCAGCGCGGTCATCTGCGGTTGCACCGCTTTCATCTTGGCCATCGAGGCGTAGGACTTGTTGGCCAACGGGAAGAACGCGATCTTGATCAGCACGGTGACGATCAGGATCGCGAGGCCGAAATTGCCGACAAGGCGATAGAGATAGTCGATAGCAATGAAGAGCGGCTTGGTGATGAAGTAAAACCATCCCCAATCGATCAGAAGATCGAAGCGATTGAGCTTGAGCTGTTTGTCGTATTCGTTGACCACCGCCACTTCCTTGGCGCCGGCAAATAAGCGGGCATTGGCGGCGCCGGTTGCGCCCGGTGCGATGGTCTGTGCATCGAGGAGGTAATCGGTCTGATAAGTAGGCACGGTGCCTATTGTGCCGGTCGAAAAGCGCGCCTTCAGGCGCGCGGTCGTGTCCGGCACGAGGACAGCTGCCCAATATTTATCGGTAATGCCGAGCCAGCCATTGGTGACATCGAAATTGACGGTCTTTTTCTCGGCGATGTTCTTGTAGGTGTACTCCTGCAGGCCGGAATCGCCGAGAACGCCGATCAAGCCTTCGTGCAGAATGTAGTATCCCGCGGTCTGCGGCGTGCCGTGACGCGAGATCAACGCATAAGGATAAAGAGAAACAGGCGCCGCGCTCTTGTTCGCAACTTCATCCTTGATGGTGAAAAGATATTTGTCATCGACCGCGATGGTACGGTGGAATTCAAGGCCTTCGCCGTTGTCGTAGGTCAAGGTCACGGGATGACCAACACTCAACGCGCCCGAGCCAGTCTGTTTCCATACGGTTTCCGCCGTCGGCAGCTTGACGTTTGAGTTAGCGGAGCCGGCCCAGCCGAATTCGGCGTAGAAGGGATCGGCGGTCCCAGACGGTGAAAGCAGGACGATCGGCGGCGACTTCGGATCAACGGTTTCGCGAAACTTGATGAGCGCCAGGTCGTCGATTCGGCCGCCCTTAAGCGCGATTGAGCCTTGCAGGCTGCCGGTTGAAATCTGGACACGTGGCGTGTCCGCCAGGGCCTTCGGGCGGTCGATCGGCGCGGCAGCCGCGGGCGCGCTCACCTGGCCGGGAATTTGCGCCGGTCCAGGTTGTTGCGCCGGTTGCGGAGATTGCCCGGGCTGCGCGGGCGTCGGCACAGCCTGTTTTTGCAGTTGCGCCTGCAACTGCAGCTGTTCCTGCCGCGCTTTCTCCTGCGGCAAGGCGAAGAAGAATTGCCAGCCGAGCAGGACGAGCGCCGACAGCGCAATGGCGAGAATGGTGTTTTTATCTTGCATCAGTAGTCCGTATTGCCGCCGCGCCCCGCATGTATTCGCCGCAACGCTCCTTCGAAATCTTGCACCAACTTGCCCAATGGCAAACTGAGCGCCGCACGGCGGCCGATCAACACATAATCATGCCCGGCATGCAGCCGGTTTGCGGTCGAGAGCCGCACGATTTCCCGCAAACGTCTGCGCACACGGTTGCGCTCGACGGCACTTCCGACTTTCTTCGACACGGTAAACCCGAACCGTGCCGGACCTCGGTCGCGGCGATTGCGTGCTTGCAGCACGAACGCCGCCGACGGTGCCTTGATCCCAGACGCCGCGGCCAAAAAATCCGCCCGTTGCCTCAATCTTTCCATGGAAGCAATGTGCGGCCCTTTCGCCGCGGTCAGGCAGAGAGTCGCTTGCGCCCGCGTCCGCGCCGCGCCGACAGCACCTTGCGTCCGCCCTTGGTCGCCATGCGCGCGCGGAAACCGTGACGGCGCTTGCGTACAAGCTTGCTCGGTTGATAGGTCCGCTTCACGTTTTAGATTCTCCGCTGACTGCGCCTGGGAAGGAGGAGACCGTCCTCGAAACATCACTAAAGCCCGGTTCTTTCGGGACAGCAGGTGATTTCGCGCGGCTTATAAGGGAGGTGCTTTGGGTCGTCAATGTGACCGTCCCACCACAAGCGTGCCCCAGTGTCAAAAAGCCTCACAAGGCGGTGATGCAGGGGCGTTCTGGATTGGGGCTCGTGTATAAAGTGTGAATGTCTGCAGGTTCGCATCCGCGTGCCCAACCGGTCGGTTATTTCCGCCGGCTGCTGCCATTGGTAGCAATCATCATCCTTGCCGCGGTCGGCTTTTATACAATCGGCGGCGAAATCTCTTTCGACGCACTGGTTCGCCATCGCACCGCAATCGATACCTTCGTGACAGGACATCGGGTACTCGCCGTACTCGCTTATGTTGGCATCTACATTGTGACGGTCGCACTCTCGCTACCCGGAGCGACGTTCCTTACCGTTGCCGGAGGATTTCTGTTCGGCGTTGCCGTCGGTGCGACCGCTGCGGTGCTCGGCGCCACCATTGGCGCGACACTAATTTTTCTCGCGGCGCGAACCGCGCTGGGCGAGCCGCTACTGCGATGGGCGGGTCCGCGCGCCAATAAACTGGCCAGTGAGTTTCGCGAAGAAGCATTTCGCTATCTTCTGTTCTTGCGTCTGGTGCCGGTTTTTCCGTTCTTCATTGTCAATCTGGTGCCGGCCTTTGCCGGCGTGCGTCTTGGCCCGTTCGTGGCGGCGACCGCGCTCGGCATCATTCCAGCGGCTATTGCCTTTGCTTTTGCCGGCACCGGCCTCGATAGCGTGATCACCGCGCAGGTCGCCGCCTATCACCAATGTCTCGGGTCCGGCTCCATCGATTGCCGGATGATCTTCGATCCTGTGGACATTCTGACGCCGCAAATGATCTCTGCGCTGGTCGTGCTCGGTCTGCTCGTTCTTATACCGGTTGTTGTGAAACGGTGGCGTGCTCGCTCGCCCAATACCATGTGATCATGCGATATTGCCGCCAATAAGAGTAGTTGAGGATGGTGGAAGTCCTAACACCTGATATTTGCGTTATCGGTGGCGGTCCTGGCGGGCTTTCGGTGGCCTCGGCTGCGGCCGCTTTCGGCGTTCCGACGGTGCTGATCGAACGCCACAAGATGGGTGGCGACTGCCTTAATACCGGCTGCGTGCCGTCGAAGGCCCTCTTAGCAGCAGCAAGGCGCGCGCAAATGATCCACAGCGCCGGAATGTTCGGCGTTGTCGCGCAAGGCATTATTGATTTCAGCAAAGTGCACGATCATGTGCATGGTGTAGTTGCCGCGGTGGCGCCAACCGATTCGGCGGAGCGCTTTAGCGCGCTTGGCGTTCGCGTGATCCGCGCGCATGCGAAGTTCAAGGACCGCAACACGGTTGTCGCCGGCGAAACAGAAATCCGTGCCCGCCGTTTCATCATAGCGACGGGGTCGAAGCCGGCGGTGCCGCCGATTACCGGCCTCGACCAGGGTCCGTACCTCACCAACGAGACTATTTTCGATCTGCGCGAGAGACCGGAGCATCTCATTATTGTTGGAGCGGGCCCAATCGGCCTCGAGATGGCGCAAGCCTTCCGCCGTTTCGGAAGTTCGGTGACGGTGCTTGAGGCGGCACAACCCCTCGCCATGGACGATCGCGAATGTGCAGCGGTCGTTATTGATCGGCTCGAACGCGAGGGTGTCATTATTCGCAGCGGCGTGAAGGTTGTCAGCGTCGCCCACGCAGGCCACAGCGTCACGACGACAATTGAAATTGCCGGCGCGGAACAGACCATCACCGGCAGCCATGTGATGGTTGCCACGGGCCGCACGCCCTCGATCGATGGACTAGCGCTTGAAGCTGCGGGCATTCGTCACGATCGCGCTGGTATTGTCGTGAACAGAAAACTCAAGACGAGCAACCGGCGTGTCTACGCCATCGGAGACTGCGCGGCCGGGCAGCTGCAGTTCGCGCACGCGGCGAACTATCACGCGGGCCTGGTGATCCGGAATGCGCTTTTCCGCCTTCCGGTGCGCGCGAACAACAGCGCCATTCCGTGGGTCACATTTACCGAACCCGAACTCGCGCAGACCGGCCTCACCGAAGCGCAGGCGCGGGAGCGCCGCATCGGGGTTCGCGTCGCGCGCTGGCCGTATCGTGACAACGATCGGGCCCAAACGGAACGAGAAACGCACGGTCACATTAAGGTCATCACGACGCGTAAAGGTAGGATAGTAGGTGCGACCATTGTCGGAGCGCAGGCTGGCGAGCTGATAGGGATCTGGACACTCGCGATCGCACGAGGCCTCGATATGAAGGCCTTAACCGATTTCGTGCTTCCTTACCCCACCCTGTCAGAACTCGGAAAACGTGTAGCGGTTGACTTTTTCGCGCCAAATTTGACGAGCCCATGGGTGCGGCGCATCATTGGCTGGTTGCGAAAGTTCGGTTAAGGCGATCTTGGAAACGGAAAGCACACCAAACGGCGCTGTTGAGGCGGAGCCGCAGCCAACGCGGAAACTGCGCGTTGGCCTGTCCGGCAAGCTGCTGGTCCTCACCATCCTTTTCGTGATGGTGGCGGAAGTCCTGATTTATGTGCCGTCGGTCGCCAATTTCCGTCTCAACTGGCTGAACGACAGGCTGGCTGCCGCCCACACCGCGGCGCTCGTGCTCGATGCCGCGCCAAGCGGCATGGTGCCGGAATCGCTGGCCAAACAGATTCTCGAAAGCATTGGCGCGCGCGCCGTCGCCATGAAGATGGGCAATCAGCGGCGCCTTCTCGCCGCTTCAGACATGCCCGCCGGGCTCGCGCAGGATATCGACATGCGGCAACAGTCATGGTGGCGCGCGATTGTCGAGGCATTCGATACGTTGCTCACCTGCAAACCGGACGACGTAATGCGCGTCGTCGGCGCCGCGCCGATGGGCGGCGATTTCCTCGAGATCGTTCTCAACGAAGGTCCATTGTGCAAGGCGATGTGGACGTTTTCTGTGAACATTCTGTTGCTGTCGCTGGCGATCTCGGGGATTACCGCGATGCTGGTGTTCTTCGCTCTGCATTATCTGCTTGTTCGTCCGATGCGGCGCATTACCGCCAACATGATCGCGTTCCGGGCCGATCCGGAAAATCCGATGCGCATCATTTACGAAAGCGGCCGGCGCGACGAGATCGGCACCGCCGAAGAGGAGCTCGCCTCCATGCAACGCGAGCTCACCACGATGCTGCACCAGCAGAGCAGGTTGGCGGCGCTTGGACTCGCGGTGTCGAAGATTAATCACGATCTGCGCAATTTGCTGGCATCAGCGCAGCTTTTCTCCGACCAGCTCTCCACTTCGCCCGATCCGAAGGTGCAGAGGTTTGCACCCAAGTTGATGCGCGCACTGGAGCGTGCCATCGCGTTCTGTCAGTCGACGCTCTCTTACGGGGGCGCACAGGAGCCTCTGCCCGAACGCAAGACCATCGAAGTGGAGCCGCTGATCGAGGAGGTTCACGAAGTGCTGGGTCTTGGGCTCGATGTCCCAATCCGCTGGATCGTGGCGGTCGAGCGCGGCCTCACCATGGAGGCCGACCACGATCAGTTATTTCGTGTTCTGGTCAACGTTACACGCAATGCAGTGCAGGCGCTGGAGGCGCGTGGCGCGCGCGATCCGGCCCGCGACCAGATTCGCATAACCGGACGCCGCGAAGGCAGCGTCGTGGTGATTGAAGTGTCGGATACTGGCCCTGGTGTTCCTGAAAAAGCACGCGCTCACATGTTCCAGGCGTTCCAGGGTGGGGCACGCGCCGGAGGCACCGGGCTCGGTCTCGCCATTGCCGCGGAATTGGTGCGTGCGCACGGCGGTGAAATCCGACTGGTGCCGGGCACCATCGGCGCCACGTTCAGCATTGCAATTCCCGACCGGGCCGTTGACTTAAGTTCGCGGCGCAGCGAGCGCGCCCGCGCCTGAGGGCGCGGCGTTGCCAAAAGGCTGCAACCCTTGCCAATGCTGGATCAAGACGATAGCTATGCCCAGTCCCGCGGGCCGGTTTCCGGCAGCGGAATCAAGCGCCCGTAGCTCAGCTGGATAGAGCACCAGACTACGAATCTGGGGGTCAGGAGTTCGAATCTCTTCGGGCGCGCCATTTT
>Ga0187779_10000461_pt1 | contig 27263 bp, 20 predicted proteins | sample 1015_Q2_SP10_10__FD_132435 | JGI IMG/M metagenome (GOLD analysis project Ga0187779, IMG submission 132435) | Tropical peat soil microbial communities from peatlands in Department of Meta, Colombia - 1015_Q2_SP10_10_MG | ecosystem: Environmental > Terrestrial > Soil > Wetlands > Peat | place... | reverse complement strand
GCCATCTTTCGCCGGTCGGCGTGTACTACTTCCGCGCAGCGATCGCGGCGATGAACGCGCACCCGGTGCTTTGCGTGAGGCCGGTGCAGATGTCACGGAGGTGATCGCGTATCGAACGACGGTGCCCGCGGGAGCTGATGTCGGTGTCCTCGCAGCTATTTTGCGCGCGGAGGTTGATGCCGCTGTATTCGCTAGTCCTTCTGCATTCAAGAACTTCCGTACGATCGTCGGCGAGACCGAAACTCAGAATCTCTCGAGTCGGATCGCTTTCGTCGCAATCGGGCCATCTACTGCACGCGCGATTCGAGAAGCGCACTCTCTCGTCGCGGTGCAGGCAGACGACGCCTCCACAGCGGGGCTGGCTCGGGCGATCGTCGATCACTATCAGCGTCATTCGGCAACTGCGAGGCCCGCGTGACATTCCCAACACATCGCCCGCGCCGTCTGCGCCGCAGCGAGGCGCTGCGCAGCCTCGTCCGCGAGACGCAGCTCTCGACGCACGGCTTGCTCTATCCGATGTTCGCTTGCCCTGGCAAGAAGGTTCGCACCGAAGTCAGCTCGATGCCCGGAATATTCCAGCAGTCGCCCGATCAGATCGTCGAGGAGTGCAGGGAGGTCGCCGATCTCGGCATTCCGGGCGTGATTCTCTTCGGCCTGCCCGAGCACAAGGATGAGACCGGCTCGGAAGCTGCTTCGCCGAAAGCTGCTGTCCAGCGCTCCATCGAAGCGATTCGCAAAGCCAAGCTCAACCTTCTCGTCGTCACCGACGTTTGCCTCTGCGAATACACGAGCCACGGCCATTGCGGCGTGATTAAGGATGGGCAGATCCTCAACGATCCGAGCCTCGAGCTGCTGGCGAACGCGGCTCTCTCGCACGCGCGCGCTGGAGCCGATATCGTTGCGCCGTCGGACATGATGGACGGCCGCGTGGGCGCGATTCGCCGCAAGCTCGACGAGAAGGGCTTTCAGGACGTTGCGATCCTCGCCTACGCCGCGAAATACGGCTCGGCGTTCTACGGGCCGTTCCGCGAAGCCGCGCAATCGACGCCGCAGTTCGGCGACCGCCGCAGCTATCAGATGGATCCTGCGAACGCGCGCGAGGCGCTACGCGAAGTCGCGCTCGATCTCGAAGAAGGCGCGGACATCATCATGGTCAAGCCCGCGCTGCCGTATCTCGATGTCATCGCGCGCGTGCGCGAACGCTTCGACGTGCCCGTCGCGGCTTATAACGTAAGCGCCGAATACGCGATGGTGAAAGCCGCCGCGCAAAAAGGCTGGATCGACGAGCAGCGCATCGTCCTCGAAATTCTCACCGGCATTCAGCGCGCGGGCGCTTCGATCATCCTGACGTACCACGCGAAAGACGCTGCTCGCTGGCTCAAGCACTGCTGACGATGTCCCGGCCCGCCTCGCATCCCTCATCCGAACTTCGCGCTCGCGCCGAAAAAATTCTTGTCGGCGGCGTGAATAGTCCCGTACGCGCATTTCGCGCCGTGGGCGGCGAGCCGCTGATCATCGACCGCGCCGCGGGCTCGCGCATCTGGGACGCCGACGGCCGCGAATACATCGATTACGTCTGCTCCTGGGGCGCGCTGATTCTCGGCCACGCGCACATTGACGTGGTTGATGCGATCGCCGATCAGGCGCGCCACGGCACCAGTTACGGCATGACGTCGCCGCTCGAAATCGAACTCGCCGAGCGCATCGCCCGCGCCATTCCTTCGATCGAGCGCATCCGCTTCGTCAGCTCCGGCACCGAGGCGACAATGTCCGCCATCCGCGCCGCGCGCGCCTTCACCAAGCGCGACCTGATCCTCAAATTCGAAGGCGGCTACCACGGCCACTCGGATAGCTTTCTTGCCGAGGCCGGCTCGGGGCTTGCCACGCTCGGCATTTCCTCGAGTCCCGGCGTGCCGCAGGCGCTCGCGGAGCTAACACTCAATGCGCCTTACAATGACGCGGCGGCCGTAGAGCGCGTCTTCGCTGCGCATACGGCAAAGATCGCGGCGGTGATCGTCGAGCCGGTTGCGGCGAATATGGGAGTGGTTCCGCCCGCGCCCGGCTTTCTCGAATCGCTCCGCCAGATCACCCAGCGCGACGGCTCACTTCTGATCTTCGACGAGGTGATCACCGGATTTCGGCTCGCATACGGCGGCGCGCAGAATGTCTACGGCATTCGGCCCGATCTCACGACCCTCGGCAAAATCATCGGCGGGGGATTGCCGGTCGCGGCCTACGGAGGCCGTCGCGAGATCATGGACCAGATCGCCCCGCTCGGCCCGGTCTATCAAGCTGGCACACTTTCGGGCAACCCGCTCGCGATGCGGGCCGGCATCACCACACTGGCGCTGCTTGAGGATCCGACGTTCCACGAGCCGCTCGACGCTCGGGCGCAGCGGCTTGCCAACGGTCTCCGCGACGCTCTGCGCGATGCCAGCCTTCCGGGCGAGGTGAACGCCGTGGGCTCTCTCATGACACTCTTCTTCGCCGCCGAGCCTGTCCGGGATTACGCCGGCGCCAAAAAGTCTGACACGGCTCGCTTCGCGGCCTTTTTCCGCAAAATGTTGGCTCGCGGGATCTTCCTGCCACCTTCGCAGTTCGAAGCGCTTTTCGTTTCTTCAGCACACAGTGACCAGGACATCAGCCGCACCGTCTCCGCCGCGCACGAGAGCCTTCAAGTCATTTCTGCGCAACGCTAGGTCCGATTCTCGCCTTCGACGAGCAGGGAACTGAGCGCTTTGGTGTTCGCAAGTCAAGGAGAGAGTGGAAAACGACTTCCACTCGCACGGTACCTGAGTTCTAGCGCACCGTTCCAAATTCTTCTCCAGAAACAAAGCGTGCTGAAAACAAAAGCCTTACAGCACCGATTTCTTGGTACTGGCCATGCTCCTTCCGTGGCTGAGTCAGTTGACACTCGTGTCAGTAACAAGGAGCACCCCCTTCCATGGGTCTTGCAACAGTCGCGTTGCTGCTGCATCTGGCGGTCGCCGCGCCAAGCGATGCCGACGTTAACGCCAAACCAGCAGCGGAGCAATCCTCTACGCAGGACCCCTTCGCCGCGCCAACGAAACCCCAGCCGGCGGCAACCGTGGCATCCGATAGCACAGACTCTCCCACGCTCACGGCTGCGAAATACGAGTCCAGTTCCCAGAATTCGCAGTCGCTCTCGACGATTCGCGTACCTCCCGTCCAGCCGGGGACCCAATCCAAAGTGATCATGGTTGAGAACTCGCCGTCGCGCCGGAAGTGGCTGGTGCTTTCGATCGCCATGCACAGCGCCGCCGCCTTCGACGCCTATTCCACGCGGCAGGCAGTTTCTTCGGGCGCTCACGAAACCGACCCGTTGATGCGGCCCTTTGCAAGTTCGCCCGGAATCTACGCGGCGATCCAGGCCGGACCTCTCGCCCTCGACTACGCCGCGCGCCGGATGCAGCGCAGTCAAAACAGCTTTCTCCGCCGGACGTGGTGGCTGCCTCAAACCGCCAGCACCGGATTGTTCATCTTCTCCGGCGTCCACAACCTGAATCTGGCCAATCGACCTTAGACCGCATCTGATCGGGGCAGCGTATCTCTCAGGTAGTCGCATCCATCGGGCACCCGGGCTTCTCCTCCCGGGTGCCTTTTTTTGAATTCTTCGCGGACATCCCAAAAAACTCTTTCTTTCTCGGCGCAACCACGTAGAATGTGCGCCTTATCGATGTCGCTTCGCACGCCGCTCGGCGCGTGAAGCGGGCTCTTCGTTCTTAACGGCTTTCAAGAAGGGGAGCGTTCCGGGCGTTGGCTGAGGTTCCGAGGAAATCAGGCCATTCTTGCGTGCGCCTCGCGCAAGTGTTCGTATTCGTCTGCGCGGCGCTCGGAGTTTCACTCGGGACATCGGCGCAAACCACAGGCGCGATTCGCGGCGAAGTGCGCGACCCTTCCGGCGCGCTCGTCCAGGGCGCAATCTTGAAGGCGACGCTTTCTGGAACAAACGTCGTCCGCTCGGCGGCGAGCGGAACCGATGGAAGTTTCGAGATTCCTGAATGCGCCGTTGGGAACTACGAACTCACCGCGGAAGCTAGCGGCTTCAAGAAATTCGTCGCGCACGGTGTTGACGTCAGCATCGGCCACGTCGCCGTCCTCGACATCACGCTTGAGGTTGGCGGCTCAACGCAAACCGTTACTGTCCAGGCCAACGCCATCCAGGTTGAAACTACCAGCACGCAGCTCGGCGCAGTGATGACGGACACGGCCGTCCGCGAACTCCCTCTCAGCACCCGCGACACCTATCAGCTTCTCCAGCTGCAACCGGGTGTTCAATCACAGGTCGGCGCCGATCTGTTCTACGGCAGCGACAACGCCGGTGTTGTCTCGGTGAACGGCGGCCGTGGGCGGTCGAACAATTACATGGTCAACGGAGGCGATGGCAACGACATCTTCGTCAACGGGCCGGCCATCGAGCCTTCGCCCGACGCGATCGAGGAATTTCGCGTCATCACCAACACGTTCGACGCGGAGTACGGACGCAACTCCGGCTCCATCGTGAACGTAGTCACGAAATCGGGAACGAACAATTTCCACGGCGACGTGTACGAATTTTTCCGCAACGATGTGTTGAATTCGCGCGGCTATTTCGATCCCACGGTCCCCGACTACAAACAGAATCAGTTCGGCGGCACGCTCGGCGGCCCGATCAAGAAAGACCGGACATTCATTTTCGGCTCCTACGAGGGCAACCGGCTGCGCCAGGGAATTTCGTCCGGCGACGTGGCGTTTCCCACGGCTGCAAATGTTGCCGGAGATTTTTCTGACGGCGAAACGTTTAACGGGAGCCTCGTCGATCCGGCCTTCGCGAGCATTCTCGCCAATCGCGACACAGGCGGCGCGGCGCAGAATTGCCAGGCAGCAGTGCTCAACGAGGGAGGGGAAGCGTTCAATCCGTTGCCGCCTGGAGGAGTGCCTTTTTCCAACATTTTTCCCAACAACCAAATTCCCACGCAGTGCTTCGATCCAACTGCGGTGGCTATCTACAACCTTTGGGTTGAGCCGTACGCTGCGAACTGCACGGGTGATCCATGTCTTGCCAGCACGTCGCCCAATCGCGCCGAGCGTGGCGATCAGTTCACGATCCGCTTTGATCACAGGATCAGCCAAACGCAGCAGTTTGCGGCCTACTACTATTTTGACGACGATGCGCGCGTCGATCCATTTTCGACCTTTCAGGCGGCAGGCGGCAACGTGCCCGGCTTTGGAGCGATGTTCAACACGCGCGTCCAGCAGTGGAACCTGAGCCATACTTGGACGCTGGGGGCAAGTGCGGTCAACGAATTCCGCTTCAACTATTTCCGCGAGGGTCAGCGCAATTTGGATCACCCGGTCAACATCCTCGCGAGCGTTCACGATTCCTGCGGAGAAGGGAACGCTGCCACGTGCTTCCAAGACCCGGCGTATCCGGCATCAGCGGGAATCACGTCCGACATTCCGGGTCGACAGGGAGTTCCGAGTATTTTGGTGGCCGGCGGCTTTTCCATCGGAAACAACAACGAAGGCGAGCTTCCGCAGATCGGCAACACCTTCCAGTGGATGGACAATTACACGCGTGTGATCTCGAGTCACACGCTGAAATTCGGCGTCGACGTCCACCGACAGCGATTCGATCAGTTTCTCTACTACAACATCAATGGCTTCTTCACATTCTTGAGTGATGCGAACCTCTGTTCGCCCGCAAATCCCAATCCGCCGATCCCCGTCGTTTCGGAGACGGGATTGAATTGCGACAATCCGACCACAAATGACCTCGGCTTCCAGTCCGGCTACCCGAATTATTTCCTCGGCGCTTCAAACAGCTACACCCAAGGGGCTGCACAGGGTCAACACGACCGCAATACGGAGCTTTATCTCTTCGCGCAGGATAGTTGGAAGCTGCGCTCCAACTTGACTTTGAACTATGGTCTTCGCTGGGAGCTGAACACTCCGTACTACGATACGGAAAACCGATTGCAGACGTTTCGTCCTGGACAGGCGACTACGCAATACCCATGCTGGATGTCGCAGGAGAGTTCGGACGCCACGGGCCTTTCAGCAGGGGACTGCGGCCCGGGAAGCGGCAACGACTCGATCTTTCCGTATGGCCTCGTGTTCCCGGGCGACAAGGGCGTGTCCCGCGGCCTGACCAGCACGTACTACAGAGCCTTTGCCCCGCGCATCGGCCTTGCCTGGAGTCCGGGCTGGACGGACGGTTTTCTCGCCAAGCTCACTGGCGGGCCGGGAAAATCCAGCATCCGCGCCGGCTACGGCATCTTCTACAATCCGATCGAGCAGCTGGTTCTCGAACAGTTCAGCGCTGAGCCGCCATTCGGCGGCAGTACGTCGCTGGCGAATACCCTGTTCAATCTTCCGTTCGAGCCGCAATCCGGTGGAGCGCCGTACCCCAATGTGTTCGGCGGCATCATCAACCAGACGCCGAACACGCCCTGCGCATCGGATACGCCCGGCGGCCCGGCCGGTTGCGTCGACTGGTCGCAGTTCCGGCCGATTCTGCTCGCCGGGGAGTTTCAGCCGCACCTCAGATCGCAGTACGCCGAGCAATACAATCTCACGATCGAGCGCCAGTTGACCAAGAGTACCCTGTTCCGCATCTCTTACGTGGGCACGCAATCGCATCACCTTCTCGCCATTCATGATTTAGACCCCGGAAACGCCCAAACCTGTCTTGATCTCGAGGCGGTTTCGACGTATTACGCGCCGTCACTGCCCGATGGTTCCGCGAATCCGAACGCCCGTCCCGACCTCAGCGCTGCTTATTCCTGCGGTCCCTTTAGTGCGGACAATGCCTACGATCTGCCCGCAGGCTCGCTCCCCGCGGGATTCAATCTGCATCTACCTTACGGAAGCGTCCCGTCGATTTCTGGAGGACCCGAATCGCCGGCAATCACGTTGGTCGGCCTTCGCCCGTACTCGTCTCCGATTTGCCAGCCCACAACTGGTATTGGCTGCCCTCCCGATGGTGTACCCGTTTTCAGCAATATTTTCGCGGAAGACACGATCGCCAATTCCAACTACAACGGCCTGCAAGTTTCGGTCGAGCGCAATCTCTCGCACGGCTTGATGTTTCAGGCGTCCTACACATTCAGCAAGGCAATCGACCAGGGCGCGTCGTTCGAGAACGAACTCAATCCTTTGAATTTCAACGCAACGCGCGGCCTTTCGCTCGTCGACGCGAAACATCGCTTCGTGTTCAGTCCCTACTGGCAGATTCCAATACCCAAGAAGGACGGGCTCGCGGGAAAGTTCGCAAACGGCTGGGGCGTATCCGCAATCATCACGTATCAGAGCGGCTTTCCGATCCGCATGCAGACCCAGGACGATCTTGAGCTCGAGAGCAGCTACTTCTTCGAAGACGCGAACACGCCACAGATTACGGGCCGCGTGCAATTCCTGAATCCTAAAACCAATGGCGGCTACTGGTTCGATACCTCGAATATCAACGACCCGGCTCCCGGAACTTTCGGGAATATGCCGCATTCACTTTGCTGTGGGCCTCCGATTAGCAATACGGACATCGCCGTCGAAAAGCAGACCGCCATCAGCGAACGATGGAACAGCGAATTTCGCGTGGAGTTCTACAACGCGTGGAACCACACGCAGTTCGCCAATCCCGACGGCAACTTCAGCGACTTCACGTTCGGTCTGGTCCAGAAAACGAGAGAGGATCCCCGCGTGGTACAATTCGCGCTCAAGCTATTGTTCTGATCGCCCCGGGGCGCGTTACTCTGCCTTCGTCTTCCGCGCTACTTTCGTGACACATCTTTATCAAGTGAGCCCATGTAAGCAGACAGACGCTATCCGATGATCGCGGTTCCGGGAACCATAGATGTTTTCATCCGTCGCCGACGATGAGCCAAATCGCAACTCCCAGAGTCGGGCAGAGACTTCGTCAGTCGGAAAGGTCGGCCCCGCAAACCCGCCATCGATTGACTAATCCCGACTCCAGCAATCCGTTGATCACAAATGTCCCCGAGACGGTCTCGCGCGCTCATTTTCGCCAAAGCGCAAAGAAATCCCTTCGGCGCAATTCAAGCGCTACGGCAGGGTCGCTTGACCGCGAATTGCACTATCCGGGGTCCTCATCTCGCCGTCTGGACCACGCCGAACATGAAATGCCTGAAGTGGGCGTCCGGGTCGGCCAAGTTCCTGTGGATCCACACACTTTGAAACTCCACACCCCGGGGACGCTTTCGAAAAACCAGATCCCATTTCAACTGCAAAAGGTTTAGCACGACACCGCACGCAAAGGGCGAACGGAAGTGAGGATTATGATGGTCATGAAACACCGGCGAAGCTAGCGTCATCGGGTGCTCAAATGCTAGCGCCAGTGTGAGTTCAGACGACCGATGGTCGATCTTAAGGGGGAACTCATATCTCGATCGCTCCTGCCCAGACGCACGCCTCGTCCCCGCCGCGCTAACTCTTGACCCATTCCGACACCGAATTGGTGTCACATCCACGAAGCCCGAATTCGCCCCACGCCTCCGCACCGACGCCATCCCACCGAGGCATACATAATATGTATTCGCGGAAGTCAAGAGGAATGCGCTGGGATGCAACAACGCAATTGGGATTGTGATTGCGAATGCGAATGGGGGGGGTGGTTGGGATCTCTTGTGGCGCGCGAGGGGGTGGGCCGGAGACAGTGAGCTGCGACATGGTCGCGGAGGAGCGCGCGAGTCGACAAAGCCCTGCAGCGCACAGCGGGCTTCGCGTTAAGCGAGGCGAGGAGCTGGGTGGCGCGAGGGGAATTGGCGGTTCGCAATCGCGTTCAATTGAACTCGGTGCAGGGGACGTCCGGGGGTTCGAGGCCGGGCGAAGCTTGCGGCCGCGAAGATCTGCGGAACGCGCCGAACGTCACGCAGGATCGACCATCGTTGTCACGAAATAGTTCCCATTCACCCTCGTGCTCAGTCGAACTCTGTGCGTAGGATTTCCGGTGGTTCGGGGTCGCGGTCAAACTCGTGCTCGGTTCAACTTGAAGTGCCAATGGCCCAGGGCCTCGGGGGCAGGGGTGAGGCTTGCAACGGTGCAAGCTCGTGCAACGGACCGAGGATCAGTCGGGATCGACCATCGTTGCCGAGAAGGGGGTCCCGTTCGCAACAGCGATCATTCGAATGCAGTGTGTCCTGCAGATGATTTTCGTCGGGCGGGTGGTGACAGGCCGGGCGGTGCGGTGAAGTTTGCGGCTGCATGAATTCGCAGGGCGGTCCCGGAGCTCCATTGGGAGCCGAGAAATGACGGTGCTAGAGCGTCTCGGTTCGGCGTCGTTGTCGCCTGAACTCAGCCTCAGGGAGCGAGGCGATTACCGGCGAGCCGTTGACAAACTTCCAAGTGAGCGATTGCTCGAACGCTGACAAGGTGCCTCGGGCGAGGCCGAACGGTCGAGGTTGGATGGGTCGTAGAAACTGGGCTCGGGGACCGGTTCGCGTTCGGCGGGGCAGCTCGAGTAATTTCAGGGAACAGTTCCCTGCCGGACGGGCGGTCATCGGTCGATGGTTAGGATCACGCCAAGGATGCGCGGCGGGCACGTCGCTCCTCGGCTCCGCTCGGGACAAGCCAGCGCCGCGAAGACCGCAGCGCCCCTCACTCGGGCGGCCGAGACTGCGATCTCCGTGTTCGAGTGGGCGGGACGAAGTACAGCGGCGGCAAGCCCGCCTCCGGCGGTCAGGCCGCCGCACTCCACAGGGGGCGGACGGTAAGGCGGGGAGAATCGACCGGATCACGCCAAGGACGCGCGGCGGGCACGCCATGTTGTGCGCCTGTGAGGATGGGCACATTGTAAGCAAAGGCCTCAGGTTTGAAGACCTGAGCTACATCGTTGCCGGGTCATAGAGCCAGATGGGAAGCATCACGCCAAGGATTTGTGGCGGATGAATTTGTCGGCGAGGACGCCGGCGCTACGAAAACCACGGCGAGGGTTGGCATCGGTCGATGGTTAGGATCACGCCAAGCATTCTTGCCGGGCACAGCATGCTGTGCCCCTACGAGAACCGGCGCGGTTGTTTCTGAGCGATGGCCCAAGCACCAAGCGCTGCGACTGAGCGGCGAGGGAAATGCCGCGACGGCGTTTGACGCTACGATTCCGGACGATGGCGTTCGCGGGAAAACGCAGAGCGTCACTGCACGATGAGGGTGAGCCTGACGTTGTGGATGGTGCCGTTGGCGGTGGCGGTGACGAGGACGCTGTAGCTGCCCGTTGGCGTCGGAACATTTTGCGGCGGGGGTGGTGGCGGGGGCGGCGGAGGGCCAGACGGGGGGCTGCTGCCTCCTCCGCAGGCGCTCGCGAGCAGAATCAGGGCGAGCGCAAACACGCAGAGCGCCCATTGCAACCGGCGTGAACCGCGGCGCGGCATCACCGCCAGCAAGGAAATGCAAAGCGACAAGACGAGAAGGAGCGCAAGCGTGGCGACGAGGCCAGCGGGTGCGTCTGGTGTGCGATTCCCTTCCCGCGTCACGAGCTGCGCGTTGCTCACCGTGTATGCGTTGACCGTTAGCATGGAAGTCGTCGCGCCGTTGACGATCGGATTCGACGGGCTCACGCCGCACGTAAAGCTTGTCGCCGACGTTGCGCAAGAGAGCGCCACCGCCGCGTTGAAGCCGCCGGCGCCGTTGATGACGACCGGAACGCTGCCGGACTTCCCCGCAGAAACCAGCACGACCGGCTGGCCAAGCGAGACCGAGAACGTGCTGAGATCGACACTCACCGCGCCAGGCGCGCTGGCCGAGGGATTGTAGTTGGCGTCGCCGCTATAAGACGCGATGACTTGATTGCTGCCGCTCGAGAGAGTGAGCGCGGGCACGGGACCGGACGGAGTGGCAACCGACGATGATCCGCCGGCGGGTGACAGCCCTCCGGGGAAACCCTCACCGTTCACGTAAAAGATTACGGTACCCGTGGGGGCCGGGCCCGTGCCGGACGCACTTTGCACGGTGGCCGTGAAATTGGTGTTTTCGTACCGCGTGATGCTGGCGGGAGAAATGGCGAGAGTCGTGGTCGAAGCCGCGCGCGTTGAAGGCGCAACGGCGATCGGTGTCGAGTAGGTATAGCTTCCACCGGCCCAATTGCTGTCGCCCGGGTAGTTGGCGCTCAGCGTGAGGGAGCCTGCCGCCTGAATATTGGTGAAATTCGCCGTGGCGATCGCGTGCGGGCCTCCCGCGTAGTTGTCGGAGACAACGAGCGGGGCCGACACGGTTGTGCTGCCCAGCATCACATTCACGCTTCCGGTAGGTGGCGTGCCGAATCCCGTGCCAAGGACGACGTCGACTAGGAGATTGCCGCCGACCGGAACCGACGTTTGCACCTGCGGTATGTAGACGAACGGATTGCCGGGAGTGATGGTGAATGCGAACGGCCCCGCTGTGGACGGCTGGTAGCTGTCATCGCCCGAGTAACTGATCGTCAGGTTTTCGGTTCCGACCGGCAACATGCTCGGCGGCGGAGAGTATGCGGCCACGCCCTGAGTGTTCAGTGGAATCGTCTGCGAGTTTGAGCCGGCAGTGAAGGTCATCGTGCCGGAGCCGACACCGCCGACTCCGGTGGAGGCTTCGGCCTCGGCGTCCCATACCCATCGCTGGCCGTAGCCATACGTCGCCCCTTGATTCAATACGGTGCCGCTCGGCGCGTAGTCGAAGAATTGAATGGAGCTAGACTCCGGCGTAACAGTGACATTGAGCGGAGCCGATGTGCTGGGGGCAAAAGTGCCGTCACCGGAATATTGCGCTTCAACCTGGTACGTGCCGCCGGGAAGGATCGTTTGATACTGGCTTGCCGAGCCGTTCGAGAGATGCAGAGTCCAGGAGAATTGATCGAGAGGGATGCTGTCCGGCGTGACCAAAGTGACGTTTCCCGTCGGCGTGCCGGCGTCTGCACCGGAGGCGACGACGTTCGCGGTGACGAGGATCGCCGTGCCGTGCACGAAATTGGTCTGCGACAGCGTGAGCGTCGTCGTAGTCGCAAGGAAGGAAACCTTGTTCCAGTCCGTGACCAGCGCGTTGGCGTCCACCGAACCGAGGCCCGTCGCCAGATCGTAGCCGGTTGTCGCGGGGTATTCCTGCAGCGAGTCGAGGCCGTCGCCATCGCCATCGGGCGAACAGTCCGGAGTCCCCGGCTCGCACGGAACGTTGTTGCTGCCCGTGGTGATGTCGTGAAAGACGCTGGGTTGCTGGCGCGCAAGAGCGTAGAGCGTGAAATCGGCCTGGCCCTGGCGGCCGTACTTTTGGTCGACGAGCGCCATGATCCCCGCCATGGCAGGCGACGAAGCCGACGTGCCGCCGACCAGAAGAATTTCCGATCCCGGGCCGGCGCACTCACCTTCCTCGGCGCAGATTGCATAGGCGCTTCCGTTCTCGGCCGCGGCAGCGAAAAGAGAAACGTCGGGAATGTCGCGGACGCCGTCGCTCGGCACGCCCGGAGCCCCCTGCCACGGAGGCTTGGGATAGGGAGCGCAAGGCGCAATATTGGACGCCTTGATTCCGCAGGTGCTGGCTCCGCCTCCTCCTCCCAAGATCGATGACGTATCGGGGAATATGTTCAGGCCAAAGGCTGCGTCCCACGGCTGCTCGGGCAGAGGCGCTTTCAAGGAGCCGTTGTTCGCGTCGTTCGTCTGATTCCAAAAAGGCGCGGCCGCGGAAATGCCGGAGGCGTAGTTCGAATAATAGAAATCGGTGCCGCCGACAGCCACGTCCCACGGCGTGGATGCGAGCCCGTTGATGTTGAGTCCTTGAGTAGCCTCGGACTCAGAATCGTAATCGCAGCCGGCCGAACCGCTGTCGCCGCTGCTTACGAACACGCTCTGTCCCTGCGCCGCGGCCTCTTCCCACATCTCTGACCAGAAACCATTGCCGAAGCCGAGATCGACTTCACACGCGCCCATGCTGAGGCTGAGCACCGACGCCTGGTTGTCGTCGACCGCGCGAAGAATCGAAAGATCGATGGGGTCCTGGATGTCGCTTCCATCGGAAATATAGAGGTTGACGGTGGCGCCGGGCGCTACAGCGCCGCTCAGCTCAACGTCGAGATAGGCTTCGATATCGCTGTCGGGCAGCGGATCGATGCCGGGATCGTTTCCGTCGATCACGACCTGCGGAGGATTGCTCGAGAGTCCGAAGAGCTGGCGATAGGAATTGACCAGGGCGATGTCGATGTTCGATTCGCCGAGGATTCCGATCGTTTGCCCCGTGCCATTTGTGCCAGCCGAATAAAGCGGGCCGAGATCGTATTGTGTCGCAAAATCTTCCGGGCCAACGGCGAAAAAGGTGCCTCCGCCCAGCGTGAAATGAGGAGCGCCCGCGCCTCCGGGGCGCGTGTAGGCCGCTCGGCCAACGTTTTGGAGATACGGCTTGGCGAAGAAATTGTTGATCGGTGAAACTCCGCGGACCAGAGGCGCGAGGGCTTCGGGGATCGCCAGCTCGGTCGCGTTGGCGTAGTGCGTTTCACCGCGGACGACGTACTGATGAATTTCTGTGTGGAACGCTTCGCGGACATTCGCGGCGGTGCCGGAAAATTCGACGAGCGACTTCCCTTTCGTCACGCGCGCGACGCGGAAGCCGTGCGAGGCAAGCCACTGCGACGCAATGGCGACATCGGAATCGGCGGGGCCGTAGAGCTGGCCGAACTGCTCGGGCGTGAGCCATTTGTGATACGCGGCAGTTCCCTGCGTGTGCGCCTCGGTGAGAAATTGCTGCAGCGCCGTTTCGCGCTCGGCCGGGCGATTGAGCATCAGCAGCATGCGATTCGCCGGGAAGGAATCGGGGACGGCGCCCCGGTCGAAGCGCGCCTGCGCGAGCGGATGCACGGAGCCGTGCAGAGTGACGGTCTGCGATTCGTCGATTGCAAGGGTGACGAGCGGGCGCGCGGGATTTTGCGCTGCGGCGGCGGACGCGAGCGCAAGTCCGGCCAGCAACAGGCCGGCGCATCGTGCGAGTGAAGACACCCCGTGAATGTGCCTCATCGACAGCGCCTCGCGGCAATGGGGAGCGCAGGGCCTAGGTGCCGCGGCGCGCGGCGAGCAATCTGCGAGCGGTTAAGCCGGCGACTCCAGTGTGGCCGGTACTATATGACAGACTATCCGGCAAGTAAACAGCGCTGCGGGAGGCTACTTTAGGGAGACGGAGGACCACGGCGCAGGATCGCGATGCGGAAAGCGGCGGCGCAGCGTCTCCACGAACGCGCGGTCGGCGCGGCCGGAGATCATCTCGAGCGGAGAATAGCCGCGACTCCACGCAAGATAGAAGGCCAGGAACAAAAGCGCGATCGTGATCGCGAAATTTGGCCAGGCGTTGAGCGCCCACTGCCCCGACCAAGTGATGTTCGCTGAGTCCGAGAACGGCCGCAGATACGGAATGGGCCACTGATACCCCTCCGGTCCGCGCGCGCCGATGATGTCTTCAAACAAGTGCAGGTGAAAACTTGCGAACGACATCACGGCGACGATCCATCTCTGCTTCGCCAGAATCAGCGCGATCGAGGTGACCACCACCGCGAAGGCCAGGTTGTGCAATTGGTGGTGATAGAGCGAGAACCAGGCAAGAGGATGCGATGAATTGCGCGTGAGAAGTTCGGGAACGATGCCCAGGCCGTCGATGTCGGGCACGACGCCCGCGAGCGTGATGATCGCGCGGTCGCGCGGCGTGAGCGACGGTACCGTGTTGGCCAGCGCCCAGCCGGTCAGAAAATGTGTGACGGGGCTCAAGTCGTCCTCTCGCCATTTTAGCGATTGCGCGATTGGCTGCGCGCGAATCGTCGCGCGAAGTTCCACAGTTGCGCCAGACGCGGCGGCTAGCGGTGCGCGGCGGCGTAGCCTGCAGCGGCGCCGAAGGCGAACCAGAGCGCGTTGCGTCGAAGGCGACGGAAAAAGCTGCCGCCCTTCGCGGCGGTAAGGGCGGCGTCGCGTTCGCGAGTGAGCGCGGCGATTTTCGCGGCGTCGTCGGCGGAATTTTTCTGCGCGGCGGCGAGCTGCGCCTGGCAGGCGCGGCAGTCCTGCACATAGTCGAAGAGCGGCTTGAGATCGGCGGATGGAATTTGCGCCGAAGGAGCGAGCACCGCCGGAGACAGCGGCGGCAAGCCTGCCTTTTCGGCAGGCAGACCGCCGCACTCCACATGAGCGGCGCTGTCGGGCGGCGTTGCGACGTGGTGAGGATCGTGGCAAGGATCTGGGGCAAGTGAGTTCGCCGGCGAGACGCCGGCGCTACGAGTGGCGGGCGCGGCGATTCCCTGCTCTGTTGATGCGGCTGGGCTCGACGATGGCCCGAGCGTGATCGGTTGCGGGAGCTGCAAATATTTCGGCAGCGCGGCGAGAATTTGCGCGGGAGTCTGCACGTCGCGCTTGAGCTTTTCGATTTGCGCGAGCGCGTCGGCGAGCGAGGCCTCGCGCGCGCGCTCGTCGGCGTTGGCGGCGTCGATGACCTGCTTTTGCGCGGCGAGAGTGGCGGCGAGGCGCTGCTGCTCGTCGCGCGAGGCGAGCCAGGCGTGGATGGCAAGCGCGGCGACGATCAGCGCGACGCAAGTTGCGGCGATTTCGAGGGTTCGGCGTGTCATAGAAGATCGGAGGGTCGAGATTGCCCACAATCGGCGAGTGGCGATTGTGGTGTTAGAATCCGCAGAAAGATGGGAGGCTTCGACCGATGACCAACGAGTCGCTTGTGGCCGTGGTTGCTGCCGGAAATGATCGCTTCGGCGAGAAGCATTCGATCGGGAACAATTTCAGCCGCATCAAGGTCGGCACGGCGGACACCGGCGGGAGGCTGTTCGTCGCGGAGAACGTTCTCAACCAGAAGTTGGGCCCACCGCGCCATCTGCACCACGATCAGGACGAATGGTTCCTCGTGCTCGAGGGCAAATTCTTGTTCGAAGTGGGCGACCAGAAATTCACGCTGCAGTCGGGCGACTCGCTGCTTGGGCCGCGGCGAATTCCGCACGTCTGGGCCTTCACCGGTAACGGAACCGGCAGGCTGCTCGTAACGTTTGCGCCCGCCGGAAAGGTCGAGGCATTCTTTCGCGAGGTTTCGTCGCCGGGTGGCCGGCCGCCCAATGACCCCAAGCTCTGGAGCGAACACGGTATGGAGTTGCTTGGGCCGCCATTGCTTGCGCCGTTGCTTGTGTAAACGCGACGATCGGTGCGCGATCAGCGAAGATCGCCGATATTCGTGAGGTTCCGCGCGGGAGCGAGCCGCACGGCGCGCATCCAGCGCCCGCGCGCGCCGGTGCACCACCAGCGACGGAAGTCGGTTAGCGTCCAAGACATTTTGGAGTTCATGGAGGCGAGAGCGCAGAAAGGACTGGCGGGACACGGGCGCGAGGGTGCGCCTGTTCACGAACAGTGCGCCTGCGTGAAAATAGCGCGAGGAGTTATTCGGTGATGATGCGGTCGGCCCATTCGACGAGGCCGACGAAGATGTTCGGATTGCCGAATTTGAATCCCCACTGCGTGACGTCGGCTTCGGTGACGCCGCGCGCGCGACTGCACGCGCCGCAGGCGAAAACGGGAATTTTGGCCGCGACGATCTTGTCGAAGGTTTCTTTGAGCGGAGGCCAGCCGATCGGAACAACTGAGTCCACCACGGCCTTGCGCGTCAGAACGGTCGCGTCGCCAAGAAGGAAGATTTGCACTTCGTGGCCGGCGTCGGCGAGCGCAAGGCCGTGATTGAAGACGAAGGTCGCGCGCGTCTCGTCGTCGGTTCCCCACGCGCTTTTCATCATGATGTGAAGTTTTTTCTTCGTGTCTTGCGCACGACTCGGAAGCGCAAGGAGTGGAATCGCGGCGAGGGAACGGAAGAAGTCGCGTCTGGCCATGGCGTCCTTTCTCCCAGGCTCGACCAACAGTCGACCTGGGAGCCCTTCCTGCTGGCAGCCGAATTTTGAAATTCCCTGGCCCGGAGTGTACACGAGGCGCCCACCCTTCGCAAAAGGCGCGAAGGATGGGGCACCCTACGGCGTGGGAAGGCATGGGAAGCCACAGAGAACGTTTCTCGATTCGTCCGGATGCCGACATCTTCCACCAGACTTCATTTGTAGTGCGGGAGGCGGGCGAGGACTTGCGCGGCGTAGTCGGGATTGGCGCCGCCGTTCCAGAGCTCGAGTGCGCGAGCGACAACGCTTTCATCTAGCGCGATGCCCTGCCCTGATCGCGGCGACGCAGCGGCGAGCTTCGATGCGAGGACGGCGCAGCCGATGTCGAGACCGGCGGCGGGCTCGCAGAGTGCGCTCAAGAATTTTCCGCTGAAGCCGTGCTCGCGCGCGACCTGCCCCATCACCTGCATCAGCCCCCAGGAAATCGAGCGCGCTACTTCTTCGGTCGGCGGCAGGGCGAGCGGCGCGACGTAGCGCGTGCGGAAGCCGGGCTCGTAGCGGATCGCGTGCGTGTCCCACGCGGATTCTTGCTCGACGACGGCGCAGACGAGCGCTGCGTCGAGCGCGTGGTTTGCGGCGGCGGCGCGGGCGAGCGGGATGAGTTCGGGCGATGGAGGCATAGCGCAGAGCGGGACGGGGGGAGACGTTCGGTGGAAGCGCGGGCCTTCAAGCCCGCGAAAACCACGAGCCTTAGAATTGGGGCTTTAGCCCCGGACGAATCGGCGCAGTGGAAAACTCGGCTACATGCTGCGGGTAAAGCGGCGCAATGGAGCGGGACGTCGTCCCGGTCGTTTTGTCGGAGCTGAAGCTCCGACCCCCTAAACAGCGAGGCGCGCAGGAGCCGGTCGTCGTGGTCTTCGGTGGAAGCCTGCGTGTTGGCCGACAGGCAGGCTTCCACACAAAAGAAAGCCGCACACGAGACGACGCTCGGCTGAACTCGGAACAAGCTGGCGCTACGAGCGGCTTCAGGTTTCGATGTAGCGCCGCGGTCTTCAGCGCGGCACGTTGAAGTTTATCGCAGGAAAAAATGCGCGCTCCCGCCGACGGCGGGCGGCATCCCCTCAATACGAACGCGAGGCCTGTGGAGTGCGGCGGCCTGCTCGCGAAGCAAGCTTGCCGCCGCTGTATTTCGCTACCTTTCACTCGGGCGAGACGTGCGAGGCTCGCGACAATCGCTGGTGGCTCGTGCGGGGAGCGCGCCCCGACAGGTCGGAGCGGCAAACAGCGGCAGCGAGCCTGAAATACGTCAGGCAGGCTGCCGCACTCCACATGAGCGGTGCCGACGATCGCTGGTCAGCAATAGGCAACATTGCGCGGACACTCGGCGGTAGATAATCGTTTAGATATTGCGTCGAATGGAAGCGGGAAGTGGCGGATGCGGCGACGTTACGATGATCTGTAGCGAGAGAAGCCGAGGTCTTGTGTGAACGAGAAATCGAGTTTGTACTGGCGCGAATTTGGGATTCTGTGGGGCTTGAGCGTCGTACTCGGCACGATTCTGATTTGGCAGGCTCACATTCCCAGCACGTATTTTGCGATGCGGCTTTTGCTCGCGGGGCACACCTGGAGTCCGCTGATGTTCGCCGTCGAAGAGCTGCAGACCGTGCTCGTATTCACAATCGCGGTGAGTGTCGGGCTCGTTGCTGCGCACGCGCTTGGGCTGGGCGCGCCGATTCTTGAGAACTTGCTGAGTCGCCGGCCGGTAGCTTCGCACTTGCGAGCGATCGTTGTGCCGGCGGTGCTCGTAGGCGCGCTCATCGCCGTGATTGGGTTGACGGCGCTCTTGCCAGCATTGCATCCGAATCGCCAGATTAGTAACGAGGTCGCCACAAAAGCGGTCGAGATGAATTCGCCGCGGCTTATGTACAAAGTCGAACAGACTAGTTCCCGAGTGACCTTTCTAGCTGCGGTTGTCGGATATGTCTGCGGGCCGATTTCGGGCGCATTGGTCGGGCAGATGTTCTGGGTTTCGGGAATCGCGTGGTTGCTGGCGAGGGCGATGCGCGATCCGTCGCGGCCGCCCGGGCGAGCCGTGTTCTTCTGGGCGATTGCGATCGCAACGGCAATTGCGTCGGCTCTGGGTATCCTCGCCACGGCCGGGGCGAACCGCCAGCTGCAGACCTATCTCAGCGATGTGCTGCCAAACATGCAAGCCGAACCTCTTTGGAGCCTGTCGGCGAGGCACCTGATCGGATCCGTGCCCTCGGGCTTCGGGCTTGGATGGCTCTACGTCCGGTACGGATTGGAAGCTGCGATCTTGGGAATAGTCGTGGCCGCGCTCATTGGACACGAACTCGTGCTGCATTTTCTTACGTGGTTCTACTGAACGGCTGCGCGCTCTCCAAACTCAAAACATGCTGCGAGTGAAGCAGCGCAAAGGAGCGGTGCTATGCGCCGGTCTTTTGTCGCAGGGCCCCTTCGGCTTCGCTCAGGGCAAGGAAGCGCTGCGCCTGTCTGCCGACAGGCAGGCTTTCACACAAGAGAAGAACGCTGGCGCTCTGTCGCACCTGAAGGTGCGACCCACAAACCGTTGCGGGCGTTTCCTACGCGATAGATGGCTGATCGGTTATACTCGGGCGCATGGCGGAAAAGGGCGCATCGTTCTTTTCGTTCGGCCGGCGGGCGCGCGTCGCGGACGATGACGGCGACGGCAAGTACGTCGTTTCGCTGCGAGGCACGCTCGAACGCGGGCCTGCGACTGCGCCCGATCTCGAGTCGGTGTTCCGCGCCGAGAGCGCGCTGAACGCGGGCGAAATCAGCGGCGGCGTTGTGGTTCCGCAGCCGTCCACGGACGGGTATTCTCCCTACGCCGAAAAGTGGAAGGAATTCAACAAGCTGGAGAAGTCGGCGAAGTCTGGCGGCAAAGCGCAGCTGGCGCACTGGGCGTGGGGCGTGATTTTTCCGGCGATCGGAATTCTCGATCGCCATCAAGTTCCGAAGAAGGGGCAAATCGGGCTCGTTGTGCTGGGCGCGCTGTTGGGCGTCTTCGGTTTCGTGCAGGCGCAGGTCGCGAAGGAACGGTTCGCGCACTGGCCGTGTCCGCGGTGCGGCGCCGAATGGCCCGGAACGAAAACTGAAAAAGAGCCGAAGTGCGCGATGTGCGGACTGAAGCTGCATCAGCTCGCGCCGTAAGATGCGTTGGATCGTGGCAGGCCTGATTCTCGGCGTGACGGTGCTGGCGATCACGGTGTTCGCGATCGCGCTCGGCCCGCGAAGCGGCAAGACGTTCGACGGACTGGTATACGTCGACTACTCGCATGACCGGTCGCGCTACGAATTCTTCCCGCACTCGCAGGCGTGTCCGCCGCAGGGGACTCGATACCATCTTGTGCCCAACGATGAGCTCACCGGCCAGATGACTTTCCTCCCCGGTCGCTTTCTGCAGGGCGCGTGGCGCGCGAAATTCAAGGGCGATCTTTCCTCGATCGGCACTTTCGGTGATTCGCAGCGCTATTGGCGCGAAGTAACAGTCACAGACGTGTACGAAGTAACTGAGGTTCCCTGCGAGTTCAAATGATCCTGCACGTTCGACGCGTACTCGAGCCCGACGGTTCATCCGGACGGTGGAAGCGTGGGCCTTTAGGCCCACGAAATGCCGCACATGATAGCTGGGGCTTTAGCCCCGGGTAGAACCGCCGTACCCAAAGACTCGACTACTTGTTGCGGGTAAGACTGCACATAGGAACGGCGCTTCGCGCGGATTCTTTTCGCCGGACTAGAGTCCGGCGCTTCCACCCAGGAGAAAACGCCGGCGAGGCGCCTGCGCTGAAGAGAGATTCTTCGACTGCGTGGCCGCACGTCCGGCTGACGCCGGACGGAGGAAATACGTGCGACCACTCCGCTCAGAATGACGAGGTGAGGTAACGCGAGGCTAATCGCGGGACTTGCCGTTTAAGTCGAGCCAGCGGATGGGGGCGCGGAGGTGCCTTCAATTCCCTGCCGCTCGCAGAGGCGTTCGAGGCGCTCGTAAATGTGCGGGAGATGATTGGTCGCCATGTCGTGGACGAAGGCGCGCGTGATTTCGTCGTTGCGGATGCGGCGATAGAGCCAGCGCGCGAAGAGCGCAAGCTGCACGATCGACGTGAATCCGAGCGTCAACCAGTAGGGATTGAGGACAGAGCGCATATGGAGAGTGTCTAGATGAACGCGGCTGCATGTGACGGGGCGCAGCGATCGCTACGAATTGGGCCGCGAAATTGCGCCGTACCACGGAATGTGAAACAGGCCGCCATGCACTTCGATGACCACGGTTTGGCCGTTGCGGAGGGTCACGTAGTCCGACAGGCTGACCGGGATATCTTCCTCCGTTTTGCCCGAGCGCCACGACGGAGCGACGGTCAAGTAATACGACACGCCGCCGCGTGAGCCTGTGTGGGAGTACTTCGAAACGATGCTCGCTTCGAATCGCGCGGGGGGCTTGGCATCGAGCGCGCAGTTGGCGAAGAGGAGCAGGGCCACAGCAACGAGAACCGAGCCGACCCGTACATAGAATTTCTTGATGAGCTCCACCTGAGCCTTTGGCGGAGGCCGGCGGCTCCCCCTGTAGCGGGCGCCCGGCAGAGCCGCGATCAGGCAGATGAAGAAGCACGCGAGAATGATCGGCGTCTGTTCGACCAGATTGTACTTGATCGCCGTCAACATCGCGCCGATTAGGCCGCCGATCGGCACAATCGCGTACCAGACGAAGTGCCACGTGCCTTGCGGGGACGATTCGTCGCGGCTTCCGCACAACGGGCAAGTGTCGCCGTCAAACGAGAGCTGACATTCCGCGCAATATGGCATGGAGCGTTGCCGCGAGGATATCACCGTCCGGGCGAAGGAACGAACGGCCGCGCGGAAAACTCGACTACATGCTGCAGATGACACGGCGCAAAGGAGCGGCGCTGCGCGCGGACTTTTTTCGCAGGGCTAAAGCCCGGCGCCTGTCTGCCGACAGGCAGGCTTCCACAAAAGCGAAAGACGCCCCGACTTGCCGGGGCGCTGCGGATGGCGGCGTCACTGCGAGCGCGGCGTGACATCGCTGTACCAGGAGTAGTGAAAGAAGCCCGGGTGGACGTCCACCGAGACCGTGCCGCCTACGAGAGCCTTTTGGTAAACGCCGCGATCGACGTCGAGAGTTTCGCCCGTTCGACCCGGGCGCCAGGACGGAGTTATCGCGAGATGATACTTCGTGCCTCCTTTGCTGCTGTGCGTCGTGTATTTCTGCGCGACCGTTAGATCGAGCGGCTGCGCGGGCGAGCGGTCGAGCGCGCCATTCGCGAAAAGCAAGAGTGCGAAGCCTGCGAATCCGATGGCAATCGAGGCGGCCAAAACTTTTAGCGCCGACTGCGTCGAATCGGAAAAGCTGCCTCGCAGCAGCGCGATCTTCGCCGATACCACAATGAAGAAGACGAAGAAGAGCCACATCAGGAGAGAGTTGTTGTCGGGGCTCGCGTAGAAGCTGGTCGCGAATACGACGCCGAAAAATCCCACGCCCAGCGCAGGGCCCGTGAACAGGTCCAGGCGGCTCGCAAACGTCGGAGGGGACGCCGCTGCGCCGATCGGCGTGCCGCAGACCGGGCAGGTCGCGCCTTCAAACGAGCGTTGGCATTTGACGCAGAATGGCATGGACCGCTATCGGCGAGAATAGCATCGCCGCCGGCCACCCGCGATGATCGCGGAGCGAACGAGTTACAAGGCGGTCATGTGGCGACACCTTGCGTGATGAACGTGAGGCCTGTGGAGTGCGGCGGCCTGCCCGCGAAGCGGGCTTGCCGCCGCTGTTTGCCGCCCCGACAGGTCGGGGCGTGCTGCAGGGGCGTCAATCGCACACGGGCTCTGGCGCATTGCGAGCAGGATTGCAAGAAATGCGCGTAATGTGCCGGTGAATGCGTCGAGTGAATACAGCGGCGGCAAGCCTGACATACGTCAGGCAGGCTGCCGCACTCCACATGAGCGGTGCCGGCGGTCGAATTTCAGCAATGGGCGGCATCGCGGCAAGCATCCTCGCTACGAAGAGAAAGCCGTTCAAACTTTCGCTATCCGCTTGGGCGCCATTGCGTGCGCGCTTGTCATTCCGAGGCCGGCCTGTTTTCGGACAGCGCCGAGGAATCTGCTTTTCGCCGCACGGATCGGGAAGGGCCAAAACAGATCCCTCACCGATCTCCCGGGCTCGACTAGCCGTCGACCTGGGAGCCCCGTCCTGCGTGCCCCTACGAACGAACGGCAAGGACGCCGGCAAGATGCGGCGCGACGAGAGACTCAAAAACTTGCTGCGGATGCAACAGCGCAGCGGAACGGGACTTCGTCCCGGTCTTTTTTTTCGCAGGGCTGAAGCCCTGCGCCTGTCTGCCGACAGGCAGGCTTCCACCGGAAAACGCCTAGCCGAAAAGAGAGGCGATGCCGGCGCCGAGGCCGAAGAGGCTGCCGAGTCCGCCGCTCGAGCTGCCGGACGCGCGCTGGCGCACGCTCAACAGCTCCGCCGGGACGCCCATCGCTTTGCCGAGCAGGTTCGTGTCGATGCCGTACGTTTGCCCGAGCGCGCTGAGTCCGGCGAGCTGATCCTGTCGCTGGCGATTGGCGAACGCGATTTGATTCTGCTGTGTCTGGCTCGCGTCGGTTTGCGCCTGCTCGCGGCCGAGCTGCGACATCAGGTCGCCATAACCGGCGGAATTATTTGTGGCGGCCATGCGATTGGCGGCGCGCTGGCGCAGCGCGTCGAATGCGGTGTTGGCCGCGCCGAGCGATTGCTGCGTGATCGCCGACTGCTGCTGCGGTGTGAAGCCCGGGCTCGTGAGCAGCGACTGAATCGTCGGCATCATCAGCGAGCGGTCCTGCTGGCCGGCCTGGTTCGATTGCGAGAGGAGCTGGTTTTGCAAAGCGAGCTGCTGGTCGGTGAGATTGCGTGTGTGCTGTGCGGCGCGAGACATTGTTTGATACCTCCGAAAATCGAAAGCGGAAAAGCGAAACTCGAGAATCGAATACTTGCTGCGAGTACGGCTGCGCAAAGGAATGGCGCTGCGCGCCGCCGTTTTTTCGCGGGACTAAAGTCCCGCGCTTCCACCGAAAAAAGCGTAGAAGGAATCGGCGAGTAACTAGAAGTGTGGGAATTCGAGCCAGCGAAGAAGACTCAAGCGTTTCAGCATGGAGCCGAATTGAATTAGTTGTGCTGCGGCGGGCTCTGTTGGGGGCGGCCGGAATGCTGGTCTCGGTTCTCCAACGCGTCGCGGATGCCCGTGAGTGCGTTCCGGAGATTTGAAACCGAGCGACCTACGGCGGCATTTCGAACGATCGAACCTTTGAGCCCCGTCAAACCTGCCTGTTCCGAACCCATGGTCTTGATCAGATAGAAGCCGGGATGCGCCGGATCGTTGCTACCCGAAACGCAGAACGAGAGATCCAGGGCAGTCTCGAAGTAGTGGCTCGAATAAAGTTGTTTCTCGGCGATGGCGTAGGCCATTTCGTCGCCTGGGCCGCCTCGGGCGGTCAAGACGTGAACCATGCGCAGCGTCGGCTTCAGTCCGAATTTCACTTTCGTCCAATAGAATGTGTCCTCGACATTCGGCGGTCTCTCATTGGGATACGAGAGAAGGTATTTGTAGAAATCCGGCAGATGCTCGGGCAATGCAGTGGCGTAGCTGAGCATGTAAGCAAATTGCTGCGGCACCAGGGTCGGATTGCGCTTGTCATTGTAGACGCCGAGGGCCTGATTGCCGTCGCGCTGGTAAGCGAGCAGAAACTCCAGCGCGTCTTTTCGCAAAAGTTGATTCACCTGTTCCTTCACGTCCGGCGCCGACCAGTCGACGGAGCGGTGAAGCTCTTCGATGGAACTGGCGGGCGCCTGAATCAGGCAGTTGCCGGGCTTGCAATCCTTCAGGTCCTGGATGTCATCGTCGTCGAATGAAAAACCTTTCAAGTCGGAAAGCTGAGGAGGATTGCTGAACAGGCCGAGCGCCAGATAGTTGGGAAGCTTGCGCAGCCGGTCGTAATCACGGGCAAACTGAAGGTAAGCCTCAGGAGAAGCGTGGATATAGACCGCGCCGAATAAAAAGACCTCGGCGGGCGTGCGGGAGGGCAGCGCCTTTGTAACCGTTTGTCCCATTCCGATGGCAGCGATCTGGTCCTGAGTCAATCCGATATTCTGCTGAAAGAAGGTTTCGACGTTTGAATTCCGCTGGGAAACGCACGGCGCCGATACCGCGGCGACCGCCCCGAGTAGCGCCGTTATTTGAATGAAATTCCGCATCGTCCATGCTCCGCTCTCGCCGCTTGACCAGCTAGCACTCCGCCTCACGTGGCACCGGCTGCATAGCCTTCTTTCGTTATCCCCGCTGCCTGGGCCCGAGTCAGCATAAGGTGCCTATTTGTTCGTTCTCAGGCAAGTTGAAAAAACCTAATCGAAGCGGGATTTCGACGATGTGATTTGCGTCACCGACAAACCGTATCGTCCGACAGAGTATCGCGACGAATGGCCCCTCTCAAAGAGGCACGCTTTTGAATCTGAGACAGCTCGTTCGAGCAAGGAGGCAGTCATGGGAGACCTGGCTCTGGTTGTGTTAACCGCGAATTCCAAAGATGGAGCAGCTAAAGCTCTGGACGCGGCAAAAAAACTTGATCGCGATGGTTGGATTGAATTGATGGACTACGGGCTCATCCGCAAGGATGAAAAAGGCCGCATCGCAACGCGCGAGATGGACGATGAACTATCAGAAAAGGTGGCGGCCGCAACCGTGGGCATGGCTGGTGGTTTGGTCGGTGCGGCTGCGGGTGGTCCCGTGGGCGCCGCTGCGGGCGTCGCCGCGGGAGCAGTGGTCGGAACCGGATCCATGCGGCTCATGGAGCGCTTTGTGCGTGACTCGCTTCCGAAGGAATTCATATCGAGCCTTGACGCGAACAGTTCCGTACTCGCGGTGGTTACCGAAGAACGTTATGCGGAACGGCTCGACGAAGAATTCCAGAAAATTGGACGCACGGTTGAGCGGGAGCTGAAACGAGCTGAGCGCGACGCCGAATTTGAAGCCTACCTGCAGCGGTCCAAGGACAAGATCCGTTCCCTTCAAGACGACATCCAGGCGCAGTTGGCGAAGGCCCGGACTGCCACAGCCGCCGAACAAAGCAAGATTGAAGCGAACGTAGCCGCCAAGCGCGCTGGACTCGAAGCTGCACGCGAAAAACTGCAACAGCGAATTAACTCGATCAACTCGGATTTGAGGTCAGAAATTCGAGAAATGAACTTCCAATTGGAGCTGGCCGGACTCCAGGCAAGGTCCGGAATCGCGGCGGGAATCGATCATATTCACCGCCAACTCAATCGTTACGATGACGAACTCGAAGATCTCATCGAACGCCAGATCGACACCATGAAGGCGGAGATTTCCGATCTAAAGACGAGAGCTGCGAAGGCGGGCGGCGAGACGAAGGCGGCCATCGAGAATCATCTGCTGATCGTCGAGGCGCGTCTCCACAGAGAGCGCGGCGAGCTGCAGGACAGTTTCGAGGAGCGCCTGTTGCAAATGAAACAATGGTTTGAGAGCCTTCGCGTTCAAACCGCTTTGTTGCAGATCAACGTGCGGGACAAAGTCGAAGCAACCATCAATGCGGCTCAGCATTCCTTCGCCGATTTGAAATCCCGAGTCCGCACAAGAAATCGCGAGGACGAGCGAGCCTGGAAGGACATACGGGAAGGCTTCAACAAGGCCGCGAAAGACTTGGAAGGTGCGTTCGACAAGGCCAAGCACGAACGGGCCTCGTAGCAACGGCGCAGATCTCCGAAACGAACGACCTGCCATAGCAGGAAGATTCAGATGGCAGTTGCATTTGAACCCGAAACGGTGTAGGAGCGAGGCCACAGGTCCCCCGATTAAACGGAGTAAAGGAGGATGAGCTCATGGGCACTACGTCTGCGGCTGCATTTGTGAAGAAGTCGGTTGGATGGTCAATCGCACTGAGCGTACTGATGATTCTGGCAGGGGTTCTGGCGATCGCCTCACCGCTGGCAGCCGGGCTCGCCGTCAACATTGTCGTAGCCTGGCTGCTCGTCTTCAGCGGAGCCGTTCACCTCGTTTTTGCGTGGTATAGGCCCAGCGCCGGCGGGCTCATTTGGGAAGTGCTCGTCGCGATTCTCTATGGTTTCATCGGAGTGTACCTGCTCATGCATCCAGTGAGGGGATTGGCGTCGCTGACGCTTGCGCTCGCAATTTATCTGCTGTTTGAAGCGATTCTGGAATTTGTGCTGGGACTCACGCTACGGCCGCTTCCAGGATCAGGATGGCTTTTCCTCGATGGGATCATCACCCTGATTCTCGCGGTGATGATCTGGAGGACGTGGCCTTCGAACACGGGTTGGGCCATCGGCACGCTCGTAGGGATCAGCATGATTTTCAGCGGCACATCGCGTCTGGCGCTCTCT
>Ga0187779_10000460_pt1 | contig 27321 bp, 32 predicted proteins | sample 1015_Q2_SP10_10__FD_132435 | JGI IMG/M metagenome (GOLD analysis project Ga0187779, IMG submission 132435) | Tropical peat soil microbial communities from peatlands in Department of Meta, Colombia - 1015_Q2_SP10_10_MG | ecosystem: Environmental > Terrestrial > Soil > Wetlands > Peat | place... | reverse complement strand
GGAAGAAATGGAACCCTCTTGACCGGCTCCTGAAGAAGTCGGCTAACTATTTCTACAATCACTCGATAATCAACGCTTTCCGGACCGGTGTCTTTATCGTTAAATTTCCCTTTTCGCGCGAAGTGGAAATCGAAGTCCCGATTAAGGGCAAGCTCGATTTTTTCGGCGTCAACTACTATACTCGCGTCCACCTTCGGTTCAATCCTTTCAAGAAGATGGGTGTGGAGCTTCGTTACGCAGACATCGACGGCCACGGCCTGACCAATCTCGGATGGGAGATTCACCCGCGAGGCCTGGCAAAAGTCCTCCGCTATGCTTCGCGGCTTGATGTCCCGATCATTATTACCGAGAACGGCATCGCAGCCTTCGATAGCGAGGAAAAGGTAAAATACATGAAGCGCCATGTGGATATCGTTGAGAGATGCCTGAAGGACGGGCTCGATGTACGGGGCTATTATTATTGGACCCTTATCGACAATTACGAATGGCTCCAGGGACTTGATGCGAGGTTTGGACTCTACCGCGTTGATTTTAAAACACTCAAGCGTTCTCCGACGAGCGCCGCGACTTATTATTCTTACCTGATCCAGAGCCGATCGAAAATTTAGCTGAACATTCACCTTCTCGATCTTTCGATGATCTATTCACAATTATGTAACAAGACCATCATACTCATGTAACATTCATCGTGTATTCTTGACACAACGATAGGAGGATCCCATGTTTACGTCTCATTCTGCTTTCGGAAATAAGGCCTCTGCCGCGACGGTCGAGAATTCTAGTTGCCCCTACAGGAAAGACCACAGCATGTATTGCTCCGCATCCATCATGAGGATGCGCATTGACCAGCGGAGGAACACGACCTACTGCCTTACGGAAGATTTCGATTGCTGCCCCGTGTTTCTTGCGAAGGTCTTGAGAGGAAACTGAATCCGATCATTAATTCTTACGAGTAAATGCATCGTTGCATATCCTAATTGAGAAGGAGGGCTGCCATGATGAAACAGACGTCTTCAGTTGTTTCTCATTCCGGCTACGACGCCGACAATGATCAGCACGTACGGGCTATCGACAGGCTTATACACGAACTCAGGATGCCGGCGGAAGTTGTTAACCGATCTTATCGAGAAGTGCTAGAGGAACTGAAAAAAGACATCAAGGGGAAAGCCTTCCTGCCTATTCTCGTGAGCAGGAGCGTTAAAGAACGATTATTGCAGCAGCGGTAATACCGCATGTCCTGCGCGCTGGCCAGCGATTCCAGGTCGCTATATACAAAAACCCCACTTTGTAATTCATGGGCAGCATTGTATCGTGCCCGGGAAAAAGTAGAGAGGTGATCATGCATGAATAAGACAATCCTGAAAGCAATTGAATACGTTCTGACAGCAGCAGGGTTTCTCATCGGAATCCTCTTCATGGTACTTATCATTCGCGGTAGATAATCAAGTTTTCTTTGGTTGACTCAACCCTCTCGAAGGAAGCCTTTTTTCCCACGAATCGATATGTCCCACACAGGATCTGGATTGAATTTAACTGTGACGGATACTGTACGCGAATTACATCAATGACGTGTAAAGGTTCTCAAAATGAAAGGTTGACGGTTCGGAGCACATCTGCAAGATCTCACTTGACACCAACGAAGCGGACAAGAGCCCTGACATCCACCCCCGTTTTTGCTGAGCTCAAAAAAATCGAACACAGCGCGTCAAATTCCACAACATCTTTTTTCCCTCTGGCGCTGAGCCAGAGGGAATATTTAATTGTACTTTCATGTTTTCTTCATACTCCTGTAACTCCACTCCTGTATCATCGTCTCAATAGCCGATAAAAAATTCAACGGTATCGCAAATTTCTATGAAAAACAGCGGCAGACTACTGCAACGAGACAATCTGGGGAGGGATATGTGAACCATATCATCATTAAAATTGAAAGCGGAGTAGTCGACGATATCTATTTCACGGAGCCGGTCAGCGTGACCATCGTAGATCATGACATGATAGAAGGCGGAGATACATATGAGGCTCGCATGAAAAAGGCAGTACTTTATATGACGCCTGATCAGCGCGTCAGGCACGAGGATCTTGCTCAGTTGGTCGAGACGTTGGTACTTGAATGCAGACGCCCCAGAGACCGGCAGGCTTTCGCCGATAGAGGCGACAAAGCGGCATGAGGGGGTAGATCAGCCGTTCATAACTATTCAGGAATAGGATTCTGAAGTTGATCAACCCGACCTGTCTGCTCGTTCAGCATGGAATAGCCATCAAGAGAACGAAAAAAAGGGAATGGCTCGGAAAAAAGGGTGAAGCGCACACGGGACAGCGGTTGGATCGCATCGTCTATCTCGTAATAGTGCGTACACGATGACAAAGCATTGTACCTAAATTTATCAAATTCAGGAGTGATGTTCACTTTTTTAAATAAATTGCGTACTGCTATCTGCCCTCGATCATAATGCCTAATGCGATTCAATAATTACCCTAATTTCCCTCACTTTTAACTAAAACTTAACAATACCTTCATTTTCCTGTAACAGCGGGCGTGTAAGGTATATTCAAATGCTTCTGTGTGACTTTCATATTCATACCACCTTTTCCGATGGTTCGCTGGAGATGAGAAAGACGGTCGATCTTTTCGGACAGGCCGGTTTCGACGTCATTGCGATCACAGACCATGTCGTGAACGGTGACAATATGATGGGAAAATTCGCAAGAAGCTTCAACTTGTCCGTCAAGGGGGAAAACTTCGACGAATATCTTGCTGCAGTGCGTCTTGAAAGGGAGCGAGCATGGGAGAAGTACGGGATGCTCGTTATTCCCGGCGTCGAGATCAGCAAGAATTATATCTCGAAGGACGAGTCGGCGCACCTTCTTATTCTGGACATCAAGGAATTCGTTCCCGCCTGCATGAGTTACGAAGAGATCTTTCTCGAAGCAAAGCGCCAGGACACCCTGACCGTAGCCTGCCATCCTCATCATACACCGGACATGGCGAATAAAGATACGCTCTATCTCTGGAATAATCGCGACAAGTATGCAAAATACATCGATGCATGGGAAATCGCGAACCGGGACGATGTGTTCAATGTCATAAGCCTGAAAAAATATCCCTATGTCGCCAACAGCGATTTTCACAAGGCCCGGCACTTGTACTCATGGAAAACGCTGTTGAACTGCGAAAAAAACGTGGAATCTGTAAAAAATTGCATACGACACAATAAGGGAGTGGCGATCACACTCTTCAGGAATTAAACGAAGACGGGCCATTCGATAACTAAATATCAGCGTAAAGGAGGAGCACATGAGTATCTTTATCATATGTGCGACGATCTCAAGCATAGGGATCATTCTCTACCTGTTTCAGGTGGGAGCGGTATATATGCTCATTAAAAGAAGGCGGGAGACAGGCAACCGACCGTCAGCGCACGATATGAACTATTTACTGCCTGTTTCGATTCTAAAACCTCTCAGTGGCCTCGATGACAATCTTTTTGACAACCTTGCGAGCTTCTGCACCCAGGACTATCCAGACTACGAAATCCTTTTTTGTCTTCAAGACTTCAACGATCCGGCCCGCAAAGTAGCAAAAAAAATCCAGGACAAATATCCCGACCGGAACATATCCATCATCATCGAGAAGTGCAACGCCGGACTCAACCCCAAGATCAACAACCTTATCCCCGGTTATAAAAAATCTCGCCATCCTTACGTACTTATAAGCGACAGCAATGTCATGGTGGACAAGAATTACCTGCGAGAAATCATGCGTCATACCAAGAACCCCGAAGTGGGGCTCGTCAGCAACCTGATCCAAGGTGTCGGCGGACGCAGCATCGGAGCTTTTTTTGAAAACCTTCATCTGAATTCGTTCATTATTGGCAGCGTCAGCTTCCTCGATCGGGTCCTCGGAATGCCCTGCGTTATAGGAAAGTCCATGCTCATGAAGAAGGACGATCTGGAGGCTCTGGGAGGTCTGACTGCCTTCAAAGACATCCTGGCCGAGGATTTCATCATTGGAAGGGAGATGAAGCGGAGCGGGAAAAGAATCGTCCTGTCGAGCTATCTCGTCAGCAATGTAAATGAATATTGGGGCGTAAAACGTTTTTTAAACCGTCATACGCGATGGGGAAAGCTCAGATGGAAGATCGGAGGGGTCAAATACTTTTCAGAACTTCTTGCAAATCCGGTATTTATAGCTTCACTGCCGGTCCTGCTGAAGGGACCGTCGCACGAATCACTCGCCTGTGTGGCCCTTGTGAGTCTCGTAAAAATTCTCGGCGATGCTTTTATCGGGAGAGCTATCGAGGCTTCTTCCGGAAGGACCGATTTACACAAACAGTCCCCAGCCGTATACTTGCTGGCTCCCATGAAAGACATTCTCATCGGAATTCTGTGGTTCGTGCCGCTGCTGAGCTCAAGCGTGGTCTGGCGGGGAAACCGGTATTTGATCGGACGGGATTCCCGTTTGTCGCCCTGCCCGGAGACCGGCTTTTGGTCATGGAGTTATCGTCTTACGGACAACATTCGCGCCCGCGTGGCAGAAATATAGACTACCTACAGCGTACTTCGTTTAACGAGAAAGGAGTACCTCCATGCTGGAGGAAACACCGTCGAGCAGGATATTTAACCTGAGCGTCGATTTCAAGTACCCGCTGCAGAACAAACTGTTTTCCCTGGTTAAGGGACCGATAGAACATGTCCTTGCATTTCCCCGATTGAACAAGATCTATGATGAGGTCAGCAGGCTGCATGACGGCCGGCTGTTTACAGACAAGATCCTAGAACAGCTGGGCGCGTCCTATGATCTTCCGGAGGAGGGACTCGTCCGAATCATGCAGGCCAAAGGTCCCGTGATCGTCGTGGCGAACCATCCTTTCGGCGGCATCGAAACCGTCATCCTGGCATCGGTTCTCCGAAAGATGCGCGGCGATGTCAAGTTTATGGCCAACTACCTGCTGAATGCCATACCGGAAATACGAGATCTGCTGATCACCGTGAACCCCTTTAAGGGAGCAACATCGGTTCGCGACAACATCAAACCGCTCAGGGAATGCATCCAGTGGGTGCAGAACGGCGGTATGCTTGTCGTATTTCCCTCCGGAACGGTCTCCCATTTTGTGCCCCAGAAAGGAACGATCACGGATCCTGACTGGAGCCCGAGCATTGCGCGGATCGTCCGAAAGACCGGGGCACCGGTGCTCCCGGTTTTCTTCCAGGGGACAAACAGCGCCGCCTTTCAGATGGCGGGAATGGTTCATCCGTTCCTGCGTACTGCAATGCTGCCGAATGAACTGCTTAATAAGGGAGAGAAGGAAATCAAGGTGCGCGTTGGAGACCTCATCTCCTTTAACAAACTTAAATCTTTTGAACATGATGCGGATATGACGGCCTATTTGCGGCTCCGCACGTATATCCTCGAGCACTGCGGCGCCCGGCCAAAGGTTCCCGCTATTGCGGCCTTTCTGCAAAAGGCAAAACACGACGCCTATGGCGCCATTATGCCGCCTCAGGAAGCAGCGGTCATGGCGGGAGAAATCAGTCAATTACCTCCTAGCCAGATACTCCACGAAAATAGCGAGTATCTCGTGGCCCAAGCCACAGCCGATCAGATACCTCATCTCCTGCTGGAGATCGGCAGGTTGCGCGAGATCACCTTTCGCGCCATAGGCGAGGGGACGGGAAAGGCTATCGACATCGATCGGTTCGACCATACCTACACCCACTTGTTCATCTGGAACCGTGATAGAAATCAGGTGGTCGGCTCCTACCGTCTCGGCAGAACGGATGAAATCATGAAAAAGCAGGGAATACGAGGGCTTTATACGAACACCCTCTTCCGCTATCAGACGGCGTTTTTCGCAAGGCTCGGCCCAGCGCTGGAAATGGGGCGCTCCTTCATACGTCTGGAATATCAGAGATCTTTTGCTCCGCTGCTCCTCCTTTGGAAAGGAATCGGCAGGTTCGTTGTCGATAACCCGCAGTATAAAATATTGTTTGGACCGGTGAGCATCACTGATGAATACCACGCTCTTTCGAAACAACTCATGGTTGGCTATCTGAAAAAAGCCAGATACCATAATGATGTGGCCGGATTCGTGAAAGCAAGAAAGCCGCTTCGACCAAAATCACTCAAGGGCTGGGATATCGATGCCGCCGCACACCTTCTCAAGAACGATATCGAGGACCTATCGGGGCTGATATCCTGCGTCGAACGAGATCGCAAGGGGGTCCCGATCCTGCTGAAGCAGTATCTCAAGCTCGGCGGCCTGATCGCCGGTTTCAATGTAGACAAGGCCTTTGGAAATGTTCTTGACGGCCTTATCATGGTCGACTTGACGAAGACAGAACTGCGGATGCTGGAACGGTATCTTGGCATGGATGGTTCCCGTCAGTTCCTGGCCTATCATGAAACGATAAACCAAGAACGGCATGCAACCTGCGGATGAGACCGCCAGGCATGGAAACCCCGATCCACGGGGACTCGCAGCAGATCCCGGCATGCGTATGAATTCGCTCTTCAAAAGGCTATTCTTTCTCATACCGATTGGCGTTATCGGCAACATCATCTATTCGATCGCGTTCACCGATCATGTGACGATGGGCTCGGTTGTTCGATTTTCGCCCGCGTATCTGTTCCTTGCACTGCTCCTTTGCATCGTTCCCTGGTTTACCGGATCCTTCAGGCTCTTCATCTGGAGCAGGTTCCTCGGCAAAGACCAGCGTTACCGGGATATGTTTGCTGTCGCGATCGGCGCAGAACTCGGGGCAGCGGCAAGCCCTCCCGTGGTTGGCGGAGGACCAATAAAAACCTGGATGCTGATGCAACGGGGTTTTTCAGGAGGCGCAGCACTATCCCTGACGATGCTTGAAGGTTTCGAAGACGCTCTTTTCTTTCTCATCATGGTCCCCGTGGCTCTCACGCTGTCATCAGCGTGGGACCTGCCCGTTGTCAGGAGTTCCACTGCCGGATTTGGGCAGTTATCGGTCTGGATCTTGCCGGGTACGGCAAGCCTTCTTCTTCTCACTGCCATACTCATAGCGGCTCATCGCTCAAAAGGAATCACAGAGCGCTTTCCCCCTTTGCGCAGGATTGCAGGTCACATCAAGGTTTCCTACCATGAGTTCGTTGACACCTATCACAACATCGTCCTGAAGGGAAAAACCGTTTTTGCCCTGACCATGGTTCTCACGACGATACAGTGGGTCTGCCGGTATTCAATCATTTCTTTCCTGCTCCTAGGCCTCGGCATCGCACCCCGCCCCCTGCTCTTCATGGCGCTTCAGGTAATCGTCTTTGCGCTCCTGACATTCATTCCCACTCCGGGCGGAGTCGGCGGTGCTGAAGCCCTTTTTTCCATTATATATCGATCCTTTCTGCCACCGGAGACGATCGGCATAGTGACCGCGGGTTGGCGTTTCTTTACCTTTTATGTTTTGTTACTCCTGGCCGCGGCGCTGTTCTTTCTGTTCAGGATGTACCCGAAAGATGTGGCGCCGGTTTCATGATTAAGACACTTCGTTCTCACGCAAGTAAGGAAGAGAAGATGAAGACACCGCAGCATGCCTCTCTATACGCAAGGAATCGCACCTTGCGACTCGCATCCAATGATGTCGATGCGGACCGGTCTCTCAGCACGAATGCCGACCCGGGGATGGAGATTCGGAACTTCACGGCGTCGCCTCGACTGATTTCCCCGGTCATTTCCCAGGCAAGAGAGAACATCGGGCTGACACTTTACGAATTGCTTGGCATGGTCGAACATATGCGGGCGGCGTATGATAAAGGGGAACTGGCAATCGTCCAAAACCGGCTCCAGCTCCTTATGACGGAGGCAACGAACCTGGCCTCATCCATCTCCGCTGTTCTCGAACTTACAAAACTCGAAAAAGAGCCGACTAATATGGCGTATGAGCGCTTCGATATTGTGGCGTTGCTCCATGACATTTCGGAAACTGCGCGATCGCTCGTGGGGGAAAAACCGGTTACCATCATGGACGCCTCATGCCCCAGTCCCATCGTCATTTACTCGGATTCGTCCATGATCAGGCAGATTATGACGGAGCTCATGAACAATGCGGTAAAGTATACCCACCGGGGGAGAATTGCCTTGATCCTAAGCAAAGATGACGACAAGATCAGGCTGACCGTGGCCGATACCGGCAAAGGGATGGCGCCGGAACAGATCCAGGCACTGCTGGAGCCATCTGATCGAAGGCATGACGATATGAACAGCCTCACGACGTCCGGTCTGGGCCTCAAGATCGTAAAAGCTCTGGTGAAAAAGCTCGATGGCATGATTTCCCTTGCAAGTAAATCCGGCGGGGGAACGATTGCTGAGGTTTCTTTACCGCTGAAAGCTGCGCGATAAAGTGTTTCAGCATATGACTCCCTCAAGAGATACGAACAAGTGACTGTCCGTATTTCTTTCCTCGATCGCAGTAACCAACATTTAACCCGGCCGTCATATTCCGGTAACATAATCTACGTATAGTAAGCGCAGCAACCACACTACAGCTCAGGATGAATGCTTTATGAAAAAACAGGTCCTCATTGTTGAGGATGAACAGGATTTAGCCGAACTTCTCGCCTATCATCTCCAAAAAGAAGGTTATCAAACGGTTATTGCGCACAGCGGGGAAGAAGCCATCGATGCAGTTCCGAACGATTCATTTGACGCGGTCCTTTTGGATATCATGCTGCCCGAGCTCAATGGATGGGAAGTGTGCCGTATTTTGCGAGAAAGCGCGAAAGGAAAGTCACTGCCGATCATCGTGGTCACTGCATTGTCCGATGAGGAGGCCCGGATCAAGGGTCTCAGCCTCGGAGCCGATGATTATGTGTCGAAGCCGTATTCCATGAAAGAACTGCTCTTGAAAATAAGAAAGCACATCGAGCGGCATCAGACGATAAACCAGATGAAGGCCCGAGAGCTGGAGCAGGAAACGGTCGTACGGTACATGATTCATGAGCTTGGCAACTCCCTGACCACGATTGGAGGATATTCCTCCCTTGCCCTGCAGAAAGACGACACGAATAAATTTATGAGACGCATCAACGCTGCAGCGGCACACGCCGAAAGCCTCCTTCAGGACGCATCACTGCTCTCCCGGCTCGAGAAGGGGAACGACCGGCTGCCCACCGAACCGGTTGCCATCGGTTTGCTGGTCAATGACGCTATTGATTTCCTTCGTGATATGGCAAAGAGTTCGAATATTGAAATCATCGCTGAACACATCACGACGTCACATGTTCAGGGCAATGGAACGGCAATCAGGCAGATCTTAATCAACCTCGTTTCAAACGCCATTAAATACAACCGCAAGGGTGGAACAGTCCGGATCTCCTGTGACGACAAGAATGACGAGGTGGATATAACGATAAGGGATGAGGGTAGTGGAATATCGAACGCCGAACTTGCCCATATCTTCGATAAGTTTTACCGCGCCGCAGGCAGCGAACGGATAAAAGGCGCGGGACTCGGTCTTTATATCGTGAAACTGCTGACATATGCCATGGGTGGCGCAGTATCCGTAATCAGTCAGCCGGGGAAAGGCAGCGTATTTACGGTGTCTTTTATCAAGGTAAAGACAGCGGCCCTCCCTGCAGACCGGGTCGTGGCGTAAGAACAGGGCAGGGCGAGCTCAGGGGAAATTCCTGGAAAGACGCAAGACTACTGCGGGGAAGACGGGGCATGTTTTTTTCAGTCAAAAAAACATATTGAATGAATCACGGGTGAGGCACGCTACCCGAAACTCCTCCCGATAAAGCAGATGGTGAACCAGGAAAGCCCTGATAAACGGTATCATCCGGAGGGAAATGGCCAACGCGTGCAGGAGCTTGGAAAGACAAACAGGATGAAATCCAAGTTACCTGCCGCCATGGCTCACGAGCTCAGATCTTTGGTGAACGCAATTATAGGGCTTGTCGAACTGGTTCGGACTGCAGCGGACAAGGTATCGAACAGAGAAAGGAGCGGTTCTCATTTATGATCTCAAGCGCAACAAATTTCCGCACGGTCATCACGAACATTCTCGACCTGTCGCAGATTGAGGCTGGCAAGATGGAGGTGGTCCGGCAGAGTATCGATGCCTCGCTGCTCGTTGCCGACATCGCGGAGACGATACGTGTGCTCATCGGGAGTAAACCGGTGAGGGTCAAGGTTATGGGGCCGTCAATGCCGGTCAGGGTTATAACGGATCCCCTCAAACTGCGCCAGATCATCATGAACCTTGCAAGCAATGCGGCACAGTTCACTGAGCGCGGTGATATCACCATAATGCTCGCCATCATCGGCAGCAGGCTCGAAATCGCTGTTCACGATACCGGTCCCGGAATTATGGAGGAGCACAGGGAGAAGCTGTTTACGGCATTCTGCCAGATTGAGGACGCCGAAACCAGACCCCGTCAGGGAACGGGTCTTGGGCTGACTCTTAGTAAAAATCTTGCAGAACTCATCGGCGGGTCAATCTCGGTAGCGAGCGTTTACGGCGAAGGCTCGACATTTACCGTTTCGCTGCCGTTGCAAAACAGGGAGCAGAGAGGCTTATATGACGTGGATTAATGAGAAAATGCTGGTATCCGATGTCAATGCACTATACCGCTCTTAAGACCATAGAGCTGCTCCAAGGCTACCTTATCGATATGACTACTCGTAAAAGACTGTTCGATGCAACAAATCGCATAGTTGTAAAGGCATGATCTTACTGGAGGTTATAATTAAGCGAAGTAAATAATAACATTCATGACATTCTTTTGTTCAAGCCAAAACCTCTGAGAAGTGACTGTTATAATGAATAAAAATCGAAGACGAGGAGGTAATGATTGAAAAACATTTAACAGAAGCTTAACAATCTTGTAACAATTCTGTAACAATTAGATGGTATAAGATGCCATCTGAAAAAAGAAGAGGAGGAAATATATATATGAAACAAATATTAACAATCGCTATACTTCTTATCGGAACGATGTTGATCAATCACGCGCAGGCCGAAGATATGCTGAACGGCGCCGGGGCAACCTTCCCCTATCCCATTTATTCCGCATGGGCCAATGAGTACAACAAGGTAACGGGCGTGAAGCTGAACTACCAGTCTATCGGCTCAGGCGGAGGGATCAAGCAGATCACCGAGCGGACCGTCGACTTCGGCGCTTCAGACAAGCCGCTTACGTCGGAAGAGCTTGCCAAGGGCAACCTGCTGCAGTTTCCTGCCGTGATCGGCGGCGTTGTGCCGGTGGTTAATGTTGCCGGGATTAAAGCGGGAGAATTGAGGCTCGATTCAGAAACAGTCTGCAAAATCTATCTGGAGGAAATAAAAAAATGGAGTGATCCAACGATCAAGGCACTGAACCCCAAACTCAAACTCCCGGACAGCGATATCACCGTGGTGCATCGCTCTGACGGTTCGGGGACGACAGCCATCTTTACGGATTACTTGAGTGGTGTCTGCCCTGCGTGGAAGGAAAAGGTCGGCACCGGGACCTCCGTGAGCTGGCCCACGGGAATAGGCGGAAAGGGCAACGAAGGCGTAGCCAACTATGTGCAACAGCAGGCGAACTCGATCGGCTACGTGGAATTTGCCTATGCCAAGCAGAACAACTTAGCCTATACTCTCCTCAAAAACCACGAGGGCGAATTTGTGGAACCGACCTTCGAGAGCTTTGCGGATGCAGCCGCGTCGGCGAACTTTGACCCGAAAAGGGATTTTTACCTCTGGCTCAACGATGCGCCGGGGAAGAAATCATGGCCCATCGCGGGCGCGACCTTCATTCTCCTTGCAAAGGAGAAAAAGGACTCGAACATGAAAGTGGTCAAATTCTATGACTGGGCCTTCAAGAACGGGGACACCAAAGCAAAGGAACTCATCTACGTACCGCTCCCGAACGTGCTCAAGGCCAAAATCGAGGGTTACTGGAAATCGAACGGCATTCAGTAAGCTGAATCTGAAAAAAGTGTGTTGAAATATGCGGGTCAGATATATATACTAACGATATCTGACCCGCTTAAGTTTTATGAGCATCCTTCGAACATGCGGAAAGGTCTGTTCATTGGCCATATCTCCCAAAAGAAAATTTCCTGAGCTGATCTTTCTCTCCCTAACCGCTATAGCTTCTTTTTCTGTCATCTTCTTCATTATCGGCATCATCATAGTGCTTTTCAAAGAATCGTCGCTCGCAATTGGGAAATTCGGGATTGTGGATTTTCTGACCTCGACTGTTTGGAACCCGGTGACGGGCGTTTTCGGGGCGGCAACCACCATTTATGGGACGTTCGTTACCACGGCACTAGCACTGCTCTTCGCCATTCCGACCGCCCTCGGCATTGCGATCTTCGTCACAGAAATCGCACCGAACTTTCTGAAAGGCCCGATCGGCATTGCCATTGAATTGCTGGCAGCGATCCCCAGCATCATTTACGGCATGTGGGGCCTGTTCACCCTCGCTCCCATCATGTCGAGGTACATCGAACCTGCGCTCCAAAACACGTTCGGCAAGTTGCCTTTCCTTAGCGTCCTGTTCAAGGGCACTCCCATGGGCGTCGACCTGCTGACCGCGAGCGTTATCCTTGCCATTATGATCATTCCGTTTACCGCAAGCATCGCGCGCGACTCATTCAATCTGACGCCGTCTGTAGTCAAGGAATCAGCTTATGCCATCGGCGCTACGCAGTGGGAAGTGGTCAAGAACGTGGTGCTTCCTTATTCAAAACTGGGTGTTTTCGGCGGTGTTGCGCTATCACTCGGACGGGCTCTGGGCGAGACCATGGCAGTGGCCTTCGTGCTCGGCAACAATCACAAGATCGCCACGTCGCTCTTTGATGCTGCCTCGACCATTACCGTAACTCTTGCGAATGAGTTTACGGAAGCGGACAGTGACCTCTATCTTTCCTCTCTCTATTATCTTGCACTTGTCTTGTTCGTGATGAGCTTCGTCATCCTGGCCATATCCAAGTTCTTTCTTCTGAAGGCCGAGAGGAAGTATTCGAGATGAACATCGAGAAGAAAAGAAAAATAGAGAGTGTCATCGCGCTCACACTATCCGGTTTTGCAGCCACAATAGGTCTTTTCTGGCTTGTCTATATATTGAGCGATGTTCTCATTCACGGCCTGGGAGCCCTTCACATCAGTCTGTTCTTCAACGATCCTGCACCCGCCGGTGCGGAAGGCGGAGGCCTCAGAAATGCATTTGTCGGTCAATTGATGATCACTTTCGCCGCAACGCTGATGGGGGTGCCTGTTGGTATCCTGGGGGGGACATTCCTCGCCGAGTACGCGCGGGGAAAAAAGTTCGCGAGGATCATCAGCATTATTTCCGACATTATGGTCAGCGTCCCGTCCATTGTTATTGGCGCTTTTATCTACGCGATGCTTGTCCGGCCTCTGCATCACTTCAGCGGTTGGGCAGGGGCGTTTGCCCTTTCGATCATCATGATCCCCGTGGTGCTGAGAACAACGGAGGACATGCTGTCGCTTGTGCCCTGGACACTGCGGGAAGCGGCCTTTGCGCTGGGTGCCCCGTACTATAAGGTGATCATCCAGGTCGTCTACCGCGGTGCTGCCACCGGCATTCTGACCGGCGTTCTCTTGTCCATCGCCCGCGTGGCGGGTGAAACAGCGCCGCTCCTATTTACGTCATTCAATAATAATTTTTTCTCTACCGATATGAACAGGCCAATAGCATCACTGACGGTCACTATTTTTCAGTATGCCATGGGGCCTTATAAAAGCTGGCACGAACAGGCATGGGGCGCTGCGTTAGTGGTAACATTGTTCATACTTGTGCTGACCATTGCCGGAAGACTTATCCTAAAGTGGAGGTATAGGCGGTGACTGCAATGACCGAGATCGAGGTTAAAAGCCTTGATTTCTACTACAATGGAGATGCCCGCGCTCTCCAGAACATATCTTTGCCGATTTATAAAAATAAAGTGACGGCTCTAATCGGTCCTTCCGGGTGCGGCAAAACTACACTGCTTCGCTGTTTCAACCGGATGCACGACTTATACCCGAAACACCGTTATGAAGGGGAGATCCATTTCCAGGAGAAAAATATCCTGGCGAACGGCGTTGATCTCATTAACCTTCGCAGCCGCATCGGCATGGTATTCCAGAAGCCGACACCCTTCCCCATGAGCGTCGCCGAAAACATCGCTTACGGCCTTAGGTTGAAGGGCATCAGGAATAAATCCGAACTCATAGGGCGGATCGAGGAAGCACTCAAACATGCCGCGCTCTGGACGGAAGTCAGGGACAAAATGAACGAGAGTGCTTATGAGCTGTCCGGTGGCCAGCAGCAGCGGCTTGTTATTGCACGAGCCCTGGCCGTTGAACCTGAGGTCCTTTTGTTTGATGAGCCAACCTCGGCGTTAGACCCTATTTCGACCGCCAAGATCGAGGAGCTCGTTGTGTCCCTGAAAAAGGACGTTACGATCATCATCGTCACTCATAATATGCAGCAGGCAGCGCGGGTTTCGGACATGACGGGATTTCTGTATATGGGCGAACTTATCGAGTACGGTACAACGGAGAAAATATTTACAAATCCGGATAATAAACAGACCGACGATTATATTACCGGGCGGTTCGGGTAATTTCTGCAGGTTCCAGGCAAGGGTGCCAGGAAAAGGCCGGAAAAAGGCATGGACTGAAGCAATGTGCTTGTGACATGCTCGACCTCGGCGCTTGGGCCTGACGATGTCATTTCAAGGAGAAGACAATGGTGAAACAGAAAGAAGAGGATCTCGACGCGCTCAAGGAACGGGTGCTTGCTATGGGCGGTCTGGTCGAAGAGTCCATTAGGAAGTCCGTCAAAGCCCTGGTCGAACGGGATAGAAGTGCGGCGCAAGAGGTCTTAGACGGTGACGCCATCGTCAATCACTATGATGTCGAAATCGAGGAGGAGTGCATCCGTTTCATTGCCATCTGGCAACCGACGGGCAGCAATCTCCGCTTCGTGACCACAACGATCAAGATCATTACCGATCTCGAGCGTATGGGCGATCTTGCCGTGGACATCTGTGAACGGGCCATAGAACTGAACGAGGAGCCGCCGCTCAAGCCCTATATCGACATCCCGCGAATGGCCGAGGCTGCCCAAAAAATGCTCAAGGACAGCCTTGACGCCTTTGTCACAGGCGATGCCGATCTTGCTGTCCGTGTATGCGCGGCTGATGACTTTGTTGATGATCTGAACCAACAGATTTTCAACGAACTTCTCGTATATATGCTCAAAGACCCCCAAAATATTTCACGCGCCGTGCGCCTTACCTATATTACGAAGTATCTGGAGCGTATCGCGGACCATGCCACCAACATCGCAGAAATGGTCGTCTACATGGTCAAGGGGAAGGTCATCCGGCACACAGCATGCGAGTCGCGGAAATAGGAACAGAGCAGGGAAACAGGGAGAAATCAGTGGGATTCTCTTTGAGTTTACCCATGGCCTCCTTCTGCGCGTCGCACTACTGGCGGACCGATGCTTCAGTCCATTTCGAACACCGCGTTACCAAGTAACCTCAAGAGCTCCTCGCGTTAACTGTGGGAAGTGGTCAACATAGTTGTTGCCGTTGTGCGAAGAGAACCTCAGTAGGGACAGCTTAAGATTCCGGCGACGATGGTAGCCATGCATTTTTCACAAGACCGCTCCTCTTGCTGCTGCGCCCCATGACCCTGAACTGTGCATCCAGCTCTCGCTTATTAAATTAACATCAGCAGAGGAGCGACTCAAAACTGCGCTAAGGCATAGTAGTTCCGCAAAATCGCTGACTCCACGCCAAGGGGCTGAGATTGATGGCCGAAAGGATCATTGCCCGGGTACGTGAGCAGGGAAGACCTCTTCAGGAAAACCGGAAGATGGTTGAGGTGTTTTCATTGCTCGAACTGCGCGGACATACCTCGTGAGATCTAAGAGGAAAAACCCTACGTAGCAACATTATCCTATTTCCTGGCGTAAAGACCAATTATTTCAGCTTGAGCAAGAATATGGCCCTTCATCGCTCTCTCGAGGTCTGCTTTGGTCGTGTTCGTATTGAGCGTCAGTGAGCAGTCGAGTGCATAAAACTTGAAAAAGTACCGATGCGTGCCAGACGGAGGGCAGGGACCGCCGTAATTTCTCTTCCTGAAATCATTCATGCCCTCTGCTGCTCCAACAGGAACTGTGTTCTCTTCAATCGCCTTCGTGTCCGAAGCTATATTCCAGACAACCCAGTGCACCCAGGTGCCCCGTGGCGCGTCCGGATCATCCACGATCAAGGCAAGCGACTTTGCGCCTGGGGGGACGCCTTCGATTGCAAGAGACGGGTTTACATCCATGCCATCGCAAGTATATTTTGATGGAATGTGGCCATTGTGTTTGAATGCCGGGCTTGATATTTTAAGCGAACTCATATTCTCTGCCTCCATGAATGAAGAATAGAAAAAAAGAAGAGAAAAAAGCGAAATTAATGTTATTCCTTGCGCTTTGAGCATGCCATTTACTCTCTTTTGTTCTGTAGCTTCTTATTCAAAATGATAGCACAACTGCGCGTGGCATGGTCTTCAGGGCTTAATTTTTTTCTTCTGTCACTTATGTGCGAACCGGCGCTTGCTTTGTAATCCGTCGTGAAGAAGAGGAGAGAATCATGTTGTGCACGCTGACACGATAATTGGCATGAATACTCCGCTTAAAATTCTTGCTATTTGAAAGAGTTTATAGTACTGTTTCCGCAAGGATGCCTCGCGGTCACTGGCCAATTCCTGGCTTTTTCAGAGCTTTCCGCTTTGAAAAACTTATCACCATATGTGAAGTCATGCACTTCCGGACGACAGCCCAAATCAGCAAAATATCTGATTGCTACTTTACCGATAGATCATATGCCATCAACCATGGCAGCAACCCCCAAGGCATGAACGTGGGACATCGAGTAAAAGGGGAATCAAACCAGGAATATGCGGTCATTGACACGCATGTAGGCCTTGTTCTCCTGCATTGCTTATCGTGGAGGCTAATGCAGTGCCGACGATAATTTGATGGACCGTGTCTGTGCAACACGTTTGCATTGCCTTCGACGAGGCAGCCTATCATAACTGCCGCTGAGGTGAAATAATGGAATCTTTGAGAACAATGCTTGAAAAAACCCTGCAGTATTATGAAAAGAAAGATTATGACAATGCGGAGAAAGGCGCTGATGAAATGCTTACGGGTAATCCCGAATTCCCTCGCGCGCTATTTATCAAAGCAGTGATCCTCGACGAGACGGGCAGACCTGACAAGGCTGAGGAGTATTATCGGAAAGCAGGCTCGACATCTCTGCTGTGGCTGCGGCTGGCTTTACAGCTCCAGGAAACTGATCCTGAACGGGCACTCCGATATTTTAATAAAGTCAAGGAGCTCGATCCGGAGAATAACCTCATCTGGTTCAACATGGGGAAAATTTATGAAAAGATCGGACGTTCCGACGATGCACGGAAATGCTTCAACAATATATCCATGATGAAGGAAATCTTGTCGAAGCTCGTTAGCCCGCTTGGTTTTCTCATTATTATGATTGCCGGTTCAATAGCGATGTTCAATCGAAGGGATTTCGGCCTCGGCTCACTTGTGGTCATATCGGGCCTCATTTGCCTGGTCTGGCTTAAGAGAGACGGCGGACGCGTGATACAGATGATACGGAAAAAGAAAAAGTACGCGCACTAGCAAGAATGAGAAGACTCGTTGGTCGCAACCGCCGCTGGCCTTACTCCAACGTGGTAGAATGTTTTCCCCACTGAACACCACTGTTTTGCTATAGTTATCCCTCCCTGTGGATAATCGGTGTTGGACAGTAAGAATTATGGACAAGGAACGATTGCTTCGCAAAATCGCGCGCGACATTAATCAATGCGCTCTCTGCCATAAGGGTGGCATGGGAAAACCCGTGGCAGGGGAGGGACCTGTAACGGCAGCTGTCGTTCTCATTGGTGAAGCCCCGGGCAAGGAAGAGGCAAAGGCAGGGAGGCCCTTCATCGGAAGGTCCGGCAAGTTTCTTCGTGCGCTCATGGCGAGCATTGGGCTGCGTGAGCAGGATGTCTTTATCACGAGCCCTGTCCATTATCGTCCCCTGCGAGGAACTCCCACAAAAGCAGCAATTATGCATGGCCGCCAACACTTGTTACGCCAAATTGAGATTATCGATCCTAAGATCATCGTTCTTCTGGGAAACTCGGCATGTATTGCGATGCTCGACAGCAAGCAGGAGCTTTCCAAGGCGCACGGCCAAGTAGTTCGAAAAGACGGGAGAAGATACTTCATTACTTTTCATCCTGCCTATGCCATGCGCTTCCCCGATGGGAGAACGAAATTCATCAGTGATTTTGCAAAGCTAAAAGAAATCATTAAAACCTCACATGAGTAAATTTAGACCGGATCATTCGGCGCTATTTGTTCGTTGTTTCACGCTATCTGCTCTGGTATAATAGTGACAATACCACGATGGGAAAGTACATGGCCATTCCCAACATTGATTATAGCCTTTGCCAAGGCTGCGGCGGCTGCGCAGAGGCGTTCCCAGATCTCTTTGAGATGCGTGACGACCGTGCTTGGGTGATCAGCGCAGATCGCTTCCGCGCTGAAGACTATCCGGGCATACTGACCATCTGTCCCTACTATGCCATTTCTCTTGAATAAGACCACTGAGACAATTTGTTTTTCTCATTATGAGAATACTTCTGCATGACCACGGTTGTCGATGATCCCTTATCCGAACATAAACCCCGAAATTCTGCGTGTCGGTCCTTTTGCCATCCGGTGGTATGGCCTCATGTATGCCGTCGGCTTTGCATCATCTTATCTTCTGGTCAGGCACCAGATAATAGAGCAGGGCAAAAGCCCGAGTGGCAAAGGCCAGGGGAAAGAAGGAAAAGCAACGATACCTCTCACATTCCTCGAGCCGCTCTACACGTATGTGGTCATCGGGCTCATTATAGGCGCCAGGGTAGGATATGTGTTGTTTTATGATCTCGCCAGTTATTGGAAAAACCCGCTCGAGATTTTTGCGGTCTGGCACGGTGGCATGTCATTTCACGGCGGAATGATCGGTACACTACTAGCGGGTTTTTTGTGCTGCAGGAAATACAACGTTGATTTCTGGACCCTGTCCGACCTGGTAGTGGTGACAGCACCCATCGGTCTCGCAGCGGGAAGACTGGGGAATTTTATTAATGGCGAGCTCTACGGCAGGGTTACGGATGTGCCTTGGGCCATGATATTTCCAACCGGCGGCCCGCTGCCGCGTCACCCATCGCAGCTCTACGAGTTCTTTCTAGAAGGCGTGCTGCTCTTCACCATCCTTTGGTTAGCGAAGGATAAAAAGCATACGCCGGGTATGATGACCGCCCTCATCCTTGTTCTCTACGGCCTATTCCGGTTTGTCGTAGAGTTTTTTCGCCAGCCCGATGTCCAACTCGGGTTCGTCGCAGGACCTTTTACCATGGGCCAGATATTAAGTGCTCTCACTTCGCTGGCGGGTATCGTTCTGTTCCTTCTGAGGAAGAGAAAGGGATCTGCAGAGGAATCAGGAACAAAAAAAGGCGCAGGCAGATAATTTCCCGTCCCCCAAGACCGTTTGCACTCTTTTAGATCCGTTCGGCTTGCCACATCCCCTGAATCATTCTTCGGATATGAAGTAGTGTTGTGACGAAAATCCGTCAGTATCCCCCGGATCGGCATAAATCAGTTGGCTGTTCACTCTGGACCGCGACGCTTTGGAGCGCCCTCAGAGGACCGATCGATTTCAAACGTTCAAGCTGCCTGTCACTGCGAACGAAGAATGAGCCGGCAAAAGCAAGGGAGTTGATGGAAATGTCCTCGAGACATTCCTTTGACCGGGGAACAAGGAGCATCCACTCGCGTGTCATGAGAAAGCAGTAGGGGAGGGTCTGTCGAGTCTCTTCATTTGGCGCAGGTGGAGTCATCCCGACCTTCTTTACCATGGTTCTGTAAAACTGGAACGTTTCTTTCGCCGCGAGGCTCGGCGATCTGACGAGTTCGGGACTCAGTTTCTGGAAGGCATGGAGGAAGAAAAAACCGGGAATGGTATCTCCGATGGTCCCGTTTGCTCGATCGAGCAGTGGTGCTATCGGTACGGACGGCCCTTCGGGTGCCAGGGGAAGCGGCACGATCTGGAGATGTTTGTGCTGCTGGCTTGCACCTGCCTCGCGTCCACCGTTGTAGAACCCAAGGCAGTTGAATTCGGCCATGCAGGTCCAGAGTGCTTCGAAGTCATCTGCCGTCAGAAGTATCTCCTGATCCTCGAATCGTCGTGTGACGATTAAGAGGTGATGATCAACTACGTTGAATTTATTCAGGATCGCGACATGCGTGTCGGAGATGTCCGAAACCGTAAGCTCCCTTTCAGGCGGAAGAAAGGGATTGGCCTGCTTTCCCGACGAACCGTGGGCCGCCTGTTTCTCCCGCGCCTCATCCTTGCGCTGCAGGCTGACCAAAACCCTGACGAAAAAACGGACGCCACCGTCTTCAACGAAGGTATGACTGGTAGGTGCCGGAAGCAGCGCACCGGACGCCATTGCCCGTTCCGTGGCAGCGATTATGCAATTCCATAGAGTTCCTTTTTGCAGATGCATTGTTGGTATTCCGTCTGCCTGGATTTGCTTCGAAATGTCAAGTACACCGCGTATGGCACACGATGTGGAAACAAATCAATTGGAAACAGTAAAAAAAAGATCCCCTCATTTTTTTCGCAAATCAAGCGGCCTCGTGTTTCAAGCGGTAAATAATTCTTCCCCGCGTGAGATCATAGGGAGATAGTTCAACCGTTACCCTATCGCCGGGGAGGATTTTGATGTAGTGTATGCGCAGCTTTCCCGATAGGTGGGCAAGAATTACATGGCCCCCTTCTATCTCAACGCGAAATATCGCGTTCGGGAGGGCTTCAACCACCCTACCCTCCACCGCGAGTGAGTCTTCTTTGGACATCTGATCCGGTCCAACTCTGCTCTGTCCAGAGATTTTGACTGTTTTATGATGTGTGCTCACGATGACTGTCCTTTATAATTTATTATAGCTCAATTTTTAGAATACAGAGCTGACCTGCACCAGCAGGACAATCGGTCCGATACCAGAAAAGAGTTTTGAAAGTGGTGCTGTCGATGCAATACGCAATCTTCGACATACCGACTGCTTGTTTGATTGCCAGACGGAAGGAGGTGTTTGCCGGAAGTTTAGAGAGGGGATTGGTGTCTAAAATCCGCCAGGTACCGAACCCCAAGGAATTTACCAAAGTAACTGCAGAAAGCCCCTGGCTTTAGCCATGGGGAGTGGTCAGCAATCATGAATAGGGACGAACGGTGAGTTTATACAGCGAAGGAATGTGCTGCCTTGTCAAATGCAGTCGTGCTCTGCGGTTAGCCGATGGACTTGGTTTAGAGCTGCTCTATGATCGCCGCAGCGAGGAGAGGGAACATGATTTCATGGTGGCCGGTGAGCGCGAACCCTCTGCCACCCCCTTGGGTGGGCCTGCGTACGACATTGGTATTTGGCCGGTAATGTTGGACAAAATCCATGTTTACGGTGGTGAAATGGTGAAGCGGATGGCCGAGGTTCCTGACCAGGGTCACGGCCTTGAGGAATATTTCCGGGAGCAGCACAGCGGAGCCGAGGTTGATGTAAACGCCGCCTTCGAGTTCAGACACAAGTGAACAGAAGGTCATAAAGTCACAATGTGCAGCAGCACCGGTGGCCTTGCCGTCAAAGGAGGGGTGCATATGAATGATATCGGTTCCAATGGCGACATGGACCGTTATGGGCATATGGAGGCGAACGCCGGCTGCTAGGAGGCTTTTGTCCTTGTAGGGGAAGGGGCCGGAGTTGATCATCTTCCCGACAGCCACGCCGATTCCTTCATCCGCGGCTGCTGATCGAATTGCAGAGTTCAGCATGCTTCCGGTCTCTTCCGCCATTCCGAAAGAACCGGAAAGGATCTCCTTGTCGACGTCTTCCGATGTCTGGCCTATGAATGCCAGTTCGAAATCATGGATGATGCCCGCACCGTTCAGTGACAGGCTCGTGATAATACCGCGTTCCATGAGGTCGATGATCACCGGGCTAAGTCCGACTTTGATTGAATGGGCACCCATGCCGAGCATCACTGGCCGCTTATCCTTGCAGGCCTGAACAATGGCAGCGACAACATCCTTGAACTGTTGTGCGGCAAGAATGTTCGGGAGAGAGGTAAAAAAATCTTGAAAACGCGCTCCCTTGTTGTGGGGCCGGGAAAAATCATTGATCCGGACCTTGCTGACGCGCCCTTTGAGCGAGTAGGATTTAATTTTCGATATATCGAATTTTTTCATACGGACTATTTACTAGGGTGACCGAATAGTTCTTCATCTACCATCTGGCAGATGGCATGACCGAGCGTTATATGGGTTTCCTGGATCCTAGCCGTGACCTTTGTGGGAACAATGAACGTAAAATCCGCCATCGCTGCCATTTTACCGCCTGTTCCTCCCGTCAGGATGACAGTCTTCATGCCGTTCTTTTTTGCTACTTCCATTGCTTTAATCACGTTGGGTGAGTTGCCGCTCGTGCTGATTCCCACCACGACGTCACCCTCGTGCCCCAGTGCGGACAATTGCTTGGAGTATACCTGCGAAAAATCGTAGTCATTGCTGATGCTCGTAAGCACGGCAGTATCTGTATTCAATGCGATCGCGGGAAGGGGCGGTCGTTCCATAATAAAACGGTTCACAAATTCGGCGGCGATATGCGATGCGTCCATGGCGCTTCCGCCGTTGCCGAAGAGGAGGACTTTCTTCCCTTCGCGGAACGCCTGGGCTATGAGCTGTACCACGTCGATGATTTTATCAATATTATCCCTGACGAATTTAACTTTGATCTGGGCGCTCTCATCAAACGCTTTTATGATGGCATCCTTCATAAGGGACTCCCTGGCAGGAACGAAGATTAGACGATTATTATAGGGAATGATGGAAAAATGTCAAGGTGAAAAGGCCAGCCGGGAGCCTGCAATAAGCTGAAGAACGTAGGCTCGTGGAAAAAAGACAGCAGGCTGTGACTCCCGGAGGGCGGCTCTGCAACCGCTCTTTGGTGCTGATTCGTGACGAGCGAGGATCTGCAGGAAGTTCAGGAACGTAAGCAATCTGCCAAGTGACCGAATTCCTCGAGCGTGAGCGTTTCCGCCCTACGGCCAAGATCTATGCCCGTTTTGTCCAAAACCGTCCTCATTACCTCTTTTGAGACATTGAGCTGCTTGAGGGAGTTTCTGAGGGTTTTTCTCCGTTGGGAAAATGCCGCCTTGACCACGACCTTGAAAAATTCCTCGTCATGCACAGGAACAGCCGGTCGATCGCGAATGACCAGTGTCATAACTGCCGAGTCGACTTCGGGCCTCGGGGTGAACGCCCCCGGGGGTACTTTGAACTCGATCTTCGGTACCGCAAACAGCTGGACAAGCACGGAGAGGAACCCATATTCTTTGCCTCCCGGCGGAGCGGCAATGCGCTCTGCAACCTCCTTCTGGAGCATGAGGGTGAGGCTGATGAATTTATCCCGGTGTGTAATGAGCTGTTGAATGATAGGTGTCGAAATATAGTAAGGCAGATTGGCTACGACCTTCCATTTGCCGACAAGCGTTTCGAAGGGATACTCGAGCGCATCGGCGTGGATAACAGCGATATGAGGATTCGTTTCGAATTCGAGTTTTAAAGGCTGAATAAGCCGCTCGTCGAGTTCGAGGGCAACAACCCTCTTCGCCCTCCCGGCAAGCATGCGTGTGAGATGGCCGAGGCCCGGCCCAATCTCGAGTACATTGTCCTCAGGAAGGATCTTGGCAGCATCGGCAATCTTCGTGAGGTAGTAGGGGTCCTTCAGAAAATTCTGTCCCAGCGATTTTTTGGGGCGGATGTAGCTATCATCAGCCATTCATTTATACCTGCATTCTCGGATCGAGCTTGTCCCGCAGAAAATCACCAAGGATGTTGAAGCTGATCACCGTGATACTGATGGCGATGCCGGGAAAGATTACCATCCAGGGAGCAGAGTTTATGAATGCCCGGTTCAAGCTAATCATTGACCCCCATGTGGGTGTCGGAGGCTGAATCCCTAGTCCGAGAAACGAAAGTGCTGCTTCGAGCAGGATGAATCCTCCCACGCGTAAACTCCCTGCGACAATGATCAGGGGGAGGGCATTCGGCAGGATATGGTTGGAAAGAATCCGTGCGGACGTCGCGCCCAGCGCACGTGATGCTTCCACATAGGTCTGCTCCTTGAGCGAGAGTGTAATGCTGCGAACAAGACGGGCAAACCCGGCCCATCCCACTAGCGTAATCGCGAGCATTGCAGAGGTTAGTCCCGCCGGCATGACGGCGCTGATTCCTATGGCGAGAATCAGGCTGGGAAAGGCGAGGAAAATGTCAAAAAACTGCGAGAGAACAGCGTCAATCCTGCCACCGAAATATCCGGCAATTAAACCGAAAAAAATACCGATGCCGAGAGACAAACAGGAGGCGAGGATCCCGACGCTCAGTGAAATCCGGGCGCCATAGACGAGCCTCGCAAGAATATCCCTGCCTTTACTATCCGTACCGAGCAGATGCTTTGCGCTTGGCGGCTGCCTCAGGCTATCAAGGTCCATCGAAAGAGGGTCATAGTGCACGAGGAAGGGACCGACGATAGCAGTGAACGCAAGCGCAATAAGCACAAACGACGCGATCAGCGCTGGCTTGTTTCTCATCAGATCTTTTATGGTGAAATTATCCATCATGAAACTTCACGGTCTAACTTGACTTTAATCGTGTCTTGTGCCCTATTGATCTTAAACTGCAATCGTTGAACGTTGACATTTATGCTTCGTTTTTTGCTCGCACCCTCGGATCAAGAAAATGGTAGGAAATATCGACGACGAGGTTCACTGCCACAAAGATCAGGGCTCCAAAAAGCACTGTTCCCATGATCACCGGGTAGTCTCTCTTTATGATGCCATCCAACGCGTAGCGGCCAAGACCATCCCAGTCGAAAATGGTTTCCGTCAGCACCGCCCCGTTCAAATAGGAGCCCAGATCAAGTCCGATGAGCGTAACGATGGGGATGAGAGCGTTCTTGAGCGCATGTTTGAGTACGACAACGGTTTCCGAAAGTCCTTTTGCGCGGGCAGCAGCAACATATGGCTGAGAAAGGGTCTCGAGCATTGACGAGCGGGTGATGCGCGTGATGTAGGAAAGGGAAAACGTTGCTAGCGTCGCTGCCGGAAGAATGAGGAAGGCAAGGTTCCCATTGCCCATGCCCGATGGAGGGAGCCAGCGAAAATAAAAGGAAAACAGGAGCATGAGGGTGAGACCGAGCCAGAAGACCGGGACTGAGATGCCTCCGACAGACACGAGCGTTACAATGCGGTCCCATACCGTTCCCCGATGCACCGCGGATATAACACCCATGCCTATCCCTGAAATCGATGCAAAGAGCATCGCGGCAAGTGCAAGTTTGACCGTGTTCGGGAATTTTTGGACGAGGTCGTCGGCAATATTGCGGTTTGTATAAATCGAACGCCCCAACTGACCGGCACAGACGCGTTTCACGTAAAGGACATACTGATAGGGAAGCGGTTTGTCCAAACCCAGTTCAGTTCGTATCCGGGACATGGTTTCAGGAGTCGCACGCTCGCCCACCATGCCCGCGACCGGGTCGCCAGGAAGGTGCTTGATCAGGATGAAGGTTATCAGGGAGATGCCAAGAAGCGTTGGGACGAACAAGCAGCACCGTTTCAGAATATAGAGCCCCATGGATAAGCTAAATTTTACACAATCCTCTCAGAAACCGCAACCGCAAAAAAAGACAGGAGTCCTTTTGGACGCGGCTGTGCTTACCGCTTTCTTGACACCGGAACATAGTATTGCGTGCCTTGCTTCATGCTCAGTATCTGCTTCAGCAGGTCGTCGAGGTCTTCCTTGCGGTGTACAAAATCGATCTCGGAGGTGTTAATGACAAGAAGCGGAGAATCGCTGTAGCGGAAAAAAAAATTATTGTATGCTTCATTGACGGCGGCTATATATTCGTGGTTGATCTCTTTTTCAAAAGATCTGGCGCGCAATTTTATACGGCGGAGCAGAGTGTCCGTATCGGCCTGCAGGAAGATCACGAGGTCGGGCCTGACAATTTTCGGTTGAAGAATCTTATAGAACTGCTCGTACAGCGCCAGTTCAGGCTCATCGAGGTTCAGGTAGGCGAAAATCCTGTCTTTGTCGAAGAGGTAATCGCTGATGGTGATCCGCGTGAAGAGATCTGGCTGCGTCATCGCCTGCTGTTGGCTGAACCGACTCAACAGAAAAAACATCTGCGTCTGGAACCTGTAGCGTGCAGGGTCTTGGTAAAAATCTGAGAGGAAAGGATTCTCTTCCGCCCGCTCCAGAAGGAGATGCGCATCGAGCTCATCAGCGATCAGGGTTGTGAGGCTCGTTTTGCCCACGCCGATAGGGCCTTCAGTAACGATGTATCTGCTATGACGAAGAGAGTCGGTAGTTTTGTTCATTATGGGCTGTCCGATGCATCACAGAGAGATACCCGGTGGTCATCACGAAGTCCATGAAGAAGCTCTATGACTGTCGCCTTGAGGACCGGATGTACTATATCAGGTGCAATTTCAGCAAGCGGGACGAGAACGAAGGCCCGCTTTGCCATCAAGGGGTGAGGTATCGTGAGCTCGGCATCGTTGATAACCTGATCGTCGTACAAAAGAATGTCGAGATCGATTGTGCGCGGGCCCCACCGGCCCATTCTGGTCCGACCGAGTGCATTTTCGATCATGTGGCAGTGTGCTAAAAGCGCAGTGGGAGTCAGAGATGTTTCGACCGCAACCACGGCGTTTACAAAGTCCTCCTGGGTTACATAACCGATGGGCTCGGTGCAGTAAAAGGAAGATACCTGGATCCGTCGACCTGCCTTACCGAGCATTTCGATTGCCCGCCGGCACGTGGACAGCTTATCGCCTATGTTCGAGCCTAGCCCGATGTATGCAATGACTGGCATAAATTTCAGAATGCAAGTTGCACGTGTCAAGAGGGAAACCCCGCACATCATGAATCAAGGAAGGGGTACCGGAGCGACGCTCTGTCTAGAACTCGAACTGCAGCTCGCTCATTCTCTTCCTGAACTCCTCAAGCACGCGCTGTTCATCGGCTATGCCTTTGGATTCGAAGGTTGCCGAGAGGCGAACATACGATCCGGCGTCATCCCAGGGCACCGTGCTGATCAGTTTTTCGGTAATTAAAAATTCCGAAAAATCTTCAGCATTCGAAAACATCCTGCCGTTCTTGATGCCCTTTGGTATTCGTACGTAG
>Ga0187779_10000459_pt1 | contig 27379 bp, 23 predicted proteins | sample 1015_Q2_SP10_10__FD_132435 | JGI IMG/M metagenome (GOLD analysis project Ga0187779, IMG submission 132435) | Tropical peat soil microbial communities from peatlands in Department of Meta, Colombia - 1015_Q2_SP10_10_MG | ecosystem: Environmental > Terrestrial > Soil > Wetlands > Peat | place... | reverse complement strand
TCATTGGCGTTCTTGGCGAGATGGTCGACCCACGGCGTTACAGCTACCCAGTCAGACAGGACTCTGGCGTTGGCGTCTGATCGCGCCATCGTCGCAGAAAGACCGCCGATCGTTTTCGCCCAACTCAGCGCATCGAGATAATCCTCGACGCACAGCATGGATGGGGTGTTGATGGTTTCGCCGGCAAAAATACCTTCATTGAGTTTGCCGCCCTTGGTCATGCGGAAGATTTTGGGCATTGGCCAGGCGGGCTTGTAGCTTTCCAGGCGCGCAACGGCGCGCGGACTGAGGACGAGCATGCCGTGCGCCCCTTCCCCGCCGAGCGCCTTCTGCCAGGAGAACGTAGCGACGTCGAGCTTCGGCCAATCGAGCTTCTGCGCAAATGCCGCTGACGTGGCATCGCAAATTGTCAGGCCTTCGCGTCTGGCGGAAATCCAGCCCCCGTTGGGCACACGCACACCTGACGTGGTGCCGTTCCAGGTAAACACGACGTCCGTCGAGAAATCGATCGTTGTGAGGTCCGGAAGCTCACCGTAGGGCGCCTTGATGACGGTGAGATCCTTGAGCTTGAGTTGTTTTTCGACGTCGGTAATCCAACCCTCGCCGAACGATTCCCAGGCCAGCATCGTGACGGGGCGCGCGCCTAATAGCGACCAAAGCGCCATCTCAACCGCACCGGTGTCCGACGCCGGTACGATCCCGATGCGATAGTCGCCGGGCACCTCAAGCACCTCACGGGTGAGGTCAATAGCGCGTTTGAGTTTCCCTTTACCGATCTTAGACCGGTGCGACCGTCCGAGAACTGCGTCAGTGAGGTTTTGGAGGCTCCAGCCGGGGCGCTTGGCGCAGGGGCCGGACGAAAAGTGCGGGATTACCGGCCGCACCCCGGGCTTGATCGCGCTCATATGTCTATCCTTCCAGATAGGCGCCCCTCGTTGGGGAGGGGTGTCCCACTGGCGGAGATAGGCGAGTTGCCCGCCGCGGTCAACTCCGGCAGACGACAAGGCTTAAGGAAATGCGAAAGGTCGCCGGGTTGGCCGTTAGAAGCGCGCGCCGACGCCGAGCTGGCCGGTATTGATGTTGGTGCGAATGCCCGCGACCGGGCCAAATGCGATGTATTGCCACTCGCCGCGCAGGAAAATGCCGGGCGTTATCGCCCAATCCACACCAAGGCCGGCAGCAAGGCCGCCAACGAAGTCGTTGTCCTTCCCAACCGTTTGCGTCGTGGTGGTCGGGCCATAAGTTGCGCCCGTCGAGGCGTTGTCGCCCTGTTGGAAAACCGTTGCAGTCGTCGCGAAGTTGAACCGGCCCAACACAAAGCCAACGGTGGCATACGGCAGGAATTGGCCGACCGCGTAACCCGCGCGTCCACGCAACATAGCATAATCGATCAATTTGATCGTCGATTGTGCATCGATTGAGACTACGTTGTGGAATCCGTCGGAGGTGTCGAACTGGCGCGCGATCGAGCTTGCCGCACCCGCTTCGAGCGTAGTCGCCGTGTTGTTATAGACAAGTTCTGCCCCCAGGACGAGCCGCTCCCATTGCATGTTGTAGCTGAGGAAGGCGCCGTACGCTTGGCCGTTGGTGCCGTTGGCTGACAAGGCCGCCCAGTTCGAAGGGGCAAATTCGCTTTCGACGGTCGTGTTTTGCAGGATAAATGCCACCATCCCGCTCGTGCTGTTGCCGAAATCGGTATTCATGTTCGCCAATCCGGCCTGGATGCCGAATTGCCAACCATCCCAGCGGGCATAGGTCGGTGTAAGAGAACCGCGCAACGCGTCAGGCCAATCCGCTGCAACTGCGCGATCAGCCGCGGCTGCCGCGACAAGCGAACAAACAGCGGCGATGACGGGAAGAGACGCCGCCTTACCTACTGCGTCTGGACGCAGCCTGACATCAGCACCTAGACCCAACCAACCCATGACCAGAGTTCCGTTTTTTCACCTTCGCCAACCGCCGTTTGTTGCGGCCGTCGTTACCCTCTGCTCCGCAGCACCGGTGGCGGCGGCAGATCGCAGCACGTCCAGCGCAAGCCGAGCATGAAATCGTTTGAGTAGAGATTGCCGAACTTGAAGATGTCGTGAGTACAGGTCACCGAGCAGTCGACAGTGTCGGTGATCGATCCGTAGTTGAGATAGCGGTACGTGAAATCGATCTTCAGGTTCTTGTTTATGTTGTAACCGACGCCGAGATAGGCCGCGTAGGCAAAATGCCATGTGCTCGGATTCCGGCCGAAGCCGAAGCCGCCGTTCGGATTGAAGTCGCTGAAGTCTGACAGAGAGTTCAAAGCGCCGCCGATGCCAAAGCCGACGAACGGCGTGAAGCAATTCCACGTGCCGAGATCGACGAAGGCGTTGGCGAGGAGGACCACCGAACTGATATTGCCCTCGTAAATATCCAGCCCGTTGGGCGGATAGGTCACGAAAGCAAATACGCGTGACTTTGCGCGATATTCGATCGTACCGTCGAAGCGCAACCAGTTATTCCACTCGTAGCCGAATCCGCCTCCGAGGAAAAACGTGTCGGTGTTCGATGCGTGCTGAAGGGTGGCGTTGGTCTGCGTGATGTAGTCGAGGCTGTAGGCCCCGTTCAGGCCGGCGCCAACGTAGCCACGCAAATACCAGCCCGATGCAAAATCCGGCACTACCATTGGGGGCGGAAAATAATCGGCAGCGCGCCCGGAATCAGCGGCCGTAACTGACGCAACCACTGCTAACGTTGCAACTGTTAAACGCCAACAACCCATGCTCATCCCCCACGCAATCGCGACCTATTCCGCTCGGCGACCGAATGGACGATGGCAGCAAATCCTTAATCGACGCTTAACCTTACTTTTTAACCACGCCAGTTAACGAAGATGAACGCGGACGGATTCCGGGCGCTCACCTGCAAGCGAACGTAAGAAACCGTTCACGTTTGCAACGCGACGCCTCAATACGAATTTTTTTGAGAGAAATACGCCCGGTCTTCCACGCCCTGATGTCGGCTATTTCATCCGGATCAGGCGGCGACCGTATTCAAGGCTTCGACAACATCATCAACGACGGCCTCAACGAGATTCTTGTCGTCGCCCTCGCCCATGACGCGGATGACCGGCTCAGTGCCGGACGGACGAACGATCAAGCGACCGCCCCGGCCGAGCTTTTTCTCGGCGCTGGCAATGGCCGAACGGACGCCGGCGTTTTCAAGAGGCTTTCCCTTCTGGTAGCGCACGTTCTTGAGCACCTGCGGCAACGGCTCGAAGCGATGACAGAGTTCGGACACGGGCTTGTTGGCGCGTTTAATGACTGCCAGGACCTGCAACGCCGCTATAAAGCCGTCGCCAGTGGTGGTGTAGTCGGAAAGAATGATGTGGCCGGAGGGCTCTCCGCCAATGTTGTAACCGTGCGCGCGCATATGTTCGAGCACATAGCGGTCGCCAACCGGAGTTCGCACCAGTTCAAGGCCGAGCTTGTCGAAATGCCGCTCAAGGCCAAGGTTGGACATCACCGTAGCGACGACGCCGCGACGCAGAAGCCTGCCGTCCTCTTTCCAACTCTCGGCAATTACGGCCAGCAGCTGATCGCCATCCACGACGTGCCCACGCTCATCCACGATGATGACGCGGTCGGCATCGCCGTCGAGGGCGATTCCGATATCTGCGCGCATCTCGCGCACCTTGCGCGAGATCGCGGCAAGGTCGGTTGAACCGCAATCCTTGTTGATATTGAAACCGTCAGGATCGACGCCGATCGGGATCACATCGGCGCCCAATTCCCACAGCGCGCCCGGCGCAACCCTGTACGCTGCGCCATTGGCGCAATCGATTACGACGCGCAAGCCTTCAAACGACACCGCCTTTGGCAAGGTCAGTTTGGCGAATTCGATGTAGCGATCCTGGACGCCGTCAATACGTTTGGCGCGGCCGAGATCGTTGCTCTTGGCCAGTTGTTTGGTGAGATCAGAATCAACCAAGTCTTCGATGCGGCCTTCGACTTCATCGCTGAGCTTGTAGCCATCCGGTCCGAACAGCTTGATGCCATTGTCGTCAAACGGATTGTGTGAGGCAGAAATCATAACGCCGAGATCGGCGCGCATCGAGCGCGCCAGCATACCGACCGCAGGTGTCGGAATGGGTCCGGTGAGCAAAACGTCCATACCAACTGAGGTAAAGCCGGCAACGAGCGCGTTCTCGATCATGTAACCGGACAGGCGGGTATCCTTGCCGATCAGCACACGATGCCGATGATCGCCGTTCTTGAAAATAAGTCCGGCCGCCTGGCCGACTTTAAGCGCCAATTCCGGCGTGATGACACGATTGGCCCGCCCCCGAATGCCGTCGGTGCCAAAATAACGACGAACCATGAAAACAACCCCCCGAAGCCGACGCTACGGTTTACGGTCACTGACTAGCCGGTTTTGGATGGGCGGCCAAGCCTGCCCAACACATCTATAATAGCGCCAACGCCGTGAATTTACTTCAATAATCGGAGGGTATTATTACCGGCGGCCTTAACTTCCGTTAGTGGCGGCGCGGCGTTACGCGGTGCCCATTCGCGGCGTGCCGGAGCTATGCTACCCGATGTGTTAACAGCCGAGTATCCAGAACCCGTCCCATGAAAACCATAGCTTGCATCGACGACTTGCGTGCGCGCGCACGGCGCAAAGTTCCCAAGGCATTTTTCGAGTATGCCGACAGCGGCTCCTATAATGAGGAGACCTTGCGCGCCAATCGCGCCGATCTCGAAACAATCAAGCTGCGTCAGCGGGTGATGGTCGACGTCTCGAATCGGGATATCGCCACCACCATTGTCGGCCAGAAAGTAAGCGCACCGTTTGCGCTGGCACCGATCGGCTTGTGCGGCATGCAGCATGGTGACGGCGAGATTTTGTCGGCGCAGGCCGCGGAAGAGGCCAACATCCCGTTCATCCTGTCCACAATGTCGATCAATTCAATCGAGCAGGTGGCGGAAGCGACAACAAAACCTTTCTGGTTCCAGCTTTATGTTATTCGTGACCGCGATTTCTCCAAGGACATTTTGGCGCGCGCTACGAAAGCCGGCTGCAACGCATTGGTGCTCACTGTTGATCTGCAGGTTCTCGGCCAACGCCATCGCGATATCCGCAATGGCATGACGGTGCCGCCGGAAATCCGGCTGAAGAACATTGTAGACATGGCAACAAAGCCGGGCTGGGTGCTCAGCATCCTGAAGGGCAAGAGCAAGACCTTCGGCAATCTTGCCGGCCACGTGAAGGGCATGGATGACGTCACATCACTGGCGCAGTGGACCAACAGCCAATTCGATCCGGCCTTGAACTGGAAGGATGTCGATTGGATCAAGAAAATCTGGCCTGGCAAGCTCATCATCAAGGGCATCCTCGACGTCGAAGATGCCAAGACGGCCGTAAAACTTGGAGCGGACGCCATTGTCGTCTCGAACCATGGCGGCCGTCAGCTCGACGGCGCGCCGTCCTCGATCTCGGCTCTCGCGGCGATCGCGCAAGCAGTGGGGTCCGACACGGAAGTATTGTTCGATGGCGGAATCCGGACCGGCGCCGATATGCTGCGCGCGCTGGCGCTTGGCGCACGCGCTTGCCTGATCGGCCGCGCCTACATTTATGGACTTGGCGCCGGCGGAAAGGCAGGCGTCGCAAAAGCAATCGATATCCTCAAGAAGGAATTCAGCGTTGCAATGGCGCTCACCGGTACCACCCGGGTCGCTGGCATCGGACCGCATGTCCTTGTCGGCGGCGAGGCGAAGAAGCAGGCGCGCAAACGCAAGGCCTGACGTTTACTCTTCTTTCAATCCATACGCCAAAGAATTACCCGTTGCGCCGTAATATTTGAACGGCAGGAATTTTCCCGTCATTCCGATCCTCACGCGGTCTCCCTTCGGGTCTGGTTGACGCTCGATCGTCATATCGAAATCGATGGCCGACATGATGCCATCACCGAATTCTTCCTCAATGAGCGCCTTCCAGGCGGGCCCATTGACCATCACCAGTTCATAGAAACGATAGATCAAAGGATCGGTCGGCGGCATCGGCGTGGCGGTTCCCCGCATCGGGACCTCGTTGAGCAGGGCCTGCTCACTCTTCGATAACCCGAATAGTTTGGCAGCGGCGGCAGCCATCGGCTTGGTCATTTTCTGCTGGCCAAGTACGCCGCCAGTGACCATCACCGGCGACATGCCGCCAATCTGTTCGCAGATATATTTCCACGTCCATCCCTTGTCGCGTTTGATATCGAGAAGCTTTTCGGTAAGATCGGCGCGGTTCATGATGTTTCCTCCTCAAAACTAGAGATCAGTGTGTCGCCGCTTGCTGAGCGCGACCCGACTTTTTGGATGTCCCCTGATTTACGGCAATTGCTGGTTCTGGCAAGCCTGGTCGTACGACAGTCACGCGACGCGGATCGTAGGCACCACCGACATCTTCGATAAAGCTTCGGCTGCGGCTCACCAGAAAATCGATGATGTGGTTGCGTGTTGCATAGTAGAGAGGGTGTCTGTGGAAATCGGCGCGAGCCCGCTCTTTTGGGAGAGGATTTTCCACGATTTCAGCGAGAACCGCGCCGGGACCGTTCGTCATCAGCACCACTTTATCGGCCAGATAGATTGCTTCATCGACGTCATGCGTAATCATGAACACGGTTTGACCGGCTTCCTGGCAGATGCGTCTGACTTCATCCTGCAAGGTGCCTCGCGTCAGCGCGTCAAGTGCGGAGAACGGCTCGTCCATCAACATTATTTTCGGCTCGATCGAAAGCGCGCGGGCTATGCCGACACGCTGCTTCATTCCACCAGATAATTCGGCTGGGCGCTTATGCTCGGCGCCAGAAAGCCCAACCAGATCAATGAACCTTTGCGCATGCGCATTGACTTTGAGCGCAGACCAATCGCGCCACTTCGAGGACACTGCATACGCGACGTTCCCCAGCACGCTGCGCCAGGGCAGCAGGGCGTGGCTCTGGAAGATAACAGCGCGATCCAAACTGGGACCTTCGATTGCCCGTCCGTCAACGATCACAGTACCGCTCGATGGGACGTCGAGCCCGGCGAGGATGTTGAGTACGGTGGTTTTGCCGCAGCCCGAATGTCCGATCACGCAGATGAATTCCCCACGCATCATCGAGAGCCAGAGGTTCTCGAAAATCGTCGTCACGCCGCCATCGGGCTTCGGATAACTGCGCGCAATGCCTTCAATGGAAATGAAGCGGTCGGTCATGTTTCATTCTGGAAAAGTGACCAGCCGCGTCAGCTGCGCTAGAATCAGGTCGAGCGACATTCCAACAATGCCAATCAACAAGATTGCCGTAATCACATTGGTGATCGACAGGTTATTCCATTCATTCCAGACGAAATATCCGATACCCGTGCCGCCGACCAACATCTCGGCGGCGACAATCACCAGCCAGGCGATGCCGATCGAGATGCGCATGCCAGTGAGGATGGTCGGCGCGGCAGCTGGAAGGATAATCGTGAACGCGCGACGAAAAGTACCTACTTCCAAAGTTTTCGCCACGTTGAGCCATTCACGCCGCACTGAGGCAACGCCGAAAGCAGTATTGATCAATGTCGGCCACAACGAACAGATGAAGATCACGAAGATCGCCGAAAGGCTGGAGTCCTTGATGGTGTAAAGTGCCAGAGGCATCCAGGCGAGCGGCGAGATCGGCTTGAGCACCTGGATAAAAGGATCGAGCGCCCTGCTCATCAATGGCGACATACCAATCAGAAAACCGACCGGAATAGCAATCAGGACTGCAAGCAGATAACCGGTCAGCACACGCGCAATCGAAAAAGCGAGTTGAATGCCCACACCCTTGTCGTTCGGTCCATTGTCATAGAACGGCCGGCGTACGTGCTCCCATAATTTCTCCCCGACATCCATCGGGCCTGGCATCGCTGATTTGCCTTGGGTCGCGGTCGCGCCCATAAGCTTGGCGTATTCCGGATCCATGCGTTGCGCCGTTCCTGCATCGCGGGTGGCGAGATGCCATGCGACGAGGAAGCTGAATAGCAGGCCCAGTGAAACAACGGCCGCGCGCCCGGTCAGCGATGCCGCTTTCATTTACACGACCTTCTTGATTTTGAAGCTCCTCAGATAGTCGTCCGGCTTCGATGGATCGAAGGTCTTGCCCATCACCACAAAGGTCTTCGACGTCGCCTTTGGCGGCGTCAGTCCGACATCCTTCATGAGCTTGGCCGTATCGGTTGCGAGAAAAACTTCTTCGGCGATCTTGGCGTAGTCGACATCACCCTTGATCTGCCCCCAACGCTTCATTTGGGTCATGATCCAGACTGCAAAAGACTGCCAAGGAAATGGATCGAAATCGATACGGTCGGGCACATTCTTCACGTTGCCCAACCCATCGGCAAAAGTGCCGGTCAGCACCTGCTCAACCACCGTCACAGGCTGATTGAGATAGTTGGCCGGAGCAATTGCTTCGGCAATTTGTTTGCGATTTTCCGGTTTGTGCGCAAAGGCAGTCGCGTCGATGATCGCTTTAAGAAGTGCGGCGTATGTGTTGGGGCTTTCGGTGACAAATTCCTTGGACGCCGCGAAGGCGCAACACGGATGCCGGTCCCATATCTCCTTCGACAACACGTGGATGAAACCGACACCATCATAGACAGCACGCTGATTCACCGGGTCCGGCGCAAGGAAACCGTCGATGTTATCCGCGCGTAGATTGGCGACCATTTCGGGTGGTGGTACCGCGCGGATCTGGATATCCTGGTCGGGGTCGATGCCGTGCTCCGCCACGTAATAGCGAAGGAGATAGTTGTGCATCGAATAGTCAAAGGGCACGGCGAACTTCATGCCCTTCCAGTCTTTAGGGTCGCGCTTGTCCTTGTGTTTGACAGCAAGCGTGATCGCCTGGCCATTGATGTTCTCGACTGCCGGCATGGTGTAAGGAATTGACTTCGAGCCGACACCCATCGTGATAGCCAGCGGCATGGGCGACAGCATGTGCGCGGCGTCGTATTCCTTATTGATGGTCTTGTCCCGGATTACCGCCCAGCCGGCGGTCTTGATAACGTCAACGTTCAAGCCCTGTTTTTCGTAGAAGCCCATCGGCTTAGCCATGATGATCGGCGTGGCACAGGTGATAGGGATAAATCCAACTTTGAGATCTTTCTTTTCGATCGGTCCACCGGCTGCGAAAATTTCGGTTGCGATCTTCAACGGGAAGAATTGCGATAGCGCGGCCAGCGCAGTCGAAGCGCCCAGCCCCCGCAAAAAGGCGCGCCGCCCGTTATCGGCCGGAAAAATCGCGCGCATAACCGCCGAAGCGACCACGTTCTCATAACGCGTGTCATCGCTTGCGACCGGCACACATTGTAGGTGCGTGGCCGTGTCGCGTTCATGCTCGGCTTGGCTGAAATGGCGGCCGCAGGAGCAGCCGCTGTCGTTCAGATCACGTGTGTGATCGAAAGCATTGTCGAACGTTGACATGTACGCATTCCCGTTTTGGCCGGAGATTCCGGCAGTGTTACCGTCGGATTTGCAATCGACATGCCAGAGCTGTTGCTAAAAAGAACGGCAATTAGTGCGACGGATAGAGGGATATTCTTGGCTAGAGACATTTCAAACTGCCCTATTCTTGGGCAAACGCATTAAACTTCGGCACTTGGTGCCAATTTGAATTTCTCGGCGGCGGGTGTATTTAACCGCCATGCAGGACGCCGCAAACGCACTGACGCAGCAATTCCTTGCCTGGGTGGCAGAAGCGCCGCGCAGCTATTCCGACGCCGATGCCTGGCGGCGGAGTTGCCCGCATTTGTCGATCTGGGAAGACGCCATTGCCAGCGGGCTGATCCGTTTTGAAAACGGCAGCAGCATGAAAGAGTCGCGGATTTTTCTGACCGCGCGCGGGCGCAAGCACCTCAACGGAAATTGATCGGTTTCGCGCCGCTGACCGAGAAATTAATTCTCCGGTCAGGGGTTTGGCACATAGTTCGCTTGTGCAGGAATCACCATGAATAACCCCGCCGATCCCCGACTGGTCTGGGTTGCCACCGTGCTCGGGGTGGCCGTGTTCATCCTCTACGTCACACACATCTAGGCTTACGCGCGTCGTCTCACCCACATTCCCTTGCGGCTTGACGTCCTCCGTTTGCCCGGTAGACTAGAACAAACCAAGAACACAAAAGTAAGAGCGGCCCGGCAACCGGGCTAATACTTTCGCTTCTTCAAAGGCTTGCGTGTCGTGATCGAGCAGCTTCGGCAACGTCTTCTGGGCCTGCAAAGGATCCCTGGGATTGGTGACAAACCCGGCTTTCTGCCCCTTGGCATCGCCGCCATCGATTCGATTCTCGGTGGGGGGCTCATGCGCGGCGCGCTGCATGAAATTGCAGCGACGGGTGAGGCACATTTCACCACCGCGGCCGGTTTCGCTTTGGGGCTGACAGCACTTTCTGCGTCTTCACCCCGCCTGTTCTGGATCGCCGAGGATATGGCGCTCGCCGAAAGCGGAGCGCCGCATGGTGGCGGCCTCGATGCTTTCGGTCTTGCGCCCGAAAGGCTTATGACGGTGAGCGCCGCGCATCGTCGAGACCTGTTGTGGGCAATGGAAGAGGCGCTGCGCTGCCGCGCCGTCGATACGGTGATCGGTGAAATGCGCACCGGCAGAATCGATGGGATAGCCGTGCGGCGGCTTTCGCTCGCCGCGGCGGAGGGCGGCGCATTGGCGCTGTTGCTTCGCGCCGCGCCGCCGACCGATGCCTCTACCGCCGCTACCCGCTGGATCGTCGGCGCCGCACCTTCGGCCGCCGCGCATGGTCCAGGTGCACCGCACTTTGCCGCACAACTTGTCCGCAATCGTCGCGGTCCGATCGGATCATGGAATCTTGAATGGAGTGATGAAGATGAACGATTCATCCTCGCAACGCATGCTCAGTCTATGGCTGCGCCGGCTCTCGACCGACCGCATCGCCAGGTCGCGTGAACGATCGGCACCGCTGATTGTCACCGGCAAGTGCCGCAATATCGAAGTCATAACCGCTGTCGATGATGCAGCAGGACGGCTCGGTCTTTCGCCTGGCCTCGCCTTGGCGCAAGCGCGCGCCATGCATCCAAATATCGACGTAGTAGCCGAAGACTCCGGTGCTGACGCCGACCTGCTTGAATCCATTGCCGATTGGTGTCTGCGTTACACGCCGCTCGCGGCCTGCGATGCGCCCGATGGACTGCTGCTCGACATCAGCGGCTGCGCGCATCTTTATGGCGGCGAACACGAGCTGGTCGCCGATCTCAGCAGGCGGCTGGAAAATGCAGGCTTTGCCTATTCGGTGGCTATTGCCGGCGCCATCGGTGCTGCCTGGGCCGCAGCACATTACGGCGAACCAGCGAGCTATGCCTGTGGCCAGGAGCGTGCACTGCTTGCTCCATTACCATTATCCGCGCTCCGGTTGGTGCCGGCCACAGTTGCAGACCTTGCGCGTGTTGGTCTGAAACGCGTCGGCGATATCATCGATCTGCCCCGCGCACCTCTTACTGCCCGCTTTGGTCCTGAGGTGTTGCGGCAGCTCGATCGTGCGTTGGGCGGTGAACACGAACCGTTGACGCCGCGGTTGCCGGTTGCACCTTATGCCGCCGAGCAGCGTTTTGCCGAACCGATCGCGCGCGAAGAAGACGTGCTGGCGATCATCGTAAAATTGGCGCGCAGATTGCAATTCGCACTGGAGCGGCGCGGCGACGGCGCCCGGCGCCTTGAACTGGCCCTGTTCCGCACCGATGGCGTGGTGCGCCGCATCGCTGCCGGCACTTCGCGGCCGCTGCGTGACCCCGACGAAATCCGTGGGTTATTTGCCGAACGTCTCACCGCCCTCGCCGACGCACTTGATCCTGGCTTTGGTTTCGATATGGCGCGGCTCTCGGTCATTGTCGCCGAGCCGCGTCCACCGGAACAGATCGGCATCAATGGCCAGGAAGATACGGTCGCGTTGGACCGTCTGATCGATCGGCTCAGTGCGCGGCTGGGCGCGCGCCGCGTACGCCGATTGATCGCACAGGACAGCCACACTCCGGAGGTGGCTGAAACCGTACTTCCCGCGCAAGCCGTCAATGACGATGCCGGCTGGCATGCGTTTCACTGTTATCGCGATCAAACAGAGCTTGCTCCGCGTCCGTTACGGCTGCTGGCGCGGCCGGAGCCGATCGAAGCGGTGGCGGAAGTGCCGGACGGCCCTCCGTTGCGTTTCCGCTGGCGCCGCGCGCTGCACGAAGTGATCGCCGTCGAAGGCCCCGAGCGCATCGAAGGCGCCTGGTGGAGCGAACATGGCGGACCTGCGCGCGATTACTTTCGCGTGGAGGACAAAAACGGTTTGCGATTCTGGTTGTTCCGCTCCGGTCTCTACCGCGATCTCGCACAAGGCGCGGCGGCGCCGAGCTGGTTCCTGCATGGCACATTTGCGTGAAGAAAAAGAACCTCATGGTGAGGAGCGCGGCAAAGCCGCGCGTCTCGAACCATGAAGCAATGCTCATCCTTCGAAACGCCGGCCTTCGGCCGTGACCCTCTCCCACAAGGGGAGAGGGTTAGACAGTCCGTGCGTCAGTACCATGCGTTATTTTGAATTCGCCGTCGCCTCGAATTTCTCATTCCTGCGTGGAGCCTCGCACCCGGAAGAACTGATGGTGCAGGCCGTTCATGCCGGACTCGCCGGACTTGGATTATGCGACCGCAATTCTGTCGCGGGCGTGGTCCGCGCGCATCTGGCCAAACGCGAGCAGAATTTATCGCTACGTTATCATCCGGGCGCGCGCCTGGTGTTTAGCGATGGCACACCCGATGTGCTTGCTTACCCGCGCGACCGCGCCGGTTGGGGAAGACTTTGCCGTCTGCTGACGCTTGGCAATCTCCGCGCCGAAAAAGGCGAATGCACTTTAAAGCTTGATGATCTTCTGTCGCACGCCATCGGGCTCGAGCTGATCGCTATGGGTGGCTCGGCACAGCTGCTGGCCCGCTTGGGGGAAGCTGCGCCTCATCGCGTTCGCCTCGCTGCTTCCATGCTCTACCGCGGACGCGACCGCACGCGGCTGACGCGCATGAAGGAACTTGCCCGCATCGCCCGCATTCCGCTCATTGCAGTCAACGACATCTTCTATCACCACCCCGACCGGCGGCCGCTCGCTGACGTACTTACCTGCATCCGTGAAAAAACCACCATCGACCGTGCGGGGCGCAAACTCGCCGTCAATGCCGAACGGCATCTGAAACCGCCGCAGGAAATGATGCGGCTGTTTCGCGATGCGCCGGAGGCAATCGAAGAAACTGTTATTCTCAGCGATGCGCTTTCGTTTTCGCTTGACGAACTTCGTTACGAATATCCCGACGAGCAAGTCGACGGTTTCAACAACGCCCAGGATGCGCTGGCACACCTTACTTATGAGGGCGCCGCCCGTCGCTATCCGCAGGGGCTTCCTGGCAAGGTACGCGCCAACATCGAGCATGAGCTCAAGTTGATCGCACAATTGCAATACGCGCCTTATTTTCTCACCGTTTACGACATCGTGCGTTTCGCTCGCTCGAAAGGCATCCTCTGCCAGGGCCGCGGTTCAGCCGCCAATTCCGCCGTCTGTTTCTGTCTCGGCGTCACCGAGGTCAATCCCGAGCGTGCCGATCTGCTGTTCGAGCGTTTCATCTCGCCCGAGCGGCGTGAGCCGCCGGACATCGATGTCGATTTCGAGCACGAGCGGCGCGAAGAGGTCATTCAATATATCTACGGCAAATACGGGCGTGAACGAGCGGGCATCGCCGCGACCGTGATTTCGTATCGCGGCCGTTCGGCAATTCGCGAAGTCGGCAAAGCCTTCGGTCTTTCCGAGGATACCATCGGCGCGCTGTCGTCTTCGATCTGGGGCGGCGGGGGCGGCGCAGTATCAAAAGATTCAGTCACCCGCACCGGTCTCGATCCGCAAAGCCGCCGCATGCGTCAGATCCTGGCGCTTGCCCACGAGATCAATGGTTTCCCACGTCATCTTTCCCAGCATGTCGGAGGCTTCGTCATCACGCGCAGCCGTCTCGACGAAGTGATGCCGATCGGCAATGCGGCGATGGATGACCGTACTTTCGTGGAATGGGACAAGGACGATCTCGATGCGCTGGACATCCTGAAAATCGATGTTCTCGGTCTCGGCATGCTGTCCTGCCTGCGTAAGGCGCTCGATCTGGTGGACAAGCATTACGGCGAGCGGTTTACCCTCGCCACCATTCCGTCCGAAGACCCTGCCGTTTATCGCATGCTGTGCCGCGCGGATTCGCTCGGTGTATTCCAGGTGGAGAGCCGCGCGCAGATGACCATGCTGCCGCGGCTTGCACCGAAGAATTTCTATGACCTGGTGATCGAGGTCGCCATCGTCCGGCCCGGTCCGATCCAGGGCGACATGGTGCATCCTTATCTGCGCCGGCGACGCGGCCAGGAGAAAATCTCGTACCCGTCAAAAGAACTGGAAGCGGTACTGCACAAAACTCTCGGCGTGCCGCTGTTTCAGGAGCAGGCGATGAAAATCGCCATTGTCGCCGCCGGGTTCACGCCCTCGGAGGCCGACCGGCTGCGGCGCGCCATGGCCACCTTCAAGCGTGTCGGCACCATCGGCACTTTTCAGCGCAAGATGATCGACGGCATGTTGGCCAATGGCTACGACCGCGATTTTGCCGAACGCTGTTTCCAGCAGATCGAAGGGTTCGGCGAATACGGCTTTCCAGAAAGTCATGCGGCAAGCTTCGCGCTGCTGGTTTACGCTTCAGCTTGGCTGAAATGCCGTTATCCCGATGCTTTTGCTGCCGCACTTTTGAATGCCCAACCGATGGGCTTCTATGCCCCGGCGCAAATCGTGCGTGACGCACGCGAACACGGCGTCGAGGTGCGGCCACCCGACGTCAACCATTCACATCGGGATTCGACGCTTGAGCCGGGTCAACACGCGATGCAACACATGCACGAATTGCACCATGAAATGCGGGACGATGTCCGCGCAACGCATGCAATGCGCCTCGGATTGCGTGAAATAAAGGGGTTGAGCCAGGACGATGCTGAGCGGATCGTGCAAAAACGAGGCGCTGCTTACGACTCCGTACGCGATGTCTGGCTGCGCACCGGACTTTCTCCGCGCGTGCTGGAACGGCTGGCCGATGCCGACGCCTTCCGGTCGCTCGGGCTCACCCGCCGTGAAGCATTATGGGCGGCCAAAGCCCTTGGCCGCGTCGGTAATCGCGATGATGATTTGCCGCTATTTGCCGTCAGTGGCGATGTCTCGCTGACTCGCGCCGTTGCACGGGAGCCAGACGTACGCCTTCCACCGATGCCGATCGGCGAGGAAGTCATTAATGACTACCGTTTCCTGCATCTGTCGCTGCGTGCGCATCCGGCACAATTTCTGCGTCCCGATCTCAATGCCCGTGGCATCAACAAAAACGAGACGTTGCGCCGGCTTGCTTCCGGATCACGCACGCGCATCTCGGGACTCGTCACTTGCCGGCAACGGCCAGGTTCAGCCAATGGCGTCGTCTTCATGACGATTGAAGACGAAACGGCGGTCGCCAATGTGATTGTATGGCCGAAAGTATTCGAGCGCTTGCGGCCAGTGGTTCTCGGTGCGCGCTATGTCGCGGTTAGCGGTCTCGTGCAGGAGGAATCGGGCGTAATCCACGTCGTCGCTGAGCAACTCGAAGATCTTACATATCTTCTGGCACGGCTGGCCGATCATGGCGCCGAGATCGACGGGCTGGCGCGCTGCGACGAAGTTCGCCGGCCAATCGAGGAGCAGCGCGAGGCGCGCCTTGCCGGCGGCCGGCAAAGCCGGCTTGTTCGTCTCATGCGGGAAATGCCGGATCTTGCCGACGATCTCGATGTCTCCGCGCGCGGCTCCGCGCACGCGCCCACACGCCGCGCGAGTTGATCACATCGGCGGATCGACGCCGCGGCCGACGTTAACACGGACAGTCGTCAGCGTACCGTCCTCCTGCTTGGTCGCAGCCGGAATATAGATTTTGGCGCCTGACTTAAGCTCATCTTTGCTGCCGGGCACATAGGTCACGATCACGGTTTCCGGGACGACATCGATCTTCTTCTCGCCGTCCTTATAATTAAGGATGAGTGTCGTTCCCTCCTTTTCGACCGCCCCATTGATTTTACTTTTCGCCACGGCATTGACCGTGCCGTTGGTCATCGTGCTCTTGGGCTTGTAGTCGTAAGGCCGATCGCCCTCGCCTGTCCCACGCATCGACTCGGGGAAAATATGCACTTCGACGGCCGTCCAACGGCCATCCTCCTGCGGCATCGCGGTCGATCCGACGTATGACCCCGACCCAATATCGGCCAGCGATGCTTTGACCAGTGCGACAACCCTGATGTCGTCGGACATCTTTATCTTCAATGTCTCACCGCCACGCGCCTTGACGGTCATCATTGCACCGTCCACCTGCTCGATCGTGCCGCGCACACGCACAGGTTTTTCCTGAGCCGATACAGATGCAGCCAACGCCGCCACAGAGATGACGCCAAGCAGAACTCGAATGAACATGGTTTTCTCCGTCCCAAAGAGATGCGCCGCCCTTAAGGACGGCGCAGGATTTATCAACACAATTGCCGAACCCTTCCGCGTTACATCGCCGGAACTACATCGCGCCCGATATACATCGTCTTGGCGAGGATCGAGCCATCCGGTTGCTTTTCCGACGCGAAAATAATGATCTGAGATCCGGCCTTGATCTCGTCCTTGTTGGCCGGCGCCACTGCCGCAATCGTTGTCGTGGGCATCACGATGATTTTCTTCTCGCCTTCTTTGTATTTCACCACCAGCACCTGGCCGTTCTTTTCGGCCACGCTGCTCTCAACAAAAGCATTGGTCATCGTGCTGCCGGGCTTTGCATCCCAGGGACCATGTCGGTCGGGCACAACACCACGCTGCGCCGGAAGAAAGATGTGAACCGAGAATGCCTCGATGCTGCCATCCGCCGCGGGCATGCCCGCGATACCGATGAAGCTGTCATTCTTGATGTCGGCGAGCGAAGCCTTGACCAGCGCGGACACCCGCGCGTCGTCGGCAACCTTCACGTTGAGCATGGTGCCGTCGCGCGTTTTTAACGCGAGCATACCGCCATCAGCCTTTTCGACCTGGCCGCGGATGCGGTTTGCCTGTTGTGCGTGGCCAGCCGTCGCAAAAACCACGGCAATTGCAGCAGCGGCAAGCGCCCGCCGCGTCATATTCCTTTTGAACATTATGACGTCCTCCGATTGGGTTCCGGCTTTCCGCCGGTTTCAGTCAGGCGAATAACCCCAGGGAGGCCACCTTATTCCTTATGCGGCAGATTTATCTCACTTTTTCTTGAGATCCGCCTCGACCAGCGCCCGCAACCCCGGCGTTACCTCCGGGCGAATGCCGAACCAGAGCTGAAAACCGCGCACCGCCTGATGCAGCAGCATGCCGAGCCCATCGGCTGTGCGCAGACCGCGCGCACGCGCCGACGCGAGCAGCCCGGTGACCAGAGGGGCATAGACGAGATCGGCAACCACCATCGACGGCGGGCAGCGAAGGTTGATTTCGAGCGGCGGCTGTCCATCCATGCCAAGCGTTGTGGTATTCACCAATAATCCGGCGCCGCCGAGCAGGCCGGTCGTTTCTTCCCAAGTGGCGACCTGCACACGAGCGCCGAATTTTTTTCGCAGCGCCTTTGCCCGCTCGACCGTACGGTTGATCACGTAGACCCGGCCCACTTCGCGCGCCAGCAAGGCGAATATCACCGCGCGCGCGCCGCCGCCGGCGCCCAGCACGACGGCAGTCGATAGACCGCGATCCCAGCCCGGCGTGGTCGCATCGAGATTGGCAAGAAACCCTTCAACATCGGTATTGGTCGAGCGCAGTTTGTTATCGTCGTACCACAGCGCGTTGGCTGCACCCACGGCGCGCGCGCGCTCGTCTGGTTCCGTGAGCTTTAGCGCGACCTCCTTGTGCGGCAGCGTGATATTGGCACCGATGTAGCCGTTTGCGCGCAGGTTCTTGATGAAATCAGGAAATTTCTCGGGCGGCACGGCCTCACGGCGATATTCGGCATCAAGGCCGTGTTGTTTGATCCAGTAATTGTGGATCAATGGCGAACGCGAATGGCCTGCGGGCCACGCGATGATGCAGACTGCTTTGTGTTCCTTGCTCATTTTTCAGCTACCACTGTATTACGCAGCACACCGATCTCCGGCACCGCGATCTCAACCGTATCCCCGGCCTTCAGCCAGACCGCCGGCTCGGCGCGATTGAGCTTGACCGGTGTGCCCGTCACCAGCACGTCGCCGGGATTGAGCGTCATGAATGTGCTCACATAGGCGATCAGTTCAGAGAATGATTTGATCATGCTCGCAGTGGTGTCGTCCTGTGTCAGCACTCCATTCACCTTGACGGTAATGCGCAGCGGCTTCGAAAGATCAACCTCGTCCGTGGTCACGATCCACGGTCCGATGCTTCCGGTTGCGTCCCAGTTCTTGCCTTGCGTCACATTGAACTTGCCGTGGCGCAGCCAGTCCCGAATGGTTCCTTCATTGCACAGCGTAATGCCCGCTACATGGTCGAGAGCTTCGCCCTGTGGAATACGCCGTCCGCGACGGCCGATCACCAGGGCTATCTCGCCTTCATAATCCAGCTGCTCAGACTCACGCGGCCGTACAATCGGCATACCATGCGCGACCAGCGAGCTGGCCGCGCGATAAAACATGCTTGGATATTTCGGGACCTCTTGATCGCCGTAGTCCGCATTGCGGTTGGCATAATTGATTCCAATGCAAAGGATTTTCTCGGGATGAACCACGGGTGGCAAAAGAGTCAACTTGCTCAGCGGAAAATCCGCACGGACATCGTGCGACGCCGCAAGCGCAGCACGGATTCCGCCGGCGCGGAGCAGGTCGACAATATCGGAATATTTCGGAGCCAATCGCGTCTTCAGATCGACAACGCCCTCACCTATCACGGCGCCAAAACTTTCGCGCCCGCGCACCATGTAACTTGCAAGTTTCATCAATTGTCTCGGAGACTGTAGGCTTTCGGCTTATCGTGCTTTCCGCCGCCCGCTGCATGTATTCCGGGCCCTGCGCGCCGTCAACGCTTGTGTCTCGACCGCCAAGCGGGACATTGCTTTATTACCTCTGCGTATGAGAGGTGAAAGTGCCGCTTCAATCGAGACAACCATGAAATCCATTTTTATCGACTGCAACGACCAGTTGGCCCCGGTTTGGGAAAAAGTCGTCAGGCCCGACGACCCGCCGATCGACGTGAACCGCAAGGCATTTGCGCGTGACGAACTGCCGCGCATCATCCGCGGCTATGAGATAGCAATCGACGATCACTCCTACATGCCGACGCCGCTGGTGGCGCAATGCCCCGAACTCAAACACATCGTTTTTCTCGGGACGGGCCCGGCGAGCTATATGGATGTTGACGAACTCACCGCGCGCGGCATCAAGGTGCACATCATCAAGGGCTACGGCGATACGGCGGTCGCCGAGCACACCATTGCGCTGCTATGGGCGTGCGCGCGCGATCTGGCGCGCATGGATCGCGAAGTGCGCGGCGGTGTGTGGACGCCGCACGAAGGCGTGCAGCTTCTCGGCAAGACGCTGGGCGTGATCGGACTTGGCGGCATCGGCCGCGAGGTCGCGCGCATCGGCAAGGGCATGGGCATGACGGTGATCGGATGGAATCGTACCAAGCATCCGGAAATCGACGTGCCGCTCGTCGACGTCGACACGCTGCTTGCCCGCTCCGACGTCGTCTCGATGAATCTGACGCTCGGCGACGAGACACGGGGGTTTCTCTCGGCCGAGCGGATCGCGCGCATGAAGAAAGGGGTCATCTATGTGAACACAGCGCGCGGGGCACTTGCCGATGAGGCGGCGCTGATCGCAGCACTCAAAAGCGGGCACATCCGTCATGCCGGGCTCGATGTATTCCACAACGAACCGCTGCCGCCCGATCATCCGCTGGCGAAGCTCGACAATGTGACACTGTCAGCGCACGCGGCGTTCCGCACGCCGGAGGCGTCCGAAACGCTGCTCCGACGTGCCATCGATATTGTGAAGCGAATTAAGGCCTAACCTTAGTAGAGACCTGTCGTCGTACCGCCATCGATCACAATGGCGGAACCCTGAATGTGGCGCGCGTGCGGGCGGGCGAGAAATAGAGCAAGCTCGGCAACGTCCTCGGGTCGGCCGATGCGGCGTGCGCCACTCTTGGCCAGATTGCTTTTGCGTGCTTCTTCCGGCGTGGTGTTATTCGCTTTGGCAAATTGCTGAAATAGGGTGACGACACGATCGGTCTCGACCATGCCGGGATGGATCACGTTGACGTTGACGTCGTCACGGTTGCCGATTGTTGCGAGACCTTTGGCGAAATTCGCAAAGGCCGCATTGACTGAACCGCCGATCAGAAAATCCGGACCAGGCGTCTTGGCCGCGGCGCCGATGATATTGATGATGCTGCCATGTGATGCCTTGAGTAGTGGCCAGAACAGCCGCGAGAGGCGCACCGCGGCGAAATATTTCAGCGCAAAGCCGTCAACAAAAGCATCGTCAGGCAGCTCGAAGTAATTGCCTCCGCGGGTCGCGCCCGCATTGTTGATGAGGATGTCGCAGCGTTTGAATTTTTCATTGACCGCCTTGAACAGCTGTTCACAGCCGGCAAGCGTCCGCAAATCGCCGGCGACGGTAACCGGCGCTGGTCCACCGGTCATCCCCTTGGCGGCGGTCGCGAGGTTGTCCGCGCTGGCGGCCGCCAGGACGACTTGAGCACCTTCGCGGGCAAACGCGGTTGCAATGGCCTTGCCAATGCCGCGACTACCGCCGGTAACAACGACAACTTTTCCTTCGAACTCCTTCGGCACCGGGCCCTCCCTTGAGTTTGTGCGGTCTTTATACGCGGCATGCAGGTTTGTCGCGAGCGTCCTGCATTGACCTCCCCGCGTTCCCGGTCAGAATAAGAAAAAGACGGGAGGACACGTGAAGCCGGCGCCATTCGCCTATACCCGGGCGCGCACGCTCAAGGAAGCGGTGACGCTGCTCGCCAAGCACAAGGATGACGCGCGGCTGCTTGCGGGTGGGCAAAGCCTGATTGCCACACTGAACATGCGCCTTTCGGCACCGGAACTGCTGATCGATATCAACGGCATCAAGGGGCTCGATGGCATTGCCAAGAAAGGCAAGTTCATAGAGATCGGCGCGCTGGCGCGTCATGCCAAGGTGGAACGTTCAGATATTATCGCCAAGCATGCGCCGCTGATTGCGCTGGCCATGCCGCATATCGGCCATCCAGCCATTCGCAATCGCGGCACTTTCGGCGGCTCCATCGCGTTCGCCGATCCGGCAGCGGAATTGCCGGCTTGCTTGCTGGCGCTTGGCGGCGAAATCGACATTGCCGGCCCCAAAGGCAAGCGGAAGGTCAAGGCCGACGCTTTTTTCAAGGGTCTGTTCGAGACTGCGCTGCGGCCGCAAGAAATGGTGACGGCTGTGCGCGTCCCCGCGGCCGATAAGAATACGCGCGTCGGATTTGCCGAACTGGCGCGACGCCACGGCGACTACGCCATCGTGGGTCTTGCCGCCAGCGCGCGCGCCAATGGTAAAGGCCTCACTGACATACGGTTGGCTTTTTTCGGCGTCGGCGCGACCCCGGTACGGGCTAACAAGGCTGAAACCGCACTGGCAGGCGGTAATATCGATGCTGCGATCGCCGCGCTGGACCTTGAGCCGCACGACGACGTTCAGGCAACTGCGAAAGTCAAAAAACACCTGGCCGGCGTGCTGCTTCGTCGCGTGGCCAATGAGCTCATGGAAGCCCGGCAATGAGCGATCGCACTCTCGACATTTCTCTGAACGTCAATGGCGAGCGCGTGCGCATGCACGTTGATGCGCGCAAGACGCTGGTCGATTTTCTCCGCGATGATTTGTCTTTGACCGGCAGTCACGTCGGCTGCGAGCATGGCGTGTGCGGTGCGTGCACCGTGCGCGTCAACGGCGAGATTGTGCGTGGTTGCCTGATGCTCGCGGTACAATGCGACGGCGCCAAAGTGGAGACAATCGAGGGACTCTCGGACTCCGGCGAAGTCGCCGATCTTCAGGCGGCCTTCGAGCAGCGCAACGCCCTTCAATGTGGCTATTGCACGCCCGGCATGCTCGCCACCGCGCAGGACCTGCTCAAGCGCGGCGGCGTTCCGAGCCGGGGCGAAATTCGCGAGCATATTTCCGGAAATTATTGCCGCTGTACCGGCTATCACGCCATCGTCGATGCCGTGGAAGCAGTTGCGCAGGCCCGCGCGAAAGGACGGTGAGCCATGAATGAGCATCTCCATTCGCTTTCGATGGCCGAGCGTGCCGACGAACTGGAAGAAGAAAAGATGCACGAAATGGAGCGCATCATCACGCGCTCGACCATCGCGCATTTGATGGACGGCAACATCAAGATGGACACCAGCCCGGAGATGCGCGCCAGGCATCCCGGCAAGTTCTTCCTGATGGGGGACGATCCGCGTCTGCCACCGATGCCGGAAAAGCCTACTTTGGTGGACTATTTTCGCCGGCGATTTGCCTCCACCGCTCACCTCCTGCAAAGCGCGACGCATGCGCTTAAGACCGGCCAGCCGGAAAAGGTTGTCCTCGCATGCCTGCTGCATGACATCGCGATTGTCAGTTTCATTCGCTGCGACCACGGCTATTGGGGGTCGCAGATGATCGAGCCTTATGTTGACGAGGAAGTGGCCTGGGCGGTGAAGACGCATCAGGCGTTGCGTTTCTTTCCCGACGAATCCGTCGGCTACGGCTATCCCGACCTTTACAAGGAGCTTTTTGGGCCGGACTACCAGCCGGAGCCTTACATTGTTGAGGAATATAAACGCGCTCGCGGCCACAAGTGGTACATGACGTCGCGCCTCATCTGCGTAAACGACATTTATTCGTTCGACCCCAACGCCAAAGTGAATCTCGGCGATTTCGTTGACATCATCGGGCGAAATTTCAAGCAGCCGAAAGAAGGGCTCGGCCTCGACAGCAGCCCTTCAGCGCACATGTGGCGGACAATTCTATGGCCGACCCGCTTCTTGTGAGGTATGCGTGAAGATCACCGAAGATTCTCCCTCGGTACTGACAGCGCTTGACCGGCCGAACTCCTACATTGGCCGATCGGTGCCGCGGCCGAACTTGCAGCGACTGACACAAGGCCGCGGACAATATGTCAGCGACGTCATCCTGCCGCGCATGGCGCAAGTGGCCTACGTGAGGTCCCCGCACGCGCATGCACGCATCGCCAAGATCTCCGCTGAGGCCGCAAAAAAGGCGCCAGGTGTGATCGCCGTCGTCACCGGCGCCGAACTCGCCAACGTAATGACGCCATGGGTGGGCGTACTCACGCATTTGAAGGGCCTGAAATCAGCGCCGCAATCCCCGATCGCCGTTGATCGAGCCTGCTGGCAGGGCGAAGCCGTGTGCGCCGTCGTTGCGCATACCCGCGCCGAGGCCGAGGACGCCTGCGAGCTGGTCAACGTCACCTACCAGGAGCTGCCGGCCGCGACCGACCCGGAAGTGGCGCTTGATCCGAAGACACCTGTGATCCACGCGTCCCTCGGCGACAATCTCTGTTTCGAGCGGAAACTCGACGTCGGCACCGTCGACAAGGCCTTTGCCGAAGCCGACGCGGTGGTTGAAGCCACGTTCCGTTTCGGACGACACACCGGCGTGACCAACGAGCCGCGTGCTGTCGTTGCCGACTGGAATGAAGGCGAGCAGCGGATGACCGTCTATCACGGCACGCAAGCGCCACACATGATGCAGAACCTGTTCGCCAAGCATCTGAACATTGCGGAGCATCAGGTGCGCGTGCTGACCAAGGATGTCGGCGGTTCATTTGGCATCAAGGTGCACACCTATGCCGACGAGATGGCGACGGTGGCGTTGTCGAAATTGCTCAAGCGGCCGGTCAAATTCGTCGCCGACCGCATCGAGAGCTTCGTCACCGACATCCACGCGCGCGATCATCGCATCAAGGGAAAGATCGGTGTCAGCAAAGACGGCACCATTACCGTCTTCGAAATCGACGACCTGACCGGCATCGGCCCCTACTCGGTTTATCCGCGCACCAGCGGTATCGAGGCGAACCAGATCGTCAATCTCACCGGCGGCCCATACAAATGCCCGAACTACCGCGCTCAGACGCGCGTGGTGTTCCAGAATAAAAATGTAATGTGCCAGTACCGCGCGGTCGGACATCCGATCGCTGTGGCGGTGACGGAAGGCCTCGTTGAGCTTGCGGCCGCCAGGATCGGGATGGATCCACTCGAGCTGCGCCGGCGCAATCTGATTCCTGACGACGCTTACCCGACGCAATCGGCATCGGGGCTGAAATTCGAGCTGCTCTCACACCACGAGGCGCTTGCCCATCTCGATGCAATGATGAACTACGCCGGGTTGCGCGCCGAACAGAAAAAACTTCGTGAAAAAGGCATCCACCGGGGCATTGGTTTTGCGAGCTTCATCGAGGTGACCAATCCGTCCGCTGCCTTTTACGGCGTCGGCGGCGCGCGCATTACATCAATGGATGGCGCTACCGTAAAACTCGACGCGCAAGGCGCGATCATCGTGCACACCGGCGTCACCGAACAGGGCCAGGGCGCCGAGGCTGTGGTGGCGCAGTGCGTCGCCTCCTCGTTTGGCGTCCCGATTGAAAAGGTGCGGGTGGTCACCGGCGACACCGACAACACCCCATATGGCGGCTGCACATGGGCCTCTCGAGCCGCAGGCATTGGCGGCGAGGCAGCCTGGCAGGCTGGCAAGGCTCTGCGGGCGAACGTGGTTGCGGTCGCCGCATCGATCTTGCAGGCCAAGCCCGAGGATCTCGACATCCGTAATGGCGTGGTCGTCGACAAGGACAAAGGCACCGAACGTCTGCCGCTCGACGAGCTGGCGCGTGTCGCTTATTTCCGGCCGGATACGTTGCCGCCGGGCTTCCAGGCTGAATTGATGGTGACACGTCATTACGTGCCGCGCGCCTGGCCTTTCGCCTTCACCAACGGGATCCAGGCAAGTTATCTCGAAGTCGATGTCGACACCGGCTTCGTGAAGCTGTTGAAGCATTGGTGCGTGGAAGACTGCGGCACCATCATCAACCCGCAGCTGGTCGATGAACAGATCCGTGGCGGCGTGGTGCAAGGTATCGGCGCCGCGCTGTTCGAGCATTGCCTTTATGACGAACGCGGCCAGATGCTCAATGGCAACATGGCCGACTATCTCGTTCCGATGGCGACGGAAATGCCCGACATCGAATGCGGGCATGTGGTTTCGCCGACCGCGGATAGCGAGCTTGGCGCCAAGGGTGCTGGCGAAGCCGGAACTGCCGGCGCGCCCGGTTCGGTGATGAACGCGATCAACGACGCGTTGCGTCCGCTCGGAGCGCAGCCGCTCACCGACATGCCCTTCACGCCGGACAAGATCCTCCGGGCGTTGAGCAAAGTTTAGGACGGCTCAGGCAGCGCGCGCCGGGGTTCCGAGCTGCTCTTTGAAGAAAGCGAGAGTGCGTCCCCAGGCAAGATCAGCGGCTTCCTTGTTGTATCGTGCGCCGCCCGTGTCGTTGTTGAAGGCATGGTTCACGCCGTCATAGATATAGATCGTGTAGCGCTTGCCATTTGCTTTCAGCGCCTGCTCGTAACCCGCGATGCCGGCGTTGATGCGCTCGTCTAACCCGGCATAGTGCAGAAGCAGCGCCGCGCGGATCGACGGCACCTGGTCGGCCGCGGGTTGGGCGCCGTAGTAAGCAACGCCCGCTTTCAGATCGGGCCGTTCGACTGCAACACGGTTGACAACGCCGCCACCGAAACAGAACCCAACCATCCCCACGTTGCCATTCGATTCCGCGTAGCTGGCCATGAACGGCACCGCGGCAGCTGCTGCCGCGGTCATATCCTTCTGATCGGTTTTTGTGTGCAGCTCGCGTGCCTGATCCTCGTTGGGCGGTGTGCCACCTGAGACTGACAGGAGATCGGGAGCAAAAGCGAGGAAACCCTCAAGTGCCAGCCGCCGCGCGACATCTTCAATATGAGGATTGAGGCCACGGTTTTCATGGATGACGATGGTGACAGGCCGCTTGCCCTTCGACCTTGGACGAACCAGGTAGCCGCTGATCTTGCTCTTCGGGGAATCGTAGGAGATCCGCTCCATTGCCAGCCGGGAATCGTTGTCCGCCACAATCGCCGCCTGCGCGTAGTCGTTCTTTAGCAACGGCAACATTGCGGCAGCGGCCGCGGTCGAACCGGTCAACGCTGCAAGCCGGTCTAGGAAGACACGACGGTTGATGTGACCGTGAGTGAAGCTGTCGTAAAGATTGATAATGCGCTGGTCCATATGTCCTCCCACTAACTGCCCATTGGGGTTGTGCATGCCGCTTGCTGAAACACCGGCGCTCTGCACAATATTGCCGCCATAATAGGTGGCAAGCTTCACGCCGCCAAATAACGGTAAAGCTGGAAGGAACACTTCATGAATATCAAGGTCGGCAAGCAAGCGATCGCCGAAGCCACACAAAAACTCAAGAACTGGGGACGCTGGGGCAAGGAAGACCAGATCGGCACGCTCAACCACGTTATGCCGGAAGATATCGTGAAAGCGGCGGGCCTGATCCGCTCGGGCAAGGTTTTTGCGCTCGGCATTCCACTTGATCGCACTGGGCCACAGACTGGCCTGTTCGGGGGACGTTTCAACCCGATCCACCAGATGCTGGCCACCGGCACCGATGCCATCGCTGGCCAGCAAGACTGGAACAAGATCCGCTACGCCGACGATACGCTGACCTTATGCGTACAGGGCGCCACCCATTGGGATGCACTCGGACATATTTTCTACGAGGACAAGGCGTACAATGGATACGACGCGAAGTTGATCGACTCGCGCGGCCTTTCGGTGCTCGGCATCGAGCACTCCAAGAACAAGATGGTCGGGCGTGGCGTGTTGCTCGATATCGCGCGCTTCCGCGGCATCAAATGGATGGAAGACGGCGAAAGCATCTCCAATGACGAACTCGATGAATGCGCAAAACAACAGAATGTCACGATCGGTCGTGGCGACTTCGTTATTGTACGCACGGGCCAGATGGAGCGATGTCTCGCCGAGAAAGACTGGGGCGGGTACGCGGGCGGCGACGCACCGGGAGTGAAGTTCGAGAACTGCTACTGGTGCCAGGAAAAACAGATCGCAGCGATCTGCACCGACACCTGGGGCGTCGAAGTTCGCCCTAACGAAACCAAGGAAGCCAACCAGCCCTGGCACTGGGTTGTCATCCCGGCCATGGGTCTGTGCATGGGCGAGATTTTCTACCTCAAGGAACTCGCCGAGGATTGCGAGCAGGACGGGATCTATGAATTCTTCTTCTGTGG
>Ga0187779_10000457_pt1 | contig 27391 bp, 28 predicted proteins | sample 1015_Q2_SP10_10__FD_132435 | JGI IMG/M metagenome (GOLD analysis project Ga0187779, IMG submission 132435) | Tropical peat soil microbial communities from peatlands in Department of Meta, Colombia - 1015_Q2_SP10_10_MG | ecosystem: Environmental > Terrestrial > Soil > Wetlands > Peat | place... | reverse complement strand
TTCGAAAAACGTGAAAGATCAGAGCTGTCAGCTGACGAATTCTGTGAGATAATGATTCGATCGCAAAAGAACGCTTACGGCGATGGACTCGACGAGGCATACCTACATGAGTATATGTGGACTTGGAAACCTCACTACTATAGCACCACGTTATCATACTACAACTTCCCATACGCCTTCGGGCTCCTCTTCGGACTCGGACTCTATGCGATCTACATGAAGCAAGGCGCCTCATTCGTTTCTGACTATGAGTCCTTGCTCGCGAGCACCGGAGAGGGAACGCCGGCTGAGCTCGCGTCTCGATTTGCTATTAACATTAAGACGCCAGATTTTTGGAGAGAGAGCCTAAAGCTAATCGAAGAGAGGATCGACCAGTACGTGGCACTGTGAAACCAACACCCAACGACTAGCCGCCGACTCTTTAAATCAGTGAACCGATCATCTCTCAGAAATTCTTTAGGGTGAACGAAATGTCTCAGGGAGCATACGGTCACAGTTCAAGCAACGTGCAACTGAAACAAGTTGACAAGTACGTTTGGGAGATTCCAAAGGACTCTCAGCCCGGTATGCGAGTACCAGGGCGAATCTATGCGGATGAGGCACTCATAGAAAAGATGCGATCTGACGCAACATTACAGCAATGTGCGAACGTGGCAACACTCCCTGGTCTCCAGAACTGGTCGATCACAATGCCGGACGGCCATGAGGGATATGGTTTCCCAATAGGCGGAGTAGCCGCCAGCGATTACGACGAAGGCATCGTGAGCCCGGGAGGAATAGGATACGACATTAATTGCGGTGTACGTCTCATTCGTACTAACCTCTCTGAAACAGAGGTCCGCCCGAAGTTACCTCGATTACTCGACACAATGTTCGTGAATGTGCCCTCAGGTCTTGGAAGCCGAGGTAAGGTTGGAAGGTTATCGCCGGGCGACTTGGAGAAAGTCACTCGAGAAGGAGTGGAATGGGCTGTCGACCACGGCTACGGCTGGTCGGAAGATCGAAAGCATTGCGAAGAGAATGGTTGCATGGAGACAGCCGATCCTGACAAGGTTTCTGGCGTAGCAAAACAGAGAGGTAGCCCACAATTAGGAAGCTTGGGAAGTGGGAATCATTTTCTTGAAATTGAAAAAGTTGACGAGATCTTTGATCCCATGGTGGCGGATAAGCTTGGGATCAAGAAAGAGGGTCAGATACTTGTACTCGTCCATACTGGAAGTCGAGGATTCGGGTACCAAGTCTGCAGCGACTACCTCCGAGTCATGGAACGAGCCATCGAAAAATACGGAATTAAACTCCCCGATAGGCAGCTTGCATGTGCACCTTCTAAGAGTCGAGAAGTAGAAGACTATATTGGAGCTATGTCATCTGCCGCGAACTTCGCCTGGGCTAACAGGCAGATGATCACACACTGGACAAGAGAGTCGTTCGAGAAGACATTCGAAAAGTCAGCTGACCAACTTGACATGGGACTCATCTACGATGTGGCGCATAATATCGCCAAACTCGAGGAGCATGTTGTCGATGGAGGTACAAAGAAAGTCTATGTTCATCGGAAAGGTGCGACGAGAGCTTTCCCTCCAGGCCACCCAGCCATCCCTCCAGAATATCGCGAATTCGGACAGCCTGTCCTTATTCCAGGCAGTATGGGAACCGCATCATGGATTCTCAAGGGCACGTCAAAGGCAATGGAACTGAGTTTCGGAACGACGGCCCATGGCGCCGGCAGATTCATGAGTCGAGCCGCCGCGAAACGCCGTAACCCCGCTAGGGCAGTCGAAGATCTTCTCTCAAAGAAGGGTATTATGATAAGGGCAGAGAACTTCGCTACAGTAAGCGAGGAGGCACCTGAAGCGTACAAGAACGTCGACAGTGTTGCAGAAGTCAGCCATCAGCTCGGAATCGCAACGAAAGTTGCTCGTCTAGTGCCGATAGGAGTCACTAAGGGTTGACTTTCTCAAATGAGCAGGTAGATTCCCAGTCATCATCATTCGTCTTCCTCTCCTAATGATGGCATTGTTAGGGCTCAACTCCAGAGCTTTGGCAATAGAAGAAGAGGATTCAGCAGAATTCCCAGTGAGGAATTGCGCCCACGCTAGATTATACCACGCATACTCATTGTTGGGATTCGTCGTGGTAGCGCGAACCAAGCAGGGAATCGCTTCACGGGCATTTCCCAGATCGATTAGGGCCCATCCTTTGCTTACTAGCGCAAAATCATTTACCGGATTTATGGGCAGTGCTTTATCCGCAGATGCAAGGGCATTCTTCGTATAATTCCAATCTTTGGTCGCGTTGGCCAACTTGTTAAGCGCGTACGCCTTGAAGGAGATAGCTTCCTCGTTGCTAGGGTCTCCCTCTAACACACGGTTGAGCCGGAGAACAGCTACCTCAGGCTTCTGCTTCGTGTAAAGTAGGTCGAATATCTCTTCTCTTAATTTAGAGTCGCTCATGGGTCCGAACTCATCGTTACGGACTGATTTCAGACTGAGGCTCATTCATTTGTCCGGAACATTACCAGTGCCGTCGCACGCTTCGCACATGACAAGTCCGCCGCCGAAACATTCTTTGCATTTGTCATCAACTTTGCCAGATCCGTTGCAGATGTCGCAGTCTATCATGCCTTTTCCAGATTCGATCTTCCCGTTACCTTTACATTCAATACAGTTTGTTGGTACTGAACCGCTGCCATTGCATTTTGCACAATTTACTTCACCGTCGCCATTGCAAGCGTTGCAGATCAATAATCTCAACTCAATGTGAGCTAAAACAGGCTAGAGATTTAGGATGTAAACATTCCACCTGTCGCCAGATTTAAGCGATTGTTTTTCGGAACTATTGTGGGGGCGGATACTCCGTCGTTAGTTACCTTTAGTAACAAAATTTATATGTTCCTGTTACTATTGGTAACATAACTGCAGAAGCGAGGTGAGCATGAAATGTCAGATGATATGCCTGATTGGTTTAGGCGAGGGCGATTGCCTTTCGGTTGGATGGACAAGTGGTTCAGCGATTTTGATCAGATATTCGAACACATGTTTGAGGACATGGCCAAGGGTATGCCGAAAGATTCGATGAGGGAGCGAAGGCTGCCAGACGGATCAACAGTTCGACAGTTTGGACCTTTCGTGTACGGCTATTCGATGTCGATGGGGCCCGACGGCAAACCCGTGATTCAAGAATTCGGAAATGTCAAGCCGTCTAAGCGACCGGGTCTGTTCGGTATGGATCAACCCGCACTCGAGCCTACCGAGGCTAGAGAACCGCTCGTGGACGTGATCAACGAAGCAGAACAGGTTCGAGTACTCGCAGAGCTACCGGGAGTAGAAAAGTCGGATATCAAGACTACGATTGCAGAGAACTCGCTAACAGTACGAGTTGATTCGCAAGCTCGAAAGTATTACAAAGAAGTAGAACTTCCCGCAGACGTCGACCCAGACAGTTCAAAAGCTTCTTACAACAACGGAGTACTAGAGATAATCCTTCGTAAACAGAAGGCGAAGCCTAAGGGCAGAGAGATCCGGATAGACTAGATCCTCTGCAACTCCTCTCTTTTCTTTTTGCACTATCCTCTTTAGAGTTTAGCAAGCGCCTCTTTAACTGCGGCGTAATCAGGTTCTTTGGCAGGATCTTCAGAGACCCACTTGTACCGCACAACTCCGTTCCGGTCCAGGACAAATACTGAACGTTTCGCAGCCGTATACCCTTTGAGACCGGCAAAGTCATTATGGAAGATGTCGTACTTACGAATCGTTTCGCGCATGTAATCGCTCAGGACTGGAAAGGGCAGATGGTGCATATCCGCGAACGCCTTGTTTGTGAATGGGTCGTTGACGCTGATCGCAACCACGTTTCCGGGCAAACTCTGAATGGAATCCCTAAAAGTACACATCTCTTTCGTGCAGACCCCTGTGAAGGCTCCTGGAAAGAATGCCAACACTACATTCTTACCTGAAAATGCGTTCAAAGACTTCGACGTTTTCGTTTGATCATACAATTCGAAATCCGGTAGCTTTTGTCCGACTTCAATTGCCATGCAAATTCACGCGAACAATGGAAGCACACGGGCAATTAACCATTACTTAGGTTGGAGAGTCACAGTAGTCAAAATCATATGACAATTAATGACAAGTTACGGAGGTTCGATTTGGCCGGGAGCAGGCAACCCTTTGAAGTTCGGATCTAGCCTCGCAACCAGATCCCACGGTAAGCTGAACGGATTCTGAACCGTTCCCGTAACTTTAATCTTCTTGGCGATAAGGGAGTCGATGAGGACTCTGAGTCCGGCACATATTGGCTGGAGATAACTCTGGTGCGGTCCCGTAGCAATAGCTTCCAGATTTACGAACTTCACTGTATCTGCTTTCGACTTCTCGATTTCATCGGCCAAGCTTTTGATGAACTTCTTTTCGATTATATCATACACTTGACCGGGCAACATGTGATGAAGCTGCGCCGTAGGCTGTGGAGCTTCGAAGTTGAATGGGTCGAGAAGTTTGTTAACCGCGTCCCCATCTATCACATACTCGTTTGACGTCGACATGTCCGTTTCCAGTTCGCTCTCATCCCTCCCTAAGTAATATTCATTCTCCCAAAGGTTTGTTACATCGGTTCGAAAGTGGCGAACTAAATGAGATTCCTAATTCGAATTAAGAATACAGGCGGTTTCACGCCAAGAGACAGCAAGCGGCTGTCGAAAATGGCTTATGACAGAATCAGAACGCTGAAAGCTGATATCGGGAACCTACGCGTAAGTCACGCAGCCATCGAGTTCGATCTCATAATGCCATCCAGAGAAGTTATGGAAAATTGTCTTACGACGTTGGTAGAGATGCTAGGGCCATCATTAACCGTTAGGGAACTTGACTTGCCTCTTCAACAGTCACTCCCAGCCGACTCCGTCGAAGAAGGAATCGCACTATTCAATGAAGAACGATATTGGGAGAGTCATGAATCCTTAGAAGGTGCTTGGAGAACTGCTACCGGGAACGAGCGGGAAATACTGCAAGGCATCATCCTCCTAGCGGCGTCATTGGTTCACTTACAGAAAGATGAGATCGACATCGCACTTTCAATAATGAAGAGAGCTAACGCCAGATTGCCCTCACAAGGCGAATTATACGGTGTTGAATTGGCGAAATTGAAACAGCAAGTGGAAACGCTACTCGCGGAGAGTCACCCAGCCTTCCTCAAACTTCCGAAACAAAATCGAGCGTCCTAAAGAGCGCACATATCGTTTTGGCATCCGAAATCTCTCCGCTGCGAATTTTCAATAACCCTTCTGCAATGGATACCGATTCCACTGTTATACGTTCGTCCTCATCAGGGGATTGCTTGGCCTTGCGTAGGTTCCTTGCCAGAAAGAAGTGAAGCTTCTCAGTACTGTAACCTGGTGCAACATAACATTCCAGAACCTTCATCAAATCATCGCAGGCATATCCAGTTTCTTCCTGCAGCTCTCTTTTTGCGCAGATTTCCGGAGATTCCCCGTCATCACAAGTGCCCGCAGGAATCTCCAGGAGTTCCTTACCAATTGCATACCTATATTGCCGTACTAGCAGAACGCGATTATCATCGAGAAGAGGTATGATCACAGATGCACCTCGGTGCTCTACAACTTCTCGGGTTGCTTTCATCCCGTCATCAAAGACAACGTCGTCAACTCGTAATTTCAGGATACGCCCGTCAAACACCTTTTTCGAGATAGTACATCGCTCCAGTGAGGACACCCACCACTGCATCCAAACTCCTTCTATGTAGCGTTTTTTCCCAGTCCATGTGGTTACCTACTGTTTTTATTCGCTCTTCACACTGCTAGCCATTCAGGAATAGTTAGAAATTGACAAAGAAACTCATCCCAGATACTTCAATCATCATCGATGGCAAAGTACCCACAGTCATCGAAAAGGAAGGGCACGATGTAGAGGTCGTCATCCCATATGCAGTGTTAGATGAGTTACAGGCTCAAGCGTCGAAAGGTCGCGACCCAGGTTTCGTCGGCCTTGCGGAGATTAAGAAGCTTCGCGTATTCTGTGAAGGCAAAGGTATCAAACTCACGTTTCTAGGAGAACGTCCCGGTTTTGATGATATTAAACTCGCGAGAAGCGGTAGGCTTGACGCACTTATCACCGACGTCGCACGAACTGAGAATGGAATTCTACTTACCGCTGACTTCGTTCAAGCGCTGGTTGCAGAAGCGTCCGGTGTGGAGGTTAGACATGTACCGGGCGAAGTTAAGACTACTGATCTAACCTTCGAGAAGTTCTTCACCCCAGACACCGCAAGTGTTCACCTAAAGGAAGGAACGTCACCGCTCGCAAAAAGGGGCAAACCAGGGAAATTCGATCTTGTACGCCTGTCGGAGAGCGTTAACACGGTGGAGGAAATTGAGCAGATTATCAAGGAACTTACCGAGGCGGCCCGAGTAAGTCGCGAGGGATTTGTGGAAATCAACCGACCCGGAGCCCTAGTGATCCAATTTGGGCGATTTAGGATCGCAATTACCAGACCTCCATTATCTGACGGTCTGGAAGTTACAATCGTTCGTCCCATCGTTACTCTTACGCTCCAAGACTATCGACTCTCAAGTAAACTCATGGAGAGATTGGCGACGCGTGCTGAGGGAGTCCTGATTGCTGGACCACCCGGTTCTGGAAAGACAACCTTCGCTTCATCCTTGGCTGAGTTTTATCTAAAGCAGAACAAGATAGTAAAAACTCTAGAATCTCCACGAGACTTGCAGGTGGGACCGGAGATCACCCAGTATGGACCGCTTGAAGGCGACTTCGAAAAGACCGCTGAAATTCTATTGCTAGTTAGACCCGACTATACCGTCTTCGATGAAGTCCGTCGAACGAAGGATTTCATGATATTCTCCGACATGCGATTAGCCGGTGTCGGCATGATCGGCGTAGTTCACGCCAGCGAAGCAATCGACGCGATCCAACGGTTCATAGGTCGGGTTGAGCTCGGTATGATTCCTCACGTAATCGACACGATCATCTTCATACAGTATGGCGAAGTCAAGAACATTTTCACATTGAAACTGACCGTGAAGGTCCCCACAGGCATGGTTGAAGCTGATCTATCCAGGCCCGTCGTTGAAATCTACGACTTTGAAACGAGCAGCCTGCAATTCGAAATTTACACGTTCGGGGAAGAGAATGTGATTATCCCTATCAGCGATGTCCAGGTTGCCGTCGAATCTGGAGCAAACAAACTAGCTGAGGAGAGAATATTGCAAGAGCTACGTAAGTTCGATCCTGACGCTGAGGCCAAACTTATTTCTGCAAACCGAGCCATAGTTCGAGTCGACAATGATATCGTGCCTATACTGATCGGCAAGAAAGGCGTAACGATAAACAGATTGGAAGAGAAGTTGGGAATCAAACTCGATGTCGAACCACTTGCCCCCAGTTCAGGCAAGGAAGTTCAATACGAGATTAAGGAGGTAGGTAACCGGTTCGACATAACCTTCGAAAAGGACCTGACCGGAAAAGTGGCCAACGTCTACATCGGAAATGAATATCTATTCTCCGCCACTGTGGGCAAGAAGAGTCAAATCCGAGTCTCCAAAAAGTCAGATCTGGGAAAAAGTCTCCTACGAGGCCTAGTTTCAAAACAGCGGATTAGAGTTCTCATCTAGAATGAGGTGGGTGCACACTTACCTCTACACCAGCGAGTTTGCTGGAGAAGTTTTCAATCTCTTTTGTTTGGGCAACTAACTGGTCATTAGCCTTCGTTTCGGCTTCAACCGTCCTATGCAACTCATCTTCTAGCTCTCTCTTTACCTTGAAATTCGCGCGTCCCTTCTGTCTAAGAGTCTTCATCGCCTCCACGAGCGAAGCAGTTTCCTGGTCGATCAAACATTGGTCATATTTCTGCTTCAGGTCCTTAGCCTTCTTCTGAATATCAAGAAGTGAGTCGTGTGAAATCACCTGTTCGCTTCGATCTGTGACTTTCTTTGCCTCTCGCTGCTTGAGAGCCAGTTTTCCACTTGAGACGGCCCTTGAAAGAGCTGCCATTACGCTTTTCAGTTTCGGATAGCCCTCTTCTTCGTTTATGAACGAAGCGAAAGGTCTTCCTAAGTACTCCTTCGTACTCTCTCTGACTTCGATCGAGAGCGGATAACCGCCGCGTTCAGACAGGGACGCTAACTTTCTGAGAGGTCTCCCTAATCTGCTGAATCCAGTACGGAGAAGCTCCAGCCTCAAATCCCGTAATTGTCTGTCGATTTGAATATAATCCTGCATCTTCTGTTTATGTCGGATCTGGTTGACTTGTTCCCTCAGAAGCGCGTCTGTCTTCGTCGTCTCATCGAGCCTCTCCTCGAGGGACTTTCTCTGTGTCGAGATCGCGTCTCTGGTCGATCTAACTTTATTCATAGACTTCATCCTCTCATCGAGGTCCTCGAGTGATTTCAATAAAGCCCCCCGCCCCATCAAGAAGTTGTGAAGCTCTTCGCTCAGTCGACGCAACTTGTCAATGTTGCCGCCAAAAGTCATCATATCAATGATGTAGAATGGTCTGATTTGATGAAGCGCTTCACCTCTAATGCGGGAGCCGTCTGAGGCTGTCTTTGATAGCTCACGTTGAAGTGCTCGCAGTGACGTCGAGTCCTTTTCTTTAGGAAGATTAACTGACTTGCACATATCAATGATTACTGAGGTTAGTCTGCTTAGTGCTTTAGCCGCCTTATACTGGGCTCTATTCTCATGTTTTGATTCCATATCTTGTTCTGCTTTCTTAGCCAACTGATTGCAATATTCCGGAAGGGCATTCACAGCTTTGGCTATATCCGAAAGTAGTTTTTCTCTTTCTCGCTCAGCCTGAGTGATTTTAGACGCTAATGTTTGCCGAACCCATGATTCGAGTTTTTCGATTTCAACCTGACTCATTACGGACCCTAGTTACTGGATAATCCACAAGCCGCCCGGTTCGCTATAAGGTGAGATGCTACCTGGCTTCTTCTCTTAGCGTGATGAGAATAGTCTCTACGACTGATTCTGCCCTATCTATCCGTTTCGAAATGTCATTCATTACGGTGTCAAATGTCTCTCGCGTAATCTTGCCGTTACGATATTGATTGCGGACTTGATCGGTACTAGCACGTGAAGCCTCGGCCTCCGCCTCTGCCCTATCAATACGTCTCATCAGCTCGTCGTATCGTTGACTCACGAGGCGAAGTTCCGATTTTACTTCCATCAATGACCTGTTAATTTCATCTAGCCGAAGGTCAACAACCTTGCTTCGCCTTCTGAACTCATGCTTAACTAGGCCGCCTCTGCTTACGTCTTCTTCCATCGAAACCAATTCCCTCGAGAGCGCGAGTCGTTCATCGTAAAGGCTGACGAACTCTCTCAGGCGTTCCACAGGAACCGGAACTGCGAGCTCAGGACCACGTCTATACTTGCTCACAATTACTACTGCAAAAACAACCAGTTCCAATGTAAAGATCCACGGTAATATTCGAACTGCTGACCAGAACGGCAGATAGCTAACGGCCAACCCAATCGTCAGGTTATTGAGGCTTGTAACATCTCGCAGCGTTATAGAGCGGTAGTCTGCGCTAACATTGAAGGGCGGAGTGATCGCAGATTGTGATGGAAGCTTGAGATCCCCTAACGAAACTCCGCTAGGCGCTATGATCCTGACTGTTGCAGAAGGTATTAGCAAGTCTTCATTATCGTTGAAGAGTGAGATAGTGAGGTTGTATCCACCCCACCAATTTGTCTGCTTCAGATATTCGGATGCCGGCAAATTGTAGGTTAAGGTGAAGTTGAAATTCTCGCTGCCCTTAAACGTGCCATACCTCGGTGATACGGTCACTTGGTAAGGTGCTCCAGGATTTTGTGGAGTAGCCCACATCGCTCCTACAGGGTCATTGGCCATGACGTTATTCGCGCCGTCCGGTAGCACAATTGGGAGACTGGTGAGCGCTATGGATGGATTGAATAGTGCATAGCTGTCTTGAACAGTCAACGACCCATCTCGTCCGATTATGATGTCACGTTCGGCAGAGATCAGCTTAATCAGCTGTTGGGTTACGGATCTAAACGGTCCGTAGAAGGTCTCCTTCGAGTACGCTTTCCATGGTTTATAGGAATTCACAAGTGCAGGATATCCGCCTACTCGGGTCGAGACGTACGTGGAGTTGGGTAATATGACAAACGATGAATCCGCTGGGGCAAGCAAAGTTACATTTGCCAATACCGCGTCCTGCGTGAGCACGGGAGCAGCGGTAAAGTTGTACTGGAAACCTGTCCCAACGATACTGACGAGATTGTTGAACAAAGAGGTAACCGTGAACCTGTATGTCCTGTTGGAGCCCAGTTCTTGGGCGAAATGGACCCGAAGCCAGTAAAAGTCAGAAGTTGAATTAACGTTTGGATCGATTGCAAGCGTTCTGCCGAGATTATCCTTTGCTGAGACGTAATAGAAATCACTTTGATATTGATTGAGGAATCCGAAATCCAGGAATGATGCTGCCCCTGAGCCATTATTCGTTACATTGAACGCGTCTGAGATATGGATGACACCAAATTGGCCCGTTGAAATGGTTCTCTGAATCTCAATAGTCAACCCGAGAGGCGTATTCGCATGTGGTGTGGCGGTTGAGGCTGAGGCGTGGGGCGCGATGATTCCTAAAATTAGAACTAGGAATAGGCCGGAAAGAAACAGTTTGGATTTCAACCTCAGCTTGGCTCCGCTTTCATCGGTGTCTAAATTGAGTTGCCGTCAATAGGACGTTCAATATTTATCCATTCTGGCGAGTATTCGCTTAACCTCGTAACAGCGAAGAACGCCAGTTTGAAGGCACATCCCCAATCTTCCTTGCTGGGAGCCCAGCATAAATACAGCGTGAGGGCACGTCCCTGTTCACCATTGCCTGAGAACCCACTACTGCTCCTTCCCCTATGATGACCCCGGGAAAAAGAATAGCATTCGCCCCAATGCTCGCCCCTTTCTTTACACTCGGTCCAACAAGCTCGAACTCCTTTTGACTCACATACTTGTCATTCGCAAATACACAACACGGCCCCAGGAAGACGCTGTCCTCTACTGTTGAGTAAGTGCAGATGTACACGCCGGTCTGAATCGATACGTTCGACCCAATGCTTGACTTTCCATCAACCACGACGTTGGTTCCCAGCTTGGTTCGGTCTCCCACAATCACTCCTTCGCGTAACGTAACGTTATGGCCGAATACCACGTCATCCCCTACCTTCACCGCAGAATAGATTGTCGTACCTGAACGTATCACACAATCCTTTCCAATGACGGTTTTGGCCTTCGACGTTGAAGGATGCGTATCTCGTAACTCAGCCATCTCTGCAACGTTCGGATGCCCAATTACACAATGAGAGCCTACGTAGGTTCTATCGCCAATATTCACTGGACCAAGGATTATTGCGTTTGAATCAATCAGCACCTCTTCTCCAGTCTTCACTTCTCCTTCAATCCGCGCCCCGGGCCGGACGCGATTATTTGAGCCCAAGAGATCCCGTCTCTCAACGGACGCCGAAGAATCAACGGCTGACATCGCCAAGCTACCTACAAGAAGGTTGATGCCAATTGAACTAATTTAATTTGGTCATAGACCGGAATTAAATATCATTGACGGTCTTAATCGGCCGAGGATAAGCTAAGAATGACCGAGCCCCATCCCTATATCTCCAACAGCAATCCAGTTCTGTTAAAATCTATGCTAAGAGAGATCGGAAAAGCCTCAGTTGATGACCTCTTCTCAGACATTCCAAAGGAGATCTTGGACAAAGCACAGTTGAACATTCCCTCTCATCTCTCAGAAGCCAGCGTAAAGCGGAAAGTGGAAACCATTCTTGCTAGCAATCTCTCGACGAAAGAATTAATCTCGTTCTTAGGAGGAGGAGTTTGGCCCCACTATGTTCCAGCCGCGGTTGATGCGATACTCTCGCGAGGCGAATTCCTAACCTCTTACACACCGTATCAACCAGAAATCTCGCAAGGAATGTTGCAGGCTCTGTTCGAATTCCAAAGCCTCGTTTGTGAGCTTACCGACATGGAGTACGCGAACAGTTCGCTATACGACTGGTCCACAGCCCTAGGCGAAGCAGCACGAATGTGCAGTAGAGTAACTGGACGACCCGAATTCATTGTTCCGCATTATAGCCACCTAGAACGAACTCGCACTCTGACCGCGTTCGCCGAATCGGCGGGAATAAGGATCGTGGAGGCTCCGCAAAACGAAAAGACGGGCGCGCTTAATCTGTCTGAATTGAAAACAAGGATCTCCCAACAGACAGCCGCAGTCTACCTCGAGTACCCTTCCTTCCTAGGTTTTGTAGAAGAGGAGGTAGAAGAAATCGGTAGAATCACACATCAGGCAGGAAGCCTGCTCGTTGTAGGAGTGGAACCAATCTCATTAGGGATCCTCCGACCGCCAGGCGAGTTCGGTGCGGATGTCGTAATTGGTGAGGGACAGCCGCTTGGCAATCATATGAATTACGGAGGCCCTCTTTTAGGGATCTTCGCGTGCAAAGGAGAACGACTGCTTAGGCAGATGCCCGGACGGATAATCGGAAAGACCTCTACGCAAGACAACAACCAGGATGCCTATTGCATGGCCCTCCAAACTCGAGAGCAGCACATACGACGAGAAAAGGCCACCTCAAACATATGCACAAATGAAGCGTTAATGGCCATTGCAGCCTGCGTCTACCTATCAATCCTAGGTCCCCAAGGACTCACAAACCTAGGCACGGTCATCTCCGAACGCACTCAGTACGCACAACAAGAACTGAACGGACTACCCGGCGTAAAAGCTCCATACTTCGATTCATTTCACTTCATGGAATTCGGCGTCAACTTCGACAGATCGGGCAAGAAAGTCTCTGACATCAACGACGCGCTATTAAGGGCGGGAATCCAGGGCGGACTGGACCTCAGCAGAATGTTACCAGACCTTGGACAGACAGCACTGTACTGTTTCACTGAAGTCCACTCTCACGAAGATATTGACATGCTCGTCGATAAGCTTCAGCAAATCTTGAGGGGACACTAAGAATGGACTTTGCACAAGCAAGATGGAACGAACCACTGATAAACCAACTATCCCACACCAATCAAGCCTCAACCCAGCCCACGAACGAAAACCCAGTTCCGCAAAAAATCCGACGCCGAACACCAGTCGCTCTTCCAGAACTCGCTGAGATCGATGTCATCCGCCACTACACCCGGCTTTCACAACAAAATTATGGCGTAGACTTAGGGATCTACCCACTAGGCAGCTGCACAATGAAATACAACCCCAAACTCTGCGATCAGATCGCTTCATCACACAAAATCCAAGAAATGCACCCGTATCAAAGTCCCAAAACCTCGCAGGGGATTCTTCAGATAATGTACGAAACTTCCAACTTCCTCGCTGATATTGTGGGCGTTGATAAATTTACACTTCAACCTGCAGCAGGGGCCCATGGCGAATATACCGGGGTCCTGTTGATGCAAGCCTACCATGCTGATCGAAATGAAGCATCAAGAGACGAGATAATCGTTCCCGACTCAGCCCACGGAACAAACCCCGCAAGCGCGGCAATGGCAGGATACAAAGTCGTACAAGTCCCCTCAATAAACGGGTGTGTAGATACAGAGGCATTGAAACGTTCGGTAGGCCCGAAAACTGCTGGGTTGATGATAACTAACCCTAACACGCTCGGCATCTTCGAACGAGAGATATTAGAAATCGCTGACATTGTGCATGAATCAGGGGGACTCCTGTACTACGACGGTGCAAACTTGAACGCTATCATGGGAAAAGCAAAACCAGGAAGCATGGGCTTTGACATAGTTCACCTCAACCTCCACAAAACGTTTGGCACCCCACATGGTGGCGGTGGCCCAGGGGCAGGCCCTGTCGGCGTTACGAAACTACTCGCCGATTATCTTCCCGTGCCGATCGTAGAGTATGACGGCAAGGAATACTCCCTAAACTATAACTTACCAAAATCAATCGGTAAAGTCAGAGCATACTATGGAAGTATAGCAGTAATCCTCCGAGCGTACATCTACATTCTTCTACACGGAGAAGACGGTCTACAAACAATATCGGAAATCGCAGTTTTGAACTCAAACTATCTAGCAGTCAAATTGAGCAGAATAAGGGGATTCGAATTACCATACGGAAATAGAGTTCTTGGAAAGCATGAGTTTGTGTTATCCGCATCAAAATTGCTCCAAGAGACAGGAGTCTCCGCATTGCAGGTCGGAAAAAGACTCCTTGATATGGGAATCCACCCGCCCACGATCTACTTCCCGACTATCGTCGAGGAAGCAATGCTAATAGAACCGACCGAGACCGTAAGCAAGCGGGAGTTGGATTCTGTGGTCTCAGCTTTCCAGAAGATTAGCGACGAATGCTACGGAAAGTCAGAAGCCATAGCCACAAGTCCACACTCTACGACTGTAACTCGTATAGATGAAGCAAAAGCAAGCCGGCCCAAGACTATGCAATTAACTTGGAGAACAACAAATGGTGAAATGCATGAACGTTAAAGTCCAATACTTTGCGTTAGTACGCGAAATGGTCGGCTTACGTGATGAAGTCCTCAACCTAGCGCACGGGAGTACCGTTCTTGATCTACTGAAGATCCTCGCGACACGGCATACTCAACTGAAAGACTACTTATTTGATCCGAAGACTGCAATGCCGCGGCCGAATCTTCAATTTCTAGTTGACGACCATCTTATCTCAGCCCTCAAAGGATTTGAAACGCCAATGACGAAGGATTGCACCTTTGCGATAATACCGCCTGTAGGCGGAGGCTAAGGTCAACTTCCGCTCTTATTCATGCACAAGTGACCCTCTGAGCTCCATGTGTTTTGAATCACCTCACGCAAACTCGCTTGTATCGATCCTTCAATGTATCATGATCGGCCGACCGTGATAAGATCGCGAGAATACGTCTCTGCAGAAAATGATGGATCAGTAAACGGAATACATAGAACGTCCCTTAGGCAGCACAGCGAGTGTGTCATTTTCGTTAGGGAGGATATGATTCAGCCTGCTGAACTGCGGCTTGCTGCCCAATTAGCAGCGCGAGAAGGCTCTCTCCTGATCGGTCTCATGGCTGAAATGACCATGCCAACACGTAGGACGGCGGAGAATCTTCGACTACTACTCCGATTCTGCGGTACCGTCGTCCTCGTAGACCCGATCCGGGAATCATACTCGGATGTCGCATTCGCGATCGGTGAAGGATTGAAGGATAATTCGCGCAGAGGACTGAGGACGATACTAACCAGAGGACAATTAGCGAGAGCTATCTTGACTAATTCCTCATCGAATATCGACGAGGCCCTTCACAAGGCTTTGAGAATTCTCCTACCAGTTGCTGAATTCTCATGCGAACCGCAAGTCTATCTCAACATTCTAGGACGAGAAGTCGATCGAAAAACCGTGAGTCGTGCGACAGGATGGATATCAGATACGCTTCATCCTTCGGGTACAATTGTTCGTCACGCCCGAACTGAGGGTGATGTCAAAGCCAGTGTTTTCCTTCTCGTAACTGGGATTGCTTTCCCCCATTCGCCATCCTTCAGACAACTCTCGATTGAAATCGATGAACTCGAACCCGAATCCGATACTGACCGTGCGATGGAGATAGCTTTAGGCTTGGACCAAATGGAATAACGCTGATGTTATCATTTGAACTTGTAACTCAGTTTTCGCCATTTGTTCATGATCGAAGTCGCGTGCCCAGCTGTCTGTGTCTTTCCTTGGCGTATTGCAGATAAAATGTCAGCTACGGATCTAGAGGCGGAATCAATCAGGGTATAGCAGTCACCTATCGATTCAGGAATATGCGAATCACTGCCCCCAACTTGTGGAAGCTTGAACCTCTGTGCGTCTCTCTTTGCGAGGTAGTTCGAGATTACAAACGACAATGCGTCTGCATTCATAGTCTCTACAGCGTCTGGCATTACTTTGAGATTGCGGATCTTCACGCATTCACACACAGGATCATAGGGATGTGGAACAATAGCGATCCCCCCTTGGTCATGAATCCTTCTTATCGTCTCCTCAGCCGAGAGGTCACAGGGAATAATCTCACGTACACTCAGTGCAATTATGTGTCCCTCCGCACTGGAAATTTCGACTCCCGGAAGGATGATTACGTCGCTGAATTCAGGAGGATTAAATCGGTTATGTTCCGTGACCGCAATGCCATCTAAGTCCTTGGCCTTGATGATGCCCGGGAGGTCGCTTATCCTAGTGTGAGCGTCTGGAGAGTCTTCCGTGTGAACATGCATATCGATTTTCAAAACGGGCATCGAATCTCTCTCGGCTATTTCTGAACAGTTATCTTATGAAACAACGGTTCGGGTTGACCTATCTTGTGGCCAGATTCAAGGGCGAGTTTCCCTGCGTCGGTCCAACGCATCTCTCGAGGTATCGCTAACTGGTCGCTTATCCGACGGGCTGTTTCAGGTAAGTATGGTGAAATGAGAATTCCTAGAGTACGTACCAGTTGCGATGCGAGAAATAGGGTGGTCGCAGTCTTCTTTCTGTCGGTCTTAACGAGGTGCCACGGTTCACGTTCGCTCAAGTATTGGTTGCCCGTCCTAGCTAGTTCAATTATGCTGCTTAGCGCGGGCTTTAGTTGGAACTGATCGAGCAACGCAGCTACAGTTGCAGGTGCACCGGAGATTTGCTGTTTGAACTCTTCATCTTTCGCGTCAAAAACGTCGGGTTCAGGGATCTTTCCCTCAAAGTTGTTAATTATGAATACCAGCGTGCGGTGAATGAAGTTCCCGAGGACATCATTGAGTTCACTGTTCACGTGCATTTCGAAATCACGCCACGTGAAGTTGGCGTCGCGCAACTCCGGTCTGATCGCCATTAGTACATAACGCCAGTATTCGCCAGGCGCAACCTTTAACGCGTCGTCCATCCAGATGCCTATCTTCTTACTCTTCGAATATTTCTGACCGTCAAAGAGAATGAACTCTGTAGAGGCCACTTGCCACGGCAGCACGTAGTTTTCGTGAGTCGCCAAGAGACGTGCTGGAAATATGATCACATGGAAAGGAATGTTATCCTTGCCTATGAAATGCACATTACGCGTCGAACTGTCTAACCAGAATGACTTCCACTTATCCTTCTCACCAGCCTTCTGTGCCCATTCTATGGACGCGGAAACATATCCTAAAACGGCTTCGAACCAGACGTAGATGGTCTTTCCGTCTGCCCCTGGAAATGGAGCTGGGATCCCCCACTTGTTATCTCTCGTCAATGCTCTTGGTTTCAAACCCTCTTCCAACCATCTTAGAGAGAAGTTTCGAGCATTTTCAGGAAGCTGCTTGTTCGCATTCAAGGCCGAAAGTAATCTATCCCGGAACTTGGGCAGATCGAAGAACCAGTGTGTGCTCGATCTTATTATAGGAGTGGACCCGCAGAAAACACACTTAGGCATGATTAATTCGAGAGGGTCGAGTACTCGTCCGCAGGAATCGCATTGGTCACCGCGAGCTGACTCGAATCCGCAGTGAGGGCATTTTCCTTCAATAAAACGGTCAGGAAGAAAGCGTTGGTCTTTTTCACAGTAAGGTAGATTCACACTTTGAGTATATACATATCCATTCTCGTACAGCTTCCGGTACAATTCCTGTGTGAATTGGATGTGCACAGGGCTCTCGGTTCGAGTGTAATTGTCAAGCTTAATCTCATACGCGTCGAGGAGTCGGCAAATCTCACTGTGCATCTGATCTGTCAGTTCGCGTGGCTGGATACCTCGATGTATCGCCTCAATCTCAATTGGTGTCCCATGCTCGTCTGACCCTGTCACTGCAATTACTTCTTCTCCTCTGAGACGGAGATACCTTGCGAAGACGTCAGCGCTCAGAAGATGGATGAATGTTCCGAGGTGCGGCACAGAATTCACATATGGCCAAGCAGCATTCACGATCCATTTTCCCATCGCCGACCCCTTCTTCACCCATTCATCGCAATCTTAGAAGGCCTTTACAATGGTTGTGGAGTTTCTCCGTATGTCGCGTCGAAAAGGGAATCAACAAATAGGCGATTCAACATGCTCTTCATGTTGGTAGAACTTGAGCGAAGATTACGCGAAACTGCTCGAGAAGGCCTATTCAAACCTTCCCAAGACGGTTGGAACTGGTGAGCGGTTCGAGATACCCAAGGTAGTTGGAATTCGAATGGGCAGGCGAACCATCGTTCAGAATTTCGGAGACATAAGTAGCGTAATGAATCGAGAACCTCATCATTTGTTGAAATTTCTCTCGAGAGAATTGGCCACAGCGGCCTCGCTCGACGGCACTAGGGCGATCTTTCAAGGTAAATTCGATGTAGGAACGGTCACGAGGTTGCTAAATATCTACGCGCAAAGATTCGTTATTTGCCCGATTTGCAATCGGCCAGACACAAAAATGGAGAAAGAAGGAAGATATCTATTTCTAAGATGTGAAGCCTGCGGTGCCAGATCTTCCGTTCTTCCCGGGTAACGAAGTGAAATGAAATGGATGAAGTCTACATTAGAGTATTTCAAGACTCGACCTACAGGATGGTCGCTGCCTGTGATCCTGACCTAATTGGTGAGACCTTCAGAGAAGGCAAGTTGAAACTGGAAGTGAAGCGTGACTTTTACAAGGGCACTAAGACGACACTCGCCGAAGCCTTACGCGCAATTGACTCCGCCGACATCGCAAATTTAGTCGGAGGGCGCATCGTAGAGGCGGCGGTGCAAAAACAATTAGTTGACCCGTCGGCGATCGTTCGAATTGCAGGAGTCCCCCATGTGCAAGTCGTCCGTATTTGAACCTGAAGATGGAAAACCCATAATACCTCCAACTCGCACATCGTCAACCAAACCGGTGAAGTGATTGGGAAAGAAGAAAGTTCTGAGCGAAGGCGAACTTCGAGAAATGGTTATGCCCGAAGAAGGGCAAATGCTCGGAATTGTAACTCAAATGCTGGGTTACGATCGGTTACTTGTGAAATGTGGTGACGGGCATGAGAGAGTCTGCCGGATTAGAGGCAAGATGAAACGCCGAGTATGGATCAAAGTGGGCGATGTTGTATTGGTTGCTCCATGGGACTTTCAGGTTGACTCTAGAGGAGACATCCTTTGGCGCTACACGGAGAGTCAGTCAAATTGGCTTCGTAGTCAAGGGCGACTTGCGATCTGATCTCACGAGAGACAAGAAGAGTGGAGTAATTGGAATCATCAGCAGAGCGAAAGCTACGTCGAAGAGTTGCCCGGTATGAAGTTCAGGAACTGATGAAGGAGAAACGGAGCGAGGAGATGGAATCACTTGAGGAAGTATTCGACAGATCCACGCTGATGATCGTATACCGATTGCTCAATCGCGGTTACTTGAAGAATATCCACGGCGTGCTCCGCTCAGGAAAAGAAGCTCGCATCTATTCCGGAATAGGGAAAAGTAACAAACAGGTTGCGATTAAGATCTTCCTAACCACCTCGCGTGAGTTCAAGAAAGGCAGATTAGCGTACATTCAAGGCGATCAGAGATTCAAGAACGTCAGACGAGATACCCGATCTCTCATTAACCTCTGGGCCCTGAAGGAATACAGGAACCTACAACAAGCTGACTCTGCAGGTGTTCGTGTACCCGTTCCGTTGAAGATTATGGGGAATGTGTTATTGATGGAGTTCATTGGGAACCGCGACGGACCCGCCCCATTATTGAGAGAGACTCCGCTCAATCATCCCGCCCGAGTTTACGATAAAATAGCCGAATCGGTAAGACGCCTTTACCAAAAGGCGCAGCTCGTTCATGGCGATCTAAGCGAATACAACATTATGATGGTGGGATTAGATCCTGTGCTGATCGACTTTGCGCAAGCTGTTACTGTAGAACATCCTATGGCACAGATTTTTCTTGAGAGAGATCTGATTCAGCTAAACCAATATTTCGAGAATATTGGTGTCACGGTGGCACCGCTGGAGAGACTAAAGAAGTGGGTGGCTGGCAAGAATGGAGACTAAAGTTAGCTCAACAATTCCTCTAGATAGGCTTGGCGTGTTGATCGGCAAGGAGGGTACAATTAAGAACAAAATAGAACAGGTCTTCAAAGCTCGAATCATAATTCAAAGCGAGAACGGTATCGTTGAAATTGTCCCCGCCGAAGGTTCTGACGATCCGACAACCATTCTTCGAGCTCGAGACGTTGTGCTTGCGATTGCGCGAGGCTTCTCACCACAACGAGCCCTCAAACTAATTGACGATGATATCGTGCTAGACATCATCGACCTCCGTGAAACTTTTGGACGGAATGAACGGGACATCGCAAGATTGAAGGGAAGAGTTATCGGTAGTGAAGGAAAAATACGTAGACTAATAGAGGAAATGACAGGCGCTCAGATTTCAGTTTACGGGCATACGATCGCGATGCTCGGTGAATTTGAAACAGTGAATGCCGCAAGAGAAGCAATAGAACTACTTCTTAAAGGAAAACAACATTCCACGGTGTATAAATTGCTTAGAAAGATAAAGAGCGAAAGCAAGAAGAGAGATACCATTGAACTCTGGCAGAAACCACCAGCGTAATCACAGATCACATCAGACATCTCAATCCGGAGAATATTACGCATAGGTGGACGGCATGTCGCTTCAGGAAGTTTTCCAAGAAATCTCAGCCGCCGACTTCTTCTATCGGAACAGGGACATCGCTGGATTCACCAACCCGTCTCGTGCAATATACTCATCCATCCGCGAGCTCGTAGAGAATGCGCTGGACGCGTGTGAAACACATCAGATTCCGCCAGAGATCTACGTGAGAATCTCCCATGAATCGGGACCCACGGATGGCCCTGGAGTATATCGAATCCACATTGAAGATAACGGAATAGGAATCCCGCATGATATTGTCCCATCCGCGTTTGGGCAAGTACTGTTCGGATCCAAGTACAAGCTACGTCAGACGAGAGGCACATTTGGTCTGGGCGGTAAGATGGCCATCTTGTACGGACAAATTACTACACACGGAAAAGCCATCATCATGTCAAGTACCGGTCCCACCAAGATCCATCAATTCGAAATCTCAATTGATATTCAAAAAAACAAACCGATAATCCTCAGCCACAAGACTCTGCCAAATGATAACCATTGGCACGGAACCGTGATTGATTTCGCCACTGAAGCAGACTACACCCGCGCCATGCCAAAGATGCTGGATTACCTAATGCAGACAGCAATCGTAGCACCGTATGCAACAGTAACCTACGTCGACCCTAGAGGCCGATTATACCGGTTTGATCGAGCAACCACACAGATGCCCAAACCACCCCAGGAAACCCTCCCTCACCCTTACGGTGTCGATGTCGAAACGATGAGGCGCCTAATCGAGATCACAAAAGACCGCACCATGGTCTCATTTCTGAAATCTCACTTTCACAGGGTCGGCAAAACAATCGCAACCTCATTCCTCTCACAGGTCAACATTTCGGCGAAAAAGAATCCGAAGAAACTTTCCCCCGACGAAATAGTCCAACTAGTCAACGGAATGAAGAACTACAAATTCCTGTCACCTGATGCGAGCTGTCTCTCCCCTCTTGGCGAGGAATTACTCGAAGCAGGGATTAGGAAGGAGCTCTCACCAGAATTCGTGGCTGTATATCAACGCAAACCGTCTGCATACGCCGGCTTCCCGTTCATCGTAGAAGTCGGAGTGGCATATGGTGGCAAGATTGAGGCTGGAAACGGCATCAAGCTCTATCGATTCGCAAACAAGATCCCCTTACTATTCGACGAGGCAAGCGACGTCTCATGGAAAGTTGTGAACACAGAAGTGGACTGGCGACATTACAAAGCCGCCGTCGACATGCCCATCGCAGTTTTCGTCCATATATGCTCAACGAAAGTCCCATACAAGACGGTTGGAAAGGAATTCATAGCGGACCGTCCAGATGTCGAAAGGGAAATCCTGAACGCCGTTCGAGAAGTAGCAAGGCGATTATCGCTCTTCCTTTCGAAGAAAATAAATTTGGCTCATGACAAGCGAAGACTTGACGTCTTCCAGAAATATCTGCCCAAAATAGCAGTCTTCTCGTCGAAACTCGCAAAGAAAAGCAAACCACCAGATATTAGTCTGATGCTGAAAAGTGTTCTGACACATGAAGAAGAAATTGAAGACGAAGACACCGAGTAAATCACCCAATAAGGCTGAGCAGAAAAAGACGGCTGTGCTCTCAAGCCTCAAAGGTCTCGGCGAGCAGCTCTACACACAACTATCTCAAAAGCAATGGCCATCCATCAAAATGCCGAGCCGATCTATCACAAACATCCGCTACGATCAAGGAATCAGACAGTACATTCTAGGTGATCATTTCGTCCGTAGAAGTGCACGGAACATAAGACACGTAAGACCATTAACGCAGCTTGTCTGGTCAGGCTCGTTCGTCGACGAACTTACAAGAGAAGGGAAGACCTCGACTCTACGAGACGTCTTCTACTCCGCGCAAGCTTACGAGATGAGTTTCGCGGATCAAGCAGAAAGCGATGATATAATCACTGATCTTGAGACCGTACTCGGGTACCCGCGGGAAAACTTCAACGTCTACCCGGAGGAACGCAGCGCCATCTTCGGTGACCTTACAATACAATATACAGTTCCAGGCTACGAAGGAAAGACTCTGAACCTCTCCTCACACCCAGACGGGATGATGATTGGTCCAGCATTAACAAACTCCGAATTCGTTGACTGCAAAGCAGATAAGATCATAGCAATCGAGAAGGGCGGCCTGTTCACTCGATTCATTGAAGAGCGAGTGCATGAGAAATACAAGGCCCTGCTAATTCACACTGCAGGCCAGGCACCTCGAGCTACACGCGCTCTACTTCGAAGAATGAACAAAGAACTGAAACTGCCCGTTTACATATTCTGTGACGCCGACCCGTGGGGCATGCACATCGCAAACGTGATCATAGCAGGCTCCGCTAACGCGGCGCATCTCAGAGATTTGAACACTCCAGACGCGAAATGGGCAGGAGTATGGGCCTCAGACATTGTAGACTACAAGCTCCCAAGCGACCCTCTCACAGATCTTGACATCAAAAGATTGTACGAGTTAGAAAAGGACCCTCGGTACGATGGCAAGCTTTGGAAGCGAGAGATCGCGACATTCCTGAAAGTGAAGAGAAAAGCAGAGCAGGAAGCGTTCAGCCGCTACGGTCTCGCGTATATAGTGGATAAGTATCTCCCAGCTAAATTGAAGGAACTAGGGTAAGCTCCTTCCCGTTACGGAGCCTTCGTAGCGAGCACAAACTTACCTTCATCTGAGATATCATACGGAATCCACGTCGTCAGATGCTTTGTGCCCACCATCTTCAGAATCCTAAGCGAACGTGCTATTCCCTCAGATCCTTCTTCAATTCTCAGTTCAATCACACCGTCGACAACGTCTTGGGCAGATGCGACCATTGCCGGATGAAACGCTTTCCGGTTCATGGTGACCAGGCATAAACATTTGGCCTGTCGTGCACGCGCAACTATGACGCGGAGAAATTCAATTGCCGACCTGACCCCTCTTTTCCGGATAAGTGTGTTGAAAGAGTCAAGTACAATGAGGGAGACGGATGTCTTGTTCATGATGTCAGATATTGCAATACTTATGGCTGACAGGTTTTCCGGATCCTCAATGTGGGGTTCGTCACTCTCCACTCCCACCGTCTTGGAATAGCAATCAACAAACGTCAGTGAAGACCAGTCGGCGTTCTCCTTTGTTATCTGTGTCTGTGTGATCTGACGGATATTAGCTGGAAAGTTATCCAGTGTCACGTATATCGTGGATTTTCCTTCTTGGATCTGTTTGCTCACGAAATGAGCGATGAGACTTTCATCACCTGAACCAGGATCGTTGAGAATTAAGACCGTACTAACTTGGGGCATTCCACTAGGCAGGACTTTATCGAGCACTTCGAGGCCTGTCGAAATCTTGGGGAGAGTCGCTATATGTTCGACTTCTGTTTGGCTGTCTGCTATTTCGCCGAGAGCCAGTTGCTTCGAGATTGCGTCCTGAATTTCCTTGTCCCTATCAATGCCAAATGAGTACATTTCGACTTTTCTGAGTATGCCTAGTTCTACTAGATCCTCAAGCTCTCGGTACACTTCAGCGGGGTTCCTCCCAACTCTTCTAGCCAGTCCGTCCGAGGTTTCAGACAAGTTGGAGTTATTGTGAAATAACGTCAGCAAGTCAGCCTTCACGTCGGTGTCAAGTAAACGCTCGAAAAGTTTCATTGAGCGTTTCATCGAGACTGACCCCCTTTCCTTGACGTCTGCCACTTACTTTAATCTCCTTAGTACTTATCTTGGTGATTATGGGGATCTGTAACTTCGTTCTCTCGCGTCTGTCTGTCTATTACTTGAGTGGAAGAATTAGAGCTTGCTAACGGCTTCGGCGAACTGTTCTAGGTGTGTTTGTTTGGTGGATTTGCCGAAATATCCGATGAAATATCCTGTTTTTGTGTCTGATTCCCTTCTCAAATAGTCTACGAGCTGACTGGTCGAGCGGTTTAGGGGAATGGTTCCTGACCATGATTTCACGATGTGACTAAACGAGCGATGCAGGTGTGAACACTTGTTGCTTAGGTAGTTCGATTTCAGTGTCAGTTGTTTTCGGTTGATGTTCCAGTAGTTCCAGCCGTCTGCAAGTTCAGCGATCAGATCCATCAGTTTCTGATGTTTTCCGCCAATCCAAATCGGAGGATGAGGCTGCTGAAGCGGTTTAGGATTGAGGCGTGCATGCAATATGCGAAAACATCTGCCTTTGAACGAAAATTCATCTGAGCACCATAGCCCCTGCAGGATCTGAATCGTCTCACGTAGACGCATTACTCTCTGGTCGATAGTCTCGTATTGATAGCCGAAAGATGTCAATTCCCGTTTGCTCAACCGATCACCCGTTCCGATTCCTAGAATGACGCGGCCATGACTTACGTTGTCAAGCGAGCTCGTGATCTTAGCCAAGACTGAGGGGTGACGTAGGTTCACGTTGGTGACGAGGCTACCCAGCTTGATCTCTCTGGTGTGAACAGCAAGAGACGCGAGAGTGGTCCAGCACTCCAAACTCGCTCCAGACTTAAGCCAGTAGGGAGCAAGATGGTCAAGAGCCCATACGCTATCGTAACCGAGTCGCTCGCAAGTCTGAGTCATCTCGACGATGCGATCGAAGGTTGTGTCAGCTGGCAGCAGACACCCAATTCTAGACACCACCGATCAGACCTCTTTTGATATCGCAGGCAATGCATTTGATTTTGAAGTTGACGCTGATCCTAGAAAGACTAGCTGGATGAATGCCTTTCCTGAATGAGTTCCAGAAGGTCAATCTGGGCAACTTAGTTCTCCCCAAGCAGCCGTGCCACTCGACAGCGGAAGTGTTGGTGACAGTGAGGTAATTGACCCCATAAGCCCTTGATTTCGTTGGAACCAAACCACCTTGCTGAGCATCCAGGCATCAGGGCTGCAGAAAACTTTCTCATCTATCACAGCCGTAGATGGGCTCAGCTTCGAGGTGGAGGAGGGTGAAGTTTTCGGCCTATTGGGATCTAACGGCGCGGGCAAAACTACCACCATCCGCATTCTCGCCTGTCTATTATCTCCGACTGGCGGGACCGCAAAGGTGTGTGGCTTCACAGTCAATGACCAGCCGTCAAAGGTTAGGGAAAAGGTTGGCATACTCACGGAGAATCCTAGTCTCTACGAGAGATTGACCGCCTTCGAGAACATGGATTTCTTCGCCAAAGCCTATGGTGTTTCAACCCAAGTTGAACGTAACCAAAGAATTCATCAGGTGCTGGATTTCTTCGGATTGTGGGACCGTAGGGCTGACAAGGTCGCCTACTTCTCCAAAGGGATGAAGCAGAAGCTCGCGATAGCTCGAACACTTGTTCACAACCCTCCCGTTCTTCTACTAGACGAACCGACCGCAGGCTTAGATCCGAAGTCTGCAAAGGAAGTTAGAGATATGATTACGCGGCTTGGTCGAGACGAGGGACGCGCTATCTTGCTTTGCACACATCGCATGGAGGACGCAGAGAAATTGTGTGATGATGCAGTTATCGTAAACAAAGGACGGAGTGTTGCATATGGCAGTCCGGATCTTCTGAGGCAGAAGACGAGCGTGTCCCCAGTCCTCGAAGTCATATTGAAAAAAGCAGATGCGAGAGTTGTCGAATCGGTTCGCCGCTCAATTTCATCGGAAGCAGTTGAAATTGATGGCCTCAAATTACTTGTGACTGTTGATGACGCAGAGTCTGGCGCACCGGAGATCGTGCGAACGATAGTAGAGGCAGGTGGACTGGTTCTATCCGTGAGAACCATCAAACCAACACTGGAGGAGACTTACCTCAGACTGATAGAGGCTGGAGAGTAATGATTAGGCTTCAAAAGGTTGCATTAGTATTCAGCAAAGACTGGTTAGAGATCCGCAGGAACTGGCAGGTACTCTTTCCATTATTGATCCTTCCTCTGCTCTTTGCTGTAATGCTACCGCTCATGGTCATCGGTTCAACCCTCACGGTCCCGACGAGCGCTTCGTCCGAAGGGTTGCAGACTGTTTTGAGGACCCTGCCTATCCACGTCCGAGACGAAATTTTGGAAATGACAGGGCGGCAAGCGATAATCTACATGATATCGGTCTATCTGTTTGCACCAATATTTCTAGTCGTCCCTATCATGGCTTCTAGCATCATAGCATCTGATAGTTTCGCTGGTGAGAAAGAGAGAAAGACGATGGAGGCTCTGCTAGCAACCCCTCTCTCTGACGGAGAAATGTTGCTTGGAAAAATGCTTGTCTCCTTTGTGCCTGCAGTTGCCGTCACTATTGCAGCCTTCGGAGTTTATTCCGCAATCATCGACAATTATACGGTTGAACTGTTCAGTGGCAGATTTCTTTTTCCGAATAATACTTGGCTGATCCTTATCTTCATCCTTGCCCCGGCAATCGCGTTCGCTGACATCGCTTTAACAGTCCTAATTTCTACTCGCGCAAGAGGAGTTAAAGAGGCTCAGCAGATTAGCGCGCTTCTTCTTGTTCCATTGATCGGTGTAGTTATTGGACAGGTATCAGGTGCCATGCTTCTGGATCCTTCGTCGGTTATAGTGATGGCCACCGCTTTGATCGCGGTTGACGTGGTAATGTTTCTCGCCAGCATCAAGACTTTCGGAAGAGATCGTATGCTCTCGCGGGTTGCTTGACCTGGTTCACTCTGCGAAATAGGTGATCTCTTATCCGTGAAGTCCGCGCCGCTTGGAGGGGTATATGGCAAAAACCCCCTTCCAGAGTGCATCGTAAGCTCTGCTCATCGTCTCTATGAACCGTCTGCTATTGGTCCAGAATCCTACGTCGGCTCCGATCTCAGCCTGGTTATCGTC
>Ga0187779_10000456_pt1 | contig 27391 bp, 23 predicted proteins | sample 1015_Q2_SP10_10__FD_132435 | JGI IMG/M metagenome (GOLD analysis project Ga0187779, IMG submission 132435) | Tropical peat soil microbial communities from peatlands in Department of Meta, Colombia - 1015_Q2_SP10_10_MG | ecosystem: Environmental > Terrestrial > Soil > Wetlands > Peat | place... | reverse complement strand
GTCGTTGCGCTCGAGACCGCAGGCGCGCCGGTGTGGCGGGCGCCCAGCGCGACGACGCCGGCGAGGAGCGCCGTCGCGGCTGCAGCGACGGTGCTCGCGAGGCGGGTCAGCTGGCGCGCGCGCCTTGTGCCGAGGTCGCGGTTCCGGCTGCCGGTGGTGCGTGTCTCTCTGCTCGAATGGTCGTCCACGGGGTTCTCGCTTTCTCTCGTCGGTCTCGATCCATGAGACCAACGGGCTCTGGCAGAGGCCTTGCGGTTTCCTGTGAGCCGGCTGAGCGTCCAGCTCGCGACCTCGCGGCTCTCAGCCGATCGCGAGGCGGCGCTCGGGAAGCTCGACAGGCGACGCGTGACAGTCGCCGTGGGGCGACGAACCCGGAGTGGTATGGGCCCGAACGCGTCACGCGCAGCCCGCCGGGCTCCCATCGCTCCCCGACGTCGAGGCCGGGTGGGCCGCCAACTGAGAGCCTGCTGTGAGTTTCCGGGCGCGGAGTCTTTCTCAGCAGACTCACAGGAACTCCTGCCACGATGTCCGCATGGCGGGCAACGGCAGTGGACGAACGGCCCAGCGAATCCTCGTCGTCGACGACGAGCCCTCGATCGTCGACGCGGTCGCCACCGCGCTGCGCTACGAGGACTACGACGTCGAGGAGGCGTCGACCGGCCGCGCGGCGCTGAGCGCGCTCGCGCGCGAAGACTTCGACCTCGTCGTGCTCGACTGGATGCTCCCGGACGTCGAGGGGATCGAGGTCGGCAGGCGCATGCGCGCCCAGGGCTTCAAGACGGCGATCCTCTTCCTGACCGCGAAGGACGCGACGGAGAACAAGGTCGAGGCGCTCCGCGCCGGCGGCGACGACTACGTGACCAAGCCGTTCAGCCTCGCCGAGGTCGTCGCGCGCGTGCAGGCGATCCTCCGCCGCTCCGCGTCCGCGCTGCCGGGCGACGTTCTCCGCTTCGCCGACCTCGTCCTCGACGAGGAGCGCCACGAGGTCCGGCGGGGCGAGACGCCGATCCAGCTCACCGGCACCGAGTTCGCGCTGCTGCGGTTCTTCATGCTGAACCCGCGTCGGGTCCTCTCGAAGCCGCAGATCCTCCAGAACGTGTGGCGCTACGACTTCGGCGGCAACTCGAACGTCGTCGAGACCTACGTCAGCTACCTGCGCAGGAAGATCGACTCGCTCGGCCCGCCGCTGATCAGGACGATCCGGCAGGCCGGCTACATGCTCGACGCCGAGGGGAGCTGATGCTCAGGCGGCTCTCGCTCCGCACCCGGCTCGTGCTCGGGGTGATCGTCCTTGCCGCGCTCGGGCTGGCGATCGCGGACGTCGTGACGTACACGTCCCTCCGCTCCTTCCTGCTCCAGCGGACCGACGTCTCGCTCGACGCGGCGCACGTCGGCGTCGAGCACGCGCTGTTCCAGCAGGGCCCGGGGCCGCCGCAGGGCGACGCGCTGACAGCGGCTGCGCCCGGCGACTACATCGAGGTCAGGACCCTGAGCGGGAAGGTCGTCGCCAAAGGGGCCGTGCCGCAGTTCCAGCAGCAGTCGATTCCCGCGCCGCCGAGCCTGCCGGCGAAGATCGCGATCCCCGGGGTCGCGAACAGCGGCCGCGACCGCACCCGGTACTTCACCGTCGGCAGCGTGGACGGCGACGACCGCTACCGGGTGCGGGCGTCGATCGAGCCGTCCGCGCAGAACTACGTCCTGATCATCGCCACGCCGCTCGAGGAGGTCGACAACACGCTGAGCCGGCTGGTGCTGATCGAGCTGCTCGTCACCGGCGGGGTGCTCGCCGCGCTGGCGGGGCTCGGGCTCTGGGTCGTGCGCCTCGGTCTGCGCCCGCTCTCCGCGATCGAGTCGACCGCCTCGGCGATCGCAGCGGGCGATCTCTCCCGCCGCGTCGAGCGCGCCGAGCAGCGGACCGAGGTGGGGCGGCTCGGACTCGCGCTGAATGCGATGCTCGGTCAGATCGAGACCGCGTTCAAGGCGCGCGAGGCGTCGGAGCGCCGGCTGCGCCGGTTCGTCGCGGACGCGTCGCACGAGCTGAGAACGCCGCTCGCCGCGATCCGCGCCTATGCCGAGCTCTTCACCCGAGGCGCGGACCGGCGTCCGGAGGACCTCGCCCGCTCGATGGGCGGGATCACACGCGAGTCGGAGCGGATGAGCGTGCTCGTCGAGGACCTCCTCCTGCTCGCGCGGCTCGACGAGGGCCGCCCGCTCGAGCGCGAGCCGGTCGCGCTCGGCGAGCTCGTCGGCGAGGCGGTCGAGACCGCCCGTGCCGTCGATCCCGACCGTCCGATCGAGCTCAGCGTCGAGCCGCTGACGGTGCTGGGAGACCGCGACCGGCTCCGGCAGATCGTCGACAACCTGCTCGGCAACGCGCGGGCGCATACGCCCGCGTCGGCGCCCGTCAAGGTGTCCGTGGCCAGAAGGGACGGCTCGGCGGTCGTCGAGGTCGCCGACTCCGGCCCGGGGCTCGCGCCGGACGAGCTGGAAAGGGTGTTCGAGCGCTTCTATCGCGCCGACGAGTCCCGCTCGCGCACGAGCGGCGGCGTCGGGCTCGGCCTCTCGATCGTCGCGGCGGTCGCGCAGGCGCACGGCGGATCGGTCTCGGCCGAGTCCGAGCCGGGGAGCGGCGCGGTCTTCCGGATCGAGCTGCCGCTCGACGACGGCTCGTCCAGCGAGCCGTACGGCGCCTCCTAGCAGGCTCACAGCCGGGATTCAGGCCCGCCCCAGGGCGCGCCGGTTTCCTGGAGTCGTGAACGCGAACGCACAGCTCGTCGAGATCGTCGTCCCCGTCTACAACGAGGAGGGCGCCCTGCGGGCGAACATCGAGGCGCTGCTCTCGTACCTGAGATCGGAGTTCCCGTTCTCGTTCCGCGTCGTGATCGCGGACAACGCGAGCACCGACGGGACGCAGGCGATCGCGACCGAGCTCGCCGCGCGCCACGACGAGGTCGGCGTACTCCGGCTCGAGCGCAAGGGCCGCGGCCTGGCGCTGCGGACGGCATGGTCGCTGAGCGAAGCCCACGTCGTCTCGTACATGGACGTCGACCTGTCGACCAACCTCGAAAGCTTCCTGCCGCTGGTCGCGCCGCTGCTCTCCGGGCACAGCGAGGTCGCGATCGGAACGCGCCTCGCCCGGCACTCGCGCGTGCGCCGGAACCTCGAGCGCGAGGTTCTCTCACGCGGCTACAACGCGCTCGTCCACGCGCTCTTTCGCGTCGGGTTCTCGGACGCGCAGTGCGGCTTCAAGGCGCTTCGCGGCGACGTCGCCCGCCAGCTCCTGCCGCTCGTGCGCGACGACGGCTGGTTCTTCGACACCGAGCTGCTCCTCCTCGCCGAGCGGAACGGCCTGCGCGTCCACGAGGTGCCGGTGGACTGGATCGAGGATCTCGACTCGCGCGTTCACATCGTCTCGACCGTCGCAGGCGACCTGGCAGGACTCGTGCGCATGCGGCGCGCGTTCTGGCGCGGCCGCGGACGGGTCGAGCCCCGTACCGGCGCTCCGGCAGCGGCGGTCGGCGCGGCCGAGGAGCTCGCACGTGCCTCGTAGGCGCGAGCTTTCGCGCCAGTTCGTCCGCTTCGTGGCCGTCGGCGCGAGCAACACCGTCGTGAGCTACGCGGCCTATGCGACGCTCGTGACGCTCGGGCTGCCGTATCTCCCTGCCGGCGCGGCGGCGTTCGCCGCGGGTGCGGTGAACGGCTACCGCCTGAACAGGCGCTGGACGTTCGAGACGAGCGACACGCTCGGCCTTCGGCTGCGCTACGTCCTCGTCCAGCTCGGAGGCCTCGCCTCGACGAGCCTTCTGTTGAGGTTCCTCGTCGAGGGCGCCCGTCTCGACCGGATCGCCGCCTACGGCGTGACGATTCCGATCGTCACCCTCGCGACGTTCACGGCCAGCCGCGGCTGGGTCTTCGCGGTGCGCCGGACGCTTCCGCGCGAGGCGCCGCTCGCCCGCTGAGTGGCCGACCTACGGCGGCGGCGCGACCGAGAGGATCTGGTCGGCGGCGACGTCGGAGAGGCGTTGCTCCTTGCCGTCCGGGAAGCGAACCGTCAGCGTCGACACCTTCGTCGCCGAGCCGAGGCCGAAGAAGAGGCGCGGATCCTCCGACGAGAGGTAGCTGCTCCCCGCCTGCTCCTCGCGCACGAGGGTGCGTCCGTCCGGCAGCACCACGGTTGCGAGCGCTCCCGGCTGGAAGCCCTTGAGCGAGACCTCGAGCCAGTGGCCCGAGGTGTTCGTGTTCTCGAGCAGCACGAGCGGGCCGCCGATCGAGTTGACCGCGATGTCCTCGTTTCCGTCGTTGTTGAAGTCGGCGACGGCGAGGCCGCGACCGTTCACGATCGGTCCCTTGTTTAGGCCCAGCAGGTCCGTCGCGTTGCCGAACTGCTCCGCCAGGCCCTCCCCGGTGAGGTTCTCCAGGACCTGGATCGGCTGGGCATCGCGGGCGAGGTTGGTCACGGGGATCGCCCCGTTCGCGAGGGCGAGGTCGAGGTAGCCGTCGCGGTTGAGGTCGACCCACGAGACGCCCCAGCCGGTGAACGTGTTCCCGAACGCCGGCGTGAAGTCGGCGCGGGCGTCGGCGTACGGCGGCCCGCCGGCGGCGGTCGGGCGGCTGCGGTAGACCGCATGGGTCTGGCCGCGCGAGTTGCTGACGAAGAAGTCCGGTCGGCCGTCGCCGTTGTAGTCGGCGGCGGCGACGCCCATGCCGGCGTTCGGATCGTCGACACCGTACGCGTGGCCGACATCCTTGAAGCGGAACCCGAGGTGGAGCGGGTCCGCCTTCACGCCGCCTGGATAGGGCACGTTGAGGTACAGCCGGTTCGGGTCCTCGTCGTTTGCGACGTAGAGGTCGGGTCGACCGTCGCCGTTCACGTCGGTGAACACGGCGCCGAGGCTGTGATCACAGTGCGACGTCGGGAGGCCCGCCTCGCCGCTCACGTTGCGGAAGCGAGCGCGACCGTCCGGCCCGTTCCCCTCGTTCAGGAAGAGCTCCGAGCAGACGCCCTGGTGGTTCGTCGGGAAGCCGGCGGTCGAGCCCGGGACGAGCGCATACGGGTCTGCGTACCCGGCCACGAACAGATCGGGCCGGCCGTCGCCGTTGACGTCGGCCACCGCAGCGCCCGAGTGCCAACCGAACGAGTCGATCCCCGAGCTGCGGGCGCCTTCCGTGAACGTGCCGTTGCCGTTGTTCCAGAGGAGGATGTCGTCGGTCGTCGTCGTGACGAAGAGGTCCGTGTAGCCGTCACCGTTGAAGTCGGCGGCGACGCAGCCGGTGCCCCGCACCTGGACACCCGCGCCCGACGACGTGCTGACGTCGACGAACTTGCCGTGCACGTTGTGGAAGAGAGCGCTGCGGGGGATGCCCTCGTGGGCGAGGTCGTTGTCGGCGTACGAGTTGACGACGAACAGGTCCATCCACCCGTCGTTGTCGTAGTCGAGCCAGCAGAGCCCGCCGCCCATCATCGCGGGTGCGTCGGGAGTCACGCCGTAGCGGAACGCCCCCTGTCGGAAGTCGAGCCCGACCTGCGAGGCCACGTCCTCGAGGTGCACGCCCGCGAACCCGGCTGCGATCGCTCGGCTCACGGCCGGGCTCACCGGGGTCGCTGCCGGGCCCGTCGCGGTCACCGCCGAGGACGTGCCGAGCGACCGATCGGACTGGCTTCGTGAGCCGATCAGGACGTAGTGGTCGCCGCCCAGGAGATGGCTCTGCCCGAGGACGAGCTCGAACGTCTGACTGAAGCTCTCGCGTCTCGTGGCCTGGGCGCTGATCAGCTTCGAGGAGTCGTAGGTCTGGATCTCGACGGTCCCAGCGACGGCGGCGACGACGGTCGGCGGACCCTGGCCCGTCCCAGGCTCGAGATGGACGCGCATGCGGTCGAGCTCGTAGACCGGTACCGAGATCTCCTTGCCGATCGCGCTCGCGATGCGGGACTTCAGCCCGGCGAGCCACGGTCCGCCGAGTGCGTCGGTCGCCTCGCTCGTGTCGCGCGAGCGGAGCGCGCTCGTGTTCGCCCCGAGGTCGGCCTCGAGGTCGGCGGCGATGCGCTTCGCCTCCGAGAGGCTGAGGTGCGTCTGCACGCCGGGCGACGGCAGGATCGTGATCTGCGGCAGCGCCGTCGTGATCAGCGGCGCCGTCGCGGCGCTCGCCGCTCCCGGGCGGGCCGGGATGCCGCCGAGGACGACCAGGCCCGCGACGCCTGCTGCTCCCACCAGCGCGATCGGTGCGAGCACGATCGACCTTCGGCCTCGGACCGTGGCGGCGACCTTGGTCGCGAGGCCCGGCACGACGTCCACGAGGATGGTCCGCGCGGCGCACACGAGCGCCAGCGCGCCGAGGAGCGCGACCTTGCTCGCGAACTCGGTCGACTGAGGCGCGATCAGGAGCGTCGCGAGGAGGCCGACCGACGCGGCGTAGACGCGGCGCCCTGCGGCGGTCTCCGGAATCGTCCTCGGGTCGGTGATCATGAAGAAGAGGAACACGAGCACCTCGGGCGAGGTGACCAGGACCCACCAGAAGTAATGGCCCGTGACCGGGCCGAGGTGCCAGCGGGCGGTCATGGCGTGACCGCTCAGCGCGAGCACGCCGAGGCTCGCGGCGAACGCGAGCCAGAAGCCGACGGCGATCCCGACGAGCCTCAGGCGGAAGAGGATCAGCAGCCCGCCCGTGACGATCACCACGAGGGCGAGAGCCAGCCACGGCGACATCCGGGTCCACCAGAAGTCGAGCGGATCGGCGCGGCCCTTGCCGAGGACGAGGAAGCAGACGACGAGCCCGATGTTCGACGGGTTGAAGACGTGGCGGCCGCGAACCCGGATCACATGCTTCGAGAGCAGCGACAACGCCGCCGTGGCCGCGTAGATCCACCAGCCGCGCAGGCTCCACCAGTCCCCGTGCTGCGTTCCCGGCACACGGAGCACGAAGGCGACGCCGTTCCCGGTCAGGAGCGCGCTCGCCGGCCACATGATCACGTGCTGCCGCCGGAACGCGATCGCGAACTCGAGTGCCGCGCACGTGGCGAGCGAGATGAGGATCTGCGCGATCGACAGGTTGAAGTCGAACGCCGTCTGGCCCAGCACCTGCAGCGTGACGATCACGGCCGCGAGATGGAGCCGCGGGTCGCGCACCGTCGGCAGGAGGATCGGGTAGCTCGTGCCGCGGATGCGGAGCGACGGCTCGTGTGCCGCTGCGATCGCGGGAGCGCTCATCGAGCCGCTCATGGTAGACGGGATTTCCAGGCGTTTCGGGGCCGACGGCCGTGTTTACGAACGCCGCACGGCGATGGGTGGCCCGCACTCGATCACGACCTGCCCGCGGACGCCGTCGCCCACGGCCTGGGCGAATGCGCTGCCGAGGAGCTCGCTTGCCGCGTAGTTCAGAGCGCGAGCGCCGATCCCCGTCCGGCCGGCGATATCCAGCAAGACATCGGCGATGATCGGATCGACCTCGACCGGGGTCAGTCCGTACTCGCGTGCGAGCGAGGTCACCGACGCGGCTGCCACTTCCTTCAGCTCGAAGGCGGCGAGCTCGCGATACACGGCGAACGCGCCGATCCGGGAGACGAGCTCGGGCGGGAAGCCCTCCCCGAGAAGGAGGTCGCGACACGTCGTCTGGACGGCGAGCCGGTTGTGCAGCGAGACCGTTTGGAGCCGCGCTTCGAGCTCGTCGACGCCTGCGTTGGTCGTGAGCGCGATGACCGAGCCCGCTGCGCCGACGCTCGAGCCGTCGGGCGCGGTCAGTCGGCCGGTGTCGAGCAGGTTCAGGAGAACGTCGTGGACGAGGCTCTCGTGTGCCTTCTCGATCTCGTCCAGCAGGAGGATGCAGCCGGGACGCGCGAGCGCCTCGAAGAGCGGACGCTCCTCCGAGTAGCCGACATAGCCAGGCGGCGATCCGAGCAGCCGTGTCAGCTGGATGCGCTCGCTGAGCTCGTTGCAGTCGACGCGGAAGACGTGCGCGCCTCGCCTACCGAGCGCCGCGAGCGCTGTCGGGAGTGCCTCGATCGTGGACGTCTTCCCGCTGCCGGTCGGGCCGAGGAGCATCACCGTGCCCGGCCTGACGGGCTGCGTCTTCGCGAGCTGGGTCGCGACGACGCGCGCCACGCGCTCGAGTGCTGCGGGCTGACCGTGGACGACCTCGCCGAGTCGCTCGGCGAGGGCGGCCGCCGTGACGGGTGCCTGCGATCGGGCAGGCCGTTTCTTCGCCGGAGTCCGCAGCGCCTCCGTCTCCGGCACGACCAGCTGTTGCGGCGGCGCCTCCTCGCCGGTCGGCTGCGGGTTCGGCCTCTCGACCGTCACCTCGAGCCCGAAGGCGCCGGCGAGCTCGCCGTTCCAGAACTCGAACATGTCGAGCGGCGTCGGAAAGACGAGCGAGCCGGTCGAGAACAGCAAGCCCAGCCGGAACGAGGATCCGTCGTAGGCGCACGGCGTGGCGTGCACGACGAGCCCGCCAGCGGGCGCGCGCCTCGCGCGCACGTGTCCTCCCGAGCGGTCGCAGCCAGCCGGATAGGACGCGCCCTGCCAGTCGGGCGGACGCTCGAACACGCTCTCGAACGCCTCGAGCGGTTCGTTGACGAGCCTATACAGGAGGGCGTCCCACGGTCCAGGGAGTGGCCGTCGAGGTACTACTCGATGCGCGGATGACACGGCCCGAGCCTCGCCGCGCCCGCGCAGCCTCTGCGCTCGCGAGCATGGAAGTGGCGACCCTAGCAGAACATCTGTTCGTGTGACAACGGGGACGGCGGCAAGGCGGCGGCAAGGGTCACGTCGGTAGGCTCGGGCTCATGACGACGCCTTTGAACCTGACCGACGAGGAATGGCGGGCCCGCCTGAGCCCGGAGCAGTACCGCATCCTCCGCCAGGCCGGCACCGAGCGGCCCTTCACCGGCACCTACGTCGACACCGAAGACCCCGGTGTCTATCGGTGCGCCGGGTGCGGCAGCGAGCTCTTCCGATCCGACGCGAAGTTCCACTCCGGCTCGGGCTGGCCGAGCTTCGTCGAGCCGGCTTCGCTGGAGAGCGTGGAGACGCTCGTCGACCCGAGCCACGGCATGATCCGCACCGAGGTTCGCTGCTCGACCTGCGGCGGCCATCTCGGCCATGTCTTCGACGACGGGCCGGCGCCGACGGGCAAGCGCTTCTGCATCAACTCCTGCGCGCTCGAGCTCGATCCGACCTGAGCTCGCGGCCGCCGGCGGTGTACAGTCGGCGCGACCTGCGAAGGAGGGCGTGATGGGAAGCTGGACGGTGAAGGCGCTCGCCGAGATCCCCGACGTGCTCGGCGACTACCCGGGCGAGATGCGCATGCTGACGACGCACGTCGGCGCCGAGCAGGTGGCGCTGACGTATCGGCGCATGCCCGCGAACACCGGCGGGAAGGGCTCGTACGGGCACGGCCACAAGACCCAGGAGGAGCTGTACCTCGTGCTCTCGGGCACGCTCCAGTTCAAGCTGGACGACGAGGTGCTCGACGTTCCCGCGCAGTCAGCGGTGCGTGTCCCGCCGGATGTCGTGCGGTCGGTGTGGAACGAAGGGCCCGACGACGCCGAGCTCGTGATCGCGTCGGTGCGGGTCGACGATCCCGAGGGCGACGCATTCTACGTCGAGGACTTCTGGCCCGAGTAGGTTCTCGTCAGCCGCGGGGCCAGCCGAGGACGGTCGCGAGCGGCTTCCGCCAGAGCGCGTGGAACGCAGGCCCCTTCGGCCCGAGCCCGAAGGCAAAGGGGGCGTTGTTCGGGAAGTGCGCGTACTGCGTCTCCCCCCAGGCGCCCGAGAAGGTCATCCAGCTCGGGCTGGTCGACGTGATCGGGATGACCTGCGCGTTCGCGATCGTCCGGCCGGCTGCGGCGTAGTCGACGAGCGGCACCTTGTAGGCCTTGAAGATCGCCAGCGCGACGGTCGGCCAGCAGGCCGGAGAGAGGGTCGGGAGCCCCGGCCCGAAGTAGTTCGCGTGCGAGCCCCGCGCGACGTAGATCACGGGCCGGGTGCCGCGCCGCCTGACCTCGGCCCAGTCGCGGCGCGCGCCGCTGCAGTGCCGGCTGGTCGCGACGAAGAGCGGCTTCTCCTTCCCGTCGAGCACGACCGTCACCGCCTCCCAGTCTGCCTCGTGGTCCTGCCAGAACTCGCCGACCGGGTCTGTCGGGCTGTAGAGGTCGAAGGCGTAGAAGAGCCAGTACTCGAGCGCGATCCGGTTCCCACTCCGGAACGCTGCCCCGTACACGGCGGGCGGCTCGGCGTGCGCGGCGTCGGCCGCTGCGTAGCAGTCGAGGGCGGCCGGGCCGTCGACGCTGTTGCACAGCCGCTGGTCGTAGTGCCCGTCGACGAGGTCCGAGTCGGCGAGGTAGCCGTCCACGCTCTCCGGCTGGAACCGCTCCTCGGGGTGGAGGACGAGGATGGGCTCGAAGCGGCGCAGAAGCTGAGTGGACGGCGTCGCGGGCGCGGCGGTTCCTCGACCTGCGCAGAGGGCGATGCCGACGACGATCCCGAGCGCGAGGAGCCAGCGCACCTCGACGTTGTAGCGCAGGTCAGCGCGGTTCGAGGTAGGCGCACGCGCGCCGGTCGAACGGGAGCGGCGAGGCGCCGAGTCGCGCGACGACCTGCGGCGGGAAGTCCGGCACGTCGACGGTCTCGCCGACGGCCGGCGGCGGCCCGGGCAGCTCCACCAGTCGGTAGCCCTCGGGCGTCGGCGCGAAGGCGAGGAAGGACGAGAGATCGATCTCTCGCGGCGCGTCGGTGGCGGGCGGCGCGATCGCGTCGTCGGCGGACCTGATCGCCGAGCCGAGCCGCTCGATCGAGCGACGGAGCGCGTTCCCGGCCTCGACGTAGGTCGTCTCCGTCTCTGCGAGCCTCGAGCCGAGCGACGCGAGGCCGTCGCGGAGGGCCTCCTCGACGGCGTGCACGCGCGCATCCTCGGTCGAGACCTCGGCGTCGACCTTGTGCTCGATCCGCTCCATCGTCTCGCGGAGCTCCCGGACGTCGCCGCGCTTCGCCTGCGACTTCTCGAGCGCCGCGACCTTCTCGTCGAGCGCTGCAGTCGAGGCGTCGAGACCGGCGAGGCGGGCGTCGGCCGTCGCGGTGGCTGCGTCCGCGCCCTCGTTGATCCCAGCCAGCGAGCCCTCGACCTGCTCGAAGCGCGCACGCATCGCGGCGAGCTCGGCAGCCTTGCCCGCGAGCCGCTCCTCGAGGCGGTGCTCGTACTGGTGGAGCTCCGACTGGAGCGCGTCCAGCGACTCTCCGTGTCCTGCCGAGAGAGCGGCGAGCCGCTCGATCGCCTCGCGCTGGTCGGACGCTCCGGCGAGACTCGCGATCTCCGCCCGCAGGGCAGCTCCGAGCTGCTCGATCCTGACCTCGGCCGAAGCGGCCGCTGCGGCGGTGACTCCGCGGGCGTCGTCGAGCTCGCGGCGGATCGAGTCGACATCCGCGCCGACGCGATCCGTTGCCGCGGTCAGCCGGAGGTCGAGCCCAGCGAGCCGGTCGTCGAGTGCCGCCGCGGTGTCGGCCGCAGCGGCATCCGCTGCGTCCAGGCGTGCGCCGATCGTCTCTGCGAGCTCCGCCGCCGACGGTCCGGTCGATTGGAGGCCTTCGATCCTGTGCGAGTGCTCGTCGAGCAGGCGCTCGAGCTCGGCGATCCGCTCGAAGGCGTTGTCGACGGTGCCGAGCCGATGCGCTGCTTCCTCGATTCTCCGCCCAAGCTCTTCTGCCCGCGCGTCGCGTGCGGCAAGGCTGGCGTGGAGCTCGCCGAGCAGCTCTTCGCGCAACCGCGGTTCGATGCCCTCGAGGTGGGCCGAGAGCCCCGTGAAGACGGCGATCCGCTCGTCGTGCGCGTCCTGACGCCGCTCCGACTCGTCCAGCCTCGACTCGAGCCGGGCGGTGAGCGTCTGCAGCTCCTCGCGCAGCCCTGCGACGAGGTCGAGACCGGGTCGGAGCTCGAGCCCGGCCTCCACCCGCTCGACGCGCGTGCGGAGGTTCTCGGCGACGTTGGCGAGCTCGGTCCGCCACTCGTCGCTCGGCTCGGGGAAGGCGTCGACGCGATCCGCCAGCTGGCGCAGCGACGAGCGCAGCTCGCCGAGGCGGTCGGGAATGCGGGCGTCGAGCTCGTCCAGCCGGCCACGAGCTCGGCGAGCGCGCCGTGATCTGCACGTGCTGCGACGTCGTCCTCGATCCTGTCGAGTCGCACCTGCACGTCGTCCGGGACGGCTTCCACGCGTGCCTCGAGCGCGGCGAGGCCCTCGCGCCATTCCTCGCTGGGAGCGGGGATCGAGTCGATGCGGGCGCCGAGGGTCGCGAGCTCCGTGCGCAGCTCCTCGACCGCCGTGGGTTGTGCGCCCACGATCTCGTCGAGGCGCGAACGGAGGCCGTCGACGTACTCGCGCCACTCGTCGGTCGGCGTCGGAATGGCGTCGATCCGCGAGGAGAGGGCGGCGATCGCAGCTTCGAGCTCCTGGCGCTCGCCCGGCAGCCGGCTCGCCACCTCGTCGACTCGCTCGCGAACCTCGGCGAGCTCGCCGTGATGCGCACGCTCCGACGTCTCGGCCTCGACTCGCTCGAGCCGCACGCGGAGGTTGTCCGCCACCTGACCGAGCTCGCCGCGCCACTCGTCGCTCGGCGGCGGGATCGCGTCGACGCGCTCGCGCAGCGCCGTGACCTCCACGCGCACCTCTTCGAGCACCGGTGAGTGGAAGCCGATCACCTCGTCGAACCTGCTCCGCAGCGCGTCGATCTGGGCGCGCCACTCCTCGCTCGGTGCGGGGACGGCGTCGATCCGGGCCGAGAGGGTGTCGAGGCGGTCCCTGACCTCCTGGAGCTCGCCCGGGAGCCGGTCGCGGGTCTCGCTCTGCTGGGTGGCGAGCGTGTCCAGCTGCTCGCGCCATTCGTCGCTGGACGCGGAGATCGCGGCGACGCGGGCGGAGAGCGTCGCCAGAGCGGCGTCGATCTGTCGCCTGGCGTCGGGAAGGCTGTCCGAGAGCTCGTCGAGCCTGCGGCTCAGCTGCTTGGCATCGCCGCGGCTGAGCCGCTTGCCTGCGTCCGTCTCGAACTCGTCGAGCCGGTTGGTGACGCTTTCCTGGACGTCGCCGACGCGCGCAGCGAGGGTCGCGATCTGCTCCCGCCATTCCTCGCTCGGCGCGGGCAGCGCGTCGATCCGGCGGCCGAGCTCCGCAAGCCCGGCGCGAAGCTCGTCCAGCGCCGGAGCCTGCGAGGCGAGTCCGTCGAGTCGGGCTCCGAGAGCTTCGATCTGGTCGCGCCACTCCTCGCTCGGGGTCGGGAGCTCGTCGACGCGGGTCGACAACGCCGCGAGCGTGTCCCTGATCTCTTCGAGACCGGTCGGCAGCTGACCCGCGACCTCGTCGAGGCGGGACGCGAGCTCGCTCACCCGGGCGTGCACCGCGTCGTCGTTCGGTTCGGGAAGCGAGTCGAGCCGGGCGGTCAACGCATCGAGCTCAGCCTTGAGCGCGCCTCTGACGTCGGCGTCGCTCGTCGGAGTCGTCTGCGCCGCCTCCACGCTGCCGATGCGTTCGGCCAGCTCGGTCGCGAGCGTGTCGAGCGCCTGACGCCAGGCTCCGCTGCCCGACTCGAGCGCCGCGAGCTTCTGCTCGACTGCGGCGAGCGAGGCGCGCACGTCCTCGGCGGCGTCGTCGCGATCGGCGATCAAGCTCTCGAGCCGCTGCTCGAGCTCGGCGAGACGCGGTGTCAGATCCACGGGGAGCTCGGCGGGAGGCTGGCTGCCGTCCGTGATCTGGGCGGCGAGCTCCTCGATTCGGGCGACGACCTCGGCGAGCTCCTCGCGGCGCGAGTCGTCGGGAGCCTCGTCGGACGTGGGTTGATCGGCCAGCGCGCGCTCGACCTGTTCGATCTTCGCCGCGAGCGCGTCGATCTGATCGCGCAGACCCGTGAGTTCGTCGGCCGACACGGTCTGGGCGGGTCGCGTCACCTCGGGCGTCGGCATCACACGAGCCGCGTCCGCGGGTGGGCGGATCCCGTTCTCTTCCACCGGAGGGCGGAGCTTCTGGAAGCTCGCCCACTGGTCGGCGAGAGCGCCTGCCAGCTCGAGGCGAGTCAGGTTCCCCTTGTCGACGAGGATCTCTCCGAGACGGCGGCCCGTCGCGCGCTGCACCTCGAGCGCCTGCGACAGGTCGTCCTCGTCGATCATGCCCCGCTCGAGGAAGATCTCGCCGATCGGGCGCTTCTCGACCGGCGTCGCATCGGCGTCCACCAGATCGGTGGAGACAACGACGAGGTCGCGTGCCCCGGTCTGCGTCTGCTGCTCCTCGGCCGTTCCGTGCCGCTCGTATTCGGCCCACTGCTCGGCGAGAGTGCTCGCGAGATCGAGCCGTGAGACGCCGAAACGCTCGACGAGGATCTCCCCGAGGCGCTCGCCCGTGGTCTGCTGCTCCGCGAGGGCGAGGTCGAGCTGCTCCTGCGTGATCAAGCCCTTCTCGACGAAGAGCGAGCCGATCAGCAGCGCGGGAACGGCTGGCGTGTCCACGGCGCTTCTATCGGCAATCCCTCGTTCGAGCTATAGCCCGATCGGGGAGGCCGTGCACGCATGGGTGACTGTCCCGGGGCAGTCACCCAGACGGAACTCGGACCGAAGTGCGACGGAACCCGAAGCGACGCTAGATGCGCGCCCAGGCGGCGAGCGCATCGACCACGTCCTTCAGCCCTCGGCCTTGCGGCGTGAGCCGGTATTCGACCCGTGGCGGACGCGCGTCGACCACGGAGCGCTCGATCAGACCGGCGTCCTCGAGCTGGACGAGCCGCTGCGCAAGCGTCGTCGGCGGGATCTCTCCCACCGACCGGCGGATCTCGTTGAAGCGCGACGCGCCCTCGGCCGACGCCCACAGGATGGACACCGTCCAGCGGCGCTCGAGGAGACCCGCCGCGCGGCGAACCTCCTCGGGAACCGGTTCGCACCGTCTACAGCGAGACATTGCTGACGGGCTTCGGCTCGAGTGCGAGCTCCAGCACCTCGCTGAGCGACATCACCGGATGGAACGCGATCTCCTCGCGCACCTTCTCCGGCACGTCGTCGAGGTCGGCGCGGTTGCGCTCCGGGATGATCACGTCGGTGAGTCCGGCTGCGTGTGCGGCGAGGACCTTCTGCTTCAGCCCGCCGATCGGCAGCACGCGACCCTGGAGCGTCACCTCGCCGGTCATTCCGACCGTGTGGCGAACAGGGCGATCGCTGAGGAGCGAGGCGAACGCCGTCGCCATCGTGATCCCGGCGGAAGGACCGTCCTTCGGGATCGCCCCGGCCGGCACGTGGATGTGGAACGACCGGTCCTCGAAGGACTCTTCGTCCAACCCGAACTCGTGAGCGTGAGCACGGACGGCGGAGAGCGCGATCTGCGCCGACTCCTTCATCACGTCGCCGAGCTGACCGGTGAGGACGAGCCTCTCGCCTCCCTTCGTGGTCGTGGCCTCGACGAACAGGACGTCGCCCCCGGTGCCCGTCACGGCGAGACCGGTCGCGACGCCCGGCACCGCAGTGCGCTCGGCCGACTCGCGATAGAACTTCTGGCGTCCGAGAGCGTCGCGAACAGCGGCGACGTCCACGTTCAGCGGGGGCTCGACGGCGCCCGACGCGATCTTCGTCGCCGTCTTCCGGAGCACGGATCCGAGCTCGCGCTCGAGCTGACGCACCCCCGCCTCGCGCGTGTACTCGGAGATGACCGTCTCGAGCACGTCGTCCGAGACGGTGACCTCGTCCTCGAGGAGGCCGCTGCGCTCACGCTGCCTCGGCCAGAGGTAGCCCTTGGCGATCTCGATCTTCTCGTCGGTCGTGTAGCCGTCGAACCGGATCACTTCCATCCGATCGAGCAGCGGCCCGGGGATCGTCTCCGCCACATTTGCCGTGGCGATGAAGAACACCTCGGAGAGATCGAGCTCGACGTCGAGGTAGTGATCGCGGAACGAGTGGTTCTGGGCCGGGTCGAGGACCTCGAGCAGCGCCGCGGACGGGTCGCCCCGCCAGTCGGCGCCGACCTTGTCGACCTCGTCGAGCAGGATGACCGGGTTCATCGTGTCGGCGTCCCGCAGCGCCCTGACCAGCCGACCGGGCAGCGCGCCGATGTACGTCCGGCGATGGCCGCGGATCTCCGCCTCGTCGCGCACGCCGCCGAGCGACATGCGGACGAACTCGCGGTTGAGCGCCCGTGCCACGGACTCGCCGATCGACGTCTTGCCCGTCCCGGGCGGCCCGATCAGCGTCAGGATCGCTCCGGCCTTGCGGTCGGCCGCGATCCCACGCTCCTTCCGCAGCTTCGCCACGGCGATGTACTCGACGATCCTCTCCTTCACGTCCTCGAGGCCGGCGTGGTCGGCGTCGAGGATCTCCCGCGTGTGCTGCGGGTCGAGCCGTTCCTCGGAGCGCTTCGACCACGGCACCGCGAGCAGCCAGTCGAGGTAGTTCCGGATCATCCCCGCCTCGGGTGAGCTCTCGCCCATCCGCTCGAAGCGGCCGAGCTCCTTCTCGGCCTGCTCCTGGACGGCCTCGGGCATGCCCGCCTCGGCGATCTTCGTCTTGTACTCCTCGACGATCGAGGTCTCGTCCTCGCCGAGCTCCTTGCGGATGGAGTCCATTTGGCGCCGGAGGATGTACTCGCGCTGCTGCTTCTCGACGCCCGACTCGACGTCCTCCTGGATGCGCTTCCGCACCTGCATGAGGGCGAGGCGCTCGCGCTGGAGCTGGAGCGCGAGCTCGAGACGCTCCTGCACGTCGGTCTTCTCGAGCAGCTCGACCTTCTGCGAGAAGGTGAGCTCGGGCGAATAGCCGGAGGTGTCCGCGAGCGCACCGGGCTCGCTGATCGAACGGACGAACGCAGCAATGCGGCCGTCGTCGCCGCGCAGCTCGAGGATCTCCTCGACGACCGCGCGGTACTCGCGCTCGAGCTCGCGGAGCTCGGAGCCGGTCGGGACGTCGTCCGGGCGCTCGTCGACCTCGACGAGCAGGCGGCCGCGGGTGTCGGTCTCCGCGGCGCCGGCGATGCCGCGGTGGAGGCCGTTCAGGGCGACGGCTCGGCCGCCGCCGGGGAGGCGTGCGGTGTCGGTGACCTCGGCGACGGTGCCGACGCCCGCGTACTCGCCCTCGTGCTTGGGCACGAGGAAGACGCGGGTCTCGGTGCCGACGTCGACCGTCAGGGTCACGCTCATGTTCGGGAAGACGACGATGTCGTCGAGTGGAACGAGCAGTAGCTTCGTCACGGGATGCTCTCGCCTCGCCTCTCTGTCCTGGCGACCGGGGTGATCGCGCTAGTAAGTACGAAAAGCGTAGCGATCCGAGCACGGTCCGCGTCGAGTCTCCCCCGGCTCAGCGCGAGGGACGGCGCGCGCAAAGACGGAGGGCGAGCCAGGCGACCCGTCCGGCGAGCACGTCCGACCGGGGTGCCGACACCGCCCGCCCGGTAGGTCATGACCGTGACGGTGAGCACGCCGCGTCCCCGCCGCCGGCGAGTCCGTACGACACCTCGCGGGGAACGGGCTGCACGGTCGCGGGCGGAGCGGGCCCGAGGTCACGCACGGATCGTAGCCTTGTGCGATGCGGATCCTGGCGCACCTCGACCTCGATGCGTTCTTCGCCGCGGTCGAGGAGCTCGAAGACCCGTCGCTGCGCGCCGTCCCGCTCGTCGTGGGGGGCGACCCGCACGGCCGTGGAGTCGTCGCGACGGCCAACTACGTCGCCCGCCGGTTCGGCATCCGGTCTGCAATGAGCTCTGCGGAGGCGCTCCGCCGCTGCCCCGAGGTGGTCATCGTCCGGCCGCGGCACCAGCTCTACCGCCAGTACTCGCACGCGGTCTGGACCGCCGTGCGCGAGGTCGTGCCGCGGGTCGAGCGGACCGGTCTCGACGAGGGCTATCTCGACTTCGGCTCGGTGACCTCCGAGTTCGCGCGTGCCCGGACGGTCGCGGGCGCCGTCCAGACCGCGGTCCGGGCGGCGACCAGCCTGACGTGCTCGCTGGGGGTCTCCTCTTCCAAGGTCGTCTGCAAGGTCGCGTCGGACCGTCGCAAGCCCGGCGGGATCACCGTCGTGCCGCCGGGCTCCGAGGCGCGCTTCCTGGCGCCCCTGCCGGTACGGGCGCTCCCAGGAGTCGGACCGCGCTCAGAGGCTCGGCTCGCGGCGGCGGGCATCGCGACGATCGGCGGGCTCGCGTCCCTGAGCGACGCCGAGTTGCGGGCCGTGCTGCCGGGACAGGTCGGCACAGTGCTCCGTGATCGTGCGCGAGGTATCGATCCACGCGACCTCGACCTCGAGACGGAACGGGTGTCCATCTCGGTCGAGGAGACGTTCGAGCGCGACATCTCGGATCCGGCCGTGCTGCACGGAGAGCTGCGGCGGATGGCCGCCGAGGTGGGGGCGCACCTGCGCCGCGGCGGCCTCTCGGCGAGGACGGTGACCACGAAGCTGCGCTACGCGGACTTCTCGATCCGTTCGCGCTCGACGACGCTCGGTGCGGCGACGGACGACGCGGAGCTGATCGGCGACCTTGCCTGCCGCTTGCTCGATCGAGGTCTGCGCGACCGGCCCGGTGCGCTGCGGCTCGCCGGTGTCGGCGTCTCGGGTCTCTCCGACTTCCAGCAGCTGACGTTCGGCGAAGGACTACTCGGAGCGGAGTAGCGGCCGCGTCAGGCACGTGGGGCCGCCGTCCCCCTTGCGCGAGATCTCGTCGCCCCGGTAGACGGTCACGTCGACCCCTGCTTTCTCCATGCGGCGGCGCGTCTCGTCGTTCCCCTCGAGCGCGAGCGCCCTGCGCGGCCCGAGCGCGAGGACGTTGGGGCCCATCGACTCGAACTCCTCGTCGGGCACCTCGACCGTGCGGATCCCGCGGTCCGCGAGCAGCTCGAGCAGGCGAACGGGAGTCAGGCGCGGATAGACGACGGCGAGGTCGCGGTCGAGCGGGGAGAGGTACGACATGAGGTGCAGCACCTCGCCGGCGCCGTTCCAGTGGGGGAGGTCGAACCGGACGACGTCGACGCCGGGGAAGACGTCCCGCAGCGCCTCGATGCCGGCGGCATTCGTCCGGTACCCGTGGCCGACGAGGAGCGTCGAGCCGTCGAGCCAGACCGTGTCGCCGCCCTCGACGCACGCCGGACTCTCGAGCCGTCCCGACACGGGAACGCCGGCCCGGTCGAGCGCGGCGGCCGTCGCGTCGGGCTCACGCCGGCGGCCTTCCTTGCCGGGCCGCAGCAGCACCGCACCCGCCTGCCCGACGAGCGTCGGATCGTACGTGTAGATCGCGTCCGGATTCCCCGGGTCGTGATCGGACACGATCACCTCCGATCCGGCCTCTTCGAGCAGGGCGCAAAACGCCTCGTGCTCGGCTGCCGCCCGCGCGTAGTCGGGCTCGGCATGCCACGCGTGCTCGCGCCAGGCGGCGGCGTCCTCCGGCTGCGGCCGGCGGACGAGCACGCGCTCGAGCGTGCGCCACATCGAGGCCGAGCCGTACGTCACGGCGCGACGACCGTGTTCGCGGGGAGCCGATCCTCGAGCAGGACGGCGCGCAGCCCCTCGACGCAGAGCATGCCCATCGCGATCCGGGTCTCCCGGGTTGCGCTGCCGAGGTGGGGCGTCAGGACGACGTTGTCGAGCGCGCGCAGACCTTCCTCGACCTCGGGCTCGCGCTCGTAGACGTCGAGTGCCGCGCCGCCGATCACGCCCCGTGCCAGGGCGTCCACGAGTGCGCGCTCGTCGACGATCGGCCCGCGCGCCGTGTTGACGAGAACGGCCCCCGGCTTCATCCGCGCGAGCCTCGCAGCGTCGAAGAGGTGGTGGGTCTCGGGCGTCGACGGGCAGTGGATGCTGACGACGTCCGCAGCGGCGAGCAGCTCGTCCAGCGGGTCGTCGCGTCCGGCGAACAGCGTCCGCATCCCGAACGCCTCGGCGAGACGGGCCGTCTCGCGTCCGATCCGCCCGGCGCCGACGACGAGCATCGTCTTGCCTGCCAGGCCGGAGCCGAGCATGAACTCGAGCGAGAACCGCCACGGAGTCCGTGAGCGCACGAAGCGGTCTCCCTCCGCGACCCGCCGCGTGAGCGCCAGCAGGAGGGCGATCGCGAGCTCGGCGGTGGCGGCGGTCAGCACGTCGGGCGTGTTCGTGACGACGACCCCGCGGCGCTTCGCGGAGTCGAGGTCGATGTTGTCGACACCGACCGCGTAGTTCGCCACCACGCGAAGCTGGGGGCCCGCGGCAGCGAAGAACGCGTCGTCCACGCGGACCGTGAGGACCGTCACGACGCCGGCCGCTCCCTTGAGCCTGCCGAGCTCGAAGTCGTGCGCGATCGCCTCCTCCACCTCCGAGAGGATCGGAGACGTCAGGTGCACGAGCGGTTTCATGCCCCGTCGATCATGCCGTCTCGAAGAGATCCGAGAGCCGGTCGACCAATGAGCGCCAGGCAGTGTGGCGCTCGTCCACGACGTCGAAGTGGTCGACGCCCGGGAGCTCGAGGAGCTCGACCGTGTCGCCGGCCCGTCGTGCGCGCTCCGCGTAGCCGCGGGCGAGCGAGATTGGAACGACGTCGTCGTCGGTCCCGTGCACGAGCAGCTGGCGCACGCCGAGCGGGAGACGAGCGGCGGGATCAGCCAGCCGGTAGCGATCCGGGACCTCGTTCGGCCCGCCGCCGAGCAGCGCCGCGACGGCGCCGGAGCCGAGATCGAGCGCATGGGCCGTCCCGAGATCGACGACGCCTGCGAGCGCGACGACCGCGGACGGGCGCACGCGGCCGTCCGTCCGGGAAGCGAGGAAGAGCGCGAGGTGCCCGCCGGCCGAGTGCCCCACGGCGACGACGCGCGCCGGATCGAGCTCCGGGCGGTCCGCGACGGCGTCGAAGCCGGCGGCGACGTCCTCGAGCGTCCCGGGCCAGCCTCCTCCGTCCTGTCCGACGCGCCGGTACTCGAGATTCCAGGCGGCGAAGCCGGAGCGGGCGAGAGCGATCGCGAGCGGGGTCATCAGCGTGCGGTCCCAGCGCTCGCGCCAGAACCCCCCGTGCAGCAGCACGACGCACGGCCACGGCCCGCCGTCCTCGGCGGGGAGGTGGAGGTTCGCGACGTGGTCGGCGTGCCCGCCGTAGCGAACGAGGGGTGCCGGCGGGGGCGACTCAGGCGAGGAGGTGACGACGGTCGCGGAGCGCTGCGAGGACACGGTCGACATCCTCCTCGACGTTGTACAGGTGCAGCGCGATCCGCAGGTTCGCGTCGCGTTCCGACACGACGATCCGCTCGTCTGCGAGCTCGGCGACGAGCCGGCTCACGTCGGTCGAGCGGACGCAGACGAGCGGACCGCGCCTAGCCGGCTCGCGCGGCGTCACGACGCGGCCGCCGAGCTCGTCGAGCCCGTCGATCAGCCGGCCCGTGAGCCTCGCCACATGCGCCTCGATCGCGTCCACGCCCGCCTCCTGGACGAGCGACATGCCGGCGACGCCGGCGTAGATGTTCGGCACCGGCGGCGTGCCGGCGTCGAACCGTCGTGCGTCCGCCGCCGGGGAGTAGTCCGAGATGTCCATCTGGAAGATGTCCTCGTCGGCGAACCAGCCGGTCTGGGTGGGACGCAGGCGGGGCAGCAGCTCGCCTCGCACGTAGAGGAAGCCGAGGCCGGCCGACGCGAGCAGGTACTTCACCGTTCCGCCGGTGAGGAAGTCGACCCCGAGCTCGTGGACGTCGAGGTCGACCGCTCCGATTGCCTGGTAGCTGTCGGCGAGGCAGAGCGCCCCGTGCTCGTGCGCGAGTCGGGCGATCGCGGCGACGTCCTGCCGGTTCCCGGTGCGGTACGAGACCGTCGTGCAGCAGACGAGCGCCGTCCGCTCGTCGATCGCCTCCGCGAACCGCTCGACGGGAATCGAGCCGTCCTCGTCGGGCACGACGTGGACGACCTCGGCGCCGCGCCGCTCCTGCGCATGGGCGATCTGTCCGACCGTCGGGAACTCGTACTCGCTGATCACGATCCTCGGGCGGTCGCCGCGGCCCAGAGGCAGCGCGCTGACGATGCCGCTCACCCCTTGCGACACCGACGTCGTGACTGCGATCTCGTCGTTGCGCGCACCCAGGAGCGCAGCGAACGCCGACCTCGCGGTCTCCGCGCGCTCGACCCAGTGCTCCCACTCCGCACCCCGCTCGTCCCACCCGTCGAGGTACTCCTCGTAGGCGCGGCGCACGCGGTGCGAGAGCGCGCCCTGCGAGCAGGAGTTGAGGTACGTCGTGTGCTCGAGGATCGGGAACTCGCCCCGGATCGCCGTGCCTACGCGTGCCGAGCCGACCGCTGCCATCAGCGGGCGGCCATCGTGTACGAGGCGGCGACGTCGGCCGTGAGATAGGCAGCGGACGGGCTGCCGGCCGGCGTGAAGATCCCGAGCACGGCCAGCTCCCGGTCCGCGCTGAGGTTCTCGACGATGTGCACCTGACGCGGGCGGATCCGGAACGCGGCGCCGTCGGCCAGCTCCTCGACGCCGTCGCCCGCGTGGTAGCGACCCGGGCCGCGCCAGATCCACACGATCTCGTCGTAGAGGTGGTAGTGCCACGGAGCCTTGCCCGGCGGGACGTAGCCGACGAACATCGTCGCCCGCGTCGAGCCGTTCGTCGGGCCGAACAGGACCTGGAACGAGCGGCTGCCGGTCGCCTTTCCCGGCTCCACGTGCTCGATCGAGACGACACGTTCGGGCTCGCCCATGGGGGCGTGGCGGTCGACGTCGGGGCCGACCGTCGCACGCACCGCCGCGAGGCCCGCCTCGCCTGCCTCGACGCGGGTGGCGCCGCCGGCGGGGACGTGTGCTGCCGACCCGGCCGCGAGCGGCTCGCCGTCGATTGCACCGCCGCCGTCGAAGATGAACCACAGCTCGTCGTCCGAGCCGCTCTCGACCTGCAGCGACTCCCCGGGTGCGAGCCGGACGACGTCGAGCGCGAGCTCGGAGCCGCTCTCCGGCGCGACGACCCCGTCGAGCTGGACGACCGTCATGGTCTCATCGTCCCAGGTACGCCTTCCGCAGGTCCTCGTTCTCGAGCAGGTCGCCGGCGCTGCCCTCCAGCACGAGCCGGCCGGTGGAGAGGACGTAGCCGCGGTCGGCGATCCCGAGCGACACGTTGGCGTTCTGCTCGACCACGAGCACGGCCACGCCTGCCTCGTGGACCTGCTTGATGATCTCGAAGCTGCGCTCGACGAGGATCGGCGCAAGACCCATGGAAGGCTCGTCCATCAGCATCAGGTTCGGCCTGGCCATCAGCGCGCGGCCCATGGCGACCATCTGCTGCTCGCCGCCGGACAGGGTCCCTGCGAGTTGGCTGCGCCGCTCGTAGACGGCCGGGAAGAGCGAGTACACGCGCTCGAAGTCCTCGGCGGAGCCGCCACCGTGGAGGTACGCGCCCATCTGCAGGTTCTCGAGGACGGTCATCGGGCCGAAGAGGCGCCGGTTCTCGGGCACGATCGCCATGCCTTTCGAGATCCGGTAGCTCGTCGTCCGGTTCGTGACGTCCTCGCCCCGGAACGTGACCGTGCCGGTCCGGGGCTTCACGATCCCGAGTACGGTCTTCAGCGTCGTCGACTTTCCCGACGCGTTCCCGCCGAGCAGGCAGACCAGCTCACCCTCGCCGACCTCGATCCTCACGTCCTGGAGGATGTGCATCTGCCCGTAGTACGTGTTGATCCCCTCCAGCCGGAGCAGAGGCTCGGATCCGTCGGCGCCGCTCACTTCCGCTCCGCCGTGCCCGTGCCGAGGTACGCCTCGACGACCCGCGGGTCGGTCGCGACCGCCTCGAACGTCCCCTCGGCCACCTTCACGCCGTGGTCGAGGGCGACCACCCGGTCGGAGATGCCCTCGACGACGTGCATGTCGTGCTCGATCACGAGGATCGTGTAGCCGCCTTCGTCGCGGAGCTGGCCGATCAGCTCGGTGATCTCGTGCGTCTCCACCGGGTTCATGCCGGCGGCCGGCTCGTCGAGCATGAGGAGCTTCGGACGTGTCGCCGTCGCGCGCGCGATCTCGAGCCGTCGGCGGTTCGCGTACGAGAGGCTGTACGCCGGCTGGTTCCACCGGTATCCCATCAGCCGCTGCCCGAAGAACGCGAGACGCTCCTCGGCGAACTGGGCCGACTCGCGCTCCTCGCGGCGGGAGCGCGGGAGTCGGAGCATCGACTCGAGGATCGTCGCCTTCGTGTGCCCGTACGTGGCTGCGATCACGTTCTCCTTCACCGACATGTTGAGGAAGAGGCGCAGCGTCTGGAACGTCCGCGCGATGCCCCGGTTCGTGATCTGGTGCGGCGCGAGCCCGACGATGCTCTCCTGCTCGAAGCGGATCGTGCCCGTGTCCGGTCCGTAGAGGCCGCTGATCAGGTTGAAGAGCGTCGTCTTGCCGGCCCCGTTGGGGCCGATCACGCTCACGATCTCGTGCGGCAAGACGTCGAGGTCGAGCTGGTCGATCACGCGGAGGCCGCCGAAGGACTTGCCGACGCCTCGCAGCTCGAGGATCGGGTCGGCCATCAGACGACCTCGACGCGCGGCGTGCCGAACAGGCCTTGGGGACGCACCGCCATGAGCACGATCAGGATGACGCCGAGGAGGAGGGGCCTGGTCGTTGAGGACTCCTCGATCAGCCGGGTCTCCCACACGAATGCGGCCAGCCAGATCGTCGGCACGAGGAGGACGTATCTCCGCACGCCCTGCGCGACGGTCAGCGCGAGCACGAGCGCGATCAGCGTCACGAGCGCGTAGTTCCCGATCGTGTAGTTCGCGACGTCGTAGGTGTTCCTGGGCAGGACGAGCCAGTGTCTGAGGATCACGGCGAGCCAGCCGTGCGTGGTGAACCCGAAGACGCCCGACGAGATCGCGCCTTCGGTGCCCCGAGGCCACACCGCACCGACGATCGCGTGCACGACGAGCCCGAAGGCGGCGACGCCGGCGACGACTGCGGCGAGCGCGCGCCACGGCCTGACCTTCGCGACGAGGAAGGAGATGAGGACGAAGTAGAAGACCCAGCGCGAGTGGTCGGGGCTGCGCAGCACCTCGAGCAGGACGTTGATCAGGACGGCGCCCGCGACGACGCCTGGCAGGCTCCCCGCGCCGCCGAGGATCACCATCGCGTAGACCGTGATCAGCGTCTGGAAGCCGAACGACGTCGGGAAGACGCCCTGGTAGTAGGCGCCGTTGATGGCGCCCGCGAGCCCGGCGACGCCGGCCCCGACCGCGACGGCGAGCAGCATCAACCGGTTCACCGGCATGCTCATCACCTCGGCCGCGAGCGTGTCGTCGCGCAACGAGCGCCACGCGCGTCCGGTGCGCGAGTGGTTCGCGAAGGTGAGGACGAGCGCGACTATCACGAAGCCGCCCAGCGCCACCCAGAGGTAGTCCTGCACCTGGGTCAGCTGGTGCCCGAAGATCCTGAACGGATCCACCGACGTGAGCCCGTTCGGGCCTCCTGTGATGTCGTGCGAGGAGCCGAACCCGAGCCAGTTCCAGTTCCGGCCCTGGGTCGTGAAGGTGACGAACATCTGGCCGAAGAAGAGCGTGACGATCGCGAGGTAGTCGCCCGAGAGGCGGCGCGTCGGGAGCGCGAGCAGGAAGCCGAGGATGATCGTCGCTCCGATCACGGTCGGCACGGATGCCCAGGTCGGCCAGTGGATCCCGTAGTGCGGCGACGAGAGCTCTGCGAAGAGGTACGCCGCGAATCCGTAGAAGGCGATGTAGCCGAGGTCGAGGAGGCCCGCCCAGCCGACGGCCACGTTCAGGCCGGTGGCGAGGAGGATCCAGAGCATCGTGTCGGTCGCGACTCGCAGGACGTACTGGTCCGAGGTCATCACGGGGATCAGGGCGACGACGACGACGAAGACGATGAAGAGCGCCCACTGCGGAACTCTCGCGACGAGACGCTCGACCTGCCCCGTCAGCCCGTGCGACCGGGCGACCCGGTCTTCGCGTCGGGCGACCCACTCGTCCGAGCCGATCCGCGGCCCGGCGTCCGAGCCCTGAGGAGGTGTCGGCGGCGTGTCCGGAGGCTGTTGCGCTTCGCTCATCTCACACCTTCTGGACGGCGGCGCTGCCGAGGATCCCCGTGGGTCGGAAGAGCATGAAGACGATCAGCACCGAGAGCACGATCAGGTCCTGGAAGGCCGACGAGAGATAGCCGGTCGTCAGCTGCTCGGCGACGCCGATGATCAACCCGCCGAGCATCGCGCCGCCGATGTTGCCGATCCCGCCCACGACGGCGGCGGTGAAGGCCTTGAGGCCTGCACCGAAGCCCATGTAGGGCTGGATGTTCTGGAAGACGATCCCCGTCATGACGCCTCCCGCACCCGCCAGCGCCGAGCCGACGAGAAACGTGAACGCGATCACCCGGTCGACGTTGATGCCCATCATCGAGGCGGCCTCGAGGTCGAACGACGTCGCGCGCATCGCCTTGCCGACTCTCGTCCGCCGCACGAGGATGGTCAGCGCTGCCATCAGCACGATCGCCGCGACGAACACGAAGAGCTGCGCGTACTGAACGCGGAGGTTGCCGATCGAGAACGAGTTGAAGAGCTCGCCGTTCCTCAGGGAGTACGTGTTGTACTCCTTCGGGATCGCCCCGAAGAGGAGCACGGCGGTCTGTTGGAGGAAGAACGAGACGCCGAGGGCGCTGATCAGCGGCGCGATCCGCGGAGCGCGCCGGAGCGGTCGGTAGGCAAAGCGCTCGATGAGGACGCCGATCACGCTACAGCCGGCCATCGCGGCGAGGAACATGAGGGCGAAGAGGACGGCGACGGCGACGGACGGCTTCGCGGCCCCGCCGAGGGCGGTCAGCACGAAGTAGCCCATGTAGGCGCCGAGCATGTAGACGTCGCCGTGGGCGAAGTTGAGGAGCTTGAGGATCCCGTACACCATCGTGTAGCCCAGCGCGAGCAGCGCATACAGGCTTCCGATCGTGAGCCCGGCGACGAGCTGCGCGAAGAAGTAGCTCCAGTCGTAGAGCTGGAAGCCGAGGACGCCGTGCATGGGGGGCCTACTCTGTCACAGAGCGGGAGAAAGGCGTGCGGCCCGCCTCCGCGGGCCGCACGCCTCCTTACCGTGTGTCGTTTCCGCCGACCCTACGACGAGGCGATCGGCTTGTAGGTGCCGTCGGACTGGATCTGGAAGAGCGTGACGCCGCTCTTCGGTCCGCGGTTGTTGTCCGCCGCGTTGTTGAACGCGATCGGGATACCCAGGATGGAGTTGCTGATCGACGCGCTCTTGATGTCCTTCAGCACCTCGGCCCGGCTCGTCTTGCCGTCGGCGCACGACTTCGAGATCGCGATCGACATCATCTCGAGCGCCGTGAACGTGGTCGGTCCGAACCCGAGCGTCTGCCCGTACAGCTTCGTGAACGTGGCGAGGTACGGCTTTGCGACCGCGACCTTGTTCACGTCCGCGCCGAAGTACGTCAGGTAGGCGCCCGGGAACTTGAAGTTCGTCG
>Ga0187779_10000454_pt1 | contig 27510 bp, 24 predicted proteins | sample 1015_Q2_SP10_10__FD_132435 | JGI IMG/M metagenome (GOLD analysis project Ga0187779, IMG submission 132435) | Tropical peat soil microbial communities from peatlands in Department of Meta, Colombia - 1015_Q2_SP10_10_MG | ecosystem: Environmental > Terrestrial > Soil > Wetlands > Peat | place... | reverse complement strand
TTGCCGAGTGAAGACACCACGCCGCCTGTCACAAAGATGTACTTCGCCGACATCGCTTCCTCGCTTTAAATTGTGTTTGGAATGTCGTGCAGGATGGGTGCACGATCAATTATGCCAAAGTTTGCTACAGAATGGAACTGTGGATTATCAAGATCGTGATGCAGTCTCTTAGGCGCTTCCTGGCATGTGCGGGACGGTAAAATCCGCTATGGAGGCCCCGGACTACGGACTACGTAAACCCTCAGATTGCCCAGATTTACGACCTCATCAATCCGCCGGCAAAGGATACTGATTTCTATGTGTCCCTCGCTGGTTCGTCTTCATGTAGTGTCCTCGACCTCGGTTGCGGTACTGGAACACTCTGTTGCGCTCTTGCCAGAGATGGCCACCACGCCACGGGTGTTGATCCCTCGGCGGCAATGCTGAACGTCGCACGAAGCAAACCTCACGCGGAAAAGATCGAGTGGGTTGAATCGCGTGCCCAGAATTACAAGTCAGATCGGCGATTCGACTTAATCGTTATGACCGGACATGCGCTCCAGGTCCTGCTCACCGATAACGATATCCTGGCGACCCTAAAGACCATGCATGATCATCTCAGCGACCATGGCAAAGTTTCATTTGAGACACGGAATCCAAATGTCGACTGGGCGGCCGAGTGGGCGAGGCGGCCTCCTTTGGTCCACACCCTACCTACTGGAAAACTCGTTGAGACCTTGGAGATCACTGCTGAAAACAGTGAATTCATCTCGTTCCGGACGTCCTACTCTTCTCCGCATTCGACACTGATCACAAACAGCACATTGCGATTTCCGTCCCGAGAACACATTGAGGCGCTGATCGCGCATTCGGGATTGGTGGTTCGGAATATTTTCGGTGACTGGGATGCTGGCGAGTACTATGCCGCCCTCTCGCGAGAAATTGTCTTCATTGCAGAAGTCGCCAAGTGAGCCTTTCCGGCTCGCCTCGATGTATCCTGAGTGGAGCAATCATGTTTCGTTCCCGCTTACTGCTTGTCGCTCTCCTAAGTCTGCCGTTGTACGCGCACGGCCAGGATCTTGCAAAGCGGCTCATCCTCAAAGATGGCTCCTACCAGCTCGCAACTAAGTGGGAAGTGAAGGGCGACCGCCTCCGGTATCTAAGCGCCGAACGCAATGAATGGGAAGAGGTGCCCAATTCCCTGGTGGATTGGACGGCAACCGAAAAATACGAGAAGGATCGTGCCGCTGGCGTCCCGAGCCCCGAGGTAATCGAACTGGACAAGGAATTAGCTGCCGAGCGCGCCGCCGAAGAATCCCGTAGTCCGCTAGTAGCTCCGGGGCTGCACTTGCCGCAAGATGGTTCTCTGGTGCTGCTGGATACTTACCAGAGTCAGCCTGAGTTGGTGGAACTACAACAGAACGGAGGCGAGCTGAATAAAAACCGCAAAGCCAACGTGCTCCATGCAGCCATCAATCCGATCGCCAGCAGTAAACAAACGATTGAGTTAGAAGGAGTCCATGCCTCGGTTCAGTCACACACGAATCTGCCGTCCATCTACGTAAACGTCGAGCAGGGACGGGACTCCGGAGCTAACACAGGATTCTCCGAACAGCCGCAACAACCTCAACAGCCCCAACAGGCCCAGCAGCCGTGGGACAGATTTCATATCGTGCGGGCAAAGGCCAAGAACGGAAAACGAATCATCGGTGATGTCAAGATCAGCATGATTGGAAAGGTAAGTCAGGAACAGAATCTGGTGCCGACGACCTCGCAGCAACTGACCGGCGGCTGGGTGAAGATCACGCCCGACGCGGTGCTCGAACCAGGCGAATATGCGGTCGTGGAATTGTTAGGCAAAGAAGGTATGAACACGTTTGTCTGGGATTTCGGCGTGAATTCCTCGGCCCCCGCGAATTCTGCTGCTTTAAAACCCGAGCCTTCAGCTGCGGATAAGACCAAGTAATTCTCGGTGCCCCAGGTTAGCGAACGAAGTTTGCGAGCTAACATGGGAGGAGCCACTAATTCTTCGCATCAATCCACAGCCCCTCTGCATCCATTTCTCCATCTGCTTGCAGGCAGTCGGAGAAGTCAATGAAGATCGCGGTCATTGGTTCAGGCAATGTCGGTGGCGCTCTTGGAACAGGTTGGGCGAAGAAAGGCCATTCAGTCGTCTTTGGCGTGCGCGATAAGAACGATGAAAAACTCCAATCGTTATTAAAAAAAGCTGGACCCAATGCACAAGCGGCAAGCGTCCAGGAAGCGGCCGCCTTCGCAGAAGTAGTCGTCTTTGCCACCCCTTGGCCAGCAACTCAGGATGCGATTCGTAGCGCAGGCGATTTGAAAGGCAAAATTGTCTTCGATTGCAGCAATCCGGTAAAGCCTGACTTATCCGCCCTGCAGCTTGGGCATACAACGTCTGCGGCGGAGCAGGTGGCGAATTGGGCTTCGGGCGCAAAGGTCGTAAAGATTTTCAATACAACCGGAGCTGGCAACATGGCGAACGCTCGTTATCCCGACGGTCCTCCGGCGATGTTTTATTGTGGCGATGACGCTGGCGCAAAGAAAGCCGGCGCCCAACTGGCCAGTGATCTCGGATTCGAACCGATCGACGCGGGCGGTATTACTTCGGCGAGATTGCTCGAACCCTTGGCGATGTTATGGATTCGTCTGGCTCTCGCGCAAGGCATGGGCCCCAACATTGCCTTTCGCATCATTCGTCGCTAAGCAGTCTTGCTGGCAGTAAGTGCGTCCGCTTCTTCCTGGATTCTTTGCCAGGCACGCTGCACGTGGCGTGCTTCGGTATTTGTCTGACCCACGCAAAAACGCAGGGTAAGACGATCGCCTAATTTCGTGTGGGTCAAATACAAATCTCCGCTGCGATTCAGTCGATCCATAAGCGCCTGATTCGCTGCATCTCCCGCCTTATGACGAAAGCAGACTAGGTTGAGTGGCGCCGGAGCTGCCAGTTCGAACCGGCTATCTGCTTCGACCCACCTTGCGAACTCCTGTGCCAGCTGAATGTGTTGCCGGATGTGATGCTGCAATCCCTCGATGCCATAATGCCGGATTACTAACCACAACTTCAGCGAACGAAACCGGCGTCCAAGCGGAATCTGCCAGTCGCGATAGTCGAAAACCGCTCCCGACTCTGTCGCCTTGTTCTTTAAATACTCTGGCTGAATGCTCAGCGTCTTGATGAGAGCAGCGCGATCTGCAACCCAGAAGCAGTCGCAATCGAAATTGGTAAACATCCACTTGTGCGGATTAAAGCAGTAGCTGTCCGCAAATTCCAGCCCATCGTGAATGTAGCGAAACTCAGGACACAGCGCGGCCGTACCAGACATTGCGGCGTCTACGTGCAACCAGAGATTGTTTGCCCTGCAAATCCTGCCAATTTCAGGCACCGGATCAATAGCGTTCGACGAAGTTGTTCCCACCGTTGCGGAAACAAAACATGGCGTCAGGCCCGCTGTTCGATCTTTATCAATTTGCGCAGCGAGCGCATCATGGCGCATGGCAAATTCCTGATCGACTTCAATCAGCCGCAGATTATCTCGGCCAATTCCCGCGATTTGCACATCTTTCTCAATGGACGAATGCGCCTGAGTGGACGTGTATGCGACCAGTTTCCCGTCGCAACCGCGCCAATTGCTGGCAAAACCCGTTGCACGCTCCCGCGCTGCAAGCAATGCGCAAAGTGACGCGCTGGAAGCCGTATCCTGAATTACCCCTCCACCAGAGTTCTTCGAGAGAAATTTCTGCGGGAGAGCTAGCATCTCCACCAGCCAATCCAGTACATGCGTTTCCAGTTCCGTGCATGCCGGACTGGTCGCCCACAGCATCCCTTGAATTCCCAATCCCGATGAGAGCAGGTCACCCAAAATCGCCGGTCCCGAGGCGTTACACGGGAAGAACGCAAAAAAATTAGGCGACTGCCAATGGGTGATCCCGGGAATAATCAGCTTCTCGATATCACTCAGAATTTCCGTGAAGGGCTCGCCTTTGGATGGCGGATGCTCAGGCAGCGAAGCGCGGATCTGCCCCGGTTCGGCGCGCGATAGCACGGGATAGGATTCGATTCGCTTGTAGTAGTCGGCGATCCAGTCCACAACCGCATAGCCATTCCGGCGTAACTCTTCGGGGCTCATGTGAAACGACGTCGGCTCGGGCATTCAACCTCCATGTTCGCCTACTAACATAAAGCGCCATTTTACGCGGATCGTTTTGGCAACGCTTCGCATCTATGCCACTGGGCGGGGCATACCCGTCGTGCTAATCACGCTATGAAGCAAAAGTTAGAACACACTGTCGCACTTCTCAGCCGCACTCCTGCCAGTTTGAATGCTCTATTGCGCGATTTACCCGAAGTATGGACGTTGTGCAACGAAGGCGAAAAAACCTGGAGCCCATACGACGTTGTCGGCCATTTGATTCATGGTGAACGTACGGACTGGATGCCTCGGGTCAAAATGATCCTGGAATTCGGGGAAACGCGAAGCTTTGAGCCCTTTGATCGCTGGGCTCAGGAGCGTGAGAGTCAAGGGAAGCCGCTCGCAACACTGTTGGACGAGTTCTCCCACCTTCGTGCAGAAAATCTGAACGGCTTGCAGGCATTGAAGCTGCAGGAGTCCGACCTCGCCCGCCGTGGCCGCCATCCTGCTCTTGGCACCGTGACGCTCTCCGAGTTGCTGGCAGCTTGGGCCGGCCATGATTTAACCCATCTGCACCAGATCTCGAGAACATTGGCGCATCAATATGGCGATGCCGTCGGCCCGTGGAGCAGATTTCTAGGTGTAATGCAATGCAATGGGCACAGCTCTTAACAGAGAGCTAACCCAGCTGGCCGTAAAACACTCGAGTTTCGTACTCCAGTGAAACTCGTCCCTTTACTTGATGCGCTTCGAAGATCCTCTGTAGTTCTACAAGCATCGGGGTGTAGTTCGGATGCCCAGCCTGAGGCGTATATGAGGATGAGAGCAGGCGTCCCGTTAGCGAAGGGTGATCAAGCTCCTGGCTGATAGTAAAAACTCGTTCCTTGAATCTGGATGGTGCGAAGAATTCTGCAATTTCTGCCGTAGTCCGCTCGTGCCGTACCTCGCGGTAGTCGGTTCCATACTTTAAAAGCAATTGTTCATAGTCCTGCAGGAAGGCCGTCCCATCCGTCTTTCGCTCATTCCACAACAACACCGTCCAACCACTTGGCTTAACAATACGGACGAACTCTGATCGCGCCTTTGGCCGATCAAACCAGTGTGCTGCCTGTGCGGCGGTGACGAAGTCCATACTCCCCGACGCTAACGTAGTGGCTTCAGCAGTTCCAGCCACGCTCGTCAAATTTGAGAATCCGGTCAGGAACTTCTCTCCCGCCGCCCGCATTTCACTATTTGGCTCAACTGCAAACACCCGATTGCCGTTTTCCAGTAGCATTCGCGTGAAAATTCCGGTGCCCGAAGCAACATCAGCCACTACATGCTCTCGTGTTAGACCACATTCAGTCTTTAGGAATGTAATTACCTCCGGCGGATATCCGGGCCGATATCGCACGTAATCCTGCACGCGGGACGAGAATCGTTGAGTCGCATCTCTGACTGTCATGAAGAAAGTGTAACTGCATCCATCACGCTGCAAGTCTGCCTATAGGCCACCGCTTGCGCTAACATGAAGGGCCGGGCTTCTTGCAATCCGCGGAATCCGATGAAAATCCTGCCATCGCTAATTTTCGCTGCCTTTCTGTTCGCTACGGTGATGAACGACTCTGGCGAGGCCTCGAGAGACCGTGGAGCGCACGGAGCTATCTTCGGTTTCCTCGATCCGGCTGCGGAGGCTGAACTTGAGCGGCACTTCTTGGCGGTGCCGGATCCAAAGCTGGCCCAGGAACACTTGAGGATTCTGACTCAAGCTCCTCACATCGCGGGTTCTCCCGAAGACAAAGCAACGGCCGACTACGTAGCACAAAAATTCCGCGCTGCCGGACTTGACACGGAAGAAGTCGAATACCGAGTCTGGATGAATTATCCCTCCGAGATCAGCGTAGACATTACGGCCCCTGACGGCGTACACCTGCACGCCCCGACGCCTGAGCACGTTAATGGTGACGCATATGCAGACGATCCACGAGTTGTGTTGCCCTACAGCGGCATGTCGCCATCTGGCGATGCGGAGTCTGAGGTCGTCTATGCGAACTATGGTTCGCCACAGGATTTTGACAAGCTGAAGCAACTCAAAGTTGATGTGAAAGGCAAGATCCTGCTGGTGCGCTATGGGGAGAATTTCCGGGGTGTCAAAGCACTACTCGCCCAGCAACACGGGGCAGCCGGTCTGATTATCTATTCCGATCCTGCCGACGATGGCTGGCGGCGCGGCGATAAGTATCCTAAGGGTCCCTGGCGGCCAGACACGGCGGTGCAGCGTGGATCTATCGGCTACATGTTCGAGTTCCCCGGGGACCCGACCACGCCCGGCGTTGCATCCGTTCCTTCCTTGCCTGACGAAAAACGCATTGCGCCGAATCGTTCCGCCCAACTTCCCACCATTCCGACAACACCACTTTCCTATGCTGACGTATGGCCGATCCTCGAACACCTCAGCGGCCCAGTCTCTCCTCATGATTGGCAGGGCGCATTGCCATTCACCTATCACGTAGGTCCAGGGCCTGCAAGACTAAAAATGCATCTGAAGCAGGACTACCAGTTCCGAACAATTTGGGACGTGATCGGCCGCGTGCCTGGTACGCAATTTCCTGATGAGTGGGTCCTCGCTGGCAACCATCGCGATGCCTGGGTCTATGGTGCCGTCGATCCGAATAGCGGCACAGCTGCCATGCTGGAATCCGTCCATGGGATCGGTGAACTGCTAAAGTCCGGTTGGAAACCAAAACGCACCATCATCCTTGGCAGCTGGGATGCCGAAGAAGAAGGCCTCATCGGTTCGACCGAATGGGGAGAACAACATGACTCCGAATTGGCCGCTGCAACCGCTTACTTCAACATGGATGTTGCGGTCTCCGGTCCCAAGTTTGGAGCCTCCTCGGTACCTAGCCTGAAGCGGTTCCTGCGCGAGATCACGCAAACAGTCCCCAGCCCCGAAGGCGCCAATGTCTACGATGAGTGGGAGGCAGAGAACCGGTCTGCAGCCAGTTCCAATCAGGAACCGACAGATGCCGTCGCCGACATTCGGCGGATCCCAGCAGCGCAAATAAAATCCGATGTTCTGGTGGGTGACTTGGGAAGCGGCTCCGATTACACCGTTTTTCTGCAGCACGTGGGTGTTCCCTCCACTGACATCAGCTCGACAGGATCATATGGCGTCTATCATTCGGCTTTTGACGATTTCACGTGGTTCAAGAGATTCGCCGACCCGGATTTCCTGTACGAGCAAGAGATGGCCCGTATATTCGGGCTGGAAATCATTCGTATGGCGGACGCTGACGTACTCCCATTGGACTATCACGAATACGGTCAAGAGGTCGCATCCTACATCGAACTGGCCGAGAAGAGATCCGACCTTCAATTTGGTGCTCATGCTGTAAGTTTTGGCGAGGCAACCCGAGCGGCAACTCGTTTTGCTGAGGCTGGAGCGAAAATCCTTCAGCGTCAAATGCATCCTCCTGGGGATCCGCTCACTCTGAACCAAACCTTGAGCCGTGCCGAACGGGCCCTGCTATTACCCGATGGATTGCCCGACCGGCCGTGGTTTCGACACTCGATCTACGCGCCCGGGCGGTACACCGGATATGCCGCTGTAGTGATCCCGGGAGTGAACGAAGCCATCGATCAACGCGATCTCAACCGCACCCGACAGCAGGTTGCCGCGCTTGCTGCTGCCCTGAACCGCGCGGCCAAAGTTCTAAGCAACTGGCATTAAGTACTTCACTGTAAGTAGTTGCTCCTCCCCGAGCGAGAGAATTCCTGTGCACGGATTCTCATGGTCGCGGAGTTGTCCTCAATGAGAATTACCGCATCTAAACTGCTCGTGTTGGACTGATTCCATTAGGAATGAGCGCCCAGCATTAAACAGTGCCTCGACATCTCTATGTCATTAGTGCGTATTGTCGGTGACCGGCAAGCGGCGGAGTAACTGGCAAAGCAACTCCGCGACCATGCATGTGAGACCGAAATTCGTCCTCCTGGCACACAATCCTGTTCTCCGGGCCGATCTGGAAATCACGGGGGAGCAATGTTCCGCAGAGGTTGTGATCAGCAAAGCCCTTGCCATCAAACAAGATCAGAATGCTTGCCTGCTGATCTCTCTGGCGACATTAGCTCCAGTCATGCTTCATCGCTCTGATAAATTTCTGGGTGGGAAGCGTATTCAGCACGTCCTCTTTGGTGAGCCAGGCGCGCCGGGCTTGCAGTACGCCAAAGCGAATCTTGTCCAGGTGCGACGTGTGATGGGAATCGGTATTAATCACGATCTTCACGCCATGTTGTTTCGCTAAACGAAGATGACGGTCACATAAGTCCAGCCGATCGGGATATGCGTTCAATTCCATCGCGACTTTGCGCTGTGCAGCCGCGTTCAGTACCGCATCCAGATCGAATTGATACGCATCGCGCCTTAAGAGTATGCGTCCCGTCGGATGACCGACGAACGACGTATTTGGATTCTCGACTGCCCTCAGCAGCCGATCGGTCATCTCCGCTGAGCTTTGGTTGAAATGAGAATGCACGCTGGCAATGACCAGATCCATCTGCTCGAGCACCGAATCCGATAGGTCCAACGATCCGTCGGCAAGAATATCGACTTCCACGCCTGCAAGGATCTTGATCCCCTCAGTCTTTTCATCCGCCGCTCGAATTCGCTTAATGTGTTCAACAGCTCGCGCATCATCCAAGCCATTCGCGAACGCGAGATTCTTAGAATGATCCGTGATCGCCATGTACCCGTATCCACGCGCCTGCGCCGCCTCGGCCATTTCTTCAATTGTGTTCCGGCCATCGGTTTCCAGCGTATGCATGTGTACATCCCCTTGCAGATCGGATTGCGAGACGATGGCAGGTAATGCATGCTTCTCGGCGGTATCGATCTCTCCGCAGTTTTCACGCAACTCGGGAGCAATATACTCGAGCTTCAGTTTCGCGTAGATTTCTTCTTCAGTTTTGCCCGCGACCGCCTTCTGATCATCCACTCGTGCCAGACTGTATTCGCTTAACGTATATCCCATCTTCAAGGCGCGTTGCCGCAGTGCCACGTTATGTGCCTTGCTTCCGGTGAAATACTGCATCGCTGCGCCAAACGATTCTGGTGCCAGAAAACGGACGTCCACCTGCATTCCGCCGCGGAGGCGAAAGCTCACCTTGTTCTCTCCCCGAGCGATGATCTCCATCAACCCCGGCAACTTAATAATGTGATCGATCAGTTTTTGCCGCGCTTCGTCCTCGCAACACGCCTTTCCAGTCACTAGGATGTCTAGATCTCCGACGGTTTCGCGACCCCGCCGCAATGAACCCGCGGGTGTCACTTTTTCTACTCCCGGATAATCTCGCAGGTGCTCGACAATCTTGCCGGCCTGAGCCTCCGCGGAGTCGAGCAGAAACCGCCCTGCGATCCGTCGATAGTCCTCAATTGCTTTCAGCAGTTTGGCTTCGTGCTTCTCACCCATCCGGGGCAGAATGCGGATCTTCCCCTCGCGCGCAAGCTTCTCGACGCCTTCGAGATCGCAGATTTGGTAAGCGCTCCAGATCAACGCAATCGTCTTCGGCCCTAGCCCCTGTACTTTCAGCAGGTCAAGCATCGTCGGACGATACTTTTTCAGCATCTCGGCATGAAGCGAGAGCCGCCCTTCTTTGAACATCTCCTGCAAGTTCAGGAGCATGCCCTTGCCGATGCCAGGGATTTCCAGCACCTTCTTGGGTTCTTCGATCAGATCGGAAATCTGCTGCGGAAACGCCTCAATTGACTGTGCGGCATTGCGATAGGACCGAATGCGAAATGAATCTTGCCCGTCAATTTCAAGCAAATCTGCGGTTTCATACAAGATGCCCGCGATAGCCTTGTTATCCATTTGTAGAGGCTTTTATTGTATCGGGAGGAACCGCCGATTCACACATTCCCTGACGCCCACGCGAGGAGGATGACTAGTGGGCAGCAATAGCGGAACAAATGGTTAATGTATTATCTCAGGATTGCTTTGTAACATTCGAGGCTTGCGGGCCCTTAGGTCCCTGCGCAATTTCGAATTCGACCTGCTCTCCTTCCTGCAGGCTCTTGTAGCCTTCGGCAGTGATCGCGCTATAGTGGACGAACACATCGGCGCCGCCTTCGCGTCCGATAAAGCCATAGCCTTTGGCATTGTTGAACCATTTCACAGTACCTTTCAAGCGTTCCACGTACGCCCCCTCGGGCACGGCGTTCTGCTCCGAGTCGTGCCTTACACTTTGAGGTCATTCTGCGTCTAGTCAACTTACGTGTCAAGGAAAGTTACCATCAAAAACCCTGTATTTTCCCCGTCAACGATACTTATGACTAAGCCATAACATTCCAGCAATGGTTTTGGCATCTTTTATGACGCCCTTCGTAACCCATTGCAAAGCCTTGCTGAGTGGAACAAATCTCAGCTCAATGACTTCGTCATCCTCCGGCTGCGCTGTCCCGGCGCGTAGCTCTTGGGCTAGATAGATGGACATGGTTTCCGCTACGAACCCGGGGCTCGCATAAAAACGCAGAATCCGCTTCCAACTCTTAGCGGAATATCCCGTCTCTTCTAGAAGCTCGCGTTTGGCGGCGACTAATTCGGTTTCTCCTTCATCGATCCGTCCAGCACAAAGCTCCCACAGGAATTGCTCCGCCGCGTGCCGATATTGCCGCAATAGTAGTACGCGTGGCTCGCGGCCAGTATCATCCACGGCCATTACCACAACTGATCCGCTGTGGCGCACGATATCACGCCGGACCTCCACGCCCGTGGGCTCCCGAACCTTGTCAGTCGTAATCCAGAAGACCGGTCCACGATAGACTTCGCGCGACGACAACAGCTTTGCTCGTTCAGCTCGTTTTGACATGACAACAAATATACGGGAAGCGATGCGAGACCACGAAGCGGGAGAATTTTGCTGTACGAAACCGCCCTGATATCCTGCCCGCAATGCCAACAAAACCGCGAGTCGCGATTGTCGGACCCGGAAGGCTCGGTACTGCCCTGGCACTTCAGTTGAGCCGCGTGGCTTACACGATCTCCGAACTTGTTCATCACGGGAGACGTCCAAAACGACAAACTCTCCTGTTAGCACGAACAGTTGGAGCACAGGTGTCTTCAACCGCTGACGCGCAGCTCAACGCCAGTGTGATCTGGTTCTGTGTACCCGACCGCGAGATTGCACCGGCCGCTCGCGCCCTCGCGAACCGTGGCAATTGGAAGGGCAAAGCCGCGTTCCACTCCAGCGGCGCTCTGACCAGCCGCGAACTGGATGTGCTCCGTCAACGGGGAGCGGCCATCGCATCTGTTCATCCGCTGATGACCTTCGTTGCCGGCACGGTCCCGTCCTTGCAAGGTGTACCGTTCGCCCTGGAAGGAGATCCGAAGGCGTTGCAGATCGCGCGGAAGATTGCGCGCGACCTCGGAGCAGAGCCATTCAAGGTTGAACCAAAGAACAAAGTTGCGTACCACGCATGGGGTGCCTTTACTTCCCCGCTGCTGATCGCGCTGTTAATAAACGCTGAGCAAGTCGCACGCGCTGCCGGAATTTCCGCCGCGGACGCCCGAAGGAAGATGCTGCCGATTCTGAAGCAGACGATTGAAAACTACGGCCGGTTCGGACCAGCAGGCGCCTTTAGTGGACCACTGGTGCGCGGCGATGCAGAAGTTGTCCGCAAGCATCTGCAAGTTCTAAAAAGGATTCCCGCGACGAGATACGCCTACATCGGTTTAGCGAGCACCGCATTAGAGCGCTTGCCAGTGCAGAACAAAATCAGGATCAAGCGACTCCTGCACCTTCCAAAGCCCCGCACCAAGGCTCGATAAATTAAAAACGTCTAGCTCTCCATCAACCTCTTGATCTCTCTTGCCTTACCGCTCGTCTCGTCGCAATCCACCACAACCGCGCAGAGCCGAACATCCCCTGACGCTGCCTCAAACCGGTTCGGCATATTCGTACGAAATCTTTCTAAAATCAGCTCTTTCTTTACGCCAATCACACTGTCGTAAGGTCCGGTCATCCCAACGTCGGTGATGTAAGCCGTCCCGCCCGGCAACACCCGCTCATCGGCAGTTGGAACATGTGTGTGCGTGCCCACGACAAGGGTGACCCGGCCATCGAGATACCAGCCCATCCACATTTTCTCGGATGTGGCCTCTGCATGCATATCGACCACCACGACTTGAGCTTTAACTTCCTTGAGTAGCTGGTCTGCAATCCGAAATGGATCGTCGTTGGCTGCCATGAACACACGCCCTTGCAAGTTGAGCACTGCGTACGAAATCTCGTGCTTTTTGCCCTGATACAGCCCCCAGCCTGGCATTCCCGGTGGATAATTTGCAGGTCTGAGCAGGCGACGTGCTGGACTGTGCGGGTTTCCATCAGCAGCCTCGAAATAATCGATGATTTCGCGTTTGTCCCAGATGTGATTTCCTGTGGTCAGCACATCGATTCCCAAATCAAAAAGCTCTTCTGCCAGCGGGGCAGTTATCCCAAACCCGGCAGCAGAGTTTTCCCCGTTGGCGATCACCAGATCGATCGAGTGTTCTATCACCAATCCGGACAATCGCTCCTTGACGATCGTGCGCCCAGGTCGTCCAAAAATATCGCCGATGAATAGAATTCGCATTGTCAGACCGGACCTTGATCGTAGCATGTGCCACGTTGGGACAGCCGCCCTCAGCCGTCCGGAGATTTCGGCAGGCCTTGCGTCGGCTGTGTGGGGCCGGGGCTCTGACCCGTTCGGGTGCTCGAAAGCGCTCCAGTCGTTCAGTTCTGCAATTCTGCGGTCTTCAGAAAATCGTAATTCCCAGCAGGATCAAGAGTGATATTTTTGACGCGCTTCGAGTGCACCAGCACATTGTCCCAATACCAGAGATCGATATAAGGCACTTCCTGCGCCACAATCTGCTGGATTTCCCCGTACAGTTCTTTTCGCGCGCTCTGATCCATTTCACTGCGCGCTTGGTCGATCAGCAGATTCACTCGAGGATTAGCGTAAAACGTGCGATTTGCCCCGTGCGGGGTGAACTTGTCCGAATGAAATACGTACTCGAAGATATCAGGATCTTCATTGCCGCCAACCCAGCGCAGTGAGTGCACCTGGTATTCTCCGCGCGTCACGTCCGCAAAAAACGTTGCGAACTCGAACGTACGAATGTCGAGAACGATACCCACTTCTCGCAACTGCTGTTGCAGCACAGTAGCCAAGAGGCGCGTGCTTTCCTCGGTATTCGATGTTTTCATCGTGAGATGAAATCGCACTCCGTTGATCTCGGGATATCCGGCTTGGTTGAGCAGTTGACGGGCAAGATCAGCATTGTGGTCGTAGTGTGGCACGTCCCCGTCGTAAGCCCAGCTTTCCGGCGGCAGCAAGCTGAAGGCTGGGCGGGCGAAATCGCGCAATATGTAGTGAATCAAAGGTCGACGATCGATCGCATATGCAATCGCTTGGCGCACCCGCTGGTCTTTGAGAATAGGGTCGCGAACATTCAGGGCCACGTAAGATAGGACCGTGCCCGGACCGCGAAGTACCTGCAAGCTGGCTTCTCGCTCCAGTGTAAGGACTAACTCCGGCGTTAAGTCATTGATGGCGAAATCCGCGCTGCCTTTGCGCAGTTCCAGTGCGCGCGTGGTGGTATCAGGTACCACCGCAAAACGCACAGTTTGCAAGCGAGATTTTTCACCCCAGTAATTATCGTTCCTCTCAATAACGACTTCTTTGTCCTGCTCAGCACTAACGAATCTAAAAGGACCCGAGCCGATCGGGTGCTGTGTCATCTCGCCGCCACTTCCGAACGGCACAATTCCCATCGCGCCATCGGAAAGGTTCCACAGCAACGTCGCAAAGGGCTGCTTCATGTGAAACACGACGGTGTCAGGGTCGGGTGCATCGATGTGGTCTACAAACCGATATGCCGCAGCCTTGGTGCTGCGAACCTTTCCGCCGAGCAATGAATCAAAGGTCCACTTTACGTCACGCGACGTAAGCGGTTGTCCGTTATGAAAACTGACTCGTTTTCGCAAATGAAAAATGTACGTTTGCGGATCCGGGATTTCCCACCGCTCAGCCAATTGCGGTTTTACATTGAGATGTTCATCACGCGTGAGCAGATCATCAAAAATCAGGCTGTCAATGCGCTCCGATTGCGCATCCAGTCCTACGCGCGGATCCAGGTTGGTCGGACTGCTCTCGATGATCATGACGACAGTATTCGGAGCGGGCCTTGACGCACACGAGGAGAAAAGGCCCGTGACCGCGAGCACGAAGATTGACTTAAGCAAGTCTGCAGGCGCCGTTTTCCACCCTGCGTTCGCACCGCGTCGGTGAAGCCTAAGCATAGGAAATCTTCCCGAGAATCGCGGGTCGCTTCGCCCCGGTGGCTGACGGCATGTTAGACGGCAACCGATTCCACGTCTGATATGCCAAAACTGCGAACGCAACTGCTTCCTTTGCCCCCGCCGCGACTCCGAATTCCTCCGACGAGCGAACCTGCAATCCCAGTGGGGATAGCTCGTTCGCGAGCATGGCTAACAACGTGGGGTTTCGCGCGCCCCCTCCTGAGAAAATGATTTCTCGATAGCTGTTTTTACCGCCCAGCACAAAACGGCTGATAGCGGACCCAATCGACTTTGCCGTTAGCGCTGTAGCCGTTGCCACGATGTCGACAGCTTTGGTCGTTCCGCAACGCTTAATGAAGTCTCTGACAAACTCCCGCCCGAATTCCTCCCGGCCTGCGGTTTTCGGTGGATTACGCCTGAAAAATGAGAGACGCAAAATCTCGTCGAGTACTCGATTTAACACTGTGCCATTCGAAGCAACAATCCCATCTTGATCATAATTTTGTCCAAACAGGCGCTGCATCACAGCATCGATCACCATATTGCCGGGACCAGTGTCGAATGCGATTACCTGCCCTGGCGAAGCCCCCACCGGTATGGCACTCAGATTCGCAATCCCGCCGATGTTTTGCGCGATCCGACCGATGCGAGCATTGCGATACAGCAAAAAATCAAGGAATGGAACTAACGGCGCGCCCTTGCCCCCAACCGCCATATCTGCGGGACGGAAATCGGACACCACGGGGACGCCCAGCCGTGCAGCAATGACTGCACCTTCGCCGGTTTGCCATGTAACTGCCAATTTGTGCCCAAGAAAAGATGTCGGCTCACCCTGATGGTAGAGCGTCTGGCCATGACAACCTACCAGTTCCGCCTTGATGCGAAAACGCTTCTCCGTTGCCCGCACCGCTTCCGCATAAAGCTCGCCCAGAAGAAAATTCAGCCGGGCTAATTCGGCCACACTGATCCGTTTCGAGTTCATGGCCGAAAGAACGAATGATCGAACCTTTTGCGGATACGGATAAGCCGCGTGCGCAAGCACCTTCAGCCGTAGGTTATGGCCGCTGCGCCGCCGCGGACTTTCAATCCGAACCAGGGCAACATCGATCCCATCCGCGGAGGTGCCGCTCATCACCCCAGATACGATCATGCGCGTGCTCGTCGTTCGTTAGGAGTGATCGCCGCGAGTCGCACCTGCTCGCCGAATTCCCATAGCTTCCGTGTGAGCTTTTCGATCTTGTCTCGTGAGGGAACTGCGGCGTGGTGCTTCACTTCTTCACGATTCTTCTTGAAGGCAAATATTTTTTGGATCGATTCCTGGCATCTCTTCGCGAATGCGCGGTCGCGTTCCGCCTCTCGAATCAAGGCTTCGTATCCGCCAATTACGTTCTCTTGACCATGACAGATCAACGCGAGGTCGCCACCAGCTCGAATGTGCTCGACGCTCGCCTCCGCGGTTGAAGCAGCACGGAGCACGGCTCCCATTTCAAGATCATCGGAGATCACCAAGCCACGATAGCCAATTTTCTTTCGTAAAATGTCCCCAATCCACTGCTTCGAAAGCGACGCTGGCGTTCGCCTTTCGATGGCGCATGAATAGGCTGCATGTCCAACCAGCACCATCGAGACCTCACGCCGCAGATCCCGATATGGCTTCAGGTCCTCGCTCCATAGCGCCTTCCAGGGCTTCGAAACTTGCGCCAGTTTGCGATGTGTATCAAGATTCGCTTCTCCCAACCCCGGAAAATGTTTAAGACATCCCAACACTCCCGCAGATCGCAGCCCTGCCAGAAATTCGCGCGCGTAGCGAATAGCCTCTTCAGGGTTGGCTGAAATTGCTCTTGATCCCAGAACTTTCACTGACTTCTTGAATGCCAAATCGACCACCGGAGCCAGATCAGTATTGAATCCGAGAGTGCAGCAGCATTCACCAATGATCTTGCCGTGCTTGCGGAGGAGCTTGCGATCCTCAGTCGCATATACGTCAGCCGCAGAAGGAGACGGGCCCAGCACCTTGCGAAACCTGTCCACCAGACCGCCTTCCATGTCCACACAGGTAAAAAGTGGCGTGGCGACGCCCGCTCGACAGTCTCTCAGCAGGCGGTGTGTCTGCTCCGCTGCAACGATGTTCCTGGCGAATAAAATCACCCCTGCCGGCTGGATGCGCTTCAATAGCAAGCGCAATTGAGGGGACATTGCCGTGCCCTCGAACCCAACAACCAGCAACTGCCCAATGTTCTCAAGCGTAGATTTAGAGATCATGTCTCTGATTGCATTCGGAGTCCGATTCCCTCAGGAGATGCGCACTCGCAACATTACGCGATTTGTTTCTTCAGTTCCGAAAGCAAATTGAGTGCTTCCAGAGGAGTTAGCCGGTTCAAATCCACTTCCCTCAGCTTTTCCAACACCGGCTGCGAAAGTGGAGTAAAGATGGTCAACTGCGCGGGTGGAGGCGGCTGTAGTTCGTCGCTCGCCAACTGCTCGCTGAGCCGCCGCTCGGCGCTTTCGTGCTCCTGCAGGACCTCTCGCGCCCGGCTAACCACCTCAGCAGGCAAGCCCGCCAGCTTTGCCACCTCAATGCCATAACTGCGGTCAGCCGCCCCGGGTTCGACTTTCCTCAGGAACACAATTCCATTGCCGGCCTCTTTTACTGAGACGTGATAATTCTTTACCCCCGAAAGACACTCCGCCAATTCCGTCAATTCGAAATAATGAGTCGCAAACAACGTCTTCGCTCTCGTGCGCGCATGAATGTACTCAACCGCAGCCCATGCGATTGCCAGACCATCGTACGTCGCAGTCCCGCGCCCAATTTCGTCAAGCAGGATCAATGATCGCGGAGTGGCCGTGTGCAAAATAGCTGCCGTTTCGGTCATCTCCACCATGAACGTCGATCGCCCATGGGCGAGATTGTCGCTTGCTCCAATTCGCGTAAACACGCGATCCACAATCCCCAGCCGTGTCGAAGACGCCGGCACAAACGAACCCATCTGGGCAAGGATTACAATCAGCGCCGATTGGCGAAGATACGTCGACTTCCCTCCCATGTTTGGACCGGTCAGAACAAGCACCGTGTGAGTAGTCGAGTTCAAATACAGGTCGTTTGGCACGAACCTGTCGCCCATGTCCTGCTGCTCGATGACGGGATGACGTCCGCCCATGATTTCGATATCCACTGAATCGTCGAATGTCGGACGGCAGTAATTTCGCTGCGCAGCGACATGAGCAAATGACCCAAGGACGTCTACCTCGGCCAAAGCCAATGCCGTCTGCCGTATGCGGCGCGCTTCTCCCGCAATCCCCGATCGCAACTCCGCGAACAAACGCCGCTCGATTTCGACAATCTTTTCCTGCGCATCCAGGATCTTGGCTTCATACTCCTTGAGCTCCGGAGTCGTGAAGCGTTCGGCATTCACTAAGGTCTGCTTGCGTTCGTAGTCGGGAGGCACTAAATGCAGATTGGGTTTCGAAATCTCGAGATAATAACCAAAAATCGAATTGAATTTTACTTTCAGCGAAGCGATTCCCGTACCTTGGCGCTCGCGCTGCTCGATTTGTGCCAGATATTGCTTGCTGTTCCGGCTCAAATCACGCAAATCATCAAGTTCCCTATCGACGCCCGCCTGAATTACGCCGCCATCACTCAGCGTAATCGGGGGCTCCGGCACAATGGTTTTCTCGATTCGTTCGCATACGTCACCAAGCTCATCAATGCTGCCATGAAGCTGCTTTAGCCGTTCTACGTTGAAGCGCGAAAGCACCGCCCGCAGCGCCGGCAACTTTGCCAAAGACGCGGCCAGCGCCAGAACGTCCCGGGGATTCGCGGTTTCGAGTGTTACGCGGCTGAGTAGACGCTCCAGATCCAATATTCCATCCAGCGCTTCCCGAAGTTCCTCGCGGGCAACAATGTCTTTTGTTTCTGCTTCGACAGCGTCCAATCGTGAATTGATTTCCTTTGCATCGATAGAAGGCCGAAGCAGCCACGAACGAAGGAGGCGTTTGCCCATCGGAGTGATGGTCGAATCGATGCAGCGGAACAGAGTGGCAACCTCGCTGCTACCGGCAAACAGCGGTTCGATCAGCTCGAGATTGCGGACGGTGACCACATCCAGCACCAGGCAATTCTGTCGCTCATAAAATCCGATCCGATCCACGTGATCGAGAGATCCCCGTTGCGTGGACCGCACATAGTGCACAATCGCACCAGCCGCCGCAGCTGCCGCCGGTTTTCCGGTTAAACCAAAGCCTTCCAGAGACAACACCCCAAAGTGATTTTCCAACAAGGGAATGGCATGATCCGGTGCAAAAATCCAATCATCCAGCGGCGTCTCTGCGTAATTTATCGATCCGCGCGACTGGCGCGTCCGCAAGCCTGCCCGGCGCGAAGTCGAAGGGTCTGGCTGAGTGTAGCTCGACGGTTCACCATCAAAGAGCGGCGCCGACGAGCCGTACAAGACTTCCTTAGGCCGTAATTGTTGCAGTTCTTCCTGAATTCGCCTGTGCGCATCGGCCCCGCGGAATTCGGTTGCCCGAAATTCTCCAGTGGAGAGGTCAAGCGCGGCAAAACCCACACCGTCCTCCGACTGAGCAATAGCTGCAAGAAAATTGTTCTCTTCCGAATTCAGCGAGGAGTCCGCAGCCGTGCCCGGGGTTACGACCCGTGTCACTTCGCGGCGCACCAACTTCTTCGCTAATCGTGGGTTCTCCACCTGATCGCAAATTGCGACCTTGAAGCCTCTACGAATCAGCTTGGAAATGTAACCTTCAGCTGCATGATAGGGGACGCCGCACATGGGCACGGCAATGCCCTTTTCTTTGTTGCGCGAAGTTAACGTGATCTGCAATTCGCGGGAAGCTAGTACGGCATCATCGAAAAAGAGCTCATAAAAATCGCCCAGGCGAAAGAACAGGAGTGCGGTAGGATGCTCCTTCTTGATGGCAGCATACTGCCGCATCAACGGAGTGGATGGCTCGCTCATCTGGGTGGCTTTGGCGCGGATTATAACAAAGCCCGAAGCGCTGCTCTGCGGTGGAAATCACAGTTGACGCAACTCCTCCCGCGGTGATCTCCTTAAGTGGATGGAGTTGCGCAAAGATCCCATTACTCGCTCTTGGGTCATTACCGGCGACGATGTCCCGGATATCACCCCGCGTGCCCAATCGGTCTGCCGATCTTGTCCCGATTCCCCACACGCGGTCCAGTTGATCTCCAACGTTTCTGGAATTTCGGGAATGCCTTGGTCGGCGCGCTCGGTTGTCCACCCCAACGCTCTTTATCACGTTGAAGGCGACCCTGCCCGCAGAGGTGACGGAATTTACGATCGCATGCGGGGCGTTGGAGCACACGAGGTGCTGGTCGAAAATCCGCGACATGAGCGTCAACTCTGGGACGCCACGGACAGCGAAATCGAACAATTGTTGCTCCTCGTCTCTCAACGCATTCAAGACCTCAAAAACGATGCGCGTCTGAAGTACATCAGTGTCTTCAAAGACTACGGCACAAGCGCCGGGCAGGAGTTTGAACATCCCAGCTCCCAACTGACTGCGACCACCTTTGTGCCTCGCCGCGTCCTTTACGAGCTGCGCGCTGCGCGAGACTACTACGAGCAGAAAGAACGCTGCGTCTTTTGCGACATTATTTCGCAGGAAATTAAGCAGAACCAAAGGGTCATCGAAATGCGCGGTGACTTCATAGCGCTCGGACCGTTTGCACCGCGTGTGCCCTACGAAAGCTGGATTCTGCCTCGTTCCCACGAAGCGGCGTTTGAACGCATGGGCATCGCCCGCCCAGGCTTGCTGCGCGATCTCGGCGCTCTGTTGCGACGCACTCTGCAGCGTATTCGCACCATCACCGAAGATTTCCATCTGGCCTTACACACTTCGCCTAATAGCCTGCACGCCTCCGAAAGCCTGGGTTATTGGAAAACGATTGATGAGGATTATCACTGGCATATTGAGATTCTTCCTGTCATCGGGGGCAAGTCCAAGTCCTACACCTTTAAGGAGGTGTACTATTCTCCCGTGACCTCCGAAACCGCGGTGAAACGCCTGCGCGAGGCGAGAATTGGCTAGCAGGTAGCCAGTCGCTAGGGACTAGTAACTAGTAGCGGAAACAGATGGTCGGAACCTGCGGCCCGCTTCCATCCCACACCCTAGCTACTCGCTACTAACTACTAGCTACTACCCTATGACCATCCGGCGCATGAAGACGTACACCGGCGAACAGGGCTACGTGTATCAGTACTACTTTGTGGGCAAAAGAGCCGTGGACACCGAGTTCGGCCCCAGCACCGAGTACATTTTCGATGTTACCGCCGATCGCAAGACTATGTTTGCGGTCAGCATATTCCTTCCGAACCGTGCCCGAGATGCTTGGGCAGATTCTCATCGCCGTCCCCTCACCGATGCGGAGCAGTACGGCGCCGTAAAAATGCGGTTGTTTAAGGCGTTCGACGAAATAGAGGACATGTTGAGTGACGGGCGCTACCTGACTGTGGACATCAATCTTCTGGAAGACATGCTCGGTAAACTCGGGGTGGCTTAAGGCCTGAAGCACAACCCATCTCCGGTTGTGATCTTCGTCACATCGGCTTGTGACCTCGCCCGCTTCCTTCTTGGCCGCCTGCAAAGCAGACTATAATTTCCCAGTCGGAATGGGAGAGGATGGCCCATCCGGCAGTCGGAGATTCAAGCATTTATGCCTATACTTTGGCTGCGAGTCGCGCTCGGCTGTTACGCTGTCGGCTTGCTGTACGCTCTAGTGGCCCTGACGCGCAGCAGTGACTTGCTCAACCGTATCGCCTTGCACGCTGCCTATCTGGGAATGGTCTTCCACTTCGTTTCCTTAACTGACGCCTTCTTGCAATCAGGGCAGATTGCCATGACTTCTGTCCACAACGCCGAATCGGTGCTGGGCTTCCTGATCATGGTCGTCTTCCTGCTGGTTTACATGGTCTACAAGACCACCTCCCCAGGCATCGTCGTCTTCCCGCTTGTTTTCCTTCTGACTTTCATCGCCGCAAGTGGGGAAGCTCCGTTTCTGGTGACTTCGAATACCATGCGGTCCGGCTGGCTGTTCGCCCACATCGCCTTGATTTTCACCGGCTATGCCGCTCTGATTCTCAGCTTCGGCGCCAGCTTGCTCTATCTCGTGCAGGAACGCGCTCTTAAGTCAAAGCAGCCCGATGGAATGCTCTCTCGACTACCGGCGCTTGAGGTCATCGACGAAATCGGCTTCCGCTCTCTTCTGCTCGGGTTTCCATTTATGACGCTCGGATTGGTGGCAGGAACGGTTGTTGCGCAATCGACATTCGGACGAGTGAATCTGCTTGACCCCAAAATCCTGCTCTCGCTCCTGATGTGGGCCGTTTATCTGATTCTGCTGTATACCCGCTGGAGCGCAGGCTGGCGTGGACGCCGTGCGGCCTATCTAGCCGCCAGCGCTTTCGTATTTGCCCTGATTGCCTGGGCGGCCAACTATTTCAGCACCATTCACAGGTTCGCAAAATCATGACCTTCCAGCTCATCGGCGTGAATCACAAGACTGCGCCGGTTGAGGTGCGCGAACGGCTCGCCATCCCTGAGTCCCGCCTCCCGGAAGCCTTGCGGATCTTCACCCAGCATCCCGGGGTACAGGAAGGTTTGATCCTGAGTACGTGCAATCGGGTCGAGTTGCTGGCCCGCACACAAAATGGCGGAGCTGACCTGCGGGCTTTTTTGGGATCCTTTTTCGACATGGACCGATCAGTTATCGACCCTCATTTGTACGAGTATCGCGAGCAGGACGCCGTAAAGCATGTGTTCCGCGTAACTTCAAGTCTGGACTCGATGGTCGTCGGCGAGGCACAAATTCTCGGCCAGGTAAAGGAAGCCTATGCCACCGCTCGAGCCGTAGGAGCTGTCAATTCTCAACTCGATCAGCTACTCACCCGTGCGTTCGCGGTTGCCAAGCGAGTCCGCACCGAAACCGCAGTTGGATCATCCGCGGTCTCCGTAGCATCAGTCGCGGTCGAGCTGGCTAAGAAAATCTTCGGCTCATTAAACGGCAAGCACGTCTACCTGGTTGGAGCCGGAAAGATGACCGAGCTTGCCGCACGTCATCTGCTGGCCCATGGCGCCGCATCGATTTTCGTCGCCAACCGGACCTATGATCGCGCGATTCGCCTGGCACAGAAATTCAATGGTCAGGCAATCGAATTCAGCCGCTTGTACGAAACCTGCGATCGTGCGGACATCGTGATCACTTCAACTGGTGCTCCCCATGCGATTTTCCGGCGCGAGCACGGCGAGCTCTTTTTAAACCGCCGCAAAAACCGCCCGATGTTCTTCATCGATATTGCCGTTCCGCGCGATGTTGATCCGGAGATGAATAAACTCGATGGCATCTTCGTTTACGACATCGATGATCTGCAGCAGGCCGTCGCGTCTCATGTGGCCGATCGCAAGAAGGAAGCCGAAAAAGCCGACGACATTATCAATACTGAGGTTGAGCGATTTCAGGCTCGCATTCAGACTCTTGACGTCGTTCCCACCATCGTTTCCTTGCAGGATCATCTCGAAACCATTCGTCAGGCAGAAATCGATCGGGTTCGGGGCCGGCTCGGCACGATTTCGCCTGAACAGGAACTTGCGATCGAGGCCCTCACTCGTGGAATTGTGAACAAGATCATGCATACTCCCATCAGCGCCCTGAAAACTGCCGCTCGCGATTCCGAAGCAACCACGATCGTTGAACTTGTGCGCCGGCTTTTCAATCTGCAGGAGAAAAAAGCCAAATCGGCTGGCGATCCCGGAGGCGAGAACTGATGGCCTGGCTGCGTATCGGTTCCCGCGGATCCCAACTGGCACTTTGGCAGGCCAACCATATTGCTGATCTGCTTCGCCAACGCGGCCACCAGGTCGAAATTGAAATCATCAAGACGACGGGCGACAAGATCACCGATGTGGCGCTGGCCAAGGTTGGTACAAAGGGAATGTTCACGAAGGAGATTGAAGAAGCATTGGCAGCGGGTAGGGTTGACCTCGCCGTGCATAGTCTAAAAGATCTCCCAACAGAAATCTCGGCAGGATTCGAAATCGCCGCAATCACAAAACGGGAAAACCCACGAGATGTATTCTGTTCTCGCACATACACCAGCATTGACGACTTGCCTCAACGGGCACGTGTCGGCACGAGCAGCTTGCGCCGACAAGCTCAGTTAAAGACTCTGCGGCCTGATCTCCAAATACATCCGCTGCGCGGTAACGTCGATACTCGTCTGCGCAAGCTGGAAGCCGGCGATTTTGACGCCATAATTTTGGCGGCCGCAGGTCTCAATCGTTTGGGCAAGACTGATCTCGTGAAACAAATCATCTCCGCAGAGGTCATGTGCCCCGCCGCCGGTCAGGGCGCGTTGGGAATCGAAATTCGCGCCGGCGACTCAACGACACGAGACGAACTCCATTTTCTGGACGACTCTGAGGCACGTGCCACCACCACCTGTGAGCGAGCGCTGCTCAGCAAGCTTGGCGGCGGTTGCCAGGTTCCGATCGGCGCGTTCGCCGAAATCCGGAAAGGACGTCTGCACCTTCAGGCCGTTGTGGCTGACCCCGATGGTTCTGCCGTAATTCGCGAATCGCGCGACGGCATCGATCCAACTGCACTTGGCGAAGCCACCGGCGAAGCTCTCTTGCGTCGGGGTGGTGAGGAGATCTTGGAAGCCGTGTACGGTCAGGGCATTGCTCTACCGCAACAGCCGTAGTCAGTGTGGCGCATGTGCTACTCGAGATAGAGGTCTCGGAAATCGGTTTTAGGTAGGGCACGGCTTCAGCCGTGCCATGAGCTCTCCCATTTGCTTCAAGGCGGGCATGAACCCGCCCATAATCGTTCCGCAGCTAGACTGAATATGGAGAAATCTCAGCTCGTCTCCCTGCTCTCGGGTCGGGAGCCAGAAGCAATTATCCGAACTTTAACGATGATGGCGTACAACCCGGCCATTGTACGTCCTGAGAAGGGATGAGGAGGCACTATCCTAGAATGGAGATAACCGCGTTTTGTCTCTGAAGCCCACCAATCACCGACCGCTTTCTCGCGTCCGTGTTCTCGTCGGCCGCGCCCGCCATCAAGCCGGCGCACTTTCATCCGAACTGCGAAAGCTAGGCACCCAGGTAATCGAGATTCCATTTATCGAAATCCGTAAACCCCGCTCCTACCGCCCGCTGGACTCAGCGTTGAGAAATCTGCGCGACTACGACTGGCTCATCCTCACCAGCGTAAACGGGGTCGACGCCGTTTGGGCCCGCCTCAAAAGATTGCATATAAGAACAAGCAAACTGTCTCATCTAAAAGTGGCTGCAATCGGCCCCGCCACAAGGAAAGCCATTGAAAATCGCGGTGTGCGCGTAAACGTAATGCCTGACGAATATATTGCTGAATCCGTCGTCAAGAGCCTTCGCAATCGGATTTCAGGAAGGCGCGTTCTGCTGGCTCGCGCGAAAGTGGCTCGGGACGTGATTCCTCGCGAACTCGCAAAACTGGGAGCAAAGCTCGATGTCGTCGAAGCCTACGAAACCGTGGTCCCTGCTTCCTCCCGCGCTCGTTTGCTCTCATGCCTCAGAGATCCAAAGCGCCGGCCCGATGTGATTACTTTCACCAGTTCTTCTACAGTACGGAATTTCGTGAAGCTCATCGTCGGCAAGAATGCCCGCGCCACGCGGTATCTGCAAGCGGTCAGGTTGGCCTCCATTGGCCCAGTGACATCCTCGACACTGCGCGAACTGGGTCTGCCCGTCCATATCGAAGCTAAGGAATACACAATTCCCGGCCTCATCGACGCAATCGCCAATTCCCTGACTCGCCAGAAAGCTACGAACGCAAGTACCAGGAACGTATTCGTATTGTGATCGGTTGCGCATCTCTTGCATTCAGCTTTACCGCATCACGCATCTTTGCTATAACCCATCAACGGATCCATCTTTGCCCGAGGAACCAGCGCAAACCGCAGTGCAGATGCCTGAGCCTGCTTACCGGCAGCAGGATCAACTGTTCACGCGTCCGTTCGAACTACTCAGCCAAGCGATACAGCAACGGGCATTTCCCTCAGCTTCAGTCGCTGTCACCCATCGAGGCAAGCTCATTTGCTTGAAAGCTTTTGGTCATTTCCTCTATGAAACCGACACCCCCGAAACCACAACAGGCAGCATTTTCGATCTCGCCTCATTAACCAAGATCGTTGCTACCACAACCATGGCGATGGTTCTTTACGAGCGCGGGCTTCTGGATCTGGAGATGCCGCTGGCCTCAGTGCTGCCAGAATTCAAAACTAGTGATCCACGCCGCCAGCAAGTCACGATTCACACGCTGCTGGCTCATTCCTCAGGCTTGCCTGCGTACGAAAAATTATTTCTGAAAGCGCATGACCGCGATCAACTCTTAAATGCCGCGCTACATACTCCTTTGAAGCGTGATCCCGGAACTACGGCCGCGTACAGTGACATCGGTTTCATCATTCTGGGAGCGGCCTTGGAGCGGCTTGCGCAAGATGCGCTTGATCACTTCTGCCGTCACGAAATATTTGGTCCGCTGGGGATGGCACACACCACATTTGACCCGCCGCTACACTGGTGGTCCATGATCCCACCCACGGCCGACGATCAAAGTTTCCGCGGACGCATCATTCAAGGTGAAGTGCAGGATGAAAATGCCAGTGTGCTGGAGGGAGTGGCAGGCCATGCCGGACTCTTCGCAACTGCCGAAGATCTGGCGATCTTCGCCCACACCATGCTCCAGGGAGGACGTCCCATCATTCGTCCTCAAACACTGGCCTTGTTCACACGGCGTGAGTCTGCGCCCGCCGGCACCTCTCGCGCCCTGGGCTGGGATACGCCTTCTGAGCCATCCCAGGCAGGCAAATACTTTTCAGAGCATTCGTTTGGTCATCTCGGATACACGGGAACATCTCTGTGGATTGATCCGGAACGGCAACTCTCAGTAACGATGTTGACCAATCGAACCTGGCCGGATTGTAAGAACGACGCCATCAAGCAAATCCGTCCGTCATTTCACGACGCCGTGATCGAGGCTTTAGACGATCGCTGAGTTGCCGTTGATAAAAGCGCACCGTCACCAAACTTCGGCTACTTCAGCTCCGAGGAGCGGCACATTTCAGCCCAGGGCGTGAGCCCTGGGTCTGCACCCATGAGCAGATACACGCGCCCATGAGGCGCAACTATCGCCGAGCCTCGTGCGAAGATAAACTCATTATCAATGCAGCTACGCCACCTCTCCACCGAGAAAACTAATCCTGCCTCTAACAACTTGGACACAAGATCGTCCCTCGAAATCGCTCGAATCATCAACCGCGAGGATGCGAAGGTTGCAGGAGCCGTCAAACGCGCCCTCCCGCAGATCGCGCAGGCGATCGATTTGATCGCCGTGTCGCTGGCGGCCGGCGGACGCCTCATCTACGTTGGCGCAGGGACGAGTGGGCGTATCGCAGCCCTCGATGCCAGCGAATGCCCGCCGACATTCAACACCGATCCAAAAACCGTACAGTTTGTGATTGCAGGCGGCACAAAAGCCTTGGCTGCCGCAACAGAAGCCAGCGAGGACTCTCGCGGGCTCGGCGCGCGTGAAATGGCAAAAAGAAAACCGGGCAAGAACGACGTTGTCGTGGGAATTGCTGCCAGCGGACGCACGCCCTTCACTATCGCCGCCATCGAATACGCCCGACGCCGTGGTGCGAAAACAATTGCTGTGACCTGCAATCAGAACTCCCCTCTCGGACGTGCTGCGCATCTGGAAATTGTTACCAGGGTAGGTCAGGAAGTCGTCACCGGCTCCAGTCGCATGAAGGCTGGCACTGCACAAAAAATGGTGCTAAACATGCTTTCGACTGGCGCAATGGCGAAGCTAGGTTACATCTATGGCAATCTGATGGTGAACGTCCACGTAAAGAATTACAAGCTCCGGGAGCGGGGCATCACAATTCTCCAGCAGGCCACTAAAGTGGATGCTCGCACCGCTCGGCGCGCACTAAAATCCGCGAAGAACGACGTCCCTGCCGCCCTGATCATG
>Ga0187779_10000451_pt1 | contig 27530 bp, 26 predicted proteins | sample 1015_Q2_SP10_10__FD_132435 | JGI IMG/M metagenome (GOLD analysis project Ga0187779, IMG submission 132435) | Tropical peat soil microbial communities from peatlands in Department of Meta, Colombia - 1015_Q2_SP10_10_MG | ecosystem: Environmental > Terrestrial > Soil > Wetlands > Peat | place... | reverse complement strand
ACGGATTGTCGCCGCGTTGCCCGTCGCGGCGGCGGGGAGCCTGGAGCTCGTTCGCAAGGAGGCGGACGCGCTCGTCTGTCCGCATCCGATCGAGAACTTTCTCGCGGTCGGCGTCTGGTACGCGTCATTCGACCAGATCGACGACGACGCGGTGATCCGCCTCCTCCGAAGGAGCCGCAGTGCGCAGTCCTTCCCAGGCGGGCGAGAGCATGGTTCACGTCCCGACGCGCCTCATGGCGGCGCGGCTCCGGGAACGGTACGTACGCGCGTCGGCTCGTCGAGGCTCAGTCGATAGCCGTTTCCGAGCTGGCCGTAGGCACCGGCACCCCACGCCCAGAGCCGACCCTGTCGGTCGAGCGCGTAGGCCGATTCGCCGCCGCCCGAGATCTTCACGACACCGGCCAGGTTCGCGACCTGCGTCGGCACCGCACGGTTGGCGATGCTTCCGTCGCCGAGTTCTCCCTCGACGCCTCTTCCCCACGACCGGACCGTGCCGTCCCGCAGCAAGGCATAGGCGCTGTACGCACCCGCGGTGATGGCGACGACATGCGCAAGGCCGCCGACGCGCACCGGTTCGGGCACGTAGGGCACTCTGGTGCGGCTGCCGACTTCGTCGGAGTCGTCGTCGCCCCAGGCCCAGACGGTCCCGTCGCGGCGCAGTGCGTAGGCCGTGAAGGCACCCGACGCGATCGCGACCACGTCGCTCAGGGTGCGGACCTTTACCGGCACCCGTTTCTCGGGGCACACCGCACCACCAGTCCCGGACCCCTGCGGTGCAGTGCATCGATCGCCGAGCTGTCCTGACGAGCCGTCACCCCATGCCCACACCGTGCCGTTCCGGCGGAGGGCGTACGCGTTGCCGTCGCCGGCCGCGACGGCGACAACGTCAGCGAGTCGCTTGACGCGACGCGGGGTCCCGGTCGTGACATCGGCGCCCTCGGTCCCCAGTTGCCCCCAGGCGTCGTCGCCCCAAGCCCACAGCGTGCCGTCGCGCCGGAGCGCGTAGGCCGTGAACGCGCCGGCTGCGATCGAGGTGATCCCGCCGGGAAGGCGGACTCGGACCGGGATCTCCCGTGAAGCCCACACGTGGTTGCCAAGCTCGTCTTGGCCGTTGCTCCCCCAGGCCCACACACCACCGTTACGCGCCAGGGCATAGGCGGTGTTCTCGCCGCTGGTGACTGCGACGATGTGGCGGAGTCCGGGGACCGCAACCGGAGTGCTGCTGAACTGCCAATGGCCCCCGGGCCCGATCTGGCCTTCGAGATCGTCGCCCCACGCCCACACATGGCCGTCGCTGAGAAGCTCGTACCCGGCAAAGCTTCCACCCGCGATCGCGGCGACCTGTGGTGCGCCTGTCACGAGGACGCCGCTGCGTGCCGCGAGGCCCCCCGAGGTCACGGCCGTCGCGAGCCCGAGGCACACGCCGACGAGGGAGAGGAACCGGAGCCCGCGGGGCTGAGTGCGAAGGAACCGAAGCACCGTACGACGCACGTGCAAGCCGCATTATGCGCCTCCTCAAGGCGGCGCCGAACGCGCATGCCGAAGGAGCATCGATCCCGTCGAGGGCTACCTCCACGGAGGTCGGCGGTCCGAGCCCGTTACCGCCGATCGAACGAGGCGCGGCTCAGCGGCGCCTTGTTGTTGCTCCGACGACCGGAAGTGGCACGTCCGGCTCGCATCGGGTGGCGTGTGCTCCAACGAGCGGCGCGGCGGTGGATGCGGCGTTCGCGCCTTGCCCTCCTGATTGCCAGCGGCCGGAGATGGATAGGACGCTTGAAGAAGAAGTACTTTCCGGTCTCGACGAGCGCAAGGTAGGTCCCGACCATGGCTGCGATCGCGGCGAGCAGCGACGCAGGCAGTGGCGTGAAGCCGAGCGCGTCAGCGACCGGCGAGAAGGGAATGAGCACGCCGACGGCGGCACAGGCGAGCGTCGTGAGCAGCAGCGGCCGACTCGGCCGACTGCGGAAGAAAGGCACCCGCCGGGTACGGATGATGAAGATGACGAGCGTCTGGCTCGTGAGCGACTCGACGAACCACCCAGACTGGAAGAGCGACTCGCCTGCGTTGAATCCATAGATCAGCACGGCGAACGTCGCGAAGTCGTAGAGCGAGCTGATCGGGCCGAAGAGGGCCATGAACCTGCGAATGAAGCCGATGTCCCATTGCGAGGGGCGCGCAAGGAGTTCTTCGTCGACGCGGTCGGTCGGGATCGTCAGTTCGCTGACGTCATACAGGAGGTTGTTGAGGAGGATCTGGGTCGGCAACATCGGCAGAAAGTTGAGGAAGAGCGAGGCGCCGGCGGCGCTGAACATGTTCCCGAAGTTCGACGACGTTCCCATCAGCACGTACTTGATCGTGTTGGCGAAGATGCGTCGGCCCTCGGAAACCCCATCGGCGAGGATGCCGAGGTCCTTCGTGACGAGCACGACGTCGGCTGCGTCCTTCGCCACGTCGGTTGCCGTATCGACCGAGATACCAACATCGGCGTGATGGAGAGCGAGTGCATCGTTGACGCCGTCGCCGAGGAAGCCGACGTCACTCCCGAGTGCTCGCTGCGCGCGGATGACCCGTGACTTCTGCTCGGGAGTGACGCGAGCGAAGATCGACGTCTGCTCGAGACTGGCGCGCAACTCCGCTTCGCTCATCGCCTCGAGCTGACTTCCCGTCAGCGTGTTGCGGGATTCCATGCCGAGGTCCTTGCAGACCTTCTCGGCCACGCGGCCGTTGTCGCCGGTGATGAGCTTGACTTCGACGCCGAGCCCGGCCAGTCGCTCGAGCGAAACGGCAGCGTCGTGCTTCGGCGGATCGGAGAAGCAGAGGAAGCCGCGAAGCTCGAGCTCGCGTTCGGCGGCCGGCGTGCAGGAAGTCAAGCCGTCGGCCATTCGGCTGGCGACCGCGACGACGCGTGTGCCGGCGTCGAAGAGACGGTCGAGCGTGGCGTCGGCGCCTTCGGGCGTCTGCAGGCACCGAGCGGCGATCGCCTCGGGTGCGCCCTTTGCCACGAGCAGTCGCCCGTGCGGCGATTCCACGAGAGCGGAACCGAGTTGGCGCTCGTGGTCGAAGGGGGCTTCGGCGACTCGTGCCCACGCCTTCCCGTCGAGCAGGCCGGCTTGGGGCGCCGCTAGGAGTGCCTGGTCGAGCGCGTTGCCATCGGAATCGCTGGCCACGAGCCCGAGCTCGAGGACGTCCCGGCTCTCATCGCCATTGGCGTCGAGCGCGCTGGCGAAGACGGTTCGTCCCTCCGTGAGTGTTCCCGTCTTGTCGGTAAACAGGACCTCGACGTTTCCGAGGTCCTCGATCGCAACGAGCCGCTTGACGACGACCTGTCGCTTCGCAAGCCGCCTCGCTCCCGTGGCCAGGCTGACCGTCACGATCGCCGGCAAGAGCTGTGGAGTCAGCCCCACGGAGATCGCCAGTGCGAACAGCAACGACTCGAGGAACGAACGACCCAGGAGGACGTTCAGAACGAGGATCGAGCCGGCGAGGAGTCCGGTGATGGTGGCGAGCATGCGCGAGAAGTCCTGCAAGCCGCGCTGAAAGGAGGTCAGCTCGTGGCGCTCGCCGAGCTTGAGTGCGATTCCTCCAAAAGCCGTCCGCGTCCCGGTTTGGATCACGACGCCGCGCCCGCCACCCCCGTGCACGACCGTGCCCATGAAGGCGATGCACGGCAACTCGAGAGGTGAGCTCGGCTCGCGAACCGGTGCGACGGTCTTTGCGGCTACCGCCGACTCACCGGTGAGCACGGCCTCGTCGATCTCGAGGTTCGCGCACTCGAGCAGGCGCAGATCGGCCGGAACCACGTCGCCGACGTGCAGCGCGACGACGTCGCCGGGGACCAGCTTCGTAATGTCGAGCCCTGTCAGTTCCCCGTCGCGCTCGACGGTTGCGCGACGGCGGATCTGCGAGTGCAGCGTCTCCACGGCCTGCTCGGAGCGGTACTCGTTGAAGAAGCCGAGCGCGACGCTCAGCCCGACGATCGTGAAGATGATCGCTGCGTCGGTTCCCTCGCCGACGAAGATCGAGACCGCTGCGGCCGCAAGCAAGAGCAGTAGCAGATAGCTACGGAACTGGCGGGCAAGCACGGTCCAGAAACGCGCGCCGTGCGCGCGCAGCGCGTTTGGCCCCACGACCGCGAGTCGTTTCGCTGCTTCGTCGGAGCTCAGGCCACGCTCGTCGGCACGAAGGCTTCGTAGAGCTTCGGCCGGAGTCATTGCCGCCGCGGAGACCGCGTCGAGGAACTCGGCTGACCCGACCTCGTTCGGCCCATGATTCGGAACAACCGGCACCACGTTCGACTCCATCCAGACCACGATAGGAACCTGACCGGATCCGGTTGAGATCGGCCCCCGAACAGATCCAAGCGAACGATCGAGGAGCTCTTCAGCCTGGCTGGCTCGAGACTCTGCCCGGGCAGCTCAGTCGCCAGGACGCTCGGCCGCCACCGCGCCTGGGTGACGCGCTAGGCTAGGGTCGTGCCCGAGATCGGCCCGACCGAGATCATCCTGCTCCTGGCCGTGGCGCTCCTGCTCTTTGGTGCCAAACGGCTGCCCGAGATCGGCCGGACGGCCGGCAAAGGGCTCCGCGAGTTCAAGGACTCCGTGTCGGGGATCACCGACGCCCACAAAGAGCTGAAGGAAGCGACCGACCTCACCGGCTCGAAGAAGCCGTCGGAGCACGACACGACGAGCTGAGCGGTCTGCTGCCGCCGAGGCAGGCCCCCCTTGAATCTGGTCCGGGTCCGCACGCACGCCGCCTTGCGCGGCAGACTTCGTCCATGCACGTGCATGGGGGTGAGGAGCGGCGGGCGCTCGGGATCGCGTTCGGGCTGATCGTCGCGCTGATGGTCGGCGAGATCGTCGCCGGCATCGTCGGCCACTCACTCGCGCTGCTCTCGGATGCGGCGCACATGCTCACGGACGCGGGCGCGATCGCACTCGGACTCTTCGCCCTCCGGCTCGCCGGCAGGCCGAGCGGCGGCAACCTGACCTTCGGTCTTCGGCGGGCGGAGGTGCTCTCCGCGCAGGCGAACGGCGCGACGCTGCTCGTGCTCGCGGGGCTGATCAGCTACGAGGCGATCCGTCGCCTGGTCACGCCGGTCGACACGGGGGGTTGGACGATGGTCGTCGTCGGCTGTGCCGGCATCCTCGTCAACATCCTCGCGACGCGAGAGCTCGCGCGGGCCGACCGCGACAACCTGGCGGTCGAAGGGAGCTTCCAGCACGTGCTGACCGACCTCTTCGCCTTCATCGGCACCGTCATCGCGGGCGGCGTGATCGTCGCGACCGGCTTCACGCGAGCGGACCCGATCGCGTCGCTGTTCGTCGTCGCGCTGATGCTGCGTGCCGCATACGGGCTCCTGCGCGACTCCGGGCGAATCCTGCTCGAGGCCGCGCCCGCCGGCATGGACGTCGACGCGATCGGAGCCGCACTCATCGCCGATCCTCGCGTGATGAGCGTCCACGATCTGCACGTCTGGCAGATCGGCAGCGGCTTTCCTGCGCTCTCCGCACACGTGCTCGTCCGGCCGGGTGACGACTGCCACGCGGTCCGGCGCGACCTCGAGCAGCTGCTCCGGCACCGCTTCGAGCTCCGTCACACGACGCTCCAGGTCGACCATGTCCAACCGTCGGCCCAGGCCGTCCAGCTCGGGGAGGCAGTGGTGCGCCGGACGCCGGCCGACCGCCGCTAGAGTCCCGCGGTGCCGTCGCTGGCGGAGAAGACCGCGGTGATCACGGGCGGGTCGAGCGGGATGGGTCTCGCGATCGACCGCGCCTTCCGCGCGGAGGGCGCCCGCACGGGGGTGGGCGCGCGTCGAACCGGGACGCTCGAGGGAACCGTCGGCCACGTGGTCGACGTGACGGATCCGGCGAGCTCGGCTGCGTTCGTCGAGTACATGGCTCGGGAGCTCGGCGGCTTCGACATCCTCGTCAACGCCGCCGGTCTCGCGCTCGGCCGCGACCCGTTCGACGAGAGCACCGAGGAAGACGAGCGCACCGTCCTCGAGACCAACGTCAACGGACTGGTGCGGATGACGCGTCTCTGCCTCCCGCACCTTCGCGACGGCGGGCACATCGTCAACATCGGCTCGATCGCGGGCCGCCAGGCGTACCCCAACGCGGCTCTCTACGTCACCTCGAAGTTCGCAGTCCGGGGCTTCACATATGCGCTGCGCGAAGATTTGCTCGGACGTCCGATCAGGATCACGACCGTCGACGCGGGCCTGGTGGACACGAACTTCTCGCGCGTCCGCTTCCGGGGCGACGAGGAGGCAGCGGCCAAGGTCTACGAAGGCGTGGACCCGATGACGGCCGAGGACATCGCCGAGTGCGTCCTCTTCGCGGTCACGCGTCCGCCGCACGTGAACGTCGACGAGATCGTGGTCAAGGCGCTCGCGCAGTCGTCGGGCGGCCGCATCGTCAGAGCGACCGAGAAGGCGTAAGGCTCGACGTGGACGAGTTGACCATCCTCGAGGGCGCGACCTTCTGCATCTGCAACGAGGTCGGGGACATCGACGGCGACTCACAGGGGCTGTTCAGCGAAGACACGCGCTTCCTCTCGAAGCTGCGGCTCAAGGTGAACGGGAAGGCGCCGCTCCTGCTCTCGTCCGACAAGATCGAGTACTTCTCGGCTGCGTTCTTCACGCGCAATCCGCTCGCGGGCGATCTCGGCCAGGACGAGATCGCGATTCGCCGCGAGCGGTTCGTCGGCGACGGGATGCAGGACAGAATCGTCGTCGAGAACGAGAGCATGCGCGCGCTCTCGTTCGACCTCGAGCTCGAGTTCGGCGCGGACTTCGCGGACATCATGTCGGTGAAGGAGCACGACTTCGTGCTCGGCGACCCGATGCGCGCGGCGCCGCTGCCGGCCGCGCGTCCCGGAACTTTCGACTCGTCGTCCAATCAGTTCGTGATCGCGGACGACGGACCGTTACCGCTCAAGACGCAGGTGATCCTCTCGCAACGCGGCGAGGCGGCGGACTCGAGCGTCCGCTACCGGATCGAGCTCGAGCCGCGTGAGCGATGGGAGCTGAACGTCGACGTGTTCCCGCTCTCCGACGGCGAGCAGGTCACGCCGCACTTCGCCGAGCGGCGCTTCGGCGAGGAGATGGGCCGCGTGCGCGACTCGCTCGCGGCATGGCAGCTCCGGATTCCGCAGATCCGCTCCTCGTGGGACCAGCTCGGGCGCGCGTTCAACCAATCCGTCTCCGATCTCGCGTCGCTGCGGATGAACCGCGCGATCAGGCCGGGCGTCGGCAACCTGCCCGCAGCCGGCATGCCGTGGTTCATGACCGTGTTCGGCCGCGACACGCTGCTCACGTGTCTGCAGACGCTGCTGTTCGGGCCAGAACTCGCGCGCACCGCGCTGCACGTGCTCGCCGAGCTCCAGGCGACCGTGGACGACCCGTCGATCGACGCCGAGCCGGGGAAGATCGTGCACGAGGTGCGTCACGGCAAGGCTGCGCTGAAGTGGTTCGCCCGGTACTACGGGACGGTCGACGCGACGCCGCTCTACCTCATCCTCCTTTCGGAGGTCTGGCGGTGGACGGACGACCGCGCGATCGTGCGCGACCTCAAGGAGCCGGCGCTCGCAGCGCTGCGCTGGATCGACGAGTTCGGCGACCGCGACGGCGACGGCTTCGTCGAGTACGAAAAGCGTGCGCCGCACGGCCTCGACAACCAGTCGTGGAAGGACTCGGGCGACTCACAGCGTTTCCACGACGGCACGATTGCGCGCGCGCCGATCGCTCCCTGCGAGGTGCAAGGCTACGTCTACGACGCGAAGCGCCGGATCGCCGAGTTGTCGCGCGAGGTGTGGCGCGACCGCGAGCTCTCGAACCGGCTGGACGAGGACGCGAACCGGCTGCGGGCTCGCTTCGACGAGGCGTTCTGGGTGCCCGATCGCGGCGGCTTCTACGCCCTTGCGCTCGACGGCGAGAAGCGGCAGGTCGACTCGCTCTGTTCCAACATCGGCCACCTGCTGTGGAGCGGGATCGTGCCGCCGGAGCGGATCGACGCGGTCGTCGACCGTCTGATGGGCGACGAGCTCTGGTCCGGGTGGGGCGTGCGCACGATGTCGACCGCGGACGCCGCATACAACCCGCTCTCGTACCACACCGGCACCGTCTGGCCGCACGACAACTCCCTGATCGCGTGGGGTCTCGCCCGCAGCGGGCGCTGGTCCGAGGCCCAGCGCATCGTCCAGCGCATGCTCACCGCGGCCGGCCACTTCGACTTCCAGCTCCCGGAGGTGTTCGCGGGGATGCGGCGGTCTGAAACGCCGTTTCCGATCGCGTATCCGACCGCAGCGCGGCCGCAGGCGTGGGCGGCGGGAACATCCGTCCTGCTCCTGCGCGTGCTGCTCGGCCTCGAGCCCGACCGGCCGCGACACTCGCTGGAGACGCTCGCGCCGCCCGATCTGCCCTCGTGGGCGGGCTCGATCCGGCTCACCGGCGTGCGCGCGTTCGAGAGGATGTGGGATGTGCGGGTCGAGGACGGACAGGTTCACGTGGAGGAGGCGTCGTGAGGATCGCGATCCTCGCGCCTGCGTGGTTCGCGGTCCCGCCGACGGGCTACGGCGGGATCGAGTGGGTCGTCTCGCTGCTCGCCGACGGGCTCGTCGACGCCGGGCACGACGTCACGCTGTTCGCCTCGGGCGACTCGCGGACGAAGGCGACGCTCGTCTCGGCGTTCGCGGAGGCGCCGAGCAAGCAGATCGGGCGCACGCAGCCCGAGCTCCTGCAGGCGCTCACGGCGTACGCGCGCGCGGAGGAGTTCGACGTGATCAACGACCACACCGGGATGCTCGGGTACGTACTCGGGGCGACGGTCGACACGCCGGTCGTCCACACCGTCCACGGTCCGCTCGACGGCGAGCCAGGGGAGCTGTACGAGCTGATCTCGAAGGTGGCGCCTCAGGTCGGGCTGATCTCGATCTCGATGAACCAGCGCAAGCCGAAGCCGGACCTGAACTGGATCGCGAACTGCCACAACGCGCTCGACTTCTCCGTGTACCCGGTCAAGCCGCACCGCGGCGACTACCTCCTCTTCCTCGGGCGGCTGAGCCCCGACAAGGGAGCGCACCGTGCGATCGCGGTCGCGATGGAGCAGGGCCTGCCCTTGAAGATCGCGGGGAAGATGCACGACCCGAAGGAGGTCTCCTACTTCAAGGAGCTCGTCGAGCCGCACGTCGTGGACGGCATCGAGTACCTCGGCGAGGTCTCCCACGGCGAGAAGGTCGAGCTGCTGCAGAACGCGCGCGCGACCCTCTTCCCGATCGAGTGGGAGGAGCCGTTCGGTCTGGTGATGATCGAGTCGATGGCGTGCGGCACACCCGTGGTCGCGACGCGCCGGGGCGCAGTGCCTGAGGTGATCGAGCACGGACGCAGCGGCATCATCGTCGACGACTACACCGAGATGGGCGCCGCGCTCGAGGCGGCCGACCAGCTCGATCCGTTCGAGCTGCGCCGCTACGTCGAGGAGGAGTTCTCGCCCGAGCGGATGGTGCGCGACTACGTCGGTGCGTACGAGGCGGCGCTCGAGCGCTCGGCTACCGCGTCACGTGGCGGCCGCCGGCCCAGCCGTACCACTGCGCCGGCTCGAGCCACGCACTGACGCTGTTGCGGCTGCGATCGCGGTACGGCTTGCCCGTGTAGCGCAGCGCGAGCCGGTCGATGTCGGCCAACGCCGGATCGTCCTCGATCGAGGTCACGCGGCCGAGGAGCGTGATCTGCCGGTACCAGCTGTCTCCATCGAGCACGGTCAGGGACGCGCGTGGGTCGCGTCGCAGGTATCCGAGGCGGAGTCGGCTCGCATCCATGTTCAGCAGCACGCGGCCGTCCTCCCAGTCGTACCACGTGGCAGCGGTGTGCGGCGATCCGTCGCGGCGGATCGTGCCGACGACGGCGGGATTCGGCCTGGCGAGGAACTCGTCGACCTCGGGCGGCACCGGGACGCGCGGCACCGTCGCAGCCTAGCCCCGGCGCGGCGACCCACGGACCGCGAGTCGTCACGTGGCCGGAGCCGGGTCTAGACCGGCGGCCTCGTCGCTCGGCCGTAGCCGGAAGTCGCGCACTTCCCGGATCGCGAGCAGGCCGGCGGTGCTGAGGATGATCCACACGGCGCCCGCGACGAGCACCGTCGACATGCCGATCAGATCGGCGACCGGACCGGCGAGCGCATAGCCGGCGGGAAGGAACGCCATCGCGCCCATCCAGCTGTACGCGCTCACGCGACTCAGCTTCGCGGGCGCGATCGAGCGCTGCAGCCCCGTCTCCCAGAGCACGCTGCCGAAGGAGAAGGAGAAACCGGCGATCGCCGCCGCGACTCCGATCGCCGCGACGTGCGCGTGCAGTGCGAGCAGGATGCTCTGGATGCACGAGAGCGCGAGCGCTCCGCAAACGACCCGCCACGGGCGGCTGGGCTGGATGCGTAGGCCGAGGAGGCCGCCGCCGAGCGCGCCCAGGCCTTCGCACGTGACGACCACCGCCCACGCGCCCGCGCCTCCGAGCGACTGCTTGGCGATGTACGGGCCGAGCACGAAGAACGGGGCGTAGGTGATCAGGAAGTAGAGCGAGATCCACAGGACGATCGTCCAGATCCAGATGTGGTCCGTGAACGCGCGCCAACCGTCGCGGAGCTCGCGCACGAAATTCGGTGCGGCCGCGGAGCGCGCACGCGCGGGGAGTGCGATGCCGGCCAGCAGCAGCGCGCTGATCCCGTACGTTCCGGCGTCGGCCAGCAGCGCGTAGCCGCTTCCGATCGTCGCAACGATCGTTCCGCCGACCGCCGCGCCGACGGGGAACGAGACGTACCGCGCGATCCCCATCAACGCGTTCGCCTGCTGCAGGCTCCCGGGCTCGACGACCTCCGGGACGAGACCGCTCGAGGCCGGCGAGTAGAACGCCGTCGCGGCGCCGCCCACGGCCTGCAGCACGAACAGCTCCCAGATCTCGGCGTGTCCGCTCAGCAGGAGGACGCCCATACTCGTGCGCACGATCAGGTTCGCGCTGTCGGAGCCGACCATGACGAGCCGGCGCGGCACGCGATCGGCCACCACTCCACCGACGAGCAGCGTCGAGACCTGCGCGAGCGTCCAGCAGGCGAAGGCGATGCCGGTGTCGCTCGCCGAGTCCGTGAGGTCGAGCACCGCGAACGCGACCGCGATCGGCGCGAGGTACGTGCCGAAGTACGAGATCGTCCTCGCTCCGAACAGCAGCCTGAAGTTCCGACCGCGGAGCGCGTGCATCAGTCCTGTGCGTCCCGCTGGTCGCAGAAACGCTTGAGCCCCGCGTAGGACTGCCAGAGGGGCATGGCGACGTCGTACGCCGGGAACGCCGAGAGTTCCTCCTCGTCGAGTGCTGCACGGACGGCGACGCCGAACTCCTCCTCCGACGCGCCGCCGCATACGATCGCGGTCCACTCGTCGAGCCGCGCACGGAGCCCCGCGAGATGCCGCTCCGGATCGGAGACGACGCCGAAGTGGGTCAACGCGAGCGCTTGCAGGTCTCGCCGCTCGAGCTCGTCGATCGTCCGGTGCCACGCGGGCACGTCGATCTCAGGCGGAGGCGTCGGCGGCACGACGAACGCGTGCGGCCGGATCCGGACGCCCGCCGCGTCGCCCGCGTATGCCGTCCCCTCCGCGCCGACGTAGACGACGTGATGCGATGCATGGCCAGGCGAGGGCAAGCAGTCGAGGCCGAGCACGCGCTCGCCGACGATCTCGACGTTGTCGCGGGGCACGGGCGCGAGCTCGCCCCACAGCGAGTCGAAGGTATCGCCGTACAGCCGGCGTGCGCTCGCCTCGAGCCTCGCCGGCTCGACGAGGTGCGGCGCGCCGACGGACGAGACATGCACCCGAAGCGCGGGATGCTCGCGGACGAGCACGCCGGCCGCACCCGCGTGGTCGAGATGGATGTGCGACAGCAGGAGATGCCGGACATCCGTCAACGCGACGTCGCGCTCGCCGAGGCCGCGCTTCAGCGCGTCGACGCACGACGACGGCCCACAGTCGAAGAGCGCGAGACCGTCCTCGGTCTCCAGCAGGTACGCGCCGATCACACGTTCCTTCCCCTGATGGTGCAGGTCGATTGGCCCCACGCCTCGATCGTACGAGACGGGCGAGCGGCCGCCCGGCGGCCTAGTGCGCGCGTACCCCGGCGGGGGACTGCACGAGCGCGATCTCCAGGTCCTCGATCAGGTCCTCGACCGACTCGATGCCGACCGAGAGCCGGATCAGGTTCCGCGGCGACGCGAACGGCGCGTCCGCGGTCGAGGCGTGCGTCATTCGCGCCGGGTGCTCGATCAGCGACTCGACGCCGCCGAGCGACTCGGCCAACTTGAAGATCTTCGTCCGCGCGATCACGTCGACCGCTTCCTCCTCGGAGGCGACGAGGAAGGAGATCATCCCGCCGAAGTCGCGCATCTGAGCGGCTGCGATCGCATGGCCCGGGTGGTTCGGAAGGCCCGGGTAGAGCACGCGCTCCACACAGCGGTGCTGGTCGAGGTAACCCGCGATCGCCTGCGCGTTGTGACAGTGCTGGCGCATCCGCACGGCGAGCGTCTTGATCCCGCGCAGCACGAGCCAGCAGTCGAACGGTCCCGGCACGGCACCGAGCGACTTCTGCAGGAAACGGAGGCGCTCGGCGATGGTCGGGTCGTTCGTGGCGGCGAAGCCGCCGATCACGTCCGAGTGTCCGCCGAGGTACTTCGTGGTGGAGTGGACCACGATGTCGGCCCCGAGTTCGAGCGGCCGCTGGAGGTACGGCGTCGCGAAGGTGTTGTCCACTACGAGAATCGCGCCGGCCGCATGCGCTGCGTCCGCCGCCGCACGGATGTCGACGACGTTCAGCATCGGGTTCGACGGTGTCTCGACCCAGACGATCCTCGTCTGCTCGTCGAGGTGGTCGCCGAGCCGCGCGAACTCCTCCGCGGGAAGGTACTCGAAGACGTAACCCTTCGGTTCGTACACCTGCGAGGTCATGCGGTAGACGCCGCCGTAGACGTCGGCGATCAGCACGACCCGGTCGCCCGGGTCGACGAGGTGCATGATTGTCGTGACGGCGCCGAGGCCCGACGAGTACGCGATCCCGTGCTCGGCGGACTCCAGCGAGGCGAGGCACGTCTGCAACGCGGTCCGCGTCGGATTGGCGACGCGCGAGTAGTCATAGCCCTTGTGCTCGCCGACCGCCTCCTGCGCGTACGTCGTGGTCTGGTAGATCGGCACCGTGACGGCGCCGGTCGTCGGATCCGGCTCCTGTCCCTCGTGGATCGCGCGCGTCTCGAAGTCCATCAGTGGCAATCGTCGATGCTACCCGCGCCCAGGAACGTCGCGAGCTCGCGAAGCGGCTCCCGCAGCGAGACGGACTCCACGCCGTGCTCCCACCACAACCCGTTCACGCGCAGGACTCCGGTCTTGCGGTCGAACACCGGCTCGATGCGGCCGACGATCCGATCGCCGCGGAGAATCGGGAGAACGTAGTACCCGTACTCGCGCTTGGCCTTCGGCACGTACATCTCGAGTCGATAGAAGAAGTCGAACAGGGCCTCGGTTCGCGCGCGATCGTGCACGAGACGGTCGAACGGGGAGAGGAACGTGATCCTGGCCGGGATCGCTCCGTCTGTCGCGTTCGGATACGCAAGCCAGCGACCCCGCTCGAGACGCACGCCCTGCGCGCGGAACTGCTTCTCGGCGAAGTGAGCCTTCGCCTCGCGTGCCGTCGCGGTCTCGGTGGGCGGATAGACGCGCTCGGCGAGATCCCACAGCCGCTGCTTGCCGCGGCGGCCGGCGACGGCCACGAAACCTCGTGCGGCCAGCACCTCGAGCATGAGCCCCATCTGACGCGCGCCCCACCAGTCGTGACGCTCAGCTCCTCTCCGGCTCGTGTGCGTCTCGATCTCGCGCGAGAGCAGCGGGCCGCGCTCTTCGAGCTCGCGCATGACATACCGCCTGAACGCGCGATGCTCGCTCAGGTACTCACTGCGGCGGCGAGAGTAGCCGCGCATGCGTGCGCGCAGATAGGGAAGGTCTTCGATCGGATAGAGGAACGCGCGCCATTCGATCAGCGACCGCTCCTCCCAGAGCAGCCGGTCGAGTTCCGCCGTGTCGAAGACGCCGATCCTGCTCCAGAGCACGAGGTGCTGCGGGGGCGCGACCACGGAGATGGGGTCGAGCTGCAGGTAGCCGAGCTGTCGGACCGTGCCGAGGATGCCCGGTGCGGATCCGTCTAGCAGCTGTGCGCGGACCGCGATCCGCCGCGCTTCTGCAAGGCTCACCTCGGTGGACTTCACGGCGTTCGCACTCTCGCAGCTCCCGCCGCCTCCAGGCCGAATCCTGGAGCTCGGCTGCGGTGAGAGCGGCGGGATCACACCGGCGCTCGACGCCGCGGGGTACGACGCGGTCGGCGTGGATCCGAGCGCGCCGGAGGGTCGTCTGTACCGCCGCGCGATGCTCGACGACCTGGACGGGGAGTTGTTCGACGCGGTCGTCGCGGAGCGCGTGCTGCACCACGTCCACCCGCTCGCGCCGGGTGTCGATCGGCTCGCTCGGCTTGCGCCGTTGCTCGTGCTCGACGAGTTCGACCGCGAGCAGATCGACGACGCGGCGCAGGCGTGGTACGAGAGCCAGCATCGCCTGCTCGTCGCTGCAGGACGTGAGCCGCACGGTCCTGCAGAGCTCGACCCGTGGCGCAAGCGTCATCCGGATCTCCACTCGACGACGACGATGCGCGCGGCGCTCGCACGGCGCTTCGAGGAGCGGCTGTTCGAGCGGCGGCCCTATCTCTACCGCTGGCTCGACGGCCCCGCCTCCGAGTCGCTCGAGGAATCGCTGATCGCGGCGGGCGCGATCCCCGCGATCGGCTTCCGCTGGGTCGGCGTCAGAGCTGGGGAGCGCCGCTGAGTGTGAGCGCGCCGACCGCGGCGAGGATCGACAGCGGTGCGAACACGACGCCGATCGACACGAACGTCCTGATCGACGGCCGCGCATCGACCGTTCGCGCGGCGCGGAGCCAGAGGAACGCCGACAGCGAGCCGGTGACGAACAGGTTCGGGCCGAGGTTGAGGCCGACCAGCAGCTCGCTCGGGTGCGCGGGCGGATGCGATGAGAGCAGCACCGCGGCGGGCAGGTTGTTGACCAACACGGCCAGGCCCGCCGCGAGGAACGCGACCGCGAGATTCCCGGCGTGCGTGGCGACGTGCTCCGGCCAGCCCCAGCTCCGCGCGAGCGTCCCGAGCGCGACCGCGACCGCGAACAGGCCGAGGAGCACGAACGGGCCGGTGGTCTCCCGGATCTCACGCCAGCTCGTTCGCCGAATCAGGACGAGGGCGATGCCGACGCCGAACACCGGCAGCGCGGGGCGCGAGAGGACGAGCACGAGCACGGCGGCGACGACGATGCCGGCGAGCCCGAGCCCGAGACGTGGCGCGGCGACGGCGAGCTTGCCTGTCGGCTCGTGCTCGGCCCCGTGGAACGCGAGGTGGACCACCACGGCGGTGACGAGGACGGCGGCAGCCCACGCGGGCCAGATGCGGGAGGCGAACGTCGCGCCGGAGACGTGCTCGTGCGCGAGCACGATCAGGTTCGTCAGGTTCGCGCCGGGGAGGATCAGCGACGCCGAGTTGGACATCATCACGGCGGCGTAGAGGAAGCGCCGCTCGTCCACTCCCCGGGAGCGCGCGGCCACGACGAGGACGGGTGTGAGGAACCAGACCGAGGTGTCGAGGTTCAGCACCGCCGTGACGCCGGCGACGAGCGCGAGCAGCGAGACGTAGAGGACGAGCTCGCCGCCGGGTAGTCGCGCGAGCCGCGCACCGGCAGCCTCGAACAGTCCGTCGTCTGCCGCGACGAGACCAACGAGCAACAGGCCCGCGACGAGGACGAACGGCGGCCAGGCCTGGGACGCGGCCGCGCCGAGGTTGTGTGCGAGCGTCAGGCCAGGACGCTGACGGTGCGGTCCGAATCGGACGAGCGATAGTCGGCGCCGAGCGCCGCCTCGAGCGTGTGCTCGAGCTCGCCTGTCGCCGCCAGCTCCTCGACGATGTCGGCTCCACCGATGAGCTCGCCGCCGACGAACACCTGCGGGATCGTCGGCCAGCCGGAGATGGCGGACAGCTCCTGGCGAATCGCCGGGTCGGGCAGCACGTCGACGGCTGTGACCGGCGCGCCCGCCTCCCGCAGCGCGCGCAGTGCTCGGTCCGAGTTGCCGCACATGACGAACTGCGGCGTCCCCTTCATGAACAGCGCAACCGGCTCGTGCTCGATGACCTCCTGGATGCGCGTGCGGAGCTCTTCGCTCATTGGGTTCCTCTCGTCGTGATTCGGAGCTCGTGAATGCTGCCGTCGCGGAGCGGCTCCGCGAGCGCGTCGTTGACGAGGCGATGCTGGTCGAGCAGCGTCAGGCCGTCGAAGCGCGGCGACGTGACGGTCACCTGGAAGTGGTCGCCGCCGCCGGTGCGATCCTCGACCTTCAGTTCGCTCGCGTCGGGAAACGCGTGCTCGAGCAGCGTTCGCAGCGGATCCGTGGCCACGCGGATCATCCTAGCGGCGCCGGACCGTTGAACCGCAGCCCGATCGACGGTCCGCACTAGGATGGCGCGCGTGGATGCGCGAGCCGCTGCCCGGACGTGGATCCAGACGTGGCAGCGCGCCTGGCCGGCAGGGGACGTCGACGCGCTCGCTGCCCTCTACGTGGAAGGCACGCCCTACCGTTCGCATCCGTTCCGCGACGCCGAGCGTGCACGCGACTACCTGAGCCGCGCATTCGGCGAGGAGGAGCTCGTCGAGTCGTGGTTCGGCGAGCCGGTCGTCGCGGGCGACCGCGCCGGTGTCGAGTACTGGGCCGTTCTTCGCGAGGGCGACGTCGAGACGACAATCGCCGGCACGTCGATGCTCCGCTTCGGCGACGACGGGCGCGTCGTCGAGCACCGCGACTACTGGGATCACACGCCGGACCGACGAGAGCCGCCCCCGGGATGGGGCGGCTAATGGAGGAGCTCGGTCTCTTTCCGCTGGAGATGGTGCTCCTTCCGACCGAGCGCGTGCCGCTGCACATCTTCGAGCTTCGCTACCAGGAGCTGATCCGAGAGTGCCTCGACGAGCACCGCGAGTTCGGTCTCGTCTTCTCCGACGACGACGGCGTCCGCGAGCTCGGCACGCGCGCGGCGGTGATCGACGTGCTCGAGCGCTTCGACGACGGCCGCTTGAACATCGTCGTCGAGGGACGCGATCGTTTCCGCATCGTGCGGCAGACGGAAGGCCGCGCGTTCGCGACGGCGGAGGTCGAGGCCGTCGCGGACGACGCCGCAAGGCCCGACCGTCGCGCACGCAAGCGGGCGCTCGAGCTCTACCGGACGCTGGGGAAGATCGTCGAGGCGGACGTGGAGGAGCCCGATCCGGACTCGGGTGTCCTCTCCTTCGAGCTCGCGTCGCGCGTCGACTTCGGACCGCAGCGCAAGCAGGAGCTGCTCGAGCTGCGCTCAGAGTCCGAGCGGCTTCGCGCCGTCGCCGAGCTGCTCGAACGCGCGACCGAGGCCGTGACGCTCGAGCGCAAGCTCGCCGAGGCGTCGGCGCGCAACGGTCACGGCGTCCCGCCCGACTAGAGACGAGACGCTCGACTCAGACGCCAGAGTCGCGCTGGTGCGCGAGGAACTCGAGCAGGTCGGAGCGGGTGAGCACGCCGATGGGCCTGCCGCCGGAGGCGACGACGACCGCGTTCGTCCGGCCGGTGAGCGTGGCGAAGACCTCGTCGAGCGTCTGGTCGGCGTCGATCGCGGCGAGCGGCGGCTGCATCGCCGTCGCCACGTCCTCGTGGAGCGCGTCCGGGTTCTTGAAGACGCGGTCGAGCAGGTCGCGGTCCTGCAACGCGCCGATCACGTCGGCCAGCGAGCTGACGGCGCCGTCGCGCACGACCGGGAGCTGAGAAATCGAGTATCGGTGCATGACGTCGATCGCCTCGCCGACCTTCTGGTGGGCATTGATCGTGATCAGCGCGGGCACCTCACCCTCCTCGACGCCCTTCGAGCGCAGCAGCTCCGCAACGGTCGGTACAGGAGCGTGCCGCTCGACGAAGCCGTGCTCCAGCATCCAGTTGTCGTCGAACACCTTCGACATGTACGAGCGGCCGGAGTCGGGGATCATCGTCAGGATCGTCGCCTCAGGCCCGAACCTGCGCGCGATCTCGAGCGCCGCCCATACGGTCGTCCCGCCGGAGCCGCCGACGAGCAAGCCCTCCTCGCGCGCGAGCTGGCGCGCGACGAGGAACGAGTCGCGGTCCGACACGCGCACCCACTCGTCGACGACGTCGGGATCCATCGTCTTCGGCCACGTGTCCTTGCCGATGCCTTCGACGAAGTACGGATGCACGTCACGCTCGGACTTCGCGGTGTAGACGGAGCCCTCGGGATCCGCACCGACGATCAACACCTCGGGCTCGTGCTCCTTGAAGAAGCGGCCGACGCCGGAGATCGTGCCGCCGGTGCCGACCGAGATCACGATCGCGTCGAGCTCGCCCCCGGTCTGCTCCATGATCTCGGGGCCGGTGACGTGGTAGTGGGCGTCCGGGTTCGCGCTGTTCGAGTACTGGTCGGGCTTGAACCCGCCGGGGATCTCCTCGGCGAGCCGGTCGGAGACCGAGTAGTAGGACTCCGGCGAGTCGTGCTCGACCGCCGTCGGCGTGATCACGACCTCCGCGCCGTACGCCCGCAGCATCGAGATCTTCTCCTGGCTCATCTTGTCCGGCATCACGAAGATGCAGCGGTAGCCCTTCTTCGCGGCCGCGATCGCGAGACCGACACCGGTGTTGCCGGAGGTCGGCTCGACGATCGTCCCGCCCGGCCGAAGCTTTCCTTCCGCCTCGGCCTTCTCGATCATCGCCAGCCCGATGCGGTCCTTGACCGATCCGCCGGGGTTCAGGTACTCGAGCTTCGCGAGCAGTCGCGGTTGCACACCGCGGCCGATCGCGTCGAGCCGCACGATCGGCGTGTTGCCGACGAGCTCGAGGACTGAGGGGTACTCGCGCGCCATCCGGGGCGAAGCTTAATCCGGGGAATAGTCTCCCGGAACGTGCGTTGGGTTCGTCCCGACCGCGAAAGGAGGACCGATGAGGATCGCAGTGGTGGGACGGGGCAACATCGGCGGAGGGCTCGGTGAACGCTGGGAGCGCGCGGGCCACGTGGTGGCTCGCATCGGCAAAGACGGCGGCGACGTGTCCGAAGCGGACGCGGTGCTGATCGCCGTTCCCGGCGGCGCCGTCGCGGAGGCACTGGACGGCGTGAAAGGGATCGAGGGCAAGACCGTGATCGACGCGACGAACCTGATCGGCGTCGACCCGCCGGCCGGATTCGACTCGAACGCGGCTTACATCAAGTCGAGGACGAACGGGCCGACCGCGAAGTCCTTCAACATCAACTTCGCGCGCAACTTCGACGAGATCGACAGCCAGCCGATCACGCCGAGCCAGCTCTACTCGGGCGACGAGGAAGCGCGCGAGACGACGGAGCAGCTGATCCGCGACGCAGGCTTCGAACCGGCACGGGTCGGCGGGCTGGACAAGGCGAGTGCACTCGAGGGTGCCCTCGGTATTTTCTTCGGTGTCTCGCAGGAGGCCGGTGCGGCGCCGTTCTACCGGCTCTGGGCTCCGGGGGAGCTCAGTGCCTGAAGTGGCGCCGGCCGGTGAGCACCATCACCGCGCCCGCGTCCCTTGCAGCCGAGACGACCTCGTCGTCCCGCTTCGATCCGCCCGGCTGGATGATCGCGCCGACGCCGGCGTCGAGCGCTGCCTGTGGCCCGTCGGCGAAGGGGAAGAACGCATCGGACGCGAGGACCGCGCCGCGGAGGTGGTGGCCGTGCGCGCGTGCCTTGTCGATCGCGATCCGCACGGAGTCGACGCGTGACGTCTGACCACCGCCGATCCCGATCGTGGCGAGCTCCTTGGCGATCACGATCGCGTTCGAGCTCACGTGCTTGCAGACGCGCCACGCGAAGATGAGATCGCCCCAGGCCTGCTCGTCCGGCTCGCCGCACGCGACCTCCATCCCGGCGCGATCGTCGATGTCGGTGTCACGGTCCTGCACGAGCAGCCCACCGACGACACGCTTGTAGTCGCGCTCGGCGCGCGGAAAGCCGCGACGCTCGCGGTCGCGGAGGATCCGTACCTCCTCCTTGCGCCGCAGGGTCGTCAGCGCATCGTCGTCGTAATCCGGCGCGAACAGGACGTCCGCGAATCGACTCGCGAGCGCGTCTCCGAGACCGGCTCCGACTGGGCGGTTGACTGCGCAGACCATGCCGAAGGCGGAGACGGGATCCGACGCGAGTGCTCGCTCATACGCTTCCTCGACGGTTGCCGCGACCGCAACGCCGCACGGATTCGCGTGCTTGATGATCACGCATGCAGGTAGTGCGAACTCCCGGAGCATCAGGCGCGCGGCCGAGAGGTCCATGAGGTTGATCAGCGACAGCTCCCGTCCGTTCAGCTGCTCGACCCGCGAGAGCAGATGCACGCGCGCGCCGTCCTCCGCGTAGTACGCGCCGCGCTGGTGTGGGTTCTCGCCGTAACGAAGATCCGAGACCTTCGTGAACGAGAGGGTCAGTCGATCCGGAAACGCGTCGATCTCGCCGAACCAGCGCGCAATCGCGGTCTCGTACGCGGCTGTCGTGGCGAATGCTTCGCCCGCGAGCGCGCGACGTGTCGCGAGCGAGAGCTCTCCGGTGGATCGGAGCTCGTCGAGGATCGCCGGATAGCGCTCCGGCCGGCAGACGGGGGCGCAGTGCGCGAAGTTCTTCGCCGCGCCGCGCAGGAGCGACGGTCCGCCGATGTCGATCATCTCGACGGCGTCCTCCTCCCTGACGCCGTAGCGGTTCGCCACCTGCGAGAACGGGTAGAGGTTCACGCACACGAGGTCGAACGGCGTGATCTCCTGGTCGTCGAGCGTCGCCAGGTCGTCGTCGACGTCGCGGCGCGCGAGAATGGCTGCGTGGATGCGTGGGTGGAGCGTCTTCACACGGCCGCCGAGCATCTCGGCAACGCCGGTGAGATCCTCGACACGCTCCACGTCGAGCCCGGCTTCGTTCTCGATGAAATCCGCGGTGCCGCCGCTGGCGACGAGCTCGACTCCGGAGTCCGAGAGCCCGCGCACGAACTCCAGCAGGCCCGACTTGTCGTAGCAGGAGATGAGCGCGCGCCTCAACGACGTGCACCGCTCTCGAGCTCGCGCACGACTTCGGGCAACAACCGGTGCTCGACCGCGTGGATCCGCTCGACGAGCGTGTCGCGCGGCTCGAGGGGAACCGACTCCTGGCGGATCACCCGTCCCGAGTCGACTCCCTCGTCGACGTAGTGGACGGTCACGCCGGTCGTCTCCACTCCGGCGGCGAGCGCTTCGTCGAGCGGATGCGCGCCGGGAAAGTCGGGCAGCAGCGACGGATGGACGTTGACGATGCGATCGCGAAAACGGTCGATGAACGGCTCGGTCAGCAGCTGCATGTAGCCGGCGAGCACGACGAGGTCGACGCCGCGGAGCGTGAGCCAGTCCGCAAGCTCCGCGTCGCGCTGCTCGCGGTCGACGAAGTCCTCGAGCGCATAGACGCGCGCAGGGATCCCGGCGGCTGCGGCGCGCTCGAGCGCGCGGACTCCTGCCTTGTTCGACGCGACACAGGCGATCGGCAGCTCGGCGTCGATCAGCGCCTGCAGGTTCGTGCCCTCGCCCGAGACGAGGACGCCGATCACCGCAGCCCTCCGATCACGAGCGATCCGGGCGGGGCCCCGGCGACGACCGCGCACATGCCGACGCCGAGGTTGAACACGCGCCGGAGCTCCTCCTCCTCGACGCCGCGCCGGGCGAGCCACGCGAACACCTCGGGCCGAGGCCACGCGTTCCAGTCGATGACGATCTCGACGCCGTCGGGCACGACACGTGAGAGGTTCCCGAGAATGCCGCCGCCGGTGACGTGGGCCAGAGCCTTCACGTCCGTCTGCGCGCGGAGCTCGCGTACCTCGTCGACGTAGAGACGATGTGGCGCGAGCAGCAGGTCGGCGTCGAAGTCGTCGTCGCCGACCAGCTCACGTACGAGCGAGAACCCGTTCGTGTGGATCCCGCTCGAAGGGAGCCCGACCACGACGTCGCCGGGCTTGCAGCGCGAGCCGTCGATCAGCTCGGAGCGATCGACGATGCCGACGCAGGTGCCGGCGAAGTCCAGCTCGTCGGGGCGGTAGACGCCGGGAAGCTCGGCGGTCTCGCCTCCGATCAGCGTGCAGCGCGCCGCGCGGCAGACCTCCGCCGCTCCATCGACGAGCTGTGCGACCTGCTCGAGGTCGATCCGGTTCGCGGCGACGTAGTCGAGGAGGAAGAGCGGCTGGGCGCCGCTGCAGATCACGTCGTCGATGCAGTGAGCGGCCAGATCCATGCCTGCCCAGTGGAGCCGTCCGGCGCGCCGGGCGAGCATCAGCTTCGAGCCGACGCTGTCCGTCGAGGCGGCCAGATAGCGACGGTCGTCGAGGGGATAGAGGCCGGCGAAGGCACCGAAGCCCGTGGCGCCGGTCGACTCGACCGCAGCCCGGAGGCGCTCGACGACCGCGTTCGCCGTCGCGAGGGAGACCCCAGCTTCCGCGTAGGTGGGCGTGGGCGCGCGCTTCGTCAACGACTCGAGTCTACGACCCTCCTGTCGTCGCCGCAGTGACGCGAGTGCCGGCTAGACGAACAGCTCCGCGTGCAGCTCGGGCCGGCCCTGCGGCCCGTCGGGGACGAAGCGGACGGTGGCCCCGTCGATCTCCACGGTGTCCAACGTGTAGGGGACGCCGAGCAGGTCGCCCAGCGCCGCCGCCTTCGCGGGCGGATCGTCGGTGCGGAGGTGCAGCTCGACGAGCCGAAGCTCGCTCCGGTGCTCGAGGAGCTCCTCGAGCCATTCGCGTGGCGGATGGAGCTCGAGCCGGTAGCCGGCGCCGGTCGCGACGAAGGTCCGGCGGCCGCCGTGCTCCTGCACGCGGAGGTCGCGGGCTCGCGCGGAGGCGAGCACATCCGAGAACTCGTCGTCGTCGAGCGCGAAGCCGAGGTGGTCCACGCGCGGCAGCTCCCACTGGCCCGGCTGGACGACGACGTTCACTGCGCCTCGCTCGAGCTCGCTCAGCCGCAGCTTGAAGCCCTTGCGCTCGAGGTCCTCCCAGCCGACGCCGGCCTCGAAGGACGTGACCTCGTCGCCGACGCGCCCGTGCCGGGCGACCAGGCGGAACCCGAGCTTGCCGACGTACCGCGCCTCGACCTCCCGCAGCCTGCTCGTGACGAGGTGGTAGTGGAAGAGACGCACGCCGGGGAGCGTAGACGCGCAGGAACCGGGCACGTGGCGCTGAACTCGCAAGTGCCTGCCGTGCGCTCTACGGGCATCCATCACGTCGATCTGGTCGTTTCCTCGATCGAGCGGAGCTTGCCCTTCTACACCGGGCTCCTCGGGCCGCTCGGATACACGCGCGTCGGCGAGGTGGAGGGCGAGCGCGGCGAGACGATCTGGTACCTGTCGGGGCCTGGGACGAGCGTGGGTCTGCGCCAGGCGCAGACCGAGTCCGAGCGTCACGACCGCTACGCGGTCGGCGTGCATCACGTGGCCTTCGAGGCGGACTCGCGCGCGGTCGTCGACGAGCGCGCCGCCTGGGTGGTCGAGCAGGGCCTCGAGCTGGAGAGCAGCCCGCAGGAGTACGCCTATGTGCCCGGCTACTACGCGGTCTTCTTCTACGACCCCGACGGGATCAAGCTGGAGATCGTCCACGTGCCGGTTCTCGTCGCCGCCTGACCCGCAGTACCCTCGTCGGATGGCGCACGACGAAGGAATCAACCTGTGGGAGCTCCAACTCGCGGCGCGCAACCACGGCATGCCGTTGGAAGCGCTGCGTCACGCGATCACGCCACCTGGGCTTCACTACCTTCTGATCCACTACGACGTCCCGGTCGTCGACGTCGAAACCTGGAAGCTCGCGGTCGACGGCGCCGTCGCGAGACCGTTCGCGCTGACGCTCGACGAACTGCGCGCACGGCCGAGCGAGGATGTCGTCGTGACGATGGAGTGCGCGGGGAACGGCCGCGCGCTGCTCGAGCCGCACGTCGTCAGCCAGCCGTGGCTGCGGGACGCGGTCGGAACTGCGCGCTGGCGCGGCGTTCCGCTGCGCGTCGTGCTCGACGAGGCCGGCGGCGCGGACGACGCGGTCGAGGTGTTGTTCACGGGACTCGACCGCGGCATCGAGGGCGGCTCCGCGCAGGACTACCAACGCAGCCTGTCCCTCGATGAGGCGCGCCGCGACGAGGTGCTGCTCGCGTACGAGATGAACGGCGCGCCGCTGCCGGCGCAGCACGGCTTTCCGGTCCGCCTGGTCGTCCCGGGCTGGTACGGCATGACCAGCGTCAAGTGGCTCGGACGGATCACGTTGCTGCTTGAGCCGTTCGGCGGGTACCAGCAATCGGCCGCGTATCGACGCCGTCGCAGCGAGGAGGAGACGGGCGAGCCGGTCACTCGGATCCTGCCGCGCTCGCTGATGGTGCCGCCGGGGATTCCCGAGTTCCTCACGCGCGAGCGCATGGTCGAGCCGGGGACGTGCGTGCTCAAGGGGCGAGCATGGTCCGGGCTCGCGCCGGTCGTGCGCGTCGAGGTGACCGTCGACGGCGGCGGCACGTGGTCGGACGCCGAGCTCGGGGACGAGGGCCTCGGCCGCTGGGCGTGGCGACCATGGCGCTTCGACTGGGAGGCTCGCGCAGGCCCGCCCCGCAGGCTCGGCTCGCGCGCGACCGACGCGGACGGGAACGTGCAGCCGGACGAGCCGGCGTGGAACCTCGGCGGCTACGAGAACAACGCCGTCCAGTGGCTCGACGTGACCGTCGCATGGAGCAAGCGGGCCGCCCTGGGCAGCAGTCGAACGGGGTAGCAGTCAGTCGGGAGTAAACTGAGGTCGCGACCGACCGATGTCGAGGCGCATATGGAATCCCTGGACGTTCGTGCGCTGCCGGGTCGCAGGGAAGCACCGCTGGGAGCTGGTCACTGGCGACGATCTCGACTACGGCTGGACTGGCGATGACCTTGACTCCGGCTGGCGCTGCCGAGACTGTGGTGAGCTAGTCCTCAAGCGGCACCTCGTTGAGCGGGAGCACGAGCCTGAGATAACGAGCCCATACTGGGGCCGACGCCGAGCTCCCAAGGCTCCCAGTGAGTAGTCGTCCTCGCGAATCGCGCAGGCTTCTCGGTCAGCTTGGGCACGAGACCCCAAACCGCGTCACCCGCAACCGGCGGAGCGTTAGGCCGGCGTCCGCTCGAACCGCAGCTTCGCGCCTTCGATCGGGACGGGGGTCGGGTACTCGCGGGTGAGGCACGCGCGGCAGAACTGCGACTCCGGCCGGCGGGTCGACGCCTGCAGACCGTCGAGCGAGAGGTAGGCGAGCGACGTCGCGCCGATGTGCTCGCGGATCTCCTCGACGCTCTTGTCCGCGGCGATCAGCTCCTCCGGGTCGGCGAGGTCGATGCCGTAGAAGCACTGTCCGATCACCGGCGGCGACGAGACGCGCACGTGCACCTCGGCCGCACCCGCCTCGAACAGCATCTGCACGATCTGGCGCGTCGTGTTGCCGCGCACGATCGAGTCGTCGACGACGACGATTCGCTTGCCCTTCACCTCCGCGAGCGGGTTGAACTTGAGCTTGATCCCCTGCTCGCGCAGTCCCTGGTCGGGTTGGATGAACGTTCGTCCCACGTAGCGGTTCTTGATCAGGCCCTCGCTGAACGGGACGTTGAGCGCGCGCGAGAAGCCGATCGCAGCAGGCGTGCCCGAGTCGGGGACGGGCAGCACGAGGTCGGCGTCGACCGGCGCCTCCTCGGCGAGCCGCTCGCCCATGCGGACCCGGGCGCCGTGGACCTCGACGCCCGAAAGGCGCGAGTCGGGCCGTGCGAGGTAGAAGAACTCGAAGATGCAGAGCGCACCGCCGTCGTCGGGCTCGACGGCCTGCTCGGCGACGAGACCGTCGGGGCCGACCGTAACGAGCTCGCCCGGTCCGATCTCGCGCTCGAACTCCGCACCGACGAGGTCGAGCGCGCACGTCTCGGAGGCGACCACCCAGTCGTCTCCCAGCCGTCCGAGGCAGAGCGGCCGCATCCCGCGCGGATCGCGGAAGGCGATCAGCTGGTGCTCGGAGAGGAGGACGACGGAGAACGCGCCGCCGAGCCGTTGCATCGTGCAGGCGACCGCCTCGTTCAGCGGGCGCTCGTCGTTCGCGATCAGCGCCGCGATCACCTCGGAGTCGGCCGTCGTGGCCAGCTTGTGGCCGGCGTCCGCGAGTGCCTTGCGCAGCTCGGCGGCGTTCGTCAGGTTTCCGTTGTGGCCGAGCGCGACCGTGCGCGTCGCGCCGTGGTAGACGAGCGGTTGCGCGTTCCACCACTGCGACGACCCGGTGGTCGAGTAACGCGTGTGTCCGATCGCGAGCTCGCCGCGCAGGCCGCGCAGCTTCTGCTCGTCGAACACCTGCGAGACGAGTCCCATGTCTCGAAGCGTCGTCAGCCGGCCGTGGTCCGAGACCGCGATCCCCGCCGACTCCTGTCCTCGGTGCTGCAGCGCGAACAGCCCGAAGTAGGTGACGCGGGAGACGTCGCGTTCGGAGGAGCGAATGCCGAACAGCCCGCACATCAGCGGACCCGCCCGATCAGCTCGATCCCTTTCGTGCCGAGCCGCGAGACGTCCTCCTGCGCGCACGCGAGCAGGATCTGTCCGCCGGCCGCAGGCGCGGGCGGTTCGACGTCGGCGGCGATGCCGCTGTGTTCCTCCGCCTCGCGCAGCGCCCGCTCGAAGCCGGCGGCGGGGACGTCGTGGGCGAGCGACAGGATCGGCGCGGCCTTCCAGACGTAGCGGATCAGCGCGGCCTCGGCGTCGAGCTCGAGCTCCCCGGGCGCGGTCGCGACCACCACGGCGTCGCCGCTGCGCCAGCGACCGGGGAGCAAGCGCACGTCAGAGACGACCCCGACGCAGCCGACCACCGGGGTTGGCGGGATCGAGCGGCCGTCCGTGTCGTTGTAGAGCGAGACGTTGCCCGACACGACCGGGATCCCAAGCGCCTCAGCCGCCTGCGCGATCCCCTCGATCGCCTCGTGGAGCTCCCAGCCGATCTCGGGCTTCTCGGGCGAGCCGAAGTTGAGGCAGTCCGTGAGTGCGATCGGCTCGCCCCCGGCGCACGCGACGTTGCGGGCGGCGCCGAGGACGGCGAGCACGCCGGCGCGGAACGGGTCGCGCTCGCCCGCCGGCGGGCCCTGCAGCGAGACGGCGACGCCGCGGAGCGACGGGCGCAGGCGCAGGACGGCGGCATCGAAGCCCGGCCGCCGCACCGTGCGCGAGCCGACGAGGTGGTCGTACTGCTCGAAGATCCACTGCTTCGGCTCGGCGTTCGCCGCGGACGGCTCGGCGTTGCCGACGACCTGGGGCTCGCGCTCCGGCTCGTAGCGCGGGCAACGATCGGTGAGGAAGGCGGCCTCGATCTCTCCGACCGGCTCGCCGTCGTGGAACGCCCGGAGCACGCCGTCGT
>Ga0187779_10000448_pt1 | contig 27738 bp, 25 predicted proteins | sample 1015_Q2_SP10_10__FD_132435 | JGI IMG/M metagenome (GOLD analysis project Ga0187779, IMG submission 132435) | Tropical peat soil microbial communities from peatlands in Department of Meta, Colombia - 1015_Q2_SP10_10_MG | ecosystem: Environmental > Terrestrial > Soil > Wetlands > Peat | place... | reverse complement strand
GACCGAAGGCGCGCCCGCCGCCGGCACCGCGGAGATGATTGTCGACATCACCACGACGGGCACAACTCTCGCAGCCAACGGCCTCAAAGTGGTGGAAGACGGCACCATATTGCGCTCACAGGCAAACCTGGTGGCGGCGCGTGGAGCCGCCTGGGGAAAAGACGAAAGGGATCTCGCCCGCGTCATCCTTGACCGGGTCGCGGCGCAGGCGCGGGCACGCGCATTCCGCGAGGTGCGCGCACGCTTTGCCGCCGGCACCGATATGCTGGTGGAAAATGCCAAGCGCAAATTCGCCATCGAGGCGCCGTTTGGCGACCCCACTACGTCGGGCATGTTGATTCTGCATTGCCCGCCGGACCAGGTCTACGCGCTCACCAGCTTCCTGCGCGAGAACGGCGCCGAGGCGGTGGCGGTGGCCGAGCTTGGCTACGTGTTTTCGCGCGACAATCCGCTTTACGCAAAGCTCGAAGCGGGATTGTAGCCTGTCTCTCGCTACAGGGCGCTGAAGTCGATCGGCTTGTGCCGGTCGAGTGTGCGATGCACCGGCGGGAGCGGATATTTCAAGCCGCTCGCGCAATTGAATAGCACGACCTGGTCGGTTCGCTTCACACGCCCGTCCTTGAGACTCTGTTTGTAGGCCGCATAGGTCGCCGCACCTTCCGGGCAGAGCAGCAGGCCCTCGTCGCGCGCCATCTCTTCAAGCGCCGCAGTGATCGCCTCATCCGGCACTGCGATTGCGAAACCCCCGCTTTCGCGCACGGCGCGCAGGATCAGAAAATCCCCGATCGCCTGCGGCACGCGAATGCCTGACGCTATGGTGTGTGCATTTTCCCAGCGCGGCGCGTGCTCCTCGCCGGCTTCGTATGCTTTCACCATCGGCGCGCAGCCGGCAGCCTGGACGGCGATCATGCGCGGCCGTTTTTTCCCTATAAAGCCGATTGCTTCCAGCTCGGCGAATGCTTTCCACATACCGATCAGCCCGGTGCCGCCACCGGTCGGATAAAAAATCGCGTCGGGCAGCTGCCAGCCAAGCTGCTCGGCGAGTTCGAGGCCCATGGTTTTCTTGCCCTCGATCCGATACGGCTCCTTCAGCGTTGACGTATCGAACCAGCCCACCTTGGCCCGGCCCTCCCCCACGATCTTGCCGCAGTCATCGATCAGCCCATTGACGCGGTAAACGGTCGCGCCTTGCAACGCAATCTCGCTCACATTTACTTCCGGAGTATCTTCCGGACAGAAAATCGTTGTCTTGATGCCAGCGCGTGACGCGTAAGCGGCAAGCGCCGCTCCCGCATTGCCGTTGGTTGGCATCGCCATGTGTTTGATGCCGAGCGCCTTGGCCATCGACACCGCCATCACCAGACCGCGCGCCTTGAATGAGCCGGTCGGCAGGCGGCCCTCGTCCTTTATCAAAATTTCGCCCCCGGCGAGCTTTTTCGAAATGCGCGGCGCCCGCACGATCGGAGTCATCGCTTCGCCAAGGCTCACGATGTCTTCAGCGCGACGAACGGGCAGCAGTTCGCGATAACGCCAGAGATCGGGCGGACGCGCAGCGAGCGTCTCCTTACTCAGCGCCTTGCGTACACCGGTGAGATCGTATCGCACCAATAGCGGTTTGCCGGCACGCGACAGGTTCTGCACTTGGTCCGCCGCGTGATGCTCGCCGGTCATCGCGCACTCCAGATGCGTGACGAAACTCGGGAGCTTGGCCGTCAGGTTGTAATCGTGCTGCATGGCCAATCTAACAACCAGTCGCTAGCCGAGGTCACCGTTCCTTCGGCGGAACACGACGAAGTGAGAAAGAGAGAAGTTAACCGCAAAACTCACCAAAATTGAAATCGCCTTCGCCAGCAGCAAAGGGAGGAAATAGGACAGCGCAAACAATGCCGCTGTGCTCGAGACCATGCCCGCGACGCCGGAGGCGACGAACGCCGCATAGTCGCGCCAACGCAGAATCCGTCCCGACTCGTGAGCGAACGTCGTAAGCGAGTTCATCATGTAGGAAAATGTAACTGCGACAAACCAGGCAAGCACGTTGGCGGGCACCAGTGGCCAGTGCAGCTGGATTGCGGTCACCCAGAAAATGCTGAAGTCGACGGCTGTATTGATGAGGCCGACAAAGGCAAAGCTGATCGCCTTGAGCCCGATACCGCGCTCGTGCCAAGCCATAAGAAGACGATCGAGGATATTCTGGATGGGCGCCGGAATCATCGTCGGTGCGGGCTTAGCACGGCAAAACATGTGCCGGTAGGCCGGCACGCGACAGCGTGGCTCCGGTGCGGTATAGATCGCCGGAAACAGGAGTGACAGGTTAACCAAGAATGGCGGTCAAGCCGACCAAAGCAGGCAACCGTGCGCGGGCGTCGTCCACGCCAATGTTGTCGATTGTCGTGCCCCTGTTCAACGAGGCAGAAGGCCTGCAGGCGCTGCACGAGCGTATCGCAGAGGTCGCGCGTTACTTGCAAAACCGGCGTGGGCTGAACGTTGAAATCGTTTATGTCGACGACGGCAGCACTGACGGCAGCAGCGACCTGGCGAGAGCGTTCCCTGCCCTGCCGGTTGACATCCAGGTTGTCACCCTGTCGCGTAACTTCGGCAAGGAGGCGGCGCTTCTTGCAGGTCTCGATCATGCCACCCGCGGCGCTGTTCTATTCATGGATGGCGACGGCCAGCATCCGCCGGATCTGATCGACACGCTCGTCGCTCGCTGGCTCGATGACGGCTATGACGTGGTCTACACGGCAAAGGCCCACCGCGAAAACGAACCCTGGTTGCGACGCGCGGGCGTGCACTGGTTCTACAGATTGCTCAATTGGGGCTCCCGCCACAAGATTCCGGAAGACGCCGGAGATTTTCGCCTGTTGTCTCCGCGCGCAGCGGCGGCGCTGCGGCAAATGCCGGAACGCAACCGCTTCTTCAAAGGGCTGTCGAGTTGGATCGGCTTTCGCCAGGTCCGCGTCGACTACGAGCCGGCGAAGCGCGCACACGGCGCCACGACCTGGAATGTACGGAGACTGGTGGGCCTATCGATTGAAGGCCTGACATCGTTCTCGGTGGCGCCGCTGCGCGTGGCGAGTTTGCTTGGCCTCCTGCTCGCGGCCGGCGCATTGATCTTCGGCATTGAGATTCTGATTGAAACTGTCATTTATGGCAAAGACGTCCCCGGTTATCCTTCCCTGGTGGTCGGCCTGATGGTGCTTGGCGGCGTGCAGCTCCTGCTGATCGGCATTCTCGGAGAATATGTCGGTAAGCTGCTGTCGGAGATCAAAGCGCGGCCGGTCTATTTCGTCGCCGAGCATACCGTGAAGCACGCGAGCGAATCGGCCAAGGCGCGGCCGGTGGCACCTCGCGCGGCCGAATAAGCCAACACGTCATGCGCACGGCTCCCCGCCGCATCTGGCTGTGCGCGGACGACTACGGAATTTCCCCAGGCGTCAGCGCTGCAATCCGTGAATTAATCCTGCGCGGACGCATTAATGCCGCCTCGGTGATGGTCGCAACACCGCATTTCGGGCGCGATGAAGCAGCCGCACTTTCTGCGCTCAATTCTGGAAAGAAACGCGCCGCGGTCGGTCTGCACGTGACGCTTACTGCCCCCTTTGAGCCGTTGAGCCAAAATTTTACGCCACTGCGCGGCGGCCGGTTCCTGCCGCTCAACGAAATGTTGCGGGCAACAACAAAGCGCCGATTGCATTCGCAACAGCTGGTTACCGAAATCGCCGCTCAGTTGCGCACCTTTATTGAAGCCTTTGGCCGGCCGCCGGATTTTTTTGACGGCCATCAACATGTGCATCTGTTTCCGCAGGTGCGCGACGCTTTCCTCAAGGTCGTCGCGGAAAGCGTCCCTCTCGCATGGGTGCGCCAGTGCGGGCGCGCCCGTCCGGGACGACGTCTGCATGATCGCAAAGCTCTGACACTCGATCTTTTGAGCCTAGGCTTTCGCCGCAAGGCGAAACGGAAAGGTATTGCCGTCAATCCAGCGTTTGCCGGCACCTATGCATTCAACGCCAAAGCCAACTTCCCCCGGATATTTCCACGTTTTCTGTCGGGCCTTCCCGAAAATGGCCTCGTCATGTGCCATCCGGGTTTTGTCGACGCCGAGCTAAAAGCCCTCGATTCGCTGACGACGCTCCGGGAGCACGAATTTGCCTTCTTTAATTCTGATGGTTTTCCAAAGGTGTTGGCGGAACACGGCGTCGCCTTGGCACACCCCACTGGCGAAACTAGCGGCATCACCTAGATAACGCCGACGTCACGGGAGGACCATCATGACCCGCAAGAACGTCAATTGGTTGACCAACTGTTCGACCGGCTGGCGCAGCTGGAATCGGCGCCACGCGACGCGCAGGCAGAGCGCGCCATTGCAGAGGGCCTGGCCCGAGCACCCAACGCGCTCTATCCGCTGGTGCAGACTGTTCTGGTTCAGGACGAAGCGCTAAAACGGGCGGACGCTCGGATTCGCGAACTCACCGGCGAAGATGCCGATGCGTCACAAGGCGGCTTCCTCGATAGCATACGACAGGCGTTCACAGGCCGCGGATCAGCAACATCAGTGCCGAGTGTGCGCCCAGGTGCGCCCGACCCGCGCTGGAACAGCGGTGGCGCTCTTGCGCCTGCCGCGCCGTCGCCGGGCGGATCTTTTCTTGGCACTGCCGCGGCCTCGGCGGCGGGCGTCATTGGTGGCGCGCTCTTGCTGAACACGATCAGCTCGATGTTCGGTCATCACAGCGGCAATGCATTCACGGCGATCCCGCCGGCCAACTCGCCATGGGACAATAGCGCTGCCGGCAGCGATCTCGCCCGCGACGCGGGCTTCAACGATATCGGACGTGGCGCGCGGGGTGACGTTCAGCCTGCGCCGCTGTTCGACAACGACGATGATTCACCGGGCGCCGACGCCGATCTTGGTGGCGATACCGGCGGAGACTTTGGCGGTGATTTCGGCGGGGGCGACAGCGCCTGAGTGCGCCTACATCACAATGACCTTGCTGCCGACCTTCACGCGCTCATAAAGGTCGATGACGTCTGCGTTGCGCATCCTGATGCAGCCAGATGACACGTTCTGGCCGATCGTCCAGGGCTCATTCGAACCATGAATACGGTAAATCGTGGAGCCGAGATAAAGCGCGCGCGCCCCCAGCGGATTATTCGGTCCGCCCGCCACAAAGTGCGGCAGATAAGGCTGGCGCTTGAGCATCTCGTCCGGTGGGACCCAATCCGGCCATTCTTTCTTGGCCGAGACCGCATGCACGCCTGACCAGGTAAAGCCCGGCCGGCCGACCCCGATGCCGTAGCGAACGGCGCGGCTATCTGCCTCAACCAGGTATAGGAAATGGTTCGGCGTATCGATGACGATAGTGCCCGGTATTTCCTTTCCGCCGTACGCAACCTCCTGACGCAAATAGCGCGGGTCGACGCGGCCATCGTATTGCGGCTGTTCAAACCTCGGATCGGCCCGCCCGCCGTGGGCGTAAGTTGGCTGCACCTCCTGCCGCGCACCGTAATCTTCCTGGCGGGTCGGTGCACCGAACCACTGTTGCGGCGAACGGCGATTTTGCTGTGGCGAATCTCCGAACAGGAATTCGATGAAGCCACCACCCATATTTGGCTGTGGCTGCGGCGCTTGTTGCACTTGTGGCGTCTGTGCCGCCGCCACGATCATGGCGGGTGTCCGTGCGCCGGGTTCGGGAGGCGCCAGCGACATCGGCTCGGCCGATGCGAAACTTGAAACCGAGACCGCCAGCAACCCGAGGACAATCGAACGCTGCATTGCCTTACCTTCCACTTTCGATGCACGCGGAAGTTAAAAGCCAAAGGCACAACCGATTGGTAAATCGCCGTAAACCACGATTGGCTATGGTAAACATCCGGTTTCCATGCGCGGCTTCTCTCTGGCGCATGCAACGCGCCGTTAATGCGCCCTCGCTAAAAACATGCGCCGAATTTGCGGGACGTAACGCGTGCAACGCAAAATTTTTCGTGTCGAGCAAATGACAGGGCGCGGCAACCGCGCCTCCGCGAGCTTTGCCGCTGGCAATGATCGACCCGTCGTCAAGGCTCATCAACCGACCGAGCCCGGAACAGTTGAACGCGATCTCACGAACATTCACGAAATCATCGCGCATCACCGACGCGAGCTTTTCGCGCTGATCGCCGAGGGCAAGGAGCGCCGCATGGCGCGCGCGGCAGGAGAACTCAACGCTGCTGTTGAGGGCATGGAAACGGCCACACAAAAAATTCTCGCATCGGCCGAAGTCGTCGACGACTGCGCACGCGCGCTCGCCTCTGCACTGGACGACGACTACCACCACGGCCTCGCGCAGGACGTACAGGACCATGTGGTCCGTATCTACGAAGCGTGCAACTTTCAGGATCTCGCCGGTCAACGCATTGGCAAGGTGATCGCGACCTTGCTGATGATCGAGGAGCGGTTGGCGGCTATGATCGAGCGGTGTAACAACTCCGACAGCAAGAACCGGCCTGCGGCACCGGCTGAACAGCCATCGAATTACGAGTTCATTAACGGTCCCAGGCTTGACGGCGACTCAGGTCACGCAAGCCAAGGCGACATTGATGCGATGTTTGCCTAAATCGGCCTGCGCAGCGCAATAAAACAGATCAACGCGATCGATGCGAACCCGGCCGCGAGAGCAAGCGCCGCCGGGTCGGATGCGTGTTCGATGACGAAAGCCATGATCAGAGGCGCCGCCGACTGCACCAAAAGGAACGGTGCGGCGAGCCGGCCCATAAGCCGGCCATAACCGGAGGCACCGAAAAGAGCCAGCGGCACCGCCCCCCGGGTGATTGTGACGAGCCCATTGGCGCCTCCGAACATCACGGCAAAGGCGGCTGCAGTCCCAACCGACACGCCGAACACCGCAAGCATCAGGAACGCGCACAGCAGCGTGCTAAGCGCGAAACGCACGACCCATATCGGGTGCAAGTTGCGTCCAAAAGCAAATTCCAGAAGCCGCGCGCCGACTTGGGATGGTCCAAACAGCGCGCCAATCCAGACCACCGTGCCGGCATCGATCCCCGTGCGCGCGAAGATCGCCAGCAGGTGCGCCGAAAGGCCGGAGGGAACGAAAGCGTATGCGGCGAATGCGGCTGCAACCAGCATAAACGCCACGCCATGTGGCGGCAGCACCTTGACCGGCTCTTTTTGCTCGCTTTGCGTCGGGACATCGGCTTCGAAGCGGCTGCGCGGGAGCGCCACCGCATGGAGCGGAGCCGCGACACAAGCCAGAAGCGCCGCATAAATGAGATAGGTGCCGCCCCAACTCATGCGCTCCAGCAGAAAATGTGTCGCCGGCCAGCTCACAGTTGAGGCAAAACCACCGGCGAGCGTCAGCGCCGTGATCGGCCGGCGTGCGGCGTGGCCGAATATGCGGCCGAGTGTTGCGAAAGCAGAATCGTACAGGTTCGCAGCCATCGCAACGCCGAGCACCATCCAGACCGCGTAATAAGCGACCGGGTGCGAAGCGAATACGATGAGAGCCAGGCCAAGGCCGCCGATGAGTGAGCCAGCCGTCATCACGACGTGCCCGCCGAAACGGTCAATAGAACGGCCGACATACGGTGCGACCAGCCCAGCAACTAACAGGCCGATCGAGAACCCTCCCATGGCGAACGAGATCGACCAGCCGCGGTCGGCGGCGATCAACGGCACCATCAACACCGGCGTGTAGAAAATGGTGCCCCAGGACAAAATCTGGGTGATGCCGAGCACCGGCACTGCACGCCAAGGGCCTTCGATAAAGTCACGCAAAGCGATCATCGGGAGCCGTTGCGGATGACGACGCTATACGTCTAGCACGCCGGCGCAGTTGCGCTCAGGTGTCCTAGCCGGTCGATCACTGCGCGGGTTTCGGTGGCGGCGCCGACTTCGATTTTGACGATTTTGGTTTCGCAGCGGCCGGCTTGGTCCCCTGTGCTCCGCAACGGACGTAGACCATGGTGCCGTAGCGGCTCTGAACCTCGGTATCCATCCAGCGCAGAATGAGGATGCGGCCGTCAAAGAGCAGGACTTCGCGGTCCTGAGCATCCCCCGGCGGGGCATCGGCTGGCCCGATGTAGGTCTTTCCGCCCGACGCACCTTTCAACTTCAGCTCAGTTGGTGTCGCCTCGTCGGCCAGATGCATCATGACGCCGCCGCTCGGGCCAAGCGTGATCACGTAGGGTTGCTTGCAACCACCAGCGGCCGCTTGTTCGGTGCGCGCGCGATCCTCTTCCTTGTGATAGGCGGCAAGACCCCAGCGCCCGACGATGTCCTGCGGCGGAAACGCCGGCGGCAAGGCCGGCCCGAGAGCCGGCGCACCCGGCTGCGGTTCGCCTAATTGCGGTCCGGTCGCGCATCCTGACGTCCCTAACGCTATGAGAAAGAGAACCAGAGCAGTCGCGGGTGTGCGGGAGATGTAGCTCATGCCGGCTCCTTGGGAAGGCGACCTCACGACTTTGGAGGGCATCGGCCAACAGCGCAAGCGTGCTCTGGCTAGCCTGAGCCCTGATTGGACCGCCGCCTTATCTTGACACCCCGGTGCAGAGGCAATATTTCCCAAGCAGCGATTGGCACTCGCTCTTCCGAGTGCTAAGATATTGATAAACATTCACTTTCTGTCGTGCGAGACGCGCACTAGCGCCACGAGGGAGCCCATGGCCAAAACCAAATTTCGTCCCCTGCATGACCGTGTGGTCGTGCGTCGTATCAATGCCGAGGAGAAAACGAAGGGCGGCATCATCATTCCGGATACCGCCAAGGAGAAGCCGCAGGAAGGCGAAGTCGTCGCCGTCGGTCCGGGCGGTCGCGATGAGAACGGCAAGCTCACGCCGATCGACCTGAAGGCGGGCAACCGCGTGCTGTTCGGCAAGTGGTCCGGCACCGAGGTCAAGCTGGATGGTGAAGAACTCCTGATCATGAAGGAGTCCGACATCATGGGCGTGATCGGCTGACACTGCATCAGAATCCAACGGAGCAAATTGAAATGGCTGCAAAAGACGTAAAATTTTCCGGAGACGCGCGCGAACGTATGCTGCGCGGTGTCGATGTCCTCGCTAACGCCGTCAAGGTCACCCTCGGTCCGAAAGGCCGCAACGTGGTGCTCGACAAATCCTTCGGCGCGCCACGTATCACCAAGGACGGCGTCACTGTCGCGAAGGAAATCGAGCTCGAGGATAAATTCGAGAATATGGGCGCACAGATGGTGCGCGAAGTTGCCCAGAAGACTAACGATCTCGCCGGCGATGGCACAACCACCGCGACCGTACTGGCGCAAGCGATCGTGAAGGAAGGCGCCAAATCAGTCGCTGCCGGCATGAACCCGATGGACCTCAAGCGCGGCATCGACATCGCGGTCAGCGCCGTGGTCAAGGATATCGAGAAGCGTTCGAAGAAGGTCGGCTCCTCTGCGGAGGTTACCCAGGTCGGCACGATTTCATCGAACGGCGATACCAATATCGGTCAGATGATCGCCAAGGCGATGCAAAAGGTCGGCAACGAGGGCGTCATCACCGTCGAAGAAGCCAAGGCGCTGGAGACCGAGGTCGAGATCGTCGAAGGCATGCAATTCGACCGCGGGTACATCTCTCCCTATTTCGTCACCAACGCCGAGAAGATGCTCGCCGAACTCGATGACGCTTACGTGCTCCTGCACGAAAAGAAGCTTTCCGGTTTGCAGTCCATGCTGCCTGTGCTGGAAGCGGTTGTGCAATCGGGCAAGCCGCTCGTTATCGTCGCCGAGGATGTCGAGGGCGAGGCGATTGCGACACTGGTGGTCAACAAGCTGCGTGGCGGTCTTAAGGTTGCTGCCGTGAAGGCTCCGGGCTTCGGCGACCGTCGCAAGGCCATGCTGGAAGACATCGCGATCCTGACCGGCGGTCAGCTGATTTCGGAAGATCTCGGCATCAAGCTCGAGAATGTCACCACGGCCATGCTTGGCCGCGCCAAGAAGGTGATCATCGAGAAGGAAAAGACCACTATCGTGCACGGCGCGGGCAAGAAGCCTGATATCGAGGCACGCGTGCAGCAAATCAAGGCGCAAATCGAGGAGACCACCTCCGACTATGACCGTGAAAAGCTGCAGGAGCGGCTGGCCAAGCTTGCCGGCGGCGTTGCGGTCATTCGCGTTGGCGGGGCAACTGAAGTCGAGGTGAAGGAAAAGAAAGACCGCGTCGAAGACGCGCTCAATGCCACGCGCGCGGCTGTCGAAGAAGGCATCGTGCCGGGTGGCGGCGTTGCGCTGCTGCGGGCTAAAAAGGCCGTCGGCCGTATCCACGACGAAAATCCGGACGTGCAGGCCGGCATCAACATCGTGCTCAAGGCCCTGGAATCACCGGTCCGGCAGATTGTGGAAAATGCCGGCGTCGAGGGCTCGATCGTGGTTGCCCAGATCATGGACCATAAGTCCGAGACATATGGTTTTGATGCGCAAAACGAGAAATATGTCGACATGATCGATGCGGGTATCGTCGATCCGGCCAAGGTCGTCCGCACGGCTTTGCAGGATGCGGGCTCGGTCGCCGGCCTCCTCGTGACCACCGAGGCGATGGTTGCCGAGTTGCCGAAAGAACCGGCGCCGGCAATGCCGCCGGGCGGCGGCATGGGCGGAGGCATGGGCTTCTAGCTCCACGATCCCCGGACGACAAATCAGGGCGCGGCACAGGCCGCGCCCTTTTTTGCCAGACAATCCTAGTGGCTGCTTTGATAAAAACGCAGCGGTTTCGGCCCTTCGAGCACAATATTCTCGCCCTCGCGGCGCCAGGCGGTCACCTGCGCGAGCGTGGCAAAAAGTTCTTCGTCTGCTTGGATCCGCTCCGGCGTGCATTGCCCGGCACTTTGCATCTCGGGCGGATTTTCAGGCAGTGAACCGGCCTCCACCTTGATAGCCGCATCGGAAATTTCGATCCGCGCGGTCACCGTCCGGCACCAAAGGTCAATCCGGGCATTGCCATTCGGCTCGACATTGAGACCCGGCATGCGTTTTCCCGGCCGCATCGGCGCAGCATCGAGCAAGAAATCCTGGTCGAACGGGAATGGCTCAGCCGCAACAACCACGCTGCATGCAAGAACCAATAACGCGGCGGCGCCTACACCGCGCAAGAATACCCTATAGTTCATTTCACTTGTTCTCGGAGAATCGCTGCACGAGCTTGCGGGCCGTCCGCAACAGCCGAGCGTCGTCGCCGGACGCGCCGACCAATTGCACGCCAAGCGGCATGCCGCCCTCGCCTTTCATGAGCGGTAGGGTGATTGCGGGCAGGCCGAGATAACTCCACAGCGTACAGAAGATCGGGCTGCCGGTCGGCATGCCTTTCGGAGCTACCCCAGGGGCCGCCGGAGTGATGATGGCGTTGCATTGCTGTTCAAACAGTTCGTTCAATCCCTGACGCAAGGAGCTGGCAGCGGCCGTCGCCGCAAGATATCGCGTGGCGGAAGTCTTGCGGCCTTCGGCGACGATCTCCTGCGTCGCCTTACTGATCGCGTCGCCGCCGCGATCCGCCAGGCTGCCGAGGTTGTGTGCCATTTCTGTGGCCATGATGATGCCATGCGAGTCCCATGCATCTTTGTATTGCTCCGGCAAGTCGAATGCGAAGCAGGCGTCGCCCAGTTCCCCGGCGAGCTCCTCGAAGGCCTCGCGAGTCCCGGTATCGGCCTTGTCCCAGACGAGGGTGCGCACGAAGGCGAAACGCGGCTCGATCGGGAATTCCTCCGTCGCAATCCGGAAAAAGTTACGAGCCGCCAGGGGCCGGGAATCGGGATCTTCCGGATCGTAACCGGCGATGACATCGAGACCTAACGCCAGATCTTCAATTGAACGCGCAAACGGCCCCGGGTGGTCGAGCGTGCGTGACAGCATAAGGACGCCCGCGCGCGACACCAGGCCGTGCGACGGCTTCATCGCAAAGGCCCCGCAAAAGCTGCCCGGGCGAATAATCGAACCGTTGGTCTGCGTCCCGATCGCAAGAGGAACCATTCCAGCCGCGACTGCAGCCGCGGAGCCAGACGAGGATCCTCCCGGCGTACGCTCGGGATCGTGCGGATTGCGCGTTGCGTTCGGATGGAAATAGGCGAATTCGGTGGTGACCGTTTTGCCGATGATCACTGCCCCCGCCGCACGCAATCGCGCGACAATGGTAGCGTCGGCACGTGGGCGGCGGCCGGACAAAACGCGCGAACCGCATTCAGTCGGATAGTCCGCGGTATCGATGATGTCCTTGATGCCGACCGGCACACCATGCAGCGGGCCGATTGGCTTGCCGGCGCGGCGCCATTCGTCGCTTTGCCGCGCCTGCGCGAGCGCGTTCTCCTTGTCGAGATGGGCGAAAGCCTTGACCGTGCCCTCGACCGCGGCAATGCGATCGAGGCAGGCTTGCGTCAATTCTTCGGAAGAGACTGCGCCACTGGCTATCTGCGCGGCAGCTTCCGCCGCGGTCAGCGTTGACAGGTCTGCGCTCGCCAAGTCGGCAAACTCCGCCCTAAACACCGTAGAGGTAGTTCGGCAGCCAAAGCGTCATGCCCGGCCAGAAGTACATGATGACCATGCAAACGATCACGATGACCATATAAGGCATCATCCCGTTGAAAATCTGGTTGAGAGTGACGTGTGACGGCGAAACGCCTTTCAGATAAAAGGCCGACATCGCAACCGGCGGAGACAGGAACGCCGCCTGCAGATTTACGAACACCAGCGTGCCCCAGAGAATCGGGTCGATGTTGAAGTGCTTGAGCAGCGGCAGAAAGATCGGCACGAAGATCACAATGATCTCGGTCCATTCCAGCGGCCATCCCAGCACAAAGATAATCGCCTGCGACAGCATCATGAACTGAATGGGCGTCATATTGAGCGACAACACCCATTGCTCGACCAGCGCCTGGCCGCCCAGAATTGCGAACACGCCGGAGAACAAAGCTGACCCGACAAACAACCAGCACACCATGGCAGTGGTCTTTGCGGTCAGGAACACTGCTTCCTTGGTCCGTTTCCAGTTCAGCGTCCTGGCCTGAACGGCCAAAAGGAAAGCGCCGGCGGCGCCCACGCCTGCCGACTCCGTCGCGGTCGTTATGCCGAAGAGGATGACGGCAAGCACAACAACCGTGAGAATTCCGAGTGGCATGATTGAGGTCGACAACAGCTTGATGACTTCGAGCCGGTCGGCATCTACCTTCAGATAGTATTTAACCTGCCAGACGACGCAGATCGCGGCGATGATGCCGAAATAGAGATAGAAGCCTTCCGGCGGTCCAAGCTCTGCGGCCGTCTTCGGTCCTGTCCCGAGCCCGGGCGTGCCAAGTTGCTGCAGGCCCTGCACGACCTCTTCCGGCGCCGCCTGTTGATGGATGACCACGTACCACCAGGTCAGCCACAGCGTGCCACCGACCAGCATAAAAGGAACCAGGGCGGCAACGAGATTTGTCAGGAGGTTCCCGTAGGTAACCTTGCCTTTTCCCGTGTCGATCGAGAGCGCGCGGGACGGCGACACAAGCGCCTTGAGGGTGCCGAAAAAAACATTTTTTCCGTACGCAGCCTGAAGCTTGCGCATCCAATCTGGCACCGGGACGCGCTGTTGATCCTCAGGCAATGGCGGCGCAATCTTCGGATTAATCATCGCCCAGCCGATGATGTAGACGAGATAGAGGAACGACAGGAAGAAGCCGGGGAACATCGCGGCTGCATAAAGCTTCACGACCGATTGTCCGGCGACAGCGGCGTAGACAATGATCATCACCGACGGCGGGATGAGGATGCCGAGCGTGCCGCCGGCCGTGATGACACCGGAGGCAAGTTTCACATCATAGCCGGCGCGTAGCATCGGGTTGAAGGCGATGACGCCCATCAGAACGACGACCGCGCCCACAAGGCCCGAGGCAATGCCCCAGAAGGTGCACACGATCAGCGTCGCGACCGCCAACGATGCCGGCACACGCCGGAACGCGAGCTGGATCGAATAGAACATTTTGTCGACCAGTGCGCCGCGCTCCATTACGTATCCCATCAGCACGAAAAGCGGGATGGAAATGAGCACGTCGTTGTTCATCGCGCCGTAGGTGCGCTGCACGATCAGCTCGAACACCTTATTTTCGGTAGCAAAATGCGTCGGGTCGTAGAACGCGATGAACCCGAAGAACATGCCGAGGCCCATCAGTGTGAAGGCCGTCGGGAACCCCATCATGATTACAACCACGATGAGGGCGAGCATCGTAAGCCCGAGTGCTGGGTCACTCATGTCTGCAAGTCCCCACCCATGCCACGCTGACGCGCGACTTCGTCGATTTGTTTTGCTTTTTCGATGGCGATCTTGCGGGATTCCTCGTCGACGTATTCGCTGTGTGCCAGCTGCTCTTCGATCACGTCGATTTCCGCGACGTCAGCAAGGCGTTCTGGCCACTGGCCTGTCTTCAGACAGATCACCGCGCGCACAATTTCGGCGAGCCCCTGTATCATCACCAACGCGCCCGCGAGCGGGATGACTGACTTGAAATGATAGACTGGCGGGCCGTCTGCCGTCACATTCGAGTGTTCCGCAATCCGCCAGGAGTCTGCGGCATAGTAGAACCCGGCAAAAATCAGCCCGGCGATGCCAGGAATGAAGAAGACAAGATAGAGTGCGAGATCGAGAGACGCCTGCATGCGCGGCCGCATCGAGCTGTACAGGAAGTCGCCGCGGACGTGCGCGTTCTGCGCGAGCGTGTAGGCGCCGCACATCATGAACAAGGTGCCATACATCATGTTTTCGGCGTCGAAGATCCATGCCGTCGGCGCATTCAAAAAGTAACGCTTGAACACTTCGACGCAGACGACGGTCATCAACAGCAGGATCAGCCAGGCGAAGGCCTTTCCGACCCAAGTGCTGAGCGCATCGATCCCGTGAAGGATAGATTGCTGATTCATATCTCCCCAAAACCCCCAAATACGAAACTATTCCAGGAAGTACAAAGCACCATCCCGTCGCCCGGCGGAATGGTGCTTTGTCAGTTCAGTTTACCCGTTAAATTGGCGTTTTGCCTTTCGGCCCGAAGTAGTGCTCGTACGCCATCTTTCGCGAAACGATGTAGTCCTGCTCCCACTGCACGGCACGCTTTGCGAACGCGATCTGCGAAGCGATGATGTCCTTAAAGAGCGGGTTGCTACCGATGTACTTCATGGTGATCTCGTCATAGAGATCAAGCTGCTTCGCCAAGATCGCATCAGGCGTTTTGTAGAACTTCACCTTGTCCTGCGTTTGCAGGGTGATGTAGTCCTGCGAGTTGCGATCGATCGCCTTCCACTGCATGTCCTGCGAAGCCGCCTCGACGCCAGTCTCGATCAGGTGCTGCATCTTTTCCGGCAGCGCCTTGAACTTGGTCTTGTTGAAAGTGATTTCCAGCTGCTCGGCATTCTGGTGATAGCTTTGCAACATGCAGATCTTCGACACGTCGGCAAAGCCGAGCGCGCGATCGGACGAAGCGTTGTTGAACTCCGCCGCATCAAGCAGACCGCGGTCGATCGCCGCAACGATTTCACCGCCTGGAAGCGCATTGACCGCAGCACCCATCGCGGTGAAGAGGTCAATCGAAATACCGACGGTGCGGTATTTCAGACCCTTGAAGTCGTCCACACTTTGCATCGGCTTTTTGAACCAGCCGAGCGGTTGCGTATAAAGCGGCGCGTAGGGGAATGAGATGACGTCGGCGCCGATCTGTGCGTAGATCTTCTCAAGCAATTGCTTGCCACCGCCGTACTTGTGCCAAGCGAGCAGCATATTCGCGTCCATGCCGTAGCCGGGGCCCGAACCCCACAGCGCGATCGCAGTGTTCTTGCCATAGCTGTACACGAGCACGCCGTGGCCACCGTCCAGCACGCCCTTCGACACCGCGTCGAGCAGCCCGAACGCCGGCACCACCGCGCCCGCCGGGAGCACCTCGATCTTGAGGTCGCCGCCGGTCATGTCGTTGATACGCTTGCCGAAGTCTTGAGCGTATTCGTGGAAGATGTCCTTCGACGGCCAGGTGCTCTGGAAGCGCATGGAGATCGGCCCTTGCGCCTTCACCACGCTCGGCGCGACGACCGCCGCGACGCCGGCAACGCTGGCTCCAGTCAAAAACTTGCGGCGCGTCGAGGCCGCAGGTGTCTTCTTGTTGTCCATTGTGTTCTCCCTCCCTTGGATCACTACCCCGTGAACTTTTTTCGCCGGGTCTTATTCCCCGCGACCCGGCCTTGTGGCCTGGATCAGGCAAACCCTTGAACGGCAATCGTACGGGGTGCTGCGACCGGAAGCAATATTGGGCCGCGCTTTGTGGCGCCCTTGATGTGCCCTTTTTGTCGGCGAAACCGTGAAATCTATTCGATTTCTTGAGGCCCTAGCCATAAGTAGATGCTGCCGGGCACATACTTACCAAGCCTTCGAGTTCCGACAGGAGACCTCCCGTGAGAGGCATATTATCGACGCTCGCCACCGTGTGGCGGATTGCCAGCCCATATTTCTATTCAGAGGATCGTTGGGCCGGCCGCATCTTGCTGGCCGCCGTCGTCGCCATCGAACTGTCGATCGTCGGCATTAACGTGTTGCTCAACGCATGGAACAACACCTTTTACAATGCGCTGCAGGACAAGGACTGGAATACATTCATCTATCAGCTCGGATATTTCAGCGTCCTTGCGACCGCTTATATTTTGTTGGCCGTTTATCAGCTCTATCTCAATCAGTGGCTGCAGATCCGCTGGCGGCGCTGGCTGACCCGGACGTACCTCGATCGTTGGCTGATCGGCGCCAACCACTATCGGATGCAACTGCTCGGTGACGCCGCGGACAATCCTGATCAGCGTATCGCCGAGGACGTAAAACAATTCATCGATGCCGGCGCGACGGGGATCGGAATTCTGCCGATTGGCCTTGGCCTGCTGAACTCTATCGTAACGCTCGGCTCGTTTGCCATAATTCTTTGGAATTTGTCCGGAAGCGCCCCTCTGCATCTTTTCGGGACGACGTTGGCGATTCCTGGCTACTTGTTCTGGGCGGCGCTGATCTACGCTATCGCCGGGACTGTATTGACGCACTTGGTCGGGCGTCCGCTGACCGTGCTTAACTACCAGCAGCAACGCTATGAAGCTGATTTCCGTTTCAATCTCGTACGCGTGCGAGAAAATTCGGAACAAATCGCTTTGCTTGATGGCGAGCCGGCCGAACGCGAACGCTTGCTGACACGCTTCGGCAGCGTGGTCGCCAACTGGATGGCGATCATGACACGGCAGAAAAAGCTTACCTTCCTGACTGCAGGCTATAGCCAGGTGTCTGTAATATTTCCGTTCATTGTGGTCAGCCCCGCCTATTTCGCCGGCGCGATTCAGCTTGGCGGTCTGATGCAGACAGCGTCGGCCTTCGGCAGTGTGCAGGGGGCATTGTCCTACTTCGTAACCGCGTACCGCCAACTGGCCGAATGGCGCGCAGTGGTCGAACGGCTGGATGGCTTCGATGAATCGATCGCCAAGGGCAGAGCGGCCGCGATCACGCCGCCTGTCGTCACAGTCGCGCCCGGCGATGCGAAGGCCGTCGTTCTCAAGGATTTGGCTGTCCGGTTGCCAACCGGTACGCCGCTGGTCAGCGCCAGCAACATCGCGATCAAGCTCGGCGAGCACGTGCTGGTCAGTGGACCTTCCGGCTCCGGCAAATCAACCCTATTGCGCGCGCTCGCCGGCGTTTGGCCGTTTGGCGATGGCACGATTACCGTTCCGAAAGATGCGCGCATGATGATCCTGCCACAGCGGCCTTATTTTCCGATCGCGCCGCTTGCCGCAGCGGTAGCCTATCCGGCCGAGCCCGGCAGCTTTGATGCCGGCAAGGTCGCGGAGCTCATTGCCACCGTGGGCTTGCCCACGCTCGTCAGCCGCATCGAGGAAGAAGCGCACTGGAACCGCATGCTGTCGCTTGGCGAGCAGCAGCGGCTCAACATTGCGCGTGCCCTGCTCTACGCGCCTGACTATCTGTTCCTCGATGAAGCAACTGCTTCGCTGGATGAACCGGCGGAGGCTGCGCTCTACCAGCTGCTGGAGCAAAAGCTTGCGCACGCAACGATCGTATCAATCGGCCACCGCGCTACGCTTGCGGCCTTCCATAGCCGGCGTCTCGCGCTCGCGCGCACCGGCGATCATTACGCCGTCAGAGAGGCGAATATCGCGTCAGCAAGCTAGTGGGGCAAAGAAAAAGGGCGGCGACCAGTGAGGCCGCCGCCCAATGCGGGACAGACTTAAGGCTAGAGACTTACGGCTTCAGACTGCCGAGGGTCAGGTCAGCCGTCAGCTTTGCGACGAAGCTCGCGCTGCACCAGGTCGTGCCAAGACCGCTCGGGTTGATCGGCGTAACGTTGTTGATGCCGTACGCATTATTAGAGCTGGTAAACGCGTTGCAGTCGCCCTTGCTGAGATTCGTGTCGTAGTAACGCAGATCCAGCGTGAACACCTTCCAGGTCAAGCCAAGGCCGACGTTCCACGTGTTGTAGTCCTTGTAGGGGATGCCGTTTGCGAAGATACCACTCGTCTTCGTGACACCCGTGGGAGCAATTGGTGTTAAAGCCGGGATGCCGTAGAAGTTATCCGAAGTGCCGAGCCATTGCCTGCCGAGCTCGCCCGACACGTACCATCCGAGCGGACCAAGGGCCATCTTCTCAGGCGCTGTGAACTTGATCGTGCCCGACAGATATTCGCCGTCGGCGCCCGAGTCTAGGAATGACGGCGTGTAGTAGAAGTTCAGCCCGAACGCCCAATCGGTCCAGGTGTAGACACCCTTGGCGTAGACTTCCCAGAAGCTCAGATCCTTTTTGACGACGTTGCCGCCAATACCATTGAGGGTTGACGGAATAGCGCCGAGGTTGCCGCTGTTGGTGACGCAGTCGGCTCCGAACGCGGCGACGTTGAAGCACCGACCACCCGGATAGTAGTAGTACCAAAAGCCGAAATCCAAGGCCAAAGGTCCGAAGGTCGGCCGCACGCCGCCGTAGAAGTCGATTTCAGCAGCAGCCTGGTTCGGGAAAGAGATGCTCTCCCCCGAGATGCCGGCGTAAAGCTGCCAGTTGGAATTGATGTTGTAGCGCGGTTCGAAATAAGCCGTGACCGAAGGTCTGTGGTTCGATTGACTCACGCCGCGGAAGATGTAGTCGTTCATCACGCCGCCGCCGAAGGCGATGTCCCACGGACTTGGCGGTGGCGCCGGTGCTACCTTTGGTGCCTTCGCCGGCATGTCAGCGGCAAATGCCGCGGCGGTTGAAACCGCGAGCGCAGCGACGACCGACAACACAACTTTTTTCATTGGAGCCTGCCCCTTTAAATTCGACCGGCCTGAGAGTTCCAGCCGGTCCCCTTCGTCCGCTTCTTCGCTAAATGCGCCGCAAACCCCGGAGTAACGACGCAAACGCGTCAAGAAACGTAGATTGCGCGAGAATTTAGACCTGTGGCGTCCGGTCGCGGCAAGCGAAAAACGGCGGCAGTTGCTGCCTTTTTAGGCGATTTGGCCTTGTTTTGACAGATTGCTTCCGGCTGTTGCGGGAATGTCACAAAAACAGCTGGCTCGCCGGAGTTGAGCGGGTCAGATTCGGATCGCCGGGGCGGGTTTTCCACACCCCGGAACTTCGCGTGGTGAAATTCCGCAACCAGCCCGACTCAACGGGTCTATGCAGCGGCCGCCTTTTTCCGGTTGGCCTCAAGCCGCGCGTCGACCAGCGCGACGATCCCATCGATCACCGGGTGGCTCAGCCCTTTCTGCTTGGCGATCAGCTGCACCAGTTTGTCGGCGCGTTCGATGTTGGGCGCGCCATTCTGCAGCGCGCGGGCGGCCGACGCCGGACGCGTCAGGCTTTGCGCCGCAGCGGCATATTTCTCGAACGGCACCAGATCGCTGGGCGAAGCGCCGAGCTTGACGCAAAGGTCGAACACGAAATTGTAAACCGAGCGCGACTCTTCGAGGTTCGAATGTACCGCCTCTTGCGCCGTGCGCATCCCGTCCTTGGTGATGCAACGATAGTTGCCGGCGAGCAGCATTGACCACTTGGCGAGCGGCACAAAGATCGAATCGTGCACGCGCAATTTCACCGGCAGCTCGATTTTTCCTTCCGGCGCATTGAAACGCACAGCGTCGATGTCTTTTTCCAAATGACGCAGAATTCCGGTGTGCATTTCATTGTCGAACTTTGCGACTTTGAAATTGGTCGGCAGCATGACCTGCAGCACGTTGACCTTTTCCTCCGGCGGTCGGATCGCTTGCGGGTCGGGGCTGCACAACGTCAGCAGACCGGGATCGAAATTGTCCCAGACGCTGGCATCGGTATAGGCCGGCTTAAGCGCATCGTAATTCAGGCCAGGAATACGCTTCACATACGGCAGCGGTGGCATGTTCATGATCGACATGCAGGGGACTTTCGATTTCGCCACCGCGTCGAGCAATTCACGCACGCCGGGTGAACGATACTGCGGCTCCTGCATGGCAAGACCGACAAGATCATAGTTCTTTGGATTGACGCCCGCCGCGCCGCCGGCAGTGACCTTACCCGGCAGCTTGCGCGAGTCGATCTCGACCTGCTCTTTACGGCCCTTAACAGGCAACCGGACGCGGAAGCCTTCAGCGTTTATGAGATCTGCTTCGGCCGGCAAGCAAACCAAGTGAACCGAGTGGCCGCCAAACAAGATCTTGGAGGCGAGCAGCGATCCGTAGGACGCGCCCATGATCAGAATTTTGTACGTTGCCGGCATGGCGGCCTCCCTTATTGTTTATTCGTGAAAATCCTAAATAGTTCCGGCCCTTAAGGCCATCGATCTCACGCCGGGCATGCTAAGCGGCCCGTCTTTTCGATGCAACGCTTCATTCCTGCGCTTGCGCCGCGGCGTGAAAACGCAAGCTTGCAAGCGATTCCGGCACCGGCCCGCCGGTCGCCCAGTCCAGCAATTCAACGGTATGCACGACTGGAATTGCGGTACCGCCAGCAAGCTGGGTGATGCAGCCGATGTTGCCGGCCGCGATCACATCGGGTCTGAGGCGCTCTATGTTCGCGACCTTGCGTGCGCGCAACTGCTCGGCCAACGCCGGCTGGAGAATGTTGTATGTGCCCGCCGAGCCGCAACACAAGTGACCTTCCGGTACATCCCGAACAACAAAGCCTGACTTGCGAAGCAGTTCTTTCGGCTCGCTCACCACTTTTTGCCCGTGCTGCAGCGAACAGGCGGAATGGTAGGCGACGGTGAGCGGCGTCGGCGCGGCGGCTTCCCGCAAATTAAGAGAAGCGAGGTATTCTGTGATGTCGCGCGCGCGCGCCGAAATGCGTGCGGCCTTGGTCGCATAGACCGGATCGTTGCGTAGCATGAAGCCGTAGTCTTTGAGCGTCGTTCCGCAGCCGGAAACCGTAACCAGGATGGCGTCGAGGCCGGCCCCTTCAAGCTCACGAGTCCATGCATCGATATTGTTGCGCGCGCGGGAGAGTGCTTCCTCCTCGCGTCCCATATGATGCGCGAGTGATCCGCAGCAGGCCTCTCCCGCGGCAATTACCACCTCAATGCCGTTGCGGTTGAGCAGGCGGATCGCCGCTTCGTTTGTGGAGGGTGCAAGGAGCGGGTTGATGCAGCCCGACAGCAACGCGACGCGGCCGCGGCGCTTTCCTTCTGCGGGAAATACCTTGCCAACCCGTTCGACCGGAGGCGCCAGTTTGCGGCGGGGGGTCAGGCGCAACATCGCCGCCATCCGGCCCAGCCCGAGAATTGCAAACACTGGCGCCAGCGGTCGCGCTACCACGCCTGCCACCGCTGCAAGTCGGAACAGGCCCGGATCGGCCAGCACGCGCGCAAGCAGCGCGCGCAACATGCGGTCCGCTATCGGTCTCTTGTAGGTTTTTTCGACGCGCTCGCGGGCATGATCGATCAGGTGCATGTAGTGCACACCGGACGGACACGTCGTCATGCAAGCGAGGCAGGATAGACAACGATCGATATGCTTGACCACGTCGCGCGTGGGCGGCTTGTCCTGTTCGAGCATTTCCTTGATCAGGTAAATGCGGCCGCGCGGTGAATCAAGTTCATCGCCGAGCAACACATAGGTGGGGCAAGTCGCGGTGCAGAAACCGCAATGCACGCAGGAGCGCAGGATCTTTTCCGAGGCGGCAACCTGCGGATCAAGCAACTGCATGAGAGTGAATGACGTCTGCATTGCGAACGCGCCTCACACACCCGCCCACATGCGCCCTGGATTGAGAACGCCTTTGGGATCGAAACTTTCCTTCACGCGTTTCGCCAAGTCATGCAAGGCCGGTTCCTCCGGCGCGAACGCGCCGGAGGCTGCGCGTACGGCGGCCGGGGCGCGAATGAGCGTGGCGTGCCCCCCAACTTCCGCTACGGCGCGCCGGATTGCTGCTGCATCGGGCTCGCCGGCGAACGGCATCGCCACCCAAACGAGTCCGCCGCCCCAGTCGTAGAAGATTTGCGCTGCAGGGGTGACCGCTCCGGCAATTTCATGACCGCGGCTCGGTGCAACCGAGATACGCCAAAGCGACCGATCCCGCGCGTCATCGGCAGTGAAGGGTTTGACGTTCCGTATGCTTTGCCAAAGGGCGATTGAATTTTTTTCATCAAGGATCGAGACCGGGCCAAATTTCTTCATCAAAGCAGCCAGAATGCCCTTGCGATGTGCGACCGATGGCACAAAGCCTTCAAGCCGCAGCACCGTCGAGGCTTGTGGCTTGGGGAGCCCGTCGAACCACGATGCAACGTGATCAGGAACGTGCGCTGCGCCGGAAACATCGCATGATGAGCCCAGCGCCGCTATCATGGCGGCGCATGCATGCGCATCGTCGAGACCGGTAACGACGACCGTTGCCTCGGTCTCGGCTTTAGGAAGCACCTTGACCGTGATGTCGGTCATAGCGGCGAGCGTGCCCCAGGATCCGGCCAGCAGCTTGCACAAGTCGTAGCCGGTGACGTTTTTCACTACGCGGCCGCCTGACTTGATCGTTTCAGCACGCCCGGTGACGGCAGTGACGCCGAGGAAATGATCGCGCGCAGCGCCGGACTTGATGCGGCGCGGGCCCGCCAAATTGGCGGCGATCGCGCCACCTAAAGTGCCACGGTTCGCCGCGCCACCGAGCAGCGGACCGTAGTCCATTGGTTCGAAAGCAAGCTGCTGGTTGTTTTCCGCAAGCAACGCATCGATTTCGGCGATCAGTGTGCCGGCACGAGCGGAAAGCACCAACTCGGCCGGCTCGTAAAGCGTGACACCATTGAGGCCCGAAAGATCGAGTGTGAGGTCGGTCTGGCTCGGCCGTCCGATGGCGCGCTTGGTCCCCTGCCCAGCCAGTTCCAGCGGCTTGTCGTTGCCGAGCGCCCAGCGCACGGCTTCTTCCACTTCCTTGCTGTCACGGGGTTTGATCGTATCAGCCATTGCGCGAGCACATCATTCTGCTGCACGTGCAGTGGATTCGTGGACAAATGCCGGCATGATTTCGCGAGCGAAGCGCCGCAGCTGGTCAACACCGCCGGCAATCGTCAGCAGCACATAGCCAACACCGGCCTGACGCAAAGCTTCGACCATGGGCGCAATTTCGTCAGGCGTACCGTAAAGCGCATATTCTTCCGTAGCGCCTGCTTTGTCGGCGTAGGCAAGGACGTGCGATCCGGTTTTCACCGCGGGATCACGTGAGACGTTGATTGTGCGCCTGGTATATTCCGACTGCCGCACAAGCGCGGCCTCCTTGTCCGCCTTGTCCTTTGCCACGAAAAGCTGGCGCGCGACCGCCACCTGCATCGGATTGAACGCAAGGCCATTCGCTTCACGCTCGGTTTTGTAGATGGCAATGCGTTCACCCAAGGTCGCAGGCGAAGCATATTGATCGAGGATCAGGCTAAATCCGCGCGCAGCCGCGCGTTTGATCGAATGGGGATTGCCGGCAGCAACCCAAATCGGCGGATACGGAGTTTGCGCGGGCGGCGGCTCTACAATGATGTCTTCGAAGTGCCAGAACCGGCCATGGTGCGAAAAGCGCTGACGTGTGGTCCACGCCCGCAGCATGACCTCGAGCGCTTCCTCGAAACGCGCCTCGGCTTCTTCCGGCACGATCTGAAAACCCTTGAATTCGCTGTGGCGGTATCCCTTGCCGATGCCAAAATCGAGCCGGCCCCTGGAAAGAAGATCGAGTGTTGCCGCCTCTTCCGCGAGCAAAACAGGATTGTGCCATGGCGGCACAATGACGGCCGTGCCAAGGCGCAATGTGGTCGTGCGCACAGCAAGCGCGGCAAGCAGCATTAGCGTGGAAGAAACCTGGTTCCAGCCGCTGAAGTGATGCTCGACCGAAAAGCTCGAATGAAGGCCGAGCGCCTCCGCCTCGACGTTGAAATCCAGAAACTCAAAAAAACCGCGGCCGGTTTCGGGGCCGAAGCCTGGGACATCAGCTTTGGGCGAACAGAACAAACCAAAACGCATTACTAGAACCTTGGAATGTCAGGAAACGGCAATTTGCCCGCGTGCACATGCAGCTTGCCCAGCTCGGCACAGCGATGCAGTTGCGGAAAAACCTTTCCCGGATTGAGCAGGCCCTTGGCATCGAAGGCGCATTTGACCCGTTGCTGTTGATTGAGGTCGATTTCGGTAAACATTGTCGGCATCAGATCGCGCTTTTCGACTCCGACGCCGTGTTCGCCGGTCAGCACGCCACCGACCTCGACACACAGCTTCAGAATTTCCGCGCCGAACTCCTCAGTCTTTTCCAGTTCACCTGGAATATTGGCGTCATAGAGTATGAGCGGGTGCAAGTTGCCGTCGCCGGCGTGAAAGACATTGGCAACACGCAACCCATACTTTGCCGACAGCTCCCTGATGCGCCGGAGTACCTGCGGCAGGCGGGCACGAGGGATTGTGCCGTCCATGCAGTAATAATCGGGCGAAATACGGCCAACCGCCGGGAATGCCGCCTTCCGGCCAGCCCAGAACAACAGGCGCTCCTCCTCCGAGCGCGAAGCCTTGCACGAGACTGAACGGCAATCGCGCGCGATTTTTTCGACGCGATCGATCAGATGATCGACTTCAGCAGGGGGCCCGTCGAGTTCGACGATCAGTAGCGCCTCGACATCCAGCGGATAACCGGCGTGGACGAACTTCTCGACTGCGGCGATAGCCGGGCCGTCCATAATCTCCATTCCACCCGGAATAATTCCCGCCCCAATTATTCGCGACACGCACTCGCCGGCATCCTCCGACGTCGGGAAGCCGACCAACACAGCGCGCGCCGTCTCCGGCTTCTTCAGGATGCGCACCGTCACCTCGGTCACAACGCCAAGCAAGCCTTCCGAGCCGTTGATCAGCCCGAGCAGATCGTAGCCCGAGGCGTCGAGATGCTTGCCACCGAGGCGAATAATTTCGCCATTCATCAGCACGATTTCGCAACCGAGCACGTTATTGGTCGTCATGCCGTATTTCAGGCAATGCACGCCACCCGAATTCTCCGCCACGTTGCCGCCAATCGTGCACGCGATCTGCGATGACGGATCCGGCGCGTAGTAGAAACCGGCGTCAGCAACGGCATTGCTAACCGCCAGGTTGGTGACGCCCGTCTCGACCACAGCGACACGGTTGTCGAAATCGATTTCGCGAATGCGGTTGAACTTCGCCATGCCGAGCAGAACGCCATCGCCGAGCGGCAGCGCGCCGCCGGAAAGCGAGGTCCCCGCCCCGCGCGGCACGACCTTGATCCCTTCGCCGTGGCAATAGCGCAGGACTTCCGCGACTTGCCGGGTGGTCTCCGGCAACACGACGACCATGGGCAATTGGCGGTAAGCGGTGAGTCCGTCGCTTTCATAAGGGCGCAGCTCACGCTCAGCCGATATTACCCCCTCGCCTGGAACGATAGTTCGCAGCGCGGCGACAATACGGCCCCGCCGCTCAAGGACCGCGCGGTCCAGCTCCGGCATCCGTACTGACATGCACTAAACTCCCGCCGTTCCAGCCATTACCAGGTCACGATACCAGTCATTTGACGCCTTACACATAGGGCTGGCAAAACCCGACGGAAACCGGGCCGGACCCCGTGGGCGTTGGCCTTACGGGATGGTGCCGGGCGCTACAACGGGAGTGAACGATGAAATCCATACTTACGGTGGCTGTGCTGATGACTGCGATACCTCAAATCGCGCAAGCGCAAGACGTGGCCGCCGGGGAGCAGTCATTCAAGAAGTGCTTCCCCTGCCATTCCGTCGGCGAAGATGCCAAGAACAAGGTCGGTCCCGTCCTCAATGGTCTCGATGGGCGCCATTCCGGCAGCGTCCCTGAGTACAATTATTCGGACGCCAACAAGAATTCCGGCATCACCTGGAACGAGGCGACCTTTAAAGATTATATCAAAGACCCACGCGCCAAGATTCCCAACACCAAGATGATCTTCCCCGGCATCAAGAACGAGAAGGAAGCCGGCGACCTGTGGGCGTATCTCAAGCAGTTCGGTCAGGACGGCAAGAAAAAGTAGGCGCAAGTTGTGGATTCTCACACGCGGAGATTTGACCTTGATCAACGCTCAAGGTTGAGGGGCCGGGCATCATGACCGTGCCGGCCACACATTCGCCGGCGAGGAGTTTTGATCATGATCAAGGATATTGTCGTCAACCTGAGCCTCGGCGACCGCGATCCGGCCGGCGAATATGCAGTCTCGGCAGCTGAGGCATTCGGCGCTCACCTGCTGGCTATCGCGGTCTCCTACGAAGCCGTGATCCCAGGCACGCTGTTAGGCGGCATTCCGCCGGAAATCATCGAAAGTCAGCGCGTTGAATCCGACAAGAAAGCGCGTGCAGCTATTGCTCGTTTCGAGAAAGTTTCCAAGCGCACCAGAATATCGGCGGAAACCTATATCATGAGCGCCAGCGTTGCGGGTGCAGCTGATCAGATCGGCCGTATCGCCCGACGCTTCGATCTGGTGGTGGTAGGCCAGCCGGAACGGACGAAGTCGCTCCCCGATGAGGTCGTCGACGAAGGTGTTCTGTTTGGATCCGGACGTCCCGTAGTTATTGTGCCGTTCATCCATAAAGGCGGAATGAACCTTAGCCGCGTCATGGTTTGTTGGGACGGTAGCCGCGCGGCGGCGCGCGCCGTAGCCGACGCAATGCCGTTTTTGCAAAAGGCAAAACAGGTTGAAATCGTCATCATCTCCGAAAAAGAGGGCAACAAGGATCAAATTCCCGGCGCCGATCTCGGTCAGCATCTTGCCCGCCACGGCCTGAAAGTCGACGTCAAGCGGATCATCTCGCCTGATGTGGACGTGCCTTCCACGATCTTGTCGCATGCGGCGGATTCTTCTGCCGACCTCATTGTCATGGGCGGCTACGGTCATTCGCGCTTGCGTGAGTTTGTGCTCGGCGGCGCCACTCGTGGTCTGCTCGAATCGATGACGGTGCCAGTCCTGATGTCACACTGACGGTCGCCATGCCTGCAAAGACGGGAATGAGCGAAGCGGTATGCGATGATGCTCGAAAGCCAGGTGACATTGCTCGATGGCGAAAAGGTTCGTATCCGGCCGCTGAAGCCTGAGGACGCTTCGCTCTATCCTGACTTCCTCGCTGAGGTTACTGCCGCCGATCTGCGTTTGCGTTTCTTTGCGCCGATGCGTGAAGTCAGCCCCGAGTTGATTGATAGGCTCGTGCACTATGATCCGGCGCACGCCATGGCCTTCATCGCAATTGCGGAATCAAATGGCCGTATGCTCGGCGTCGTGAGGCTTCACAACGATTCCAATGGCGAGGCTGCGGAATTCGCCAT
>Ga0187779_10000447_pt1 | contig 27746 bp, 31 predicted proteins | sample 1015_Q2_SP10_10__FD_132435 | JGI IMG/M metagenome (GOLD analysis project Ga0187779, IMG submission 132435) | Tropical peat soil microbial communities from peatlands in Department of Meta, Colombia - 1015_Q2_SP10_10_MG | ecosystem: Environmental > Terrestrial > Soil > Wetlands > Peat | place... | reverse complement strand
TGGGGACCCGCACCCTCTTGGCGAGTGTCTCTATCACCGGTATCGTCCGTCTCAGCTCTTCATCTAGATCAAGGGGTTCCGCACCCGGCCGCGTGGATTCGCCGCCGATGTCGATAATGTCGGCTCCGTTTTCGACCATTTCGAGACCGTACCGGATCGCGGCATCACGGTCGAAATAAGTGCCCCCTTCGGAAAAAGAATCGGGCGTGACATTAAGGATGCCCATGACAGAGGTCTTTCTCACGAAGTCGAGGCAGAAATCAGCCCAAATGAGTCTCATGAACCGATTCCCCGTATCTCCCTCACCCTCGATACAACAGGAGGATGGGAATAATGGAAGGCCGCATAGAGGGGGTGGGGATGGAGGTTAGAGAGGTTATCCTTCGAGAGTTTTATGAGCGACGTCGCCATCGCCTCGGCATTCCCGGTCATGTTAACGGCGAACCGGTCGGCCTCCCTTTCATGCCGCCTCGAGAGATAGCTCAGAAGCGGTGTAAGAGGAAAAGAGACGATACCGCCGAGGAAGCCGAGGATGAGGAGATCGGAAAAGATCGTGCTCTCATGGATGGAGAAGAGGCTGCGGGGAATTCCTGATCGTATCAGCCTGAAGGAGATATAAAAACCGACGAAGGACAGGGCCTCCGTGAGAACAATCCGCTTCAGGATGTGTTTCTTTTTCCAATGACCGGCCTCATGCGCCAAAACGGAGAGGACTTCATCGTTATCGAGTTTGTTCAGAAGCGTGTCGTAGAGAACGATCCGCTTCACCCTGCCGACGCCGGTAAAGTAGGCGTTTGTGTGGCGACTCCTCTTCGAAGCGTCGACCTGGAAGACCCTGCTGATCTTCAAACCGGCCCGTTTCATGAGGTCCTTGATAGAGGCTTCCATGGACTTGTCGTCGAGAGGAGCAAACTTGTTGAAGAGAGGCTCAATCACATAGGGAGAAAGGTACATGAAGAAGAGGCTGAAAAGCAGGAAGAAGAGCCAGATGATGAACCACCAGGAAACGGGGCTCACGCTGATGATGAATAAGGCAGTCACCGACAGCAGACCGAGCAGCACGGTCTCGATCGCGACCGATTTCAAGAGGTCGCTCACCCACAACTTCGTTGTCATCGTATTGAAGCCGTACCGGTTCTCTACCCCGAATGTTCTATAGAGACTTAAAGGGAGAGAGATAAGGGTCTTTGCATAGACGAGGAGAAGGAAAAAGAGCGTTCCTGAGAAAACAAAAGGCAGGTGGAAAGAGAGTATCCATGAGTTATAGGCATCGATAAGGCCCCCGAAAAAAAAGACGACGACGAGGAGATTGTCGATGACGGATTCGATGAGGCCGAACCTTCCCTGCTCAATCGTGTAGTCCCTCGTTCTTTCAAGGAGCCCGTTGTCTACGTGCCCGGCAAACTCAGGAGGGACGACAATACCGGATCTCTTTACCTGCCTCAGATTGAGGATTTGAAGCCAGTATCCGAAGGAGATTACCGAGAGATAACAGAGGAATATGACGATCTGATGGTTCGCCATCCCGGAAGGGGTGGTCGATCCTCATTGAGGACCGTTTATACCACGACTTCTCCGCTGCCCGCGATTCCTGCCGGCTCTTTCTTGTCCTTCAGACCATCTATGAGGGCATCAATCTCAGGGCCGTCGACGGTCTCTCTCTCGAGAAGGACCTTTGCAAAGGCGTCGAGCACTTCGTAATTCTGTGTCAGGATCCCCTTCGCCTCTTCATACGCGTCGGTCACGAGTTTCCTCACCTCATCGTCGATCTCCTCTGCGATCTTCTCCCCGTAGTCCTTGTGCTTCGCTATTTCGCGGCCGAGGAAGATCTGTTCGTCTTTCTTGCCGAAGGTCAAAGGACCGAGTTTCTCGCTCATGCCCCACTCGGTGACCATGCGCCTCGCAAGCTCGGTAGCCCGTTCGAGGTCGTTCCCGGCTCCGGTAGTCATGTGATGCAAGGCTATCTCTTCTGCCGCCCTCCCGCCCATGAGGACCTTGAGGGTGTTGAGGAGATAGTCCCTGGAATAGGTATAGCGGTCATCGATGGGCAGCTGCTGCGTCACTCCGAGCGCCCTGCCCCGCGGTATGATGCTCACCTTGTGAATCGGGTCCGTCCCCGGAGTCAGCTTCGCCACAAGCGCGTGGCCAGCCTCGTGATACGCCGTGTTCGTCTTTTCGGCGTCGCTTATAATCATGCTCTTCCGTTCGACGCCCATGAGGACTTTGTCCTTCGCAGCCTCGAAATCCGACATCTCGACCTTGGACTTCGACTGCCTCGCCGCGAGGAGAGCCGCCTCATTCACGAGATTCGCGAGATCGGCTCCGGAAAAACCCGGAGTCCCTCTCGATATCACCTCGAGGTTGACCCTCTCGTCAAGGGGTATCTTCTTCGTATGGACCCGCAGTATCTCGAGCCTCCCCTTCACATCGGGGATCGAAACGATGACCTGCCGGTCAAACCTTCCGGGCCTCAAGAGCGCCGGGTCGAGGACATCAGGTCTGTTCGTCGCGGCTATGATGATGACGCCTTCGGTGCCTTCGAAGCCGTCCATCTCGACGAGAAGCGCGTTCAGGGTCTGCTCCCGCTCGTCATGGCCTCCGCCGAGACCGGCACCCCTGTGCCTTCCTACCGCATCGATCTCATCGATGAACACGATACAGGGAGCGCTCTTCTTCGCCTGTTCGAAGAGGTCCCTCACCCGCGACGCGCCGACGCCAACGAACATCTCGACGAAATCCGAGCCTGATATGCTGAAGAAGGGAACGCCGGCCTCGCCAGCAATCGCCTTTGCGAGAAGGGTCTTTCCCGTGCCGGGAGAGCCGACGAGCAGCACTCCCTTGGGGATCTTCCCCCCGAGTTTCGAAAACTTCTGCGGGTCCTTGAGAAAATCGATGATCTCCTGGACCTCGGCCTTCGCCTCTTCAACGCCTGCTACGTCGGCAAAGGTGAGTTTCACCGCCTTATTCGCAACGAGCCGCGCCCTGCTCTTCCCAAAAGACATAGCCTTGTTGCCGCCGCTCTGCATCTGACGCATAAAGAATATCCAGATCAGGGCTATGAAGATGATCGGTCCCCAGGAGATGAGGAAATTGATGTACCAGGGGTTCTGGTCCGCCGGCTTCGCCGAAATCTTGACGCCCTTCGCCATGAGGCTCTTTACGAGGTCCGGGTAATCGGGAGCAAAGGTCTTGAACTTCTTGCCTTCCTTCAGACGGCCGGTGATATGGTTCTCCTTGATGACGACTTCTTCCACATTACCGGCATCGACCTTGGAGAGGAACTCCGAGAACGTCATCTCTTCTTCCGTCTTCTGGGGCGAACTGACGAGGTTAAAGAGGAGGATCATCATCAATCCTATGAGGAGCCAGATGAAGAGGCTTCTATATATGCCGCTCACGTGATCGTACCTTTCTCTTACGCATAATTACGCTCATGTTAATATTACCATACTACCGATTTCGAAGAAAAGTTTCAGAGAGACAGCCCCCGACTCTCGCCGAGGCTTTTCCTCTGGAGGGCGATGATGTCCCTGATCCCTTTTTCTCCGAGACGGATGAGGGTTTCGTGGTCTTCCCGAGAAAACGGTTCGCCTTCCGCCGTGCCCTGTATCTCGACAAATCTTCCGCTGCCGGTCATCACGATGTTCATATCGACCTCGGCGGTCGAGTCCTCGGCGTAGCAGAGGTCGAGAACCGGCTCACCTCGGATAATCCCGACGCTCACCGCCGCGAGGTAATCCCTAATGGGCGTCCTCATGATCGTTCCGTTCATGATGGCTCGGCTCACCGCATCCCACAGGCAGATGAAGGCACCGGTGATGGAGGCGGTCCGCGTACCGCCGTCGGCCTGCATCACGTCGCAGTCGATCCAGACCGTCCTCTCGCCGAGTATCTCGAGCTCGCAGACCGACCTGAGCGCCCTGCCTATCAGCCGCTGAATCTCGTGGGTCCGGCCTCCCACTCTGCCGGCGACCGACTCCCGCATCATCCTCGTGTTCGTCGACCTCGGGAGCATCCCGTACTCGGCCGTAATCCATCCGCGCTTCTGATCCTTCAGAAACTGAGGAACCTTCTCTTCAATGGAAGCGGTACAGATAACCTTCGTATCACCCATCTCGATGAGAACGGAACCCTCGGCAGTCTTAAGGAAATTCCGCGTCACCACAATCTTTCTGAGTTCGTCGTTCCGTCTCCCGTCAGGTCTCATGGCCCCCTCCGATATCAATTTTTTCTATCTCTTCGATCTGCTGACCGAGAAACCTCTCGCCGACCCGTATGAATTTATCCGGTGTATCGGTCACATAGAAATGGCGCGCCGGTCTGCCCGATGTATGAGAGGTTATCCCGTCCCTGATCAGTATCTCGTTCACTTCCCTTACCGTTTCAACGGCAGAATCGATGAGCGCGATGTCTCTGCCCATGACCCTTCCGATGACGCCCTTGAGCAGGGGATAGTGCGTGCAGCCGAGGACGAGGGTATCTATCCCCTCGCCTCTCAGATGCCCCAGGTATCTCTCGGCAACCATGACAGCTATCTCGTCATCGGTGAGCCCTTCCTCAACGAGCGGAACAAAGAGGGGACAGGGAAGGCCGAATACTTCTATGTCTCCGTCCATCTGTCGTATGACCCTCGAATAAGCGCTGCTGTTTATCGTGGTTTCGGTGCCTATTACGCCGACCCTCCTGTTCCTGGTCGCCCTGACCGCTGCCCTTGCCCCCGGCGCGATCACGCCGACGACGGGGATGGGCAGCCTTCCCTGTATCGCATCGAGACTGACGGCAGAAACGGTATTACAGGCGACGACGAGGAGTTTTATTCCCTTTGCCATGAGGAAGCCGATATTCTCGAAGGCGTACCTGGTCACGGTTTCCGCCGACCGTATCCCATAGGGTACGCGGGCAGTGTCGCCGAGGTACAGGGTACTCTCTTTCTGGAGTACGCGAAACACCTCCTTGAGGACCGTGAGCCCTCCGATGCCCGAATCAAAGATCCCTATGGGCATGTCGGTCACGGTTGTCTCGCCTCCTGGAGCGTACTCCTCAGGGGATAGAGGGCGAAGAGATGACCGCCGACGCTCTCTATCTCCTTCCCTTCGACAAGAAGCTTCACGTCATCGATCCCTTCGCCATTCGATATGATGCTGTCGTACAATCCCTTGAGCACCAGGAATTCTGTCAAGGCGTCACCCTGGAAGTTTCTTCTGAATTCGTCGGAGAGATCGAGATAGAGTATCCCGTCACTGCCGCGGTAGACACCGAGCACCTTCGTTCCGAAGGGAATCACGGATTTCCCTTGCGACGGTCCCCTGAGGTATTCTTTAACCACCGCCTCAACTATCGGAGCATCGGGCACCCTCTGCACGCTTCTCTCCTCCATGACGAGTCTGTCACCGAGCGGATAGAAGATCCTCACAAAGGCTGCATTGCCGGCCTGCACCGGAGGCTGAGCGTGCGCAGGCTCGCGCTTCTGTATCGAGAATCTCTGGGAGACGAAGAGATATCCGCCGGCAATCCCCGCGCCGAAGAGGATCACGAAGAGAAGAACCCAGAGGACCCTCTTCTTACCGTGCGGCATAGAGCGCTATTCCTTTCAGGATCGCATCCGAAAGCCGTGCCCTTACGGCGTTATCGTAAAGGATCGTCTTGGGGAGTTCTATGAGCACGGCTGGCGCCGCGACGGAATTGAGGAGCGGCAGAGACATCTCCCTGAAGATTATTTCAGTCTTGAATTCGTCTTTGATCGCCTTTCCGAGCATCTCGGCAAGGGTTTTACTCCTCTCGAGATACCTCCTCTGTACCGACATGAGGTGGTAATAATCCGCAGGCGAGGGTTCCATACCTTCCGGTTCGAAGAAAGAGGTGTATATGACAAAGCTGTCAGACAGGGAAAGATGCAGACTCAGGAAGATGTCCGGCGATTTCTGTCCGGCAGACAGTGCCCTGTCCGTCAAAGAGAGAAACTGGTCGGCCCTTCTCGTCAGTGAGACGGGCCTCTTCTTCTTCACGAGGGCCGCTTCTATCTCTCTCACCGCAGACAGGGTGATGTCCTTCTCCCTGAGGTCGCCCGAGATGATCCCCAGATCGTAACCTCCATGCCCGGCATCGAGAACGATTCGGTAGCCGGGAAACTTTTCGGCGGGCTGGACTTCAGCCGGAATCGGTTTCCGCTCCTCTTCTTTCGTCACCGTCATGATGTCGATCGAGAGCCGCGGAGGTCCGGATAACCTCAGGATCTTCATCTTGAAAGGAGCCGTCACATTTATGAGATAGTTCCTCCCCTTCAGGGACGTATCGAGATCGATAGTGCCCTCCGTCTTTATCGTGAAGTTCGAAGGGAACTGGATCTTTATCTGGCTCTGCAAAGGGGTAACGACCGCGTTCTTAATGAACGATTCATCCGGGGCTTCGAAGACGATCCGACTCACTCCCTCGTTTCTGCTCGATCTCACGGATACCTCGGCTCCGGTTGTTCCGCTGTTTTCCCCGGCTTTCGGCTTCACGCCCCCGGTCTCGACAGCATAGCCAGCTCCGAAGAGCAGGAGGATAACGAGGACAGCGCAAATTTCGATTCTCTCCACCATGGCAGTATAATTTCCCATATCTTAAAGAAGTTTTGCAACACGCAAAGCAGGAAGACTCAAAACAAGAATAAAAACGACGTCACGTGCGGCTGCCGTAGCACGATCATAAAATATAAGTTAATGGAGGGGCAATTACGCGTGGTGAAATTACCACATGAATATAGGTTATTTCCCGAAATAGGGAATTCGCAATAATGTATTCGAGAGATCAAAACTATTTCTTTACTATTCCGGCTCGGAAAACAATAAGGTAATCGTTTACTTCATAAGCTTTTTTTACTGAGCTGCCTTCTTTAGCAGGAGTTCTCTGTCAAATTCAGGGAGTAGGCATAGAATATGCTATATGATAGTCAGAAGGTTTGTATGGATGTTCATCGAGCAAAAGAGGTTATATCTATCCTGATGGGCTCGCCTCTTTACTTGTCTCTGCAGTTAGAAGAGCGGCGTTCCCTTCTCGAAAATCTCGAAAAAAACTATCCGCACCTGTTTACCGCAAGTGGCGACAGCGATGAGGAAAAAACGATCGGATGTGACGCGAACTGATATGCCTTCAAATCATTCGAGGGAACTGAGGAGATGGGTAGGCATTTGTTATGCTGCCTGCATCTTTTTGATGGGGGACAACTAAGAGAGGTCTCAAGGCACACCTTCTTCCTGTACACCCCGTCGTCGCGACCTGATATAATTATGGTTATGTTAGAAGACCGGCGGCTTTCTGGATTACGCTTTTAGGTCTTGTGCTCTTTGCCTTTGCAAAGTTGTCAGTAATCTCTCATAAAGAAATGATCAGCTTTGGTTCAAGTCTTATGAAGGATAATGTGGCTAACATCTATCGACTAGGATATTGGCTCATGATCGTTGGAATTCTTTTCACTTTTGCTTAAAGAACAAATATCGAGTTCTCCACGGCTCCTTTCTGAATCAAACGTCTCACGACCGTGATAAAATTGTGGGTATTATAAGAAGAAAGAATGAGGATTTCACAATGAAAACAACCTGCATAGCTATAACAGTAGTCCTGTTTGCTTTATTGAGTCTGAAAATTTCGTCAGCTGATGATAGACCGCAATGGGCGTCCAATAATAGTTGGATAAGAATATCGGATAATTTCGGATTCATAATTACTAAGACGCCCATCGAACCAATAGCAAAGAAGGAAACTAGGGAGGATGGCAGTACTTCTGTCAAAATGATCGAACCAGGAAATCCAAAATCATCTGGATATTTTGTAATGAAAAAAAATGGCAAATGGTTTCCGGTATATGTTGAGAATCCCATATTAACCTTCCCTGTAGACAAATAAGCATGATCAGATTCAAGGTCACTCCTTTATGCGTGATAATTCCGCATATCTTCAGTAAGTCCACTTTGAAATAATCGCAGACTCGTCAGTGCATCCAACATTTGATAGGTTGCCGGAAGAGACTTTCTTTCATAAGCTCTCTGTATGGGCACCGGATCGATTAATAGAGGTAGGTCGTGACGTAGTACGACTCTAGGTTCCTGAATCTAGCGACGGTCTGGAGGCGGCTTTCGGGTACTTTATGTTTACAAAACCTAGGCCAATTGCCTGAATATAATAAAACCAATGGTGGAGGCGGCGGGAATCGAACCCGCGTCCGAAAGCACTACTCTCAGGCTTCTACATGTGTATTCTGCCTTTTGGGTCTCGGATGATGAAACGCCGACAGAAGGGCTTTCCCTCATCCCATCCCCCTTTATCTCGCCCCGAATCCAGGGGAACTACCCGGGGCCAGCCCGCTGTCTTGCGCTTTCTCCGGAACACGGGCGATCCCGGATGAGCGTGCCGCTTAATTAAGCAGCAAGTGCCAGTTCGTTATTGGCGTTTGTGTTTGTTTCCATCTTTTTACGTGGTGATGGAGCCACGACATGCCACCTGAGCCTCATAACCCCCGTCGAGCCCTTTCGCCCCCGACTGAAAGGCCTTTGGCCTTATTTAATTATACCATATGCCACACACCTTGGCTCTTCGCCAAAATCTTTCGATCGGATAGTCAGCTTTATCATCCATTGCGCCCGTCACCTCGTCTTCATCGCCCGCTCGATCGTCCGCTTTGCCTCGCGCTCCTTTATCGTCTCCCTCTTTTCGTAAACCCTCTTCCCCTTTGCGAGACCGATTTCGACCTTCGCGTGGGAGCCCTTGAAGTATATCTTCAGCGGGATCAGGGTATATCCTTTTTGGAGCGACTTCCCCCGCAATCTCTCGATTTCTTTCCTGTGGAGGAGCAGCTTCCTCGTCCTGAGCGGCTCGTGGTTCATGATGTTGCCGTGAGAATAGGGGCTGATGTGACAGTTCAGGAGAAAGACCTCCGCATTCTTTATGAGGACGTAGCTGTCTTTCAGATTCGCCTTCCCGTCCCGGAGAGACTTCACCTCAGTGCCGAGAAGCTGGATTCCCGCCTCAATGGTCTCTTCAATACTGTAGTCATGATAGGCCTTTCTGTTCTGGCAGACGATTTTCATGTATCATTGTACCATGTTTGTCGCGCCTGAAAGCCTTGACCGTCTTCATGACTCTGCTATGCTTTATGGAGGAGTGTTAGGCTCAATGACCATAATCATAGGACAGTATTTTCGGGGCGGCATGCTGTGATTCAACCTACGCGAAAGAAGCGGCGCCGTTCCGCTGACCCCGGAAAGGCCTTCCTGGAAGAGGCCCTTCAGACAGCGATAACGGCTGCAAAGCGTGCAGGTGATATCATCCTCAAAAATCTCGGAAAGATCTCTTCGAGGGATATCCGCGCAAAGCAGGCCTTCGATTTCGTGACAAAGGTAGACACGCAGTCTGAAAGGATCATAATAGAGAAGATAAAGGCAACTTTTCCCTCTCATTCCTTCCTCGCCGAAGAGACTATGAAGTGGACGGAGACCGGAGATTTTCGGTGGATCATCGACCCTCTAGACGGCACTACGAATTACATTCACCGCTATCCGGCCTTCTCGGTCTCGATAGCTCTTGAGTATAAGAGAGAGATTATCCTCGGCGTTGTATTCGACCCCTTGAAGAACGAACTGTTTCATGCCGTGAAAGGCGGGGGCGCTTTCTTGAACAGAAAGAGGATACACGTCTCCCGCACCGGTCAGCTTAGAAACAGTCTCATTGCAACCGGCTTCCCCTTCCGAAAAAAAGAGATGATCGATCTCTATCTCAGGGCCTTCAAGGAAGTCTTCTCCGGAGTGAGTGATATCAGGCGGGCTGGCTCAGCCGCGCTCGACCTCGCATATGTCGCTGCGGGCCGTTTCGAGGGCTTCTTCGAACTCGGCCTGGCTCCCTGGGACATCGCGGCCGGAAGCCTGCTGATTCGCGAGGCCGGGGGTGCGATTACTGATTTCGGCGGCGGGAAGAAATACCTCTCGACAGGAAACATCGTCGCGGGGAATAAGCGGGTTCACGCCGAAATCCTGAAGATAGTAAGACAGGTCTTTCAGGATATCGTAAGAAGATAGTCCTTCAGCTCGTCCTCAGTGCTTCAACGATATTCATTCTCGCTGCGCGGAACGCGGGGAGCACTCCACCGACAAAACCCATGATGAGTGAGAAGAAGAGTGATTTCGAAACAATCTCGCCGGTCAGGGTGAAACTGAAGGCGAGTTCGGAAAAGGTCGCCCAGTTCATGGTCGATATCGTAATGAGCTGCATGAAGGATGCGAAGAAAAGCCCGACGATGCCACCGAGGAGTCCGAGGAAGAGCGATTCCATGATGAAGGCACCGAGAATGCTCTTCTTCTGAAAGCCGAGAGCCCGCAGGGTCCCGATCTCGGTGACACGGTTTGCGACGGCGGCGTACATCGTAATCATCGCCCCGATCACGGCACCGAGGGAGAAGATTATCGTCAGGGTCGTTCCGAGTATGCGGAGGAAACGCGCCATCACCTCCGACTGATCGGTGTAATACTTCGTCTCCCGTTTCGCCTCGACTGTAAGGCGCGGGTCGCTCTCCACGCGTGTCCGGAATTTCTCAAAGTCCGATGAATCATGCAGCCTGAAGAGGACCGAGGAATAGACGGGCCTGCGGAATGCCTGCATGAGCTGGTCGACGTCGCCCCATACCTCGGAGCTGTAGCCGGTCGTCCCGGCATTAAATATTCCGACCACGGTCCAGTCCCTCATGCCGAAGTGAATGGTCTCGCCTAGCCCGCCTCCCTTGAATCTCTTGGCGATGCTCTGACCCGCGATTATCTCGGAAGAGCCCTTCCTCGGCATCCTGCCCTCGACGAGCCTCACCTGAGGCCGAAGGAGGAGAGAATTGTCCCCGATGCCCCTGATGACCACATTGGCGAGATTGTCGCTCTCCCGCTTCGGAAGACTGATGAGAACCACGAGCTCTTTAGCCAGCAACCTCTGTCCTTCCTGCCCTATCGCCACTTCGGGCTGGGTCTCGATGATCGAGGCCTGCTGCCTCTCGACCCCGCTCTGGACCTCTGAGTTAGCCGACTTTCTGAGCACTACGACGTTGTCAATGGAACCGGTCTCGACAAGGGTCTTCCGAAGTCCCTCGACGAGCATGAGAGTAGCGGCAAAGACAAAGACGACGAGGGCCATGCCTGACGCGGTGAGAACCGTTGTCAGCCGCCGTGTCCAGAGGTTCCTGAAGCTGTAGGAAAAGGGAATGCCCATCAGCCGATCCTCCGAAGCCCGTCGGCGATGCGGATGGTCGCGCCCCGCCAGGTCGGGAAGATCCCCGCCACAACCCCGACAACGAGTGCCGCCAGAAGATCGAAATAGATGGTGGCAGGCGAAATGCTGAAGGCAGGGAAGAACTGGCTCAACTCGGTCTCCACCCAGCGGGAAGCCGGGAATGTGAGGATTATGCCGAGAACCCCGCCTATCATCGAGATGACGACCGATTCTCCGAATACCAGGCCCCCGATATGGCCCGGCCCGAAGCCGAACGTCTTCATCGTGGCATATTCCGCTATCCGCTCCCGCGCGGTCATCGCCATGGTGTTTGCAGCGACTACCATGATGATGACGATCACTACGTAGGAGACGATCTGGATCGCCACCAGAATCGCCTCCGTCATCGAGACGAAACTGAGATGGAAGGCCCTTTCCGTTTCGGTGAGTGTTTCAGCGAGTGAATTCTTGAAGAGCTTATCGACAGCAACCGCAACTTCTGCGGACAGGTTCGGGTGTGTCACCCCGATCATGAAAAAGCCGACCTGGTCGGCCCTCCTGGGGACGGTCTTCTTCAGTGTCTCGTTGAGATAATCCCAGTGGAACAGCAAGACCCGCTCCTCGGTGCTCTTCTCGGCGCCGCGGTATATACCGCGTAGGACAAACTCCCACTGGCCGGGATAGATCGTCCCCTTGAGCGTAATGAGATCGCCGATCTTCCAGCCATACCGGTCCGCCAGTTTCTTGCCGACGATGCAACCCTTCCTGTCATGAAAAAAGGCCTTCTTCTGATCGGAAGAGAGAAGGATTTCAGGGTAGAGTTCGAGGTAGTTTTTGGGGTCCACCGCGTAGTTGGCGAAGAAGTGCTTCTCATCGATATAAATCCCGCCGAACCAGTTCCCGAAGGCCACGCCCTTCACCCCCGGGATCTGGCGGATCCTGTCCTTGTACGAAATCGGCAGGGAAAAAACCAGGGAAATGGCATTTCTCGTGACAAGGCGGGTGGCGGAAGAGTTCTCGACTCCAAGGTACCAAAGGCCGACGAGGGTGCGCAGCATGCCGAAGGCGAGTATCGCGATCGCGACTCCGGTGATGGTGAGGACGGTCCGGAGCTTGTGCCGAAAAGCGTTCCGGATGAGGAACTTAAGGGCTAACATTGCTTAAGACGCCCTTTTCGAGCTGCCTGACGCGATGCGCCTTTTCAGCTGCCCTAGGGTCGTGGGTCACCATGATGATCGTCTTCCCTGATTCGATATTGAGACGGTCCATGAGACTAAGAACTTCGGCAGCTGAAACCCTGTCGAGGTCACCGGTCGGCTCGTCCGCAACGAGTATGGTCGGGTCGGTGACTACCGCTCGGGCGATCGCGACGCGCTGCTGCTGGCCTCCAGAGAGCTGGCCGGGGTAATGGTCCATCCGGTCCAGGAGGTTAACGACAGAGAGGGCGATCTCGACGTGCTCCCTCCTCTCCCTCCCGGAGAGGCCTGTCAGGAGGAGGGGGAGCTCAACGTTCTCGAACGCGGTAAGAACAGGAATCAGGTTGTAGAACTGAAAGATGAAGCCCACGTTCGTGGAGCGCCAGCGGGCAAGTTCCGTTTCCGAGAGAGCGGTAATATCGACGCCCCCTACCGTGATGACGCCGCTGTCAGCCCTGTCGATGCCCGCGATGAGATTCAGGAGTGTGCTCTTGCCCGAGCCCGACGGGCCCATGAGCGCGAGGAATTCCCGCTCGTCTATGGCAAAGCTGATGTTCTCGAGCACAGGGACGATCTGATTGCCCCTGCGGTAGGACTTGGACAGGTTCTCTATCTCGACGATCGGTCTGCCTTCCACCTATTTTTCCGCGACCTTTATCCTGCTGCCGTTTTTCACCTTGTCCAACGGCTTCAGAACCACCCTGTCACCCGCCTTGACGCCGCTGAGGACTTCAGCCATGTCACCGATTCTCCCGCCGAGGGTTATCTCCGTCTCGACCGCCCTGCCCTCCTTCACGAGGAAGACCGTTTTCTTGCCGCTGTGGGCCATCACTGCCGCCGGATTAATCGTCGTCCGCGGTTTTTCCTCGTCGCCCTTCACCGGCCTCGAGAGGAAGGCGACCTTGGCGCTCATTTCGGGCAGTATGCGTTTGTCCTTCTCGAGAAAGCTGACCTTGACCATCACCGTCGCCTTCGACCTGTCAGCGGTCGGTACGATCATATGGAGCAGACCGCGGAAACGTGATTCCGGGAATGCGTCGAGCTGGATTTCACAGGGCTGCCCTATCTTCACCTGCTCCAGATTCGCTTCGGAGACATCAGCCTCCACCTGGAGAGAGTCCATATCTGCGATCGTCACGACCGCGGCCTTTGCGTTCGCGGCGGCGCCGAAGGGCGTTATGATGTCTCCAACATCGGCGTCCTTCGTCAGGACGACGGCATCGAATGGTGAGCGGATGAGCGTGTATTCGAGCGCCACCTCCGCTCCGCGGAGCGCAGCGGCACTCGCTTTGACCGAGGCCTCGGCGAGGGCAGTTGCTGCGACCGCTTTTTTATAACGGGCCTCTGCCGCATCGTAGTCGGCCCTCGCGACATACCCTTTCTCGACCAGTTCCTTTTCCCGCCGGTAATTAAGATCTGCGTCATGCAACTCAGCCTTCGCCTCGTCGACATTCGATTTCGCGACATGCAGGTTAGCCGCAGCCTGGTCCTTCGACGCAATCAGATCATTATTTTCGAGACGGCCGATCACCGCTCCCTTTTTCACGACGCTCCCCTCTTCAACGAGGAGTTCTTCAAGACGGCCCGTAGCCTTTGAGGAGACAGCCGCCTTCCGCTGGGCCACCACATAACCGCTCGCATTCAGCAGGGTGAAGGCCTGAGACGGATATGTCTGAGCGACGTTAACGATCTCCACCTCGACCGCGGGGGTGAAAAACCCATTCGCATATAAGAAGCCCGCCAGAACAAGGAGGAGTATCGCCGCTACCGGGTAAACGTACCTCTTGCCCGGCCTTCGCCCGCCCAGCGGACCGGACTTTTCTATCTTCAGTTTCGAGAGGTCTTCATCCGCCATTCGCCACGCTCCTTCTGTCCCTCCATGTTCACGACCTAACCATTATAGCAAATCGGACGACTCTTCTTTCCCGCGACGATACTCATCCGGTCTCTCCGCGCACCCCCCCTTTCCCCGAGTGATGACCGATCCGGACATTGACATTTCAGAGGCATTTCCTTTATGCTAATCAGTCTATAACACAGTGAGGATGGTGAAGTGATGAAAACCCCGTTCGCAAAGAAGACCGAAGTCGAAAAGAAATGGTATCTCCTCGACGTAAAGGACGCGGTACTCGGGAGGATTGCGACAAAGATAGCGAATCAGCTCCGAGGGAAAAACAAGACTATCTTTACGCCGAATGTGGATACCGGCGATTTTGTTATCGTGGTCAACGCTGAGAAAGTCAGACTGACCGGGAAGAAGCTTGACGACAAGGTATACTACCACCACTCCGGCTATATCGGCGGGATAAAGGCCGAGACGGCGAGAGCCCGCATGAAGGGCAACCCAGAAAAGATCATCAGGGATGCGGTTTGGGGCATGCTCCCGAAGAACAGGCTCGGAAGGGCCATGATCAAGAAACTCAAGGTCTATAAAGGGGCCGAGCATCCCCATAGCGCGCAGAAACCTCAAGTCTTGCAATAAAATGCGTGATAACATCGAGACAACGGTGAGAAGGAGTTCAGATGGCTGAAATAAAATACAACGCAACGGGAAGAAGAAAGACGTCTATCGCCAGGGTGACGCTGGCATCGGGTACCGGTCAGATAACGGTCAACGAAAAACCGGTCGATTCGTATTTCCCGAGGGAAACCCTCAGGATGATGATCCGTCAGCCCCTCGAACTGACCGGAATGATCGGAAAGATCAATGTCCTTGCCAAGGTGACGGGCGGAGGGCTCACGGGCCAGGCGGGCGCGCTCCGTCACGGCATATCGAGGGCGTTGACGCGGCTGGACAGCGATCTGCGGCCAAGGCTGAAGAAAGAAGGCTTCATTACGAGAGACCCGAGAGAAACGGAGAGAAAGAAGTACGGCCAGAAGGGCGCAAGAAAGAGATTCCAGTTCTCGAAGAGATAATCATGGATTACCGGTCCCCTGCCGTCTGTCGGCAGCCTCGGAAATTTCTCCCCTCTGACTGATGGCGTAGCACCATGGTGAAGATAGCGATATGCGGCGGCAGCGGGTACGCGGGTGCGGAGCTCCTCCGGATACTCGCCTCTCACAAGAAGGTTACGGTAACCGCCGTAACATCCGAAAAATCAGCCGGCAGGAAAGTCACGGACATCTTCCCCCATCTCTATCGTTACGGAAATCTCACCTTTGAGCCCCTCGATGCCGAAACGATCGCTTCTCGGGCCGACCTTTTTTTTATGGCGCTCCCGCATGCCGCATCGCAGGGACCGGTTGACGCCCTCGTGAGAAAGAAGAAGAGGGTGGTCGATCTATCAGCCGATTACCGGCTCAGGGATATCCGGGTTTACGAAGAATGGTATAAGGTGCCGCACAGATTCGGAGAGACGCTCAAGAAGGCGGTCTACGGCCTCCCTGAGCTTTACCGGAAGAAGATCGCGAAGGCGACGCTCGTTGCGAATCCCGGTTGCTATCCGACGGGAGCGATTATAGGACTCTATCCCGCGGTCAGGAACGCCGCCATTGATATCGCGTCCATCGTCATAGACTCAAAGTCAGGGACTTCAGGGGCGGGCAGACAGTCAGACATCGGCTTTTCCTATTGCGAGGTGAACGAGGGGTTCAAGGCATACGGAATCGCGAGGCACCGGCACACGCCTGAAATAGAGCAGGAGATATCCCTCGCAGCGGGCCGCGATGTCAGGGTAAATTTCACGCCGCACCTCGTCCCCCTCGACAGGGGAATCCTGACGACCATCTACGCGAAGCTTTCCAAGAGTGTGGATACGGCGAGGGCGCTGAAGATATACCGGAATGCCTACGCGAAAGAACCGTTTGTGAAGGTTCTCGATGAAGGGAAGCTCCCCAATGTAAAAAATGTGAGGGGGACAAATCTCTGCGAGATCGGCATCGTCGTCAACAAGAGGACAGATACCCTCATCGTCGTTACCGCCATAGACAACCTTGTCAAGGGTGCCTCAGGTCAGGCCGTCCACAACATGAATATCATGATGGGCTTTGATGAAGGAACGGCGCTCGACTCTATCGCGCTGTTCCCCTAAACGGATTCGACGGAAACTATCTCGGGTATCCTCTGTTTCAGTGTCGCTTCGATGCCGCGCTTCAGGGTGAGGATCGACATCGGACAGGTTCCGCAGGCGCCCACGAGTTTTACCTTCACGATATTCTCCGGCGTCACGTCGACGAGTTCTACGTTGCCGCCGTCACGTTGAAGGGCCGGGCGTATCTGGTTCAATGCCTCTTCGACCTTTGATTTCTCTATCATCGCTGTAACCTCCTCATGGTGTTTATTACAGAATAGCCGAACTTCTCACAACAATCAACATCCGAACCCGCGCGGGATGCCACCGAAAAACGGTAACCGGCGAGCCCCTCACTCACTTCTTACGCGTTCAGGATCTTCGCGGCGTCTTTAGCAAAATAGGTGAGGATCATATCGGCGCCGGCGCGCTTTATCGAGGTGAGGATCTCCATCATCATCCGCTGCTCGTCGATCCAGCCGAGTTGCGCTGCTGCCTTCACGAGGGAATATTCTCCGCTCACGTTATAAGCGGCAACCGGGACATCGAACGTGTCCCTCACATCGGAAATGATATCGAGATAGGAAAGCGCCGGTTTCACCATCACGATATCCGCCCCCTCTTCGATGTCGAGGGCTACTTCCCGCAGCGCCTCTCTCCTGTTTGCGGGATCCATCTGGTAGGATCGTCTGTCTCCGAACTGGGGCGTTGATTCCGCAGCCTCACGGAACGGGCCGTAAAATGCCGAAGCGTACTTGGCGGCATAGGACATGATCGGAATACCGGGAAACCCCTCATCGTCAAGGGCGAGCCTGATCGCCTCGACCCGGCCGTCCATCATGTCGGAAGGAGCGACCATGTCCGCACCCGCCCGTGCATGGGAAAGGGCTTCCCGGGCCAGGAGCTCAAGGGTCGGCTCATTCGCCACATCGCCCTTCTCGATGACGCCGCAGTGTCCGTGGCTCGTGTATTCGCACATGCAGACGTCCGTTATCACATAGAGATCGGGAACGGCACCCTTAATCGTCCTGATGGCGTTCTGGACAATGCCCTGGTCATCATACGCGCCTGACCCCGTCTCATCCTTCTCCTCGGGGATACCGAAGAGAATTACCGAGGGGATGCCGAGCGAGTGAATTTCCCGGGCATGAGCGGCGACCTTGTCCAGGGACTCCTGGAAGCATCCCGGCATGGAGGGTATCTCTCTCTTGACGCCTTTTCCGTACGTCACAAAGAGGGGATAGATAAAATCATCAGGGGAGAGCGAGGTCTCCCTCACCATCCTCCTGATGACTTCTTTCGCCCTTAATCTTCGCGGCCTATGGATAGGAAACATTATTCGGGACTGCGTATTATCCGCAGCTGCTGCAGCCCGATCCGCAGGAAGACGACGGCTGCCCGCCGGTGATGACAAAGCCCTGTCTCTCCCCGTCGTCGATGAAATCGATGACCATACCGTCGAGGTTCTTCGAGGTCTTCTTATCCATGAAGACCCTGAGGCCGTCTTTTTCGAAGATCTCATCTTCCGCAGTTGACCTCTCGTCTATGTCCATTCCGTAGGATGGTCCGCAGCAACCGCCTTCTGCGGTATAAATCCTCAGGCCCCAGTTTTCCTTCCCTTCCGCAGTGAGAATCTCCTTCGCCTTTCCGGCTGCCGTATCTGATATCGTTACCACGAAAACCTCCTTCTTACCCCTCTCCGTAACCTTCCAAAGGGCGTCTCTTTTCTTTTTACATTAAAGGAAAAAGAGACGAAAAAGCAACAGGCCCTCCTTCAGGGCGAAGGCCATGACCGAGCATGATAGGCATATGGTATGATAGGGACAAATTCCCCGGAAGGATTAAGAACAGATGTCTCTGACGGCTGATAAAGTGCTTCTCCGGAGGTTCGGGTGCCGCGGATACCGGTTGCGGTCGTAACCGGTGCGTCGAGGGGGCTCGGCAGACAGATAGCGCTGACGCTCGCCGGCTGCGGATACGCGATCGGCGTCAATTACCGCTCCGGAGAAAACGAGGCTGAAGAGACGGTCCGGCTGATCGGCGACAGGTCTCTGCCCTTGAAGGCCGATGTCAGAAATTTCCGGCAGACGGAAAAGATGGCTGAAGAGGTTTCAGCCCGGTGGGGAAGACTGGATGCCCTGATTAACAATGCGGGCATCACCCGTGACGGCCTGCTTATGGGGTATCGTGAGCGTGATTTCGATGATACCCTCGACGTTAACCTCAAAGGATGTTTCAATACCGTGAAGGCCTTTGTACCCCTTATGACAGAATCAGGCGGCGGGCACATTATCAACATCTCTTCCTACTCCGGATTGAGGGGCAGTGCGGGGCAGTCGGCGTACAGTGCTTCAAAGGCAGCGGTCATCGGCTTTACCCTTTCCGCGGCCCGGGAATTGTCCTGCCATAACATACGGGTGAACGCCATCCTTCCCGGATATATGGAGACGGAGATGGGAAGAAGGGCTGAAGAAGCGATGGAAAAGGCGGGGAAAGAGAGCATGCTCAACCGGCTCTCGGATCCCGATGAGGTCGCACGGTTCATCGCCTGCTTTCTGACGACAAAGAACATAACGGGGCAGGTTCTCAGTCTCGAATCGAGGATTTGCTCATAGGCTATTTCCTTCATAAATAATCCGAGGGGCGTTGGGCTCGATGGCAAGAATTCAGAGTTATGTGCCGGTCCGCGAATGCGGACCTTGCTCTATTTGAAGTACAGAGTGTAATAAGGCGTTCTGAGTGCTGAACTGCGGTGACAGCTATTATCTTGCCGAGAGCCGAACGCCTCTCGCGAATAGAAAACTTATTCATAAAACGACTAAATGCCAAAGGGTTATTTCATAACAGGCGCCGACACCGGTGTCGGAAAGACAATCGTGGCAGGAGCGCTCATCAGGGTCATGCAGGTCCGGGGCATACAGTCCTGCGGCATGAAGCCGATCGAGACGGGATGCAGCCGCGTGGGAGGAGGACTCTTTCCGTCAGACGGGATGTTCCTCAAGAGGGTAGCCCGAATGGACGAGGCGATAAACCATATAACCCCTTACTGCTTCGAGACCCCTGTCGCTCCACTCGTGGCGTCGGAAATTGAGGGGCGTGAGATCGATGTAGGAGTGATAAGGAGCGAATTCGGACTTCTTCTCGAGAAATACCGGACAGTTGTTGTCGAAGGCATAGGCGGCATTCTCGTGCCGATTAGACGTGATTATTTTGTGATTGACTTGATCAGGGAACTGGGGCTCCCGCTCGTCGTGGTATCGAGCCCATCTCTCGGGACGATCAACCATACCCTCCTTACGGTCAACCATGCCCTGAGAGAGGGCATCACGGTTGCCGGGATCATCATCAACTTCAGGAAACCCCCGGAAAATACCATTGCGGAGCAGACCAACCCTGCCGTCCTCCGGAAAATCTCGCCAGTACCCATTATCGGCACCTTCCCTCACATCGAGAACCTCGATGACGAGACTTTGGAGAAGGCCTCTCTAGAGTATCTCAACGCTGAGACCCTGATCGGCAGATAGGAAAGAATATCCACGGCAGGTTTTAGCCGAAACTCAAAAAGGTGAAGTCAGAGGACGATCGCCGTCTTGAGAGGGATGAGGTAGTAGCCGGGTGACACCTTGTATCGTTCCAGCAGCGGCTGAAGCGCGGCCCCGGCTTCGAACGAGGAGTCCATCATCAGCTCAAGATTCATATTCAGATTACTTTCCTTCACGCTTCCTTTTATCCTCGCGTAGACACCGTTTCCGTAGAGCGCAAACGACTGCAGATCTATGGTGCCGGTATTCACGATGAGCGCACCCTTAGCCATGTGAAAAAGATCGAGGGGAACGAAAGCCCCCCCGAAGGATGCTGCTTTGAACCGTGCGTCATCCACGGAAAACTTCGCCTCTCCCTTTCCGTTGTCGAGAGAAAGAGCGACCGAGAGGTTGCCGTCCCCGTGAACGCCGATGAGTTCAAAGAGAGGGATGCCCTGCAGCCGGATGCCGGCGCCGTCTATTCTTGACCTCCCATTCCCGGCGAGTCCTATCTCACCCCTAACCCTTCCACCGTTGACGGTGCAGTCGAAATCGAGAGCGGGACTGAATCTTATGAGAGAGAGGAGGTTTATCTTCCCCCGGACATCGTCGAAACTCACGATCGCGGTTTCGGACAGGGGAGGCTTCTCTCCGTCCTTTTCGCCTTGCCGGAAGTGCCCCCGTTTCATGAGGACGATTTTTTCAGCGCTGAAGCTCAAAAAAAGTCCCTTGCTGAACCCCTCCGTCTTTAGATGGAGATCTTCCGAATCGAGTCCATTCTCGATGAGGCCTATGAAGAATTGTTCCGGCAGAATGACAAGCCAGGAACCTACGACGAGCAAGACAAGGGAGGAGATGACGATAACGGCCTTCTTCACTTCTTCGTAAAGAATGAGAGTGTCAGACTCGCGTTGAGCAATTCAGGATTCTCGAAGGTCTTCTTCATCGAGAGCCTCCGGAGGGAAAGCATCATCGGTGCATCGTCAATCGCATAGAGCATATTCACGAGCTCATTCATCGTCACCTTTTCGATCTGGACCTCCTCGGTCTCTTCGCTGCCGCCGGCAACCTCCCTCTTCCCGATCGCCTTTACCGCCTTAACCTTTCCTTTGAGACCGAGCGAGGAAGATATCTCATCCATCGCCTGGGGAATACCGTTCACCTTTGAAGTCGCCAGGGATTTCCGCTGTTCAAGGGCGTCGGTACGCTCTTTTAAGGACCGGTACTCCGCCGCCACAGCCGATACCTCCTTGAGTTTCGCCCGGACCGCGTGTGCTTCTCTTTTCGAAGCAGTCTCCGCGATGAAGAGAGGAACGATGAGAATGCAGAGAGCGATTAGGACGAGGATAAGGACCGCGTTGCGTCGGTCTTCCTGATTGCTCCCCTCCCTCAGGCCTGAGAGCACGGGAGCGGAAAGATGCATTATCCTTGATCCGGCTTCTCTCAGTGTCATGACGGCCGGACCTTTGCGACAACGGTAAAGAGGATCTTTCCCTCCACAGAGGACTTTATATCCGAGGCGGTAACATCGTTGAGGAATTCCGAAAGCTTCGTCTTCACCCTATCCACGCTCTCCATCGAGACTGCCTCACCTTTGACGGTGACGACTTCTCTATCGAGATTCATCTCATCGAACTTCACTCCCGGAACCGTCCTCTGAGCGAGATCCGTCATGAGCTGCAGAGGCGAGACTCCTGCTATCGTTTCTCCCCTCTCCCTCAGTTCCTTCATCTTCGACTTCAGCTGATATAATTCATCGGTTATCTTCTTGTCATTCGGGAAAAGGCCGGTATAAAGACTTCGCATCTCTTTTTTTACCCCAGATACTTCCTTCCTTTCGGCAATAATTTTGAAGGCAAGATCCGCATTGATCACCAATGCCAGCAAGACGGCGAGGATTTCCGTGACCCGCAATGACTTCTTCATCTTCTCACTGTCTCTCGTAAAGGCGAAGGGGCCGGTTCTGAGATTAATCGTGGGTGAAATAAGCTCTTTCCCCGCAGCATCAATCCTTTCATCGGGACTCAAACTTCCGGGGCTCATGAGATGGGATGCGATATCGCCATCGGCCTTACCGAGAATCGCCTGGAGTTCGATCGACGTCACGACCTGGGGATCCATACCTGCCAATGAGAGACCTGCCAGGATTTCCCTGAGGCTCCTCCTCTCGATGTACGTCACAACCACATCATGAGTGTCCGCGGATTGATCCATTACGACCGAATCAAAGACGATGCTTTCGGACCCGCCTAAGATGAGCCCGTCAAGCTCGAAGGGAATGATGCTTTTCAGCTTTTGACTGTCGGAGAAAGGAAGACTAAGCATTCTGAAGTTTAGGGAGCTGACGGGGAGGCTCAGATAGAATTCCGTAATGTCTTCAAAGAGATTTGCCGGAGATGCCGGGGGAGTGAAATCAACGGTCTTTTCGAACTCATATTTTCCTCCGCGGCTGCCGAAGAGATAGATTGTTAAAGCTTCGTTGCCTTTCCACCCGTCCCGAACATCGATGACCCCTGCTCTTCCCATCCGAAGAACCTACAGCTCCTTCCAGTATTGTATCTGCTGGCCGCTCACTACGCTCTCTATCACTCTCTTAATCTTATTTTCTTCTGCGATGACTGTGATACGTAAGTTCAACGGTTTTCCCCAGACAACCATACCAGAAATGGCGCTAACAAGTGTAGGATCGAAGCCGGGAACTCTTTGTTGAAGTTCACCAGTGTTATTAAATGGTTCCACTGCCCGGTACCGAATTACGCTCTCCGCCATTTCCCTCGATATCGCACTATTCAGCGACATTATAACAGGTATCGGCGCGGTATTAATATTGATATTAACAACATTATGAGGCCCGTATACCGTTACATAAGGCAATAATTTTTCATAGGTCACGCGGTCTACTCCCTTAATGAGGAGGAGTTCATCGGTGCTATCCATAAATCCATTTTTGGCCCCATCTTCCGAATCTCTCAGTCTGGGGTTACCATCTCTGTCGATCCAGTCCGCCACCCTCCCGGCTATGTCTTCATTCAAGCCCAGGTTGTTAAGCAACCTCTTAAAAATCGACATCACGCTCTGCTGGGAATTATTAACCGTAACCTGAGTATCTGAATTTTGATCTGTAATCAGCGAATTCAGATTGAATTTTCCGCCCTCATCCTCGGCCCTGACGACCACACTCCCTTCAAAACCTTCGAGCATGTTGTCGACCGGAATATCCTTGCCGAGATATTTATAGAGTTCATTCTGCGGCGCACTTGAGATGATCTTCACCGCAAGCGAGGTGCCGGATTTCGCGACAAAGGAGAGCCTCTGGGAGTCTCTCCAGTTATAGAGGGCTGAGGTTGTTGTGAAGACCGCGTAAGAGAACTCGGTGATGAGGGCTGTTATGAGAACGAGAATGAGAAGCGTAAGAACCAGTGCCGTACCCTTTTCGGAACCAAGACGAAAGACAGCAGAAAATGGGCGGCGCACTCTCTCGAGATTCTTTCTCGTCATATCGTCTGTCTGAACCTCGGCTTCGCGATATCCGAGATCGTCATAGAATCAGAGTCGGTGCGTTCAGGCGAACGCTCTTTCTCTTTACCTGTATCTTTTTTCGTCCTGATCTTCAGCGAGATCCGTATCTCATCAGGCTGCTTCTTCGTCAGTGCAGTATCCCAGGTCTTCACCCACTTGTCTCCGAATTTTGCCTCGATCGTGAACGAGTCTATCTCTTCCATGAGTTCGACACTCTTTGTTTCATCCTTCTGTGCGAATGCCGAGATGATCTTCTTCTTGAGCGTGAGTTTTCCGTCGGTTTCCTCAACGATGTAGGTTATCCTTGCAAGCCCAGGAAGCAAGGGCGAAAAGGACGTGAAGAGCACCTGCGATGCCTGCTTCCCGTAATAATCCCTGTCGTCGATTTTAAAGACGGTATAACTCTTATTGTTGCTCGTTAACGTCGAATCATAGAACGCGGATTCGAGCTCCCTCTTCAGGGTATCAACGAGGGACCGAGCCTCCTGGAGCCTCAGGAGGGAATCGCCGACCGCGTCCACCGCCTTTTCCGAAAAAAAGAATGTTCCGTAGAGCGCCGCGATGACTACGGAGAATATGGCCAGTGCGATGAGGACTTCGAGAAGGGTGAAACCGTCTCCCTGTTTCGTTCTGACCCTTTCCATCACTTTGGCTTGCGAACCAGTTCTGAAAGCGTCACCTCTTCTTTCCCCTTTCTGACAATTACCGCCAATTCGGACATGCCGGGGAACGAGGAATCTTTCACTGACGTTTCATAGGAAAAGGCCGAGTAGGGTTCCGGGAAATCGCCCTTGCTCACTGAGGGGTTCTTTTCTATCTCGTACATCTTCGCCTTCGCGAGACCGGTCGAAACCGTTATTACCCCTTGCCTGTCCGCAATGCCGAGCTGGTAATTTAACGTATAGATGAGGGTGATGAGGAGGCCGGCGATGATCGCGAGGCTTATCATGACCTCAACGAGGGTGAAGCCCGCACCGGACATGCTCCCTCGCGTGCATCGGTCTCTAAGGTTTTTCATCCTGAATTATCTTCACCCTGCCGCTCAGGGCGTTCAGGACGACCGTTGCGTCCTGTTTATCGTTATGGAGATGGATCTGAAAACTCTCCGAGGAGCCTGACGGTCCGAAAAAGACGGTCACCTCGCCTTCGGTCAGCTTTCCCTTTGACTGCAGTTCTATGAATGAAATGGTATCGAACCGTTCCGATTTCTCCCCATCGGGACCGGCATAAGAGACGATCTTTTCTCCAAGACCGACCTTGAGGGGGAGATTTTCCTTCGTGGCTACCGCGCTGTCATTGAGGTATCTCAGGATGGACGCGATCCGCTTTGCGTCGGAAACCACCCTGCCCTCCCCGATCAGGGTCAGAGAAGGAATGGATAACGACACCACGAGGGATATGATGAAGATAGCGACGATGAGCTCTAGAAGGGTGAAGCCCTTACTGCATCTCCCAACTCTTGATATCCGCATTGATGCCTTCTCCGCCCTCTTTGCCGTCAGCTCCATAGCTCATTATGTCGTAGTCCCCATGAAGGCCCGGCGAGACGTACACGTAGGGATTCCCCCAAGGGTCCAGAGGTATCTTCTTCTGCTCCAGATAGCCTCCGTCCCGATACTTTTTCGGTATGTCGCCGGTCGTCGGTTTTTCGACAAGGGCATCGAGTCCCTGCTGGGTGTCGGGGTAGAATCCATTGTCCATCTTGAAGAACTTAAGCGCCGTCTCGAAATTCCTGATCTGGACCTTCGCATCCGTTATCTTCGCATCATCGATCCTGCCGATTATCTTCGGGGCGACTACGGCGGCAAGAAGGGCAAGGATTACGACGACGATCATTACCTCGAGGAGGGTGAAACCCCGACAGGAACGTCCGGCATGCCCTGCGAAACAGATACTTCTCTTCATCGTACTTCTCAAGCTACCTCCTCTCTCTTCCCTATTCTACACAAGCCCTTTTCAATTTACCAACCGACATATCAGTTTGCGGTCACTTGATGAGCTGGTTCAACTGGAACATCGGCAGCAATACGGCGAGCGCGATGAAACCGACCACAAGCCCCATCACGACTATCATGATAGGCTCGAAGAGTGAAAGCGCCTGGTTGATCCGCCTGTTGAATTCCTCTTCATAGGAATCAGCCGCCCTGTTGAGCGACTCAGGGAGCTTCCCGCTCTTTTCTCCGGTAGCGACGAGCTGCACGAATACGGGAGGAAACTTCTCGAGAGACGCCGAGAGCCTCTGTCCCTCAGCGACCTTAGCAGCCCCGCTCAAGACCGATGCTTCGAGCTCCCGGTTTCCCATCGACCTCGCCGAAAGGCCGAGCGCCTTGAGCATGGGCAAGCCTCCGTCCAGGAGGAATCCCATCGTCCTCGCGAATCTCGAGTAGTAAAGGCTCTGGATAATATTCCCGGGCAGCCTGAGAATCAACCGGTCTACTGATAGCCTGTTCTCCCTCAGGAATTTCTTCGCATAGAGGACGACAGCCGTCGCTCCCCCTATCAACGCCCACCAGTAGCCGACGAATAGGTTGCTGATGCCTATGAGGAGAACGGTAACAAAGGGAAGCGTGGACTTCGCGTCCCTGAAGATCTTCACGATTTTGGGTATCACGAAGGTGAAGAGGAACGAAAGCACAACGATGCTGACTCCCATCATGAAGATCGGGTAGACCATTGAAGAACGGACCTTCGCCCTGACCGCGCTCTGTCTCTCGAGGTAGTCGGCGAGTTTCCGGAGAACAGTGTCCAGATTGCCGCTCTCTTCTCCGGAACGGACCATGTTGCGGTAGAACTCAGGGAAGACATCGCCGAAATCCTTCAAGGCCCGGGAAAGACCCGCACCTCCCGAAACCCGCTCCTTTATCGCTATGAGCATCTCCCTGTAAAAACCCCGGTATTCGGCAGCGAGAGACATGAAGGCATCAATGAGGGGAACTCCTGAGGAGAGGAGAGTCGCGAGCTGTCGCGTCACATTGGGCAGAAAGGTTTCATCGGTCCGCTGGAACAGTTTCCGCTTTCCCACGGGACGGGGTTCGGCAATGTCGCTCGGGAAGATGCCTTCGGCCCTCACCCGTGCTATCGCGTCGTTCAATCCCGACGCCTCTATCATGCCGGTCGCTTCAGAGCCGTCAGACCGGAACCCCTTATAATGAAAGATCGGCATAATCCTTCTGCGTGACCCTCAGGACCTCTTCGAGAGTCGTATGACCTCTCGCGACCTTGATGAGGCCGTCTGCATAGAGCGTCTTCATCCCCTTCGTAACAGCGGTTTCCTTGATGGCCTGGGAATCCCTTCTCCCGGTAATCATCTCTCTGATGTCGGCGTCCACATTGAGGAGCTCGAAGATGCCCATCCTACCGGAATAGCCGCTGCCCTTGCACCGCTCGCATCCTCTTCCCCTCGAGAGGATGGAGGGCGAGAAACGCGGGACGAAGGTGGAAAAATAGCGGGTCTCTTCTTCACCCGGTTCGTAAGACTCCTTACAGTGCTGGCATATCGTCCTCACCAGCCTCTGCGCGATCACCGCGACAAGGGAAGAGGCGACGAGAAAGGGCTCCACGCCCATATCGATGAGCCTCGTGACCGCCGATGCAGCGTCATTCGTATGAAGCGTGCTCAGGACGAGATGGCCGGTGAGGGACGCCTGAATGGCGATCTCGGCTGTCTCGACATCCCGTATCTCCCCGACCATGATCACATCGGGGTCCTGCCTGAGTATCGACCTCAGGCCCGATGCAAAGGTGAGCCCTATCTTCTGGTTTACATGAATCTGGCCGATGCCCTTGAGCTGGTATTCTACGGGGTCTTCAACGGTGATGATGTTCTTCTCTTCGGTGTGTATTCTGTTCAGGGCAGCGTAGAGGGTCGTTGTCTTGCCGCTTCCCGTCGGGCCGGTGACAAGAATAATCCCGTTCGTCCTGCTCAAAAGTTCCTCGAAGTGTTTTTCATTAACATCATCGAGGCCGACCTCGTAGAGACCCTTCAGCCCCTGTTTTCTGTCGAGCAGCCTGAGGACCGCCCTCTCCCCTAAGGAAGTCGGGACGATCGAGACCCTTATATCAATGTCCCTGCCGCCGATGAGGAGCCGTATTCTGCCATCCTGGGGAAGCCTCTTTTCGCCGATATCGAGATTCGCCATGATCTTCACCCTGCTGATGAGGGCGTCCTGGATAATCTTCGGCGGGGTGAGCACCTTCCTCAGTATGCCGTCGACCCGCATCCTCACATCGAGCTCCCTCTCGTAGGGTTCGATATGGATATCGCTCGCATTCTCCTTGAC
>Ga0187779_10000445_pt1 | contig 27817 bp, 29 predicted proteins | sample 1015_Q2_SP10_10__FD_132435 | JGI IMG/M metagenome (GOLD analysis project Ga0187779, IMG submission 132435) | Tropical peat soil microbial communities from peatlands in Department of Meta, Colombia - 1015_Q2_SP10_10_MG | ecosystem: Environmental > Terrestrial > Soil > Wetlands > Peat | place... | reverse complement strand
CGGGGACGACGACCTGCTCGCCGTCGGCGAGCGGGGCGGCGAGGTTGACGAGATCGACGTCCGCCTTCGGGGCCGGCCCGCCCGCGAGCGCGAGCGCGTCGGCGATCCGCGTGCCCGGCGCAAGCCGGTAGAGGCCGGGGCGGCGCACGGCGCCCGCGACGTCGACGACGAGCCGCCTGGCTGCCGCATGTGCGGGCGCGGCCGTACGGAGCGGCGGAATCGCAACGTGCGCGCCGCCGCCGCGCAGGTGACGCAGACCGAGCACGAGCGCGACCACGAGCAGCAGCGCGACCGCCAGCAGGCGCCGGCGGGACGGCGTGAGGACGTCGAGGTCCATACCGCCAGCGTGGCCGCGCACCTGTCACAGCGGTGTGCCGCCTTCCCGGCGGGCCGCTCACAGCTCGGCGCGCACCTGCCGCTTCAGCGCGGCGATCGCCCGCTCGTCGCGCTTGTAGAACGTCCACTGGCCGAGGCGCTTCGACGTGACGAGGCCGGCCCGCGCGAGCGTCTGCAGATGCGCGGTCGCCGTCGGCTGGGCGACGCCGAGCTTGTCGGCGATGAAGATCACGCAGACCCCATCCCCGACGAGGTCGCCGTCACGCTGCGGCGGGAAGTGCGCGACCGGGTCCTTCAGCCACTCGAGGATCTGCAGCCGCTTCGGGCTGGCGAGCGCGCCGAATGTCTCCGAGTCGAACACGATCTAGACCCTGTACTCGCCGCGGGCGACGATCACGGCCGAACCGCCGACCTCGACCCGGTCGATCCGGTCCGCCGTGCCGTGGGCGCACGCGTGGAGGAGCGATGGGCGGAGCATCTCGACTCCCTGCCGGATCTCGATCCGCTCGCCGAAGGGGACGAGGCCGTGTCGGCCGAGGTGCATCGCGAGCGGCCCCGCGGCCGAGCCCGTGGCCGGGTCCTCGGGCACGCCGATCGACGGTGCGAACATCCGCGTCTTCCAGCCTTTGCCCGAGCCGGCGAAGCAGTTCGCGCCGACCCGTGCATGCGTCGCGAGCGCGCCGAGATCCGGGCTCAACGCCGCCACCGCCTCCTCGCTCTCGAGGCAGACGAAGACGTGCCGCGGGCCGTTCTCGTACACCTCGACCGGAAGGAGCGAACGCTCGAGGCCGAGCGCGGCGAGCAGCTCGTCTGCCCGCTCGTACCGCTGCCAGGGGGCGACGGCCTGCTCCATCCAGCCGAAGACGACGCTGCCTCCGGCGCGCTCCAGGCGCAGCGGGACGACCCGGAGAGCGGTCTCGAGCCGCACCTCGTCGAGCCCGAGCGCGCCCCCGACGACGAACGACGCGCCCAGCACCGGGTGCCCGGCGAAGGGCAGCTCGCTCGCCGGTGTGAAGATGCGGATGCGCGCGTCGCCGCCCTGCTCGGGCGGCAGGACGAAGATCGTCTCCGCGACGTTCAACTCGCGCGCGAGCCGTTGCATCTGCTCGTCGGTGAAGGCGCGCCCGTCCGCGAAGACGCCGAGTTGGTTGCCCTCGAGCGGCGTGTCGGTGAAGACGTCGAGGACGTAGTAGCGGTGACCGTCCGCCGGAAGCCCGATCTCCGGCGGGAGCTCGAGCGCGGTCACGCGTCGGGCCCGCGGTGTGCGATCACCGTCAGCTCGATGAGCATGCCGGCGAGGAGCGGCGCCCCGACCGTCGTCCGGACCGGCCGCGGCTGGTCCGGAAGCTGGCGCTCGTAGACGGCGTCGTAGCGGGGGAACAGCGACAGGTCGCTGAGATGGACGAGGCACGAGACGATGTCGCACCTCGACAGCTCTGCCTCGGCGAGCAGGGCGTCGACATTGCGGAAGGCCTGCTCGGTCTGCCCCTCGATCTCGTCCGAGGCGAGCTCACCGGTCGCCGGGTCGAAGCCGCCCTGGCCGGACACGAACACTAACTCGCCGACGGCGAGCGCGGGCGAATACGCCCCCGCCGGCGGCGGACCCTTGCTGGAGACGATCGCCTGCTTCGCCAACGCAACACCTCCACCGGATATATAGAGAAAGAGCTATATACCTTACAGGAAGCTCAGCCGACGACGAAGTTCACGAGCTTGCGCGGCACGACGATCGTCTTGCGTACCTGCGCGCCGTCGATGTGGGCGCGCACGCGCGGGGACGTCTTCGCCAGCTCGACGAGCTCGTCCTCGGACAGGCCGACCTCGGCATGGAAGCGGTCGCGCACCTTGCCGTTCACCTGCACGACGAGCTCGAACGTCTCCTGCACGAGCTGCGCCTCGTCGGCGACCGGCCACGGCTGCTGCCACAGGCGCTCGTGGCCCAGCGTCTGCCACAGCTCCTCCGCGATGTGCGGCGCGTACGGCTGGATCAGGCTGACCGCCGTCTCGGCGGCGAACCGTGCGGCCGGCCCGCCGGGATCGTCGGAGAGCTCGTGGACGAGCTCCATCACCGCGGAGATCGGGGTGTGGAACTGGAAGCGCCGCACGATGTCGTCGCTCACCTTGGCGATCGTCGCGTGCGCCTTGCGGGCGAGCGGCCCTTCGACCGGCACGTCCGCCGGGGCTCGCTCGGCGACCTCGTGCACGACGCGCCATAGCCGGCGCAGGAAGCGGACGATCCCCTCGACGCCGGCGTCCGTCCACTCCATGTCCTGGTCGGCCGGGCCGAGGAAGAGGATGCAGAGCCGCGTCGCGTCTGCGCCGTACTCGGCGACGAGATCGTCCGGGCCCATCACGTTGCCCTTCGTCTTCGACATCTTCGTTCCGCCCATCTGCACCCAGCCCTGATGGAACAGGCGGGCGAACGGTTCCCGGAAGCCGAGCATCCCGAAGTCGTTCAGCGCCTTCACGAAGAAACGCGAGTAGAGCAGGTGGCCGGTCGCGTGGTCGATGCCGCCGATGTATTGCGACACCGGCAGCCAGTAGTCGACGACGTCGCGGTCGAACGGCGCGTGGCCGTTGTGCGGATCGACGTAGCGCAGGAAGTACCAGGACGAGTCGACGAAGGTGTCCATCGTGTCCGGGTCGCGCCGCGCGTCGCCGCCGCAGCCCGGACAGGAGACGCGCATCCATTCCTCGTTGGAGGCGAGCGGCGGCTTTCCCTTCGGCTGGTAGTCCTCGATCTCGGGCAGCAGCACCGGCAGCTCGTCCTCCGGCACGGCGACGAGGCCGCAGCGCTCGCAGTGGACGATCGGGATCGGACAGCCCCAGTAGCGCTGGCGGGAGAAGCTCCAGTCGCGCAGCCGGTACGAGACCGTCGTCTCGCCGCGCCCCTGCTCCGCGAGCAGGGCGACGATCGCACGTGCGCCGTCCCGCGCGGGCAGCCCGTCGAAGCGCTCCGAGTTGAGCAGGCGCCCGTGCTCGTCGATCACCTCGACGACGGGCAGGCCGAACGTGTCGGCGAACTCGCGGTCGCGCTCGTCGTGCGCAGGGACGGCCATGATCGCGCCCGTGCCGTAGTCCATCAGCACGTAGTCGGCGACCCAGATCGGGAGGCGCTCGCCGTTGACCGGGTTCGTCACGTGGTGGCCGGTGAAGACGCCGGTCTTCTCCGTCTCCGCGGCTCGGTCCTCGGCGCGGCGCGCGCCTGCGTGACGTGCGTACGCCTGCGCCTCCTCGCTCGCATGCGCCTCGACGAACGGATGCTCGGGGGCGACGACGAAGAACGTGGCCCCGAACAGCGTGTCGGCCCGCGTCGTGAACACCGGGATGTCGATCCCGAGCTCGTCGACCCGGAAGAGGATCTCGGCGCCCTCGGAGCGGCCGATCCAGTTCCGCTGGATCGTCTTCGTGCGCTCGGGCCACTCGCCTCCCGGCGGCAGCTCGAACTCGAGCAGCTCGTCCGCATAGGCCGTCGTCCTGAAGAACCACTGCGTCATGTTCCGCAGCTCGACGAGAGCGCCGCAGCGTTCGCAGTGGCCGTCGACGATGTACTCGTTCGCGATCACGGTCTGGTCGTTCGGGCACCAGTTGACCGGCGCCTCCTTCCGATATGCGAGCCCGTGCTCGAAGAACTTCAGGAACAGCCACTGCGTCCAGCGGTAGTAGCCGGGATCGTGCGACGACACCTCGCGGTCCCAGTCGATCGCCCAGCCGAGCCGCTTCATCTGCGCGCGGATGGTGGCGATGTTGCGCTCGGTGATCTCGCGCGGATGCCCGCCCTCGCGGATCGCGGCGTTCTCCGCCGGCAGGCCGAAGGCATCCCAGCCCATCGGACGGACGACCGCCCAGCCGCTGCGGCGCCGGACATGGGTGATCACGTCGCCCATCGTGTAGTTGAGGACATGGCCCATGTGCATGCCGTTGCCGGACGGGTACGGCAGCATCTCGAGCTGGTACCAGTGCGTGTCGTCCGCCGGCGCACCGGGTTCCGGATTCGGGACGTGAAAGGCCTGCGCGTCCTCCCAGACGCGCTGCCATCTCGCCTCGATCGTCTTCGCGTCGTACCGGTCCATCGTCCTCCGGATATGAAAAGGCCTCTCGCGAGAGAGGCCGTGGGAGGTCGGCGCGGCGCCCGCCGCGTGTGCTCCCGCCCCTAGATAAGGAGCTCCGTCACGCGTCTGACTGTAGCAACCAAGCCGGATAGGCGCCTCCGATCGTGCACACTCCCGGCATGCTCGACCTCTTCCCCGACAGCGCGCGGATCGACGGCGGCGAGCTGTCGCTCGGCGGCGTGCCCGTCTCGCGGCTCGCGGACGAGCACGGGACGCCGCTCCTCGTCTACTGCGAGCACACGGTGCGCGCGCAGGCGCGCGCCTACCGCGATGCCGCGCCGGACGCGCTGATCGTCTACGGGACGAAGGCGTTCGCGAGCATCGAGCTCCTGCGCGTGCTCGCCGAGGAGGGGATCGGCGCCGACGTGTCGACGCTCGGAGAGCTCGCCTTCGCTCGCGCGGCCGGACTGGCCGCCGATCACCTGCTCTTCCACGGCAACAACAAGTCCGACGAGGAGCTGCGGGCCGCCGCCGAGGCGGGAGCTACGGTCGTGCTCGACGCGCCCGACGAGCCGCGGCGGGCGGCGGCCGCCGGCGTGCGCCGGGTGCTCGTGCGGCTGACGCCGGGCGTCGAGGCCGTCACCCACCAGGCAATCGCGACCGCACACGACGAGTCGAAGTTCGGGCTCGGCGCCGACGACGCGCTCGCGGCGATCGAGGCGGCGCGGACGCTGGGCCTCGACGTCGCCGGCATCCACTTCCACGTCGGCTCCCAGCTCGAGCAGATCGACGAGAGCCTGCTCGCGGTCGACCGGCTCGCCGCCTTCTGCGAGCGGGCGGCCGCCGAGCTCGGCTGGAGCCCGTCCGTGATCGACCTCGGCGGCGGGCTGGGCGTGCGCCACAACCGCGACGAGCATCCACCCGAGGTCGGAGAGTGGGTTCGGCCGCTCGTCGCGCGCCTGCGCGAACGCCGGCCGGCGCCGGCGCAGGTCGTGTTCGAGCCGGGCCGCTCGCTCGTCAGCCGCGCCGGCGTCTCGCTCTACCGCGTCGGCGTCGTCAAGGAGAGCGGCGGCGTCTCGTATGCGGCGATCGACGGCGGCATGTCGGATAACCCGCGACCCCAGCTCTACGGCGCACGCTACGAGGCGCTGCTCGCGACCCGGGCGGACGAGCTCGCGACCGGCGTCTACCGGGTGGCGGGCAAGCACTGCGAGTCGGGCGACGTCCTCATCGACGCCGCCGAGCTGCCGCGGCCCGAGCGCGGCGACCTGCTCGCCGTGCCCGCGACCGGCGCGTACACGCTCGCGCTCAGCTCGAACTACAACGGCCTCCCGCGGCCGGAGGTCGTGCTCGTCCGCGACGGCCGCGCGACCGTGATCCGCCGCCGCGAGAGCGTCGACGACCTCCTCCGCCTCGAATCCTCCTAGCCCGCGGCGAACAGCCGCCGCTCGCCTTCGATGCCCTTGAGGGCGAAGAGGCCGCGGTCGGCGAGCTCGATCCCCGAGCCGGCGACGAGGTCTCGCACCGTGCTCGACACGAGCACCTCGCCCGGCCCTGCCTCGGCGGCGACACGGGCACCGACGTGGACCGCCTGGCCGGCGAGCTTCTCGCCGATCACCTCGCACTCGCCCGTGTGCACGCCCGCGCGGACGTCCAGCCCGAGCGCGGGCATGCCCGCGACGACGGCACGCGCGCACCTGATCGCCCGCGCCGGGCCGTCGAAGGCCGCGAGGAAGCCGTCTCCGGCGGTGTCGATCTCCCGCCCGCCGAAGCGCGCGAGCTCGCGCCGGACGACGGCGTGGTGCGCCTCGAGCAGCTCGCGCCAGCGGCGGTCGCCGAGCTCCCGTGCCCGCTCGGTCGAGCCCACGATGTCGGTGAAGACCACCGTCGCGAGCACGCGGTCGCGGTCCGGCGCCTCGCGCACGCCCGTGAGGAGCTCCCGGATCTCCGCGAGCGCGACGTCGCTGAGCTCGCCCCACATCACGTGGTCGGCGCCCGGAAGCTCCACGTAGCGTGCGCCCGGGATGGTGCGGGCGAGGAAGCGGGCGTTCTCGACGTGGCAGACGCCGTCGCCGGCCGCGTGCAGGATCAGGGTCGGCACGCGGATCGCGGAGACGACATGGCGGACGTCGATCTCGAACGCCATCCGGATGAAGGCCTCGGCGGCGGCGGGCGAGGCGGACTGCACCTTGAGCCGGGTGAACCACCCCACGAGCTGCGGGTCGTCACCGCGGCTCGGCATGAGGACGGAGATCGAGCGAGGCGGCCGGCTCCAGCGCTCCGCCAGCGTGCCCATCGACTCCTCGAACTCCTCCCGGCTGCTCTCGCCCCACGGCCAGTCGTCGGTCGTCTCCTCCTTGACCTCGGCGCCGGCGAGGATCAGCGCAACCGTCCGCTCGGGATACGTCGCGGCGAAGAGCATCGACATCGGGCCGCCCTCAGACTCGCCGATCAGCGCCGCCCGCTCGGATCCGACCGCGTCCATGACGGCGCGCACGTCGTCCATCCGCTCCTCGAGCGTGCCGATCTGGACGCGGTCGGAGAGGCCCATCCCCCGCTTGTCGAAGACGATCAGCCGAGCGAACGAGCCGAGCCGCTCGTAGAAACGGCGGGCGCCCGGCTCCTCCCACATGACGTGTCGGTTCGTGACGGACCCCTCGACGAACACGACGTCCACCGGCCCGTCGCCCACGACCTGGTAGGCGACGTGGACGTCGCCGCTCCGCGCATACGCGATCTGCGGCGAGGTCGCGCTCATTCGTGCAAGCCTCGCGCTGCCCGGGCCGGGCGTCAAGCGTTACGCTCACGGCGATGGTGCGCCGCCTGAGCAGCGTCCCCGGAATCGTGCTCATCAGCGTGGCCGCCGCCATGTGGGGACTCGACGGCCTGATCCGGAAGCCGCTCGCGAGCTCGACCTCCGCGACGACGATCGTCTTCGGCGAGCACGTCGTCCTCGTCGCGATCGCGCTGCCGCTGCTCGTGCCGGCGCTCCTCGCTCTCTGGCGCGCCGGCCCGCGGTACGTCGCCGCCGGCGTCGCCGTCGGCGCGGGCGCGTCCGCGGTCGCGACGATCCTCTTCACCGAGGCGCTCTTCCACGGCGACTTCATCACCGTGCTCGTCCTCCAGAAGTCGCAGCCGCTCGTCGCCGTCGTCGGAGCCCGGCTCGTCCTCGGCGAGGAGCCGCGGCCGCGGTTCGCCTGGTTCCTCGTCCCGGCGCTCGCCGGCATCTGGCTCATCGCGCTGCAGCACCCGCTCGCGCCGCACGCCCACGGGCTCGTCCCGATCGTCGAGACGCTCGCAGCGGCGGCGCTCTGGGGCCTGGGCACCGTGTTCGGCCGGTATCTCAGCCGGCGCCTCGCGTTCGAGCACGTGACGACCGTCCGCTTCGCCTTCGGGCTCCTCGCGAGCGCTGCCGCGCTGCCGATCCTCGGCGCCGCCGCGTTCTCGAGCGCGCACGACAGCCTCTGGATCGCGGTGCTCGCCCTGGTCACCGGCGCGGCCGCCCTCGGCCTCTACTACTACGGGCTCCAGCGGACGCCGGCGATCCTCGCCGCCCTCGGCGAGCTCGCGTTCCCCGTCACCGCGGCCCTCGTCGGCATCTACGTGTTCCACGACAACCTGCGCTGGACGCAATGGCTCGGCGTCGCGATCACGGTCGCGGTCGTGACCCTGCTGCCCGCGCGTCGCCGGGAGGTCGTCCGCGTGCCCGTGCCGGCACCTGCTTCGGCCTGACGGACTGGGCAAAGCGTTGTACCGTAGGGGCCGTGGATCTCCGCGACACGCCGGAGGAGGCGGCCTTCCGTGGCGAGCTGCGCGCCTGGCTCGAGGCGAGCCTGCCCGAGGACAAGCGGGGCTGGCGGGGCGGCTCGCAGCGCTTCGACGACGGCTTCGGACGCGAGTGGAGCCGCAAGCTCTTCGAGGGCGGCTACGCCGGGCTCACCTGGCCGAAGGAGTACGGCGGCGCCGGTGCGCCGTACAGCTACCAGGCGATCTTCCTCGAGGAGATGGCCCGCGCGCAGGCGCCGCCGCACGTCGGCGTGATCGGGCTCGGCATGGCCGGGCCGACGATCATGGTGCACGGCACCGAGGAGCAGAAGCAGGCGCACCTCGCGAGAATCCTCTCGGCCGAGGAGATCTGGTGCCAGGGCTTCTCCGAGCCCGACGCCGGCTCCGACCTCGCCGCCGTGCGCACGCGGATGGAGCGCCGCGGCGACGTGTTCGTCGTCAACGGCCAGAAGGTGTGGTCGTCGTTCGCGCACATCGCCGACTGGTGCATCCTCGTCGGCCTCGGCAACCCGGACGCGCCTCGTTACAGGAACCTCACGTACCTGATGGTCGACATGCACTCGCCGGGCGTCGAGGTGCGCCCGCTGCGGCAGCTCACCGGCGAGGCCGAGTTCAACGAGATCTTCTTCACCGACGTCGAGGTGCCGGCCGGCAACCTGCTCGGCGAGGAGGGCGAGGGCTGGCAAGTGGCGATGACGACGCTGCTGCACGAGCGCGGCACGCTCGGCTTCGCGCTCACAGCCGCGCTCGAGGTCGCGGTGAGCAAGCTGATCGACGTCGCGCGCGAGCGCGGGAACGGAGATGCCCTTGCCCGCGGCCGCGTCGCACAGGAATGGATCGAGCTCCAGGCGCTCCGCTACACGAACTACCGCGCGCTGACGACGTATGAGCGCACGGGCATCCCGGGCCCGGAGGGCTCCGTCGCCAAGCTCCGCTGGTCGGAGCAGAACCAGCGGCTGACGAAGCTCGGCCGCGAGCTGCTCGGCCCGGAGGGCATCCTCGACGACGGCTGGTGGCACTACCAGCAGCTGCGCAGCCGAGGCAACACGATCGAGGCCGGCTCCTCGGAGGTGCTCCGCAACATCATCGCCGAGCGCGTCCTCGACCTGCCCCGGAGCCGCTGATGGACTTCTCCTTCACCGCCGAGCAGCAGGAGCTGGGCAAGCAGGCGCGCGCGTGGCTCGCCGACCGCTATCCGCTCGACCGCGACTGGGACGCGCCCCAGGACGACGCGTGGAGCGAGCTGGCCGAGCTCGGCTGGCTCGGCGTCTCGATCGCCGAGGAGGAGGGCGGTGCCGGCCTCGGCTTCCTCGAGGAGGCGATCCTGCTGGAGGAGCTCGGCTACGCGCTCTACCCGGGGCCGTACCTGGCGACGATCGGGCTGGCGCTGCCCTGGCTCGGCGCGGAGGAGCGGCGCGCCGTGGCGGCGGGCGAGACCCGCTGGTCGGTCGAGGTGCGCGGCCTCGTCCCCTGGCTCCGCTCCGTCGACCGCGTCGTCGTCGACGGCGCCGCGTACGACGCGCGCGGAGAGGAGCTGCCGACGGTCGACCCGTCGCGCCCGCTCGGCCGGCTCGAGCACGGTGAGGGAACGCCGCTGTCCGGGGCGCGCGACGTCGCGCGCTCGCGCACCGCGGTCGCCTGCGAGGCAGTGGGGGTCGCGCAGCGGGCGCTCGAGCTCGGGATCGAGCATGCGCGCACACGTGAGCAGTTCGGCAAGCCGATCGGCGTCTACCAGGCCGTGTCGCACGCGCTCGCGAACACGTACGGGGACGTCGAGCTCGCGCGCTCACTCGCCTACTGGGCGGCCTGGTGCGTCGCCGAGGGCGACGAGCAGGCGGCCGTCGCCGCCGCAGCCGCGAAGGCGTTCGCGACCGAGGCCGCCGTCGCCGCGTGCGAGCGCGCGATCCAGGTGCACGGCGGGACAGGGTTCACCTGGGAGCATCCGCTGCACCGCTTCTACAAGCGCGCGCTCTGGCTCGAGGGCTTCGGCGCGCGCCCCGCGCAGCTGCGCGCGGAGGTTGCAGACGCCGTGCTCGGCGTCACGATCGGTGTCTGACGCGACGAGGAGGGGTCCGTGGACGGGCTGATGATGGACTTCCAGCTGACGCTGACGCATCTGCTGCAGCGTGCGGAGGCGTACTTCGGCTCGAACGCGATCGTCACGCGCCTGCCCGACAAGAGCTTCCACCGGACGACATACGGAGAGACGATGCGCCGTGCGAAGCAGCTCGCGGTGGCGCTGCAGACGCTCGGGCTCGAGCGCGGCGACCGCGTCGCGACGCTCTGCTGGAATCACCATCAGCACCACGAGGCGTACTTCGGCATCCCGTGCGGCGGCTTCGTCCTGCACACGCTGAACCTGCGCCTGCACCCCAACGACCTCGCCTATATCGCGGGCCACGCCGCCGACCGCGCCGTGATCGTCGACCGCAGCCTCCTGCCGCTGCTCGACCAATTCGTCGAGCGCACGCAGATCGAGCACGTCTTCGTCGTCGAGGACTCGTACGAGGACCTGCTCGCGACGGCGGCCGCGGACGACTGGCGCGACGCCGGACTGGCCGAGAACGAGGCCGCAGCGATGTGCTACACGAGCGGCACGACCGGCCTGCCGAAAGGTGTCGTCTACTCGCACCGCTCGACCGTTCTGCACGCGCTCGGCGTCGGCGCGAACAACCCGCTCGGCCTCGGCACCTCGGTGAACGACGCCGTCCTGCCGGTCGTGCCGATGTTCCACGCGAACGCGTGGGGGTATCCCTATCTCGCGACGCTGCTCGGAGCGAAGCTCGTCTACCCGGGGCCGCACCTCGATCCGGTGAGCCTGCTCGACGCGTTCGTCGAGGAGCAGGTGACGTGGACGGCGGGCGTGCCGACGATCTGGATGGGGATCCTCCAGCTGCTCGAGGCGAGCCCCGGCAAGTGGGATCTCTCGCACATGAAAGGGATGCTCTGCGGCGGTGCGGCGGTGCCGCGCGCGCTGATCGCGGGATTCCGGAGGCACGGGCTCACGGTCGTGCAGGGCTGGGGCATGACCGAGACGTCGCCGGTCGCGTCGACCGCGGCGCTCTTCGGCGATCTTGCCGACGCCGACGAGGACACGCAACTCGACTACATGGCGATGGCGGGCCTGCCGCTCCCCTTCGTCGAGATCCGCGCGCGGATCGGCGACGACGAGATCCCGTGGGACGGCGAGGCGATGGGCGAGCTCGAGGTGCGCGGCCCCTGGGTCGCCGCCGGCTACTACGACACGCCCGAGCAGGCCGACCGGTGGACCGAGGACGGCTGGTTCCGCACCGGCGACATCGTCTCGATCGAGCCGCACGGCTACATCCAGATCAAGGACCGCTCCAAGGACGTGATCAAGTCCGGCGGCGAGTGGATCTCGTCCGTCGAGCTCGAGAACGCGCTGATGGCGCATCCCGCCGTCTCGGAGGCGGCGGTCATCGCGATCCCGGACGCGAAATGGAGCGAGCGGCCGCTCGCGGCGGTCGTGCTCAGGGAGGGTGCGACCACGAACGCGGACGAGCTGCGCGCGTTCCTCGCCCCGAACTTCGCGAAGTTCTGGCTCCCGGAGCGCTTCGAGTTCATCGACGAGATCCCGAAGACGAGCGTCGGCAAGTTCCGGAAGACGGCCCTGCGCGAACAGTTTGCCGGCGCAGAGGCCGCGCCTCTCCGCTAGTGCGGGCGGCGGTTCTAGCGAGCGTCGACGGAGCGTTCGAGCTTCTCGACGTGCCCGACCCAGCCGTGGAGGGAACGGCACGCGTCCTCGTACGTGTACGCGCCGCCGGCGTCAACTACGCCGACGTGCTCATCCGGCGCGGGCGCTATCCGCAGATGCCGGAGCTGCCGGTCGTGCTCGGCTCGGAGATCGCCGGCGAGCTCGAGGACGGGACACGCGTGATGGCGCTGACGTCGGGCTTCGGCGGCTACGCGGAGCTCGCGGCGGTCGAGCGGGCGCACGTCGTGCCCCTGCCGGACGGTCCGAGCTTTGCCGAGGGCGCCGCGTTCCTGCTGACGTTCCTGACCGCGTACATCCCGCTCACGCGGCAGGTGCGCGTCCGCCCGGGCGCAACCGTGCTCGTGCTCGCGGCGGCCGGCGGCGTCGGCTCGGCGGCGATCCAGGTCGCGCGCTCGCTCGGCGCGCGCGTCGTCGCCGCGGTCGGCTCGGAGGCGAAGCTCGAGCTCTGCCGCGAGCTCGGCGCCGAGGAGGCGTACGTCTACGACTCGCTGCCGGAGGAGCTGCGCGTCGACATCGTCGTCGACCCCGTCGGCGGCAGCCTGTTCACCGCGGCGCTGGCGCGCCTGCGGCCGCTCGGCACCCTCGTCGCGATCGGCTACGCGGCCGGACTCTGGCCCGAGGTGAGCCCGGCCAACCTCGTCGGCCGCAACGTCGGCGTGCACGGCTTCTACCTCGGCCGGCTCGTACGCCACGAGCCCGAGCTCGTGAGCGAGGCGATCGGCGAGCTGCTCGCGCTCTGGCAGCTCGGCGCCCTGCGGCCGGTCGTCGGAGCGGAGCTGCCGCTCGCCGAGGTCGAGCAGGCGCACGAGCTCGTCGAGTCGCGGCGCAGCGTGGGCAAGGTCGTGCTCGTCCCGTGAAGGCGCTCGTCACCGGCGGTCGTTCCGGCATCGGCGCCGCGATCGTCGCCGCCCTCGGCGACGCCGACGTGACGGTGCTCGATCTCGCGGACGGCCACGACGTCGGCGAGCCCGCGACGTGGCGCACGCTCGAGGGGGAGTTCGACGCCGCGTTCCTCAATGCGGGCGTCGTCACCGGCGAGACGGACCTCGCAGCGATGGCGGACGAGCAGTACCGGCGGATCATGCGCGTCAACGTCGACGGGGTCGTGCTCGGCGTGCGGGAGCTCGCCGCGCGGCTGATGCCGAAGGGCGGCTCGATCGTCGCCACCGCCTCGCTGGCCGGGCTCGTCGGCTCGCCGCTCGATCCCGTCTACGCCGCGACGAAGCACGCGGTGGTCGGCTTCGTGCGCAGCGTGGCTCCACAACTCGAGGCACGCGGAATCCGGATCAACGCGCTCTGCCCCGCCTTCACCGACACGCCGCTCGTCGTCGAGGAGCTGCGCCGCGGAGCGCTGCCGGCGCCGTTGATCGACCCGGCCTTCGTCGCCGAGGGCGCGCTGCGAGCTCTCCGCGACGAGGAGACGGGCCGCGCCTGGATCGTGCAGCTGAACAGGATCGAGCCGTTCCGCTACCCGGGCGTGCCGGGGCCGCGGTGAGCGGGACGCGGTCGCGGGTCCCCTGGGGCGAGGAGCCGCCTGCGGCGCCGCACGTCTGGCGCACGCTCGGCTACCGCGGAGTCGAGCAGGGCGAGGGCCGCTCGGTGATCGAATGGGATGCCTCGCCGGACTACTGCTTTCACGGCCCGTCCGGGCCGATCGTGCACGGCGGCCTCGTCGCGACCCTGCTCGACACGGCGATGGGCGGTGCCTGCTGGACGCTGATGGCGGACGACGAGGACTTCCTCACCGCGGACCTGCGCGTCGAGTTCATGCGCTCGGCCCGCCCCGGCACGTTGCGCGCGGAGGGCCGCGTCGTCCAGCGGAGCCGCCGCGTCGTGTTCTGCTCCGCGGAACTGTTCGACCCGGACGGCGCGCTGCTCGCGGCCGCCCGCTGCACGCAGATCGTCCGCCGCTCGGCGTAGCCGCGCGCCGCCCTGCCGGACGGAGCCACGTCTCGGTGCCTGGCACCTGACGTGTCCGCCGGGGACGGTCGGGCCGCACGCAGGTCGCCCGCCGCTCACGGTGGGCGCCCGCGCGGCCGATATCTGCTCGATGAAGCGGATCCTCGCCTGGGCGGCTCCTGTCGCCGCAGCGGCTGCGGTGGCGCCGATCGCCCGCGGCGACGGCGGCGACGCGGGGACGTTCGTCGCGGTCGGGCGAACGCTGCTGTCCTCGCACTGGAGCCGCGCCTTCATCGACCCGGGCATCCAGGTCGGGCCGCTGCAGCTCGCGCTGTTCGGCTCTGTCGGCCGCTCCTCGCTCGCGCTCGCAATCGTGCTCGGCGCGTCCGCGGCACTCCTCGTCCTGACGGCCGCGCGTGCCGCCGGCGTCGAGCGGCCCGCGCTTCTCGCCGGCGTCGGCGCGGTCGCGGTCGCCACCGGCCTGACGCGCGCAGGCTTCGACGCGGGGCATCCCGCCGACACGCTGCTGCCCCTGCTCTGGATCCTCGCGGCCGTCGAGGCGAGGCGCGGGCGCTCGCTGCGCGCGGGTGCGATCGTCGGGCTCGGGGCAGGCCTCGAGACGTGGTCGCTGCTCGGCCTCGCCGTCCTCGCCCTCGCGCCCGGTGCCCGTGACGCCGCCCGCGGCGTCGGCGTCGCCGCCGGTTCGGCCGCGGCGTTGTTCCTCCCCTTCGTCGCCGCAGGCCATTTCGAGATGGGCCGTTACCACTGGCTCGTCTCCTCGCAGTCGCTCCTCTCGCTCGTCGTCGCGCCGGGCACGACGGTCGGCTGGCCGCTGCGGCTCGTGCAGGCCGGCGCCGCCGTCGGGGCCGGGATCGCGGTCGCCAGGGCTGCACGCGGCTCACGCCACGCGCTGTGGCTCGTCCCCGGAGCGGTCGTGCTCGCGCGTCTCCTGCTCGACCCGCTCGACAGCGGCTACTACTTCGTCGCTGTCGAAGGGCCCGCGCTCGTCGGGCTCGCGCTCGTCGCCGCCTACGGTCTACCGTTCGCCGGCCGCCGTCGCTTTGCCGGCCAGCCGCTCGCATAGCGCCGTCTTCACCGCCGGCCAGTCGTCGTCGATCACGCTGTACCAGGCCGAGTCGCGCCGCTCGCCGCCGCGCACGACCATGTGCTTGCGGAAGACGCCCTCGAACTCGGAGGGCAGCGCGGCGAGAGCGGCACGCGCCCGCTCGTTCCTCGCGTCGGTCTTGAACTCGACGCGGAGGAAGCCCTCACGCTCGAACGCGTGCTCCATGAGCAGCAGCTTCGCCTCGGCGTTCACGCGCGTCCCCCATGCCTGCGGCGCCAGCCACGTGTTGCCGATCTCGAGGACACGGTCGTGCTCGCGGACGTTCATGTACGACGTCGACCCGAGCGGCACGCCGTCGACGACCTGCGCGAACGGCAGCCACAGCGCTCGCACCGACTCGAACCAGCCGCGAAACGCGTCGCGGCTCTCGTTGGCGACGACCGGGAACCAGCGGAAGACGCGCTCGTCCTGCGCCGCCTCCCACAGCGGCTCCTCGTGGCGCGGCTCCAGCGGCTCCAGCCGCACGCGGTCGCCCTCCAGGGCTACGTGAAGCGCCAGCTTCCGCCGTCCTCGAACGCGCGCAGGATACGGCGGGCGACGACCATCCGGTGCACCTCGTCGGCACCGTCGTAGATGCGGGCGCCGCGCGCCATGCGGTACATCACGGCGAGCGGTGTGTCGTCGGTCATCCCGAGGCCGCCGTGCACCTGCAGCGCGCGGTCGATCACGTCGTTGAGGACACGCGCCGCGTAGAACTTGATCAGCGAGACCTCGACGCGCGCCTCGTCGCCCTCGTCGAGCCTGTGCGCCGCCTGCAGCGTCATCAACCGGCACGCCTGGATCTCCGCCGCCGAGTCGGCGATCCAGTTCTGCACCGTCTGCTTGTCGGCGAGCGCCTCGCCGAACGCCTTGCGCTCGAGCGAGTACGAGCACATCAGCTCGAACGCGCGCTGCATCTGCCCGAGCCAGCGCATGACGTGGTGGATGCGGCCCGGTCCGAGCCGCTTCTGCGCGATGCGGAAGCCGTCGCCCGGCTCGCCGAGCGTGTTCGCCACGGGCACGCGGACGTTCGTGAAGCGCGTCTCGCAGTGTGTCGCCCAGCCGCGCCCCTCGTGCCCCATCACCGAGACCTTGCGCACGAGCTCGTACCCCGGCGTGTCGGTCGGGACGATGATCATCGACGCGCGCCGGTGCGGCTCCGCCCCGGGATCGGTCACGAGCATGACGATCCCGAAGCCGGCGCCGTCGGCGCCCGACGAGAACCACTTGTGCGCGTCGATCACCCACTCGTCGCCGTCGCGGACAGCCCGCCCGCGCAGCAGCGTCGGGTCGGAGCCGGCGACCTCGGGCTCGGTCATCCCGAAGAACGAGCGTGTCTCGCCGGCGACGAGCGGCCGCAGCCAGCGCTCCCTCTGCTCGTCCGTGCCGTACAGGTGCAGGATCTCGCCGTTGCCCGCATCGGGTGCCTGGCAGCCGAAGATCAGCTGGGCGGTGACGCTGCGGCCGATCTCCTCGTTCAGGTACGCGTACTCGATGAAGCCGCTGCCGCTGCCGCCGGCCTCCGGCGGCAGGTGGGGTGCCCAGAGATCCGCCTCCTTCGCGTCCTGCTGCAGCTCGCGGATCAGCGCGTCCGCCTCGTCGTCCTCCCGGAAGAGCCGTGGCTCGTTCGGGTAGACGTGCTCCTCCATGAAGGCGCGGACCCGCGCGCGGCGCTCGGCGACGAGGTCGGGGATGACAGCGGTCACGGCTGAAAGCGATGATCGCAGACATGCGTGAGGCGTTCCAGACTGCGCTCGCCGGGGTGCTCGGCCGCGAGGTCGACATCTCCGAGCCGGTCCTGCTCGCCGGCGGCGCCTCGAAGGAGGCGTGGGCGGTCGATGCGGACGGGGAGCGGTTGCTCGTCCGCCGCGCCGCCGTCGGCGTGATCCACCGGCACACGCTCTCGCTCGTGGACGAGCTCGCGGTGCTGGAGGCCGCCTACGAGGCCGGCGTGAAGGTGCCCCGGCCGTACGGCTACGTCGCCGACCTCGCCGGGCGGGAGGCGTTCGTGATGGAACGGCTCGAAGGCGAGACGATCGGCCGGCGAGTCGTCCAGCGGCCGGAGCTCGAGGCGGCGCGGGCCGCGCTGCCGTTGCAGCTCGCGGAGGAGCTCGCCAAGGTGCACGCGATCCCGGCGGAGCGGGTGCCCTTCCTGACCGGAGCGGCGATCGAGCGGATGGTGGAGGAGCTCGACGACGTGGACGAGCCGCATCCGGCGATCGAGCTCGGCCTCTGGTGGCTGCGCGAGCACCGCCCGCCGGCGCGGCCTCCGGTCGTCAGCCACGGCGACTACCGCATCGGCAACGTCGTCGTCGACGAGCGCGGCCTCGTCGGGCTGCTCGACTGGGAGTTCGCGCACCTCGACGACCCGGCCCGCGACCTCTCGTTCGGGCTCGTCCGCGCCTGGCGCTTCGGCGTCGACGGCAAGCGGCTCGGCGGAATCGGAGACGTCGAGCCCTATCTCGCGCGCTACAACGAGCTGACCGGCTTCGACGTGCGGCCCGAGGAGCTCGACTACTGGGAGCTCGCCGGCAACGTCGCCTGGGCGATCGGCTGCCTCACGCAGGCGCAGCGGCACCTGAGCGGGCAGGATCGGAGCGTCGAGCTGGCGATCCTCGGCCGGCTCGGCGCCGAGGTGGAGTACGAGATCTGCCACCTGCTGGAGAGGGCGGGAGCGTGAGCGACAGGCCCACCGCACAGGAGCTCACCGAGGCGATCCAGGAGTTCCTGGGCGGAGAGATCCTTCCAACGGTGACGGATCACCGCCTGCGCTTCCGGCTGCTCGTCGCGATGAACGCGCTCGGGATCGTCTACCGCGAGCTCGCGGCGTTGCCGGCGGAGGACGACGAGGGGCAGCGCGCGCTCTCACGCCGCATTCGCGCCGGCGACGTGCCGCCCGGAACGCTCGACCGGGTGAAGGCGGACGTCGAGGCGCGGCTGCTCGTGGCCTCACCGCGCTACCTCGAGCGGTACGGTTAGCGCCCATGCCGGATCTCACGGGCAAGGTCGCGATCGTCACCGGCGCCGGGCGCGGCATCGGCCGCGCGCACGCGCTCGCGCTCGCCGCAGCCGGCGCGAAGGTCGTCGTCAACGACCTCGGTGGCACGCTCGCCGGCGAGGGTTCGGACCTGACGCCGGCGCAGCAGGTCGTGGCGGAGATCTCCGCCGCGGGCGGCGAGGCCCTCGCCGACGGCGAGAACGTCGCCGACTTCGCCGGCGCCGGCCGGCTCGTCCAGCATGCGGTCGACGCGTTCGGCCGGCTCGACATCCTCGTCAACAACGCCGGCATCCTCCGCGACCGGATGCTCGTGAACATGGAGGAGGACGAGTGGGACGCCGTGATCGCGGTGCATCTGAAAGGCCACTTCGCCACGACGCGTCACGCGGCCTCCCACTGGCGCGAGCGCTCGAAGGCGGGCGAGGAGGTGCGCGGACGCGTGATCAACACGTCGAGCCCTTCCGGGGTCTTCGGCAACGTCGGCCAGACGAACTACGGCGCCGCGAAGGCCGGCATCGCCGCCTTCACGATCATCGCCGCGCAGGAGCTCGGACGCTACGGCGTCACCGTGAACTGCATCGCGCCGAACGCGCGCACGCGGATGACGGAGGAGACCTTCGAGATGGCCGCGCCGCCCGAGGGCTTCGACCCGCTCGATCCGGCGAACAACTCCCCCATCGTCGTCGCGCTCTGCGCCGACGAGGCGCAGGGGATCACCGGCCAGTGCTTCCACGTCTGGGGCGGAGCCGTGAATGCGCTGCGGCCGTGGGACGCCGGGGAGCTGTTCCAGAGCGAGGACGGCTGGAACGCGGACGACCTGCTCGCCGCGCTGCGCGACCGCTACCCGGACGGCGTCGCGCCCGAAGGGATGCTCGCGGCAATGCAGAAGGCCGGCGGCCGCTCGCTGCGCGCCCGGTGAGCACCGCACGCCGGCGTCTCTACCTGATGCGCCACGCGGAGGTGCGCTACTTCGAGGGCTTGCCGCCGGAGGAGGTCGTGCTCACCGCCGAGGGGCGGCGTCAGGCGTTGGTCGCCGCCGAGGCGCTGCGCCCCGTCGCGTTCGACCGGGTGATCACGAGCGGGCTCACGCGCGCGCTCGAGACCGCGCGGATCGTCGCTCCGGGCCGGGAGCCGGAAACCCGTCACGCGCTGCGCGAGATCGAGAGCGGCGACATCCGCAGCCTCGACCCGGAGGAGGTGAAGGCGATGATGGCGTCCGCCTTTCGCGGCGCCGTCCCGCTCGAGGCGCGCTTCCTCGGCGGCGAGACCATCGGCGCGCTCGTCGATCGCGTCGGAGTGGAGCTCGACGCCTTGCTGGCCGACGAGACCTGGGACGTCTGCCTGCTCGTGCTCCACGGCGGCGTCAACCGGGCGATCCTCAGCCGCGCGGCCACCGGCGAGCGGGTGTTCCTCGGCGGCTTCGAGCAGGCGCCGGCCTGTATCAACGTCCTCGACGCCGCCCGCGACGGGAGCTTCATCGTCCGCGCCGTCAACCACACCCCCTACGACCCGGCCCACGTTCGGGCGTCTCGGCTGACGACGATGGAGCAGCTCTGGCAGGAGTATCTTCACCCGCGCGACCGGAATCCGTAGAGTCACGCACTTCGTAGCATGGGTCTGCTCTCCGTTCAGAACGCCTCCCTTCGCTTCGGCGGCATCGTCGCCCTCGACGACGTTTCGTTCGAGGCGGCGGAGGGCTCGATCTTCGGCCTGATCGGCCCGAACGGCGCCGGCAAGACGACCGCGTTCAACGCGATCACGCGCCTCTATCGCCTCGATTCGGGCGACGTCGTCTTCGACGGCCGCTCCCTGCTGCGCACACCGCCCAGCCGCGTGATCAAGCTCGGGATCGCGCGCACGTTTCAGAACGTCGAGCTCTTCCCGACGATGACCGTGCTCGAGAACGTGCTCGTCGGCGCACACATCGAGTCGCGCTTCAAGAGTGAGCGCACCGTCCGACGCCGCGCGTACGAGACGCTCGAATACGTCGGCATCGACGCGTACGCGAACCGGCCCGCGGCCGGGTTGCCGTTCGGGACGCTGAAGCGGGTCGAGATCGCCCGCGCGCTCGTGTCGAAGCCCCGCCTGCTGCTGCTCGACGAGCCGGCCGGCGGGCTCAACCACGCGGAGGTGGAGGAGCTCGCAGCGTTCATCCGGCGGCTGCGCGAGGAGCTGAAGCTGACGGTGCTCCTCGTCGAGCACCACATGAACCTCGTGATGAACGTCTCGGACCACGTGCACGTCCTCAACTTCGGCCGCTCGATCGCGGACGGCGCGCCACAGGCCGTGCAGCGCGACCCCAGGGTGATCGAGGCCTACCTCGGCGGCGAGCTCGAGGCGGCCGCGCACTGATGGCGCCGCTGCTGGAGCTTCACGGCGTGACCGCCCGCTACGGGCAGGTGCACGCGCTGCACGGAGTCTCGCTCACGGTCGACGAGGGTCAGGTCGTCGCCGTGCTCGGAGCGAACGGCGCCGGCAAGACGACGACCCTGCGCGCCGTCTCGGGGACGGTGCGGCGGGACGGCGAGATCCGCTTCGACGGCCGGCCGCTCGGCCGGCACGGCCCGGAAACGGTCGCACGCCTCGGCATCGCCCATGTGCCCGAAGGGCGCGGCACGTTCGCCGAGCTCACCGTCTGGGACAATCTCCGCCTCGGCGGATACACGCGGCGCACGTCGCTCAAGGACGACTTCGCGCGCGTCCTCGAGTACTTCCCGTGGCTCGAGGAACGGCGCAGCCAGCAGGCGGGGACGCTGAGCGGCGGCGAGCAGCAGATGCTTGCGCTCGCCCGCGCGTTCATGCAGCGCCCGCGGCTGCTCCTGCTCGACGAGCCTTCGCTGGGTCTCGCGCCGCTGCTCGTCACCGAGGTCTTCCGGATCGTGAAGGAGCTGAACGAGACGACGGGCCTGACCGTGCTCGTCGTAGAGCAGAACGCGCACATCGCGCTCCAGGCTGCGCAGACCGCCTACGTGCTCGAGGTGGGACGCGTCGCGCTCTCGGGCCCGAGCGCCGAACTGCGTGAGCACGAGTCGGTGCGTCGAAGCTACCTCGGATACTGATCGATGGTCGAGCTCGCGCGCCGCATCGACCTCCGTCCGCACCGCACGTACGCGGGCGTGTCGCTGCCCGTCATCCTCGGCCTCTTCGCCGCGTGCGTCTTCCTCGCCGGCGGCTGCCTGTCGAGCGGCATCTTCGCGCAGCAGACAGTCGCGGGGCTCGCCCAGGGTGCGGTCTACGCGAGCCTTGCGCTCGCGCTCGTGCTCATCTACCGGGCGACCGAGGTGATCAACTTCGCCCAGGGGGAGATGGCGATGGCCTCGGTGTACATCGCCTACCAGCTGATCCAGTGGGGCTTCTCGTACTGGGAGGCGTTCGTCGTCACGCTCGCAGTCGCGTTCGTGCTCGGCGTCGTGATCCAGGTGGCGGTCATCCGGCCGGTGCAGCACACGTCTGTGATCGCGGTCGTCATCGTCACCGTCGGGCTCTTCATCCTGATCGACGGCCTCGTCAACTGGAAATGGGGCGGAGCGATCAGGTTCATGCCTGCGCCGTTCGGCCAGAAGGTCTACCACGCCGGCGGCGTCGCCTTCGCGCGGCAGGACCTCGGGACCATGGCGGTCACCGTCGTCTCGGTCGTCCTGCTCTGGTTCCTCTTCCAGTTCACGAAGCTCGGCCTGGGCATGCGCGCGGCCGCGCTCCGGCCGGCCGCTGCGACGCTCGTCGGCGTTCGCGTCGAGGTGATGCTCGCCATCGGGTGGGGCCTGGCCGCCGTCCTCGGCGCGGTCGCAGGCCTCATGGCCGAGCCGGCCCAGTTCGTGCTGCAGCCGACGCTCATGCAGTCTGTCCTGCTCTACGCCTTCGCCGCCGCGGTCCTCGGAGGGCTCGAGAGCCCGGCGGGCGCGGTCGTCGGCGGCCTCGCGCTCGGCGTCTTCCTGAACCTCGTCGGCCAGTACGTGCACTTCATCACGTCGGAGTTGCGGCAGCCGTTCGCGTTCGCCGTGCTCCTGGCCGTCCTCCTCGTGAAGCCGACAGGGCTGTTCGGGCGCAGCCGGGTGCGAAAGGTTTGAGGGCTCGCGTCGCAACCGTGGGAGCCGTCGCCGGTACGGCGGTCGTGCTGGCGCTGCTTCCGTTCGCGCTCAGCGGCTACCACCAGGCGCTCGCCGCGAAGGCCGGCACGTTCTTCATCGCCATCCTCGGACTCAACATCCTCATCGGGTACTCGGGCCAGATCTCCATCGGCCACGGCGCGTTCATGGCGATCGGGGGCTACACGACCGCGGTACTGTCGCGCGACCACCACACGAACCTCGTGCTGACGATGCTGGCGGCGTTCGCGATCTGCTTCGTCTGCGGCCTGCTCGTCGGCTTGCCTGCCCTTCGGCTCTCGGGCGTGTACCTCGCGCTCGCGACGTTCGCGCTCGCCGTCTCCGTGCCGCAGTTTCCGCTCAAGTTCTCGAAATACCTCGGCGGAAGCGGCGGAGTCCAGTCGGCGAGGACGGTCAGCCCCCTCTGGCTCTACGGGGTGGGCTGGTCCGCGGCCGCGATCCTCTTCGTGCTCGCCTGGCTGATCCTGCGCGGGCGAACAGGACGCGCGTTCCGGGCGATTCGCGACAGCGAGGTGGCGGCGACGTCCTCCGGCGTGGAGCTGCCGGTCTACAAGACGCTCGCCTTCGGCATCTCGGCCGCGTTCGCCGGCGTCGCAGGCTCCCTGTTCGTGCTGGGAACGAACGGGTTCGCCCAGCCGAGCGAGTTCGGCGTCATCCTCTCGCTGCAGATCCTGATCGGCGCCGCCGTCGCGGGCCTCGGCTCGCTCGGGGGCGTGATCGTCGGCGCCGTCTTCGTGGGGCTGCTGCCGGAGATCTCGTCGAGCGTGCCCCTCATCGGCTCGAGCCACGGACAGGACGTCGTCTTCGGCCTGCTGGTCATCCTGATCATGCTCCTGCTCCCCACCGGCGCGGCAGGGCTCGTTCCGCGCCTGCGACGTCTCCGCGCGAGGGCTTGACTAACGGTTCAATTTCGCTATCAAATCGGATCCCACAACGTCATACTCCGTTATCCGGCCGCGATGCCGGAGCGGAGGTGGCCAACGTCGGCTAGGAGGGTTGATGGGTAGGAAGGGCAGACTTCTGGCGATCTTCGCCGGGTTCGCGCTGTTCGCGTCGGTCGCCGCGACCGCGGCGTTCGGCGCGCCGCAGGCCGACCCCGGGATCACGAAGACGTCCGTTCACATCGGCGGGACATTCCCGCTCACCGGGGTCGCGTCGGCGTACAAGACGATCCCGGCCGCAGAGTCGGCGTACTACGCATATGTCGACGCGCACGGCGGCGTCAACGGCCGCAAGATCGACTTCACGGTCCTCGACGACGCGTACAACCCGGCGCAGACCGTCCCGGACGTCCAGCAGCTCGTCGAGCAGGACAACGTCTTCGCGCTCGTCGGTGACCTGGGCACTGCCCCTGCCCTGGCGACGTGGGGTTACACGAATGCGCACAAGGTGCCCCAGGTGTTCCTCGCCACCGGGGACTCGTACTGGGGCAACTGCGTCCACAAGGCGTGCCAGGGCTCGCCGAAGCCGTACACGATCGGCTGGCAGCCGGACTACATCGGCGAAGGGCGTCTCTACGGGAAGTACATCGCGGCGAACATGCCCAACGCGAAGATCGGCATCATCTACCAGAACGACGCGTTCGGCGCGAACTACATCGTCGGGCTCGTCCAGGGCCTCGGCGCGAAGAAGAGCCTGATCGTCGACAAGGAGGGCTTCAACGCGACCGACACGACGGTCACACAGCAGATCCTCGCCCTGAAGGCAAAGGGGGCGGACACCCTCTTCATCGTCGCGACTCCCGGCCAGGCGATCGCCTCGCTCGTGACCGCGACGAAGATCGGCTGGAGCCCGCAGGTCTTCCTCGCGAACGTGTCGAACATCCGGCCGTTCCTGCTCGCGGCGGCGCAGGCCGGCGCGAACCTCGACGGCGTCATCTCGTCGGGATACGTCGAGGCTCCCGACACCCAGGCGAGCCTGGCCGGGATGAAGCTCGGGAAGCAGATCATCGACCAGTACGCACCGGCGCTCTCGTCCGACTGGGCGCTCGGCGACTCGAACCTCGTGTACGGCATGGCCGTCGCGTGGACGTTCGTGTACGCGCTCCAGAACGCCGGCAAGAACCCGACGCGGGCGAGCCTCATGGCCTCGCTCCGCAGCATGAACACGTCCGCGAACCCGTTCGTCTATCCGGGGATAAAGATCCAGACCTCGGCGACGGACGGCTTTCCGATCGAGCAGTTGATCCTCGAAAAGTGGAGCGGCGGCGGTACCGGTGACATGCACCCGATCGGCACGCTGCAGGTCGCCGGCCACTAGCACCGCGGACGTCGTCATCGGTGGCGGCGCCCTCGGCGCCGCCACCGCCCGCTCCCCGCTACGCCGCGCGGAGAAGCCTGCGCACCAGCGCCGCGAATCCGGTGGGCACCACGTCTCGCCCGGGAACCGCTTCGCGATCGACGGCACCTACACTGGCGATCGTGGGCTTCTTCGACCTGCCGCCCCCGCCCGAGCCGGAGCCGCGCGAGCGGCACCGCTCGCCGGCCTGGTTCGGCCCGCCGGAGAACGTGCTCGGGGGCGTCGCGCCGCTCCGCGTCGTCCTCGCCCGCACCGAGCGGGTCGCGGTGGCGGCGATCGGCGCGAGCGCCTACCCGCAGGGTGTGCGCTTCGACGTCGTCGTGCGGGCGCGCCCCGGCCCGGACGCCGAGGAGGACATCTTCGACCCGTTCGGACATCACCGGCGCCGCCGCGGCGAGCCGTGGCCGCCCCCGGACGTGCTTCGGTTCGGCGTCGCCTGGCCGGACGGGCGCAGCGCGACGACCCTGGGCCCGCGTCGCTGGCCCGGGCCGGACGAGCCTGACGAGCCCGAGGGCCCTCTGCTCCAGCAGCGCGGCGGCGGAGGCGGCGGGCTCAGCTGGTCGATCGGGCTCTGGCTCTGGCCGCTGCCGCCGCCGGGGACGATCGACTTCGTCTGCGAGTGGCCCTCCGAGCAGATCCCCGAGACCCGGGTAGCGGTCGGGACGGCACCGCTGCTCGCGGCCGCGCTACGGGCGGAGACGCTCTGGCCCGAGGAGGGCGACGGCCCGACGGGAGGCGGCAGCGTCGAGTTCGTCCGGAGCCGCCGCTGATGCACCCGACGGCGGCGAAGGTCCAGGCCCGGCTGCACGAGCGAGGCGTGAACGTGGAGGTGCGCGAGCTGCCGGACTCGACGCGCACGGCGCGTGACGCCGCCGCCGCCTGCGGCTGCGAGCTCGGTCAGATCGTCAAGTCGCTCGTCTTCGTCGTCGACGGGTCGGCGACGATGGTGCTCTGTGCCGGCGACCGGCGGGTCGACACGGCCGCGCTCGGCGAGGACGCGCGGCCGGCGAGCGCAGACGAGGCGCGCGAGGCCACCGGCTTCGCGATCGGCGGCGTGCCGCCGCTCGGCCACGAGCAGGAGCTGCCGACGCTCGCCGACGCCTCTCTGCGGCGGTTCGAGCGAGTCTGGTGCGCGGCCGGGACGCCGAACGCGGTCTTCGAGGTCGAGTTGGCGTCGCTGCTCGCCGCCCTGCCGGTCGTGCAGGTTCGAGAGCTGAGCGTGTGACCGGGATTCCCGCCCGGGCGGACGCGGTCGTCGTCGGCGGCGGCGTCATGGGCGCCAGCACCGCTTTCCATCTGCGCCGGCTCGGCGTCCGCGACGTCGTCCTGCTCGAACGGGACGTGCTCGCCTCCGGCTCGACGAGCAAGTCGGCGGGCGGCATCCGCACCCAGTTCGCCGACGAGCTCAACGTCCGCATCGCCCTCCGCTCGCTCGACGAGTTCGAGACCTTCCAGGAGCTGACGGGAGCGGACATCTCGTTCCGCCAGCACGGGTACCTGTTCCTCCTCGACAGGCCGGACGACGTCGCCGCGTTCCGGGACGCGCTCGCGCTCCAGCAGTCGCTCGGCGTGCCCTCGCGCGAGCTGACGCCCGCGGAGGCGGCGGAGCTCGTCCCGCAGCTCGCGCTCGAGGGCGTCCTCGCCGCGGCGTACTGCCCGCGCGACGGCTACGCGACGCCGGAGGCGGTCGTGCACGGATACGCGTCCGCCTCCGGCGCGACGGTGCTCCAGAGCTGCGCGCTCACCGCCGTGGACGTGCGCGCCGGCCGCATCGCCGCCGTCGAGACGGCGCACGGGCGGATCGCGACGGATACCGTCGTCTGCTGCGCCGGGACGTGGTCGCAGGAGGTCGCCGCCCTCGCCGGCGTCGTGCTTCCCGTCGAGGGCGAGGCGCGCTCGATGTGGTTCACGCCGCAGGACGGCGGTCTGCCGGAGCGGCTGCCGCTGACGATCGACTTCTCCTCCGGCTTCTACTTCCACCGCGAGGGCCCCGGGCTCGCGTTCGGCGGACGGGAGCGAGCGCTCGAGGACGTGGCCGAGGCCGCGGCGCGCCGGCTACCGGTGCTCGCCGAGCTGCCGGTGCAGTCGTCGTGGTGGGGCTGGTACGACGTGAGCCCCGACTGGAACGCGCTCGTCGGAGAGCTGGCGGCGCCGTCGCGCTTCCTCTACGCGACGGGCTTCTCCGGGCACGGCTTCCAGCAGGCGCCGGCGGTGGGCGAGCACCTCGCCGAGCTCGTCACCGGCGTGAGGCCCACGCTGGACCTGTCGGCGTTGGCGGTCGACCGGTTCGAGCGCGGCGCCGCGCGACCCGAGACCTTCGTGGTTTGAGCGTCCGTGCCAGGTCTTGCTCGACGTGCAAGACCTGGCACGGGTGACGCGGTCGTCAGGAAGGATCGGTGTCCGTCGGCTCCGTCGGCGCCGGCGGCGGTGGAGGGCTCGACGGGGGAGAACCGGCCGTCGGCATCTTCGGCAGCGCCTCGCCGCTTTCCTGGAAGGCAAACCAGGAGCCGACGGCGACGACCGCAGCGAGGATGATGCCGACCCAGCTCGCCCAGCCGCGATAGCTCTCCGTCAGCGTCTTGAGCAGCGCGAAGAGGAAGATCAGGCCGCCCAACGCGAGCGTGGCAAGCCCTGCGGGCACGACGTCCGGGAGCGCGACGCCGAAGGCTCGGGCGCCCGCCCAGGCGAGCAGCACGATCACCAGCAGGCAGAGCACGACTCCCCAGAACCCGTGCCAGGCATTCGCCGTCGCCGAGATCGACGCCCCGCCGATCCCGAACGACACCTTCTGCCACGGCAGGAACGAGTCGATGAAGAGCAGTACGCCCCCGCCGAGGATCAGCCTTTGACCCCTCGAGAGCCCCATCAGCTTGTCCATCAGCATCCTTTCCGGTGGTGATCCCCGCGGTTCGTTTCGTGACACGCGAGCCGACACCTGCGGCGTCGCGACCATCCTCGTACGCCGGCAGGCTGGGATCAAGGTCAGCTGGGCCAGGAGTGCGACTGCGGCCGCAGGTCGTACTTGCCGCCGTCGCGGCACTCGGGCGTCCAATAGGCCGGCGTCTGCGTCTGGCGGAGGGGGTAGATCTGCGTCGCGTAGAACTTTGCGATCGCCTGCGCCTCGTCGAGCGAGGCCCCGAGCTTGCTCGCGACGAACCAGATCGACTGCATGCCGTAGCACTCGACCTGCGCCTCGTTCGTGTACCCGAGCAGGTGGTACGACTCGTGCGAGACGGTCGCGAGCGCCATCGCGACTGCAGCGTCGGTGGTCAGGCACGTGCCGTCGGTGCAGGCGCGGGGGTCGAAGCTCGCCGGCGACCTGTGGAACGCGGCGAGGTCGGCGCACATCTGCGGCACCATCAGGAAGTACCCGGCCGGGTGCGTCCCCAGGAAGAGGGTGACGCCGAGGACCGAGGAGGGCAGCCCCGGAATACCGAGAGGAGCACAGCGCACCTGCGGATGCAGGTGCGTGAGCCGGGCCGCGACCTGCGCCGCGACCTG